>Ga0209802_1002460_pt1 | contig 12892 bp, 15 predicted proteins | sample GraSoiAngelo_129_FD_185886 | JGI IMG/M metagenome (GOLD analysis project Ga0209802, IMG submission 185886) | Grasslands soil microbial communities from the Angelo Coastal Reserve, California, USA - 14_0927_12_40cm (SPAdes) (version 2) | ecosystem: Environmental > Terrestrial > Soil > Grasslands ... | reverse complement strand
GGAAGTGCAGTACCAAGAGGGTTTTCTAGATATTTCATACTTGAAGTGCTAAAAAAAAATCCAAGTACTGGTAAAGACATTATTAACAATGCAATAGCACAAAGCGGAGGGAGATGGAAACCTTCACCAGGTTTAATCTATCCTCTACTTGGCAGACTTTTGGATGAGAATTTAATTGAAGAGACAAAAGATGGAAAATACCAAATAACCAAAAAGGGCAGGCTTGTAGCTGATGATCTTGAAACCCTGAATAAAATCGTAAAAAACCAAATTGATGTTATGTTTAGGATAGGTACTGTAGGCAAATTTGTAGCCATGGACCTTTTAGAGCGCATAACAAGTATAGGAAATTCACTTAGTGCCAATGTATCTAATATGACAAAAGAAGATACGAGAAAGTACAAGAGGTTTCTTGAGTCTGAACTTCAGAAAATAGAAGCGGCAAAAAAAAGACCACGAGGAAAGGATATCAAAATCAATTAAGCCATAAATAATTGTAAATATCAATATCAGCAATTGCAAAATCTAAGAAAATTACTTTTTGATAATTCAAAACCCCTTGTAGTCCCAGGTGTCTATGATGCAATTGGAGCAAAAATTGCTCAAAAGACTGGTTTTGAAGCTATGTTTCAAACAGGATATGGAACATCTGCAACTTTGCTTGGGATGCCAGATTATGGATTTATTGGGGCAAGAGAAACAATAGAGAACGCTAGTAGAATTTGTAGAGCAGTATCTGTTCCGGTAATTGTTGATGCAGACACTGGCTACGGAAATCCGCTTAGTGTATGGAAGCTAGTAACGGAGTTAGAATCAGTAGGAGCCGCAGGAATTTTTCTTGAGGATCAAAAGTGGCCAAAGAGATGTGGACATATGTCAGGAAAAGAAGTCATTCCAAAAGATGAATATTCTCAGAAATTACAAGCTGCATTAGATGCAAGAAAAAGTAAAGACTTCATAATAGTAGCAAGAACTGATGCTAGAGCACCAGAAGGGTTGGATGCTGCAATTGAACGAGGATTGCAGTATAAAAAAAATGGAGCTGATGCAATTTTCATAGAAGCGCCAAAATCAATTGAGGAAATGAAAAAAATTGGGAGATCAATTAAAGCGCCTCTAGTTGCAAATATGATAGAGGGTGGTGCAACACCTCTGGTTTCGTCTAAAGCGTTACACAAGATGGGGTTTAAGCTTATTTTGTATCCACTTTCTGTCCTTTTTGCAAATGCTTTTGCGTCAATACAAATTTTACGTGAACTCAGAAAATCCAGTACTACAGCTAGACTGAAGAAGAATCTTGTCAATTTTGATCAGTTTAATGAGATCGTAGATCTTGCAAGATTCAAGAGGATGGAGAAGAATTACGTCTCAAAAATATAAAATAACAAAAAGGAGAAAAAATTCTCCAAGCCAAGTAGATTTAAGTATTGTTTCTTTTTACTTCGATTTCTATAGTAGAAACATTCCTGTCGCGCCCGTCCTCTGATTTTAGCAGTTCTGAGCCGATCTTGATGCTTCCAATAGTGTACCCAGCATTTTCTGTTTTACGTGCGATTATCTGAGCCACGTCTACAGCGCGTCCAATGCTGAGACCTCTTGCCTTGATAGATATTTTCGGTTGGTTTGCTAACTGAATCAGCGTAGAAGTTACATACGCCATCAGTGGTTTTTTTCCTATGTAGATTGTCTCTCTAGACTCGGACATGCAACCTTCTACATCTTAGGATAATTTAAATCTAAGAATGAGACACGTGATTCGATGAATTTTGTCATTCTCTTTTTTCTGGTTTTTTTTATGATTGGGTTTGGTTTTGCTTATGGGTATGGCGAAATTTCTACATCAGATTTTAAGATAGTAAATTCTCTAGGAGAGGATATTAAGTCACCCGTAGTGGATCAACAGCTTAATTTGCAAAATTCACTGAAAAACGTCAGTGATAAAAACATCAACTGGGCATATATCGTACAAATAATTGATTCCAACGGAGCTATAATAGATCTTAAATTTGCAACAGGTTCTCTTGTGAAAAATCAAACATTAACAGCAGCACTTTCTTGGACACCTCATTCAGCAGGAAATTATAAAATTGAAACCTTTGTGTGGGATAATCTGCGAGATATTGATGCACTTGCTCCAAAATCTTCGGTTTCAATAACTGTAACATAGATAGTAGATGAATTGGTTGACATACTAAATTATTAAAAAAGTGGACCGGGTGGGATTTGAACCCACGATCTCACCCATGCCAAGGGCGTATCCTACTAGGCTAGACGACCGGCCCAACTTTTATAATCAGATTGGCATTCTGATTTGCATTAGCTTTTTTTGAGAGGTTATTAACGTTTAGCTGATTCAAAAAATTGGCCCAACAAAAACAACATAAGATATTTAACTATCAAAAACAGAACTTTTCGCGTGGTTGTAGACAACAAAGCAGTTCTTACTTACATTCAAATTCAAAAAGAAGATCTGGGAGTTTTTAGATTAGTGCCAAAAGATGTGCCAGTACCAGAATACAAATCTGGTCAGTTCATAACTTTAGGGACACATGTTCCAAGTGAAAATAAAATTATAAGAAGAGCGTATTCAATTGCATCCCATCCTGAAAATAAAAAATACGTTGAGTTATACATCAGATGGGTAAGAAAGCCACTCCCAGGTCGTCTTACTACACAACTATTTAGTGCAAAGGAGGGAGATGAAATAATTTGGGTAAAACCAACTGGCACTTTTACAGTTGATGATAAGAAACCAAATGGCGAACCTGACGAAAGAAGAATAGTTTGTGTGGGTGGAGGAACTGGGCTTGCACCTTTTGTCAGTTATGCTCAACATCTCCACGATACTGGAAGTAAAAGAGAGATCATAGTTCTTCACGGAGCAAGTTACGTTGATGAACTTGGTTACAGAGACCTTTTGACAAAGCTGGAATTTGAAAGTTTGGATATGGGAAAAGACAAGTGGAATTTCAGATACAGAGCTTCAATAAGCAGACCTCAAGAATGGTTTAACAGGACGTGGAATGGACAAAAGGGGAGAGTAGAATCTTTCTTACAATCAAAAGATGGTGAGATGTCTCCTCTTGAGAAACTTGTAGGTGAAAAAATCACCAAAGATAATACAGTCTTTTTCATTTGTGGATGGCAAGGAACTATAGATGGTTGTTTGGATGTTGTTTCACCAAAGGGTTTTGTAACTGAAAGAAATAAGAGACCAGACAAAAGTTTTGAGATAAAGTTCGAGTCGTACGGTTAAATCAAAAATTTTCTATTGAAAAGATAATATTGAATAATCAAAGGCTGGTCTACGGGGACGTAGGTCAGCTTGGTTTAGACTGCCAGCCTCGGGCGCTGGATATCGTGGGTTCAAGTCCCATCGCCCCCATTTTTTTAAGTTATTTTGCTAGTCAAATTCTAAACATAATTTCATAAGATGTTTGTTATTTTGTAAAAGTGCATTAAGCATTGAAATATGACATTATTTGTAGGAGGTACAATTGACTGTTGCAATTTACCTTGCTCATTTGAATCCTGTTACAAAGGCACATGTAGAGATTCTCAAAGAATTAAAAGAAAAAAATGAAGTTCGAGTCATGCCCGTGATATTTATCAATAAAGGCAAAGAGATCAATAGTAAAAGTTTCCCGTTTGGATTTGAATTACGAAAAAAGATGCTCCAAGCAGTATTTGGTGATTCCATTTCTGTATTATCAAATTACACATTTTATGCTCCCTTTGCAAAATACATGCCACCTCTTCTTTCACCATTTTCTTGGAGAATAAAAAAACAGATTCTGGATGGTTTGATAGATGATTATTTTACTTATACTGGAGATAAAGCTGAAGGATTTGTGCTAAAACTTTATGGTCTTAACCCTAAGGTTGGAACAAGAAAAACCACTTCTGCATCTTTTGTAAAACAGAAGATGTTCGAGGCAGCACTTGGAAAAGATACGGAGTGGGAGAATTATGTTTCACCTGAAGTGGTAAAGATAATCCATGAGAACTGGGATATTGTAAAAAAATATGCAAATGTTAAGGATTATACCTACAGAGTTCTTGGAATGAAATTTCCAAGTAATGGTTTCTGGTAGAAATAGATTAATTACAGACGGCTTCGATGTTTTATATGAAATCTTTTAACCCAAAATTTGCTTGGTTTGATGGTAAATTCGTGAAAGATGGCGAGGCAAAGGTTTCTGTAATGACGCATGCAATTCATTATGGAACTTCTGTATTTGAAGGCCTGCGAGGATATTGGAATTCAAAAAATCTTTACATCTTCAGACTTGATGATCATATCAAAAGATTCAGAAATTCAGGTAGGATTTATTCAATTTCTTTAAAATTTACAGATAAAGAAATTTCTAATGCTATAATTAATCTATGTAAAAAAAATAAAGTAAGACAATCATGTTACATAAGACCATTTTATTTTGTTGGTCTATATGGCATAAACTTGCATGTGACAGAAAATGCTCCTACACATACAGCTGTTGTAATGTTCCCCTTTGGAGATTTATTTAACAAAAACGGAATAAAAGCTGGCGTATCATCTTGGAGACGAATTCACGACGTATCAACCCCACCGTTAGCTAAAATGGGAGGAAACTATCTAAACTCAATTTTGGCAACTCAGGAATGCAAACGTAATGGATATGATGAAGCAATTATGTTAGATCAATTAGGAAATGTAAGTGAAGCGCCAGGAGAAAACATATTTCTTGTAAGGAACAATAAATTGATCACCCCGCCAGCAAGTTCATCTGCACTTGAAGGAATAACAAAAGATTCTGTAATAAAAATTGCCCAAGATATAGAATACGAAGTTATAGAAAGAGAGGTTCCTCGTACTGAACTTTACCTAGCAGATGAGATTTTTCTTACAGGCACTGCTGCAGAAATTACGCCTATTATTTCTGTTGATGATAAAAAGGTCGGCATTGGAAAAGCTGGAAAGATAACAAAACAATTGTATTCGATCTATTCAGAAATAGTGACAGGCAGAAATGAAAAATACTCCGACTGGATAACTTCGGTGTACTAATTTGAGAGTTGTTCAAATAGGAACGGGAGGATGGGGTAAAAACCACGCAAGAATTCTGTCACAGTTGGGGGCCCTTAGCGCAGTTTGTGATGCAGATTCAACCAGAGCAAAAGAAGTTGGAACAAAATACTCTGTAAATCATTACTCATCTTTGGATACACTGTTAGATTCAGAAAAATTTGATGGTGCTTTTGTTTGTACACCAACTTCTACACATTTTAAAATTGCAAAAACACTATTAGAACAAAAGAAAAATATTTTTGTAGAAAAACCTATGACCTATCTTTCTCATGAAGGAGAAGAACTTCTAAAACTTGCTGAAAAAAACAAAGTAATTTTGACATGTGGTTATATAGAAAGATTCAATCCGGCAGTTGCTTTGGTCAAAGAGTATGTCAAATCAAAAAAATATGGGGAGCTTATAATGCTAGAATTTCACCGTGAAAATAGAATGCCTCTTCACATAAAGGACGTAGGAATAATTTATGATACTTCAGTGCATGATATCGATACGGCAATGTGGTTTTTTGACGATACCCCAGAAGTTGTATTTGCAAGATCAGGAAAGATAAGACACGAACATGAGGATTTTGCAACTATAATGCTTGGTTTCAGAGAGAACAAAGTTGCTGTTATTGCCTCAAATTGGATAACTCCAACAAGGGTAAGAAAATTTAGTGCAGTATGTGGAGATGCGATCATATCATCAGATTTTATTTCACAAGAAGTAAAGGTTGAGACTAATCATGGCACAGAAATTCCAAGAAAAGAAGTTGAGGAACCTCTTCTTTTAGAAATAAAAAATTTCCTAGCTGCATCGGAAGGTAAAGAAAAGATAGTAGTAAAACCTGAACATGCAGTAAATACAACAAAGGTTGCAGAAGCAGCACTTTTATCTAGCCAGAAAGGAACCCCAATTTATCTAGACCTCAAATGAACAAAAAAATGATGGAGATGTTGGCGTGTCCGATAGACAAGCATTTTCCTCTTGAAATTTTTGAATCAAATTCAAAAGAGCAAATAGTATTAGAAGGTGCCATATACTGCTCAAAATGTTCTAGATTTTATCCTATAATAGAAGAGATTCCAATAATGTTACCTGATGAGTTAAGAAACAAAGATCAAGATATGGAATTTTTAAAAAGAAATCAATCAAAGTTGCCTGAAAAAATAATCAAACAAGCATCACCGTGGCATCTGTGATAACTTTGGTGACAAACTTTGTTTCTGAAAAAGCGAAGATAGGAAAGAATGTTAGAATATGGCATTTTGCATATGTTGGTGATAATACAGAAATTGGAGATAATGTGAAAATCGGTTCTCTTGCACACATAGATTATAATGTAAAGATAGGTGAAAATACAATGATTGAAGGGATGGTTTACATCCCACCCCTTTCAAGAATAGGAAAAAATGTCTTCATTGGTCCTGCAGCAGCTCTAACAAATGATCCATATCCTGCAAGCAAAAAGATGATCGGTGTTACAATAGAAGACGGTGTCGTAATAGGATCACGCGCAGTGATAAAAGCTGGGGTTACTGTTGGAAAGAATAGCGTTGTTGCAATGGGAGCTGTTGTTACAAAAGATGTGCCTCCTGACACGGTAGTAGTAGGAATACCTGCTAAAATCAAATACTCTAGAGAAGAATACGATAAAAGGAAGAAAAAGTGGGAAAGTAGTTAATTTTTTATCTGTTTATGGAAGATCCAATTTTTTATTTTTGAAAGAGTGAAAATCCAAACAACCACCAATATCATTGCAATAAGTGCCTTCACTCCAGAATCTAAGATAGAGCCAAGTTTGCCATATCCATTTATTGTCATAGGAGCAACAATTGAAACCAACAATCCTCCTCCCACTATAATCAAAATCCACATTACAAAGATGAATAAGAAAATTTGAATTTCTTTCATATTTTTACACCCATCATAAAGGCAGTTACTATTGCAAGCACTGCGGAAAAGATAGCAAGTCTAAAGATTACAAATCCAACTTGTTTTTCTGTCATTGGTCCTCCTGCTAGGATTAATCTTACAAGCGTGATTGGTGCCTCTTCATCTGTAGTAGCCATAAGCTTGAAGTCATCAGTATGAGTCACGGGGTTTGATTTTATCTGTCTGTGTTCAATTATACGCTTGACACTTGATAGAAACAGAAAGGAGTTTATCACTGCTGGCAATAATGCAACAGCAGCTATAATCTCCACATGACCTACTATTGCTAATGCTCCATACATTGCACCAAGAGTAAGTGCTCCTGAATCTCCTGGAAATATTCTACTTGGAAATTTATGATATTTGTAAAATGCTAATGAAACAAATCCTAACGGGAGACTTGCAAGTGCAATATCATAATTATGGATTATGAAGAGAGATGCAGTAAGTGCAAAACTTGTAATGATCATGAATCTACTTGCTACACCGTTGAGAACATCAATTGAATTTATGGTATTACCAGTTACAGGAATCATGAAAATTATTAGTGCAATATACAGCTCAGGAATCCTAACAAATCCAAAAAGAGGAAAGGAGAGATGGGGATTATATGCGCCAAGTAAAATAATTGGAATTGCAGATATTGCAAGAGCTACAGGTTTAAACCAACCCCCAAGGACCTTACAGTCATCTATCAGTCCTACTACGAAAGCAATCGATGTCGTAATTATAATAGCCAATATTTCAACTGAAGAAAAAGAAAAAAAAGCATACAAAGTAAGTTCAGATGCGAAAATCCCAACAAGTATCGAAGGGCCTCCTGGTCTTGGCACCATAGCACCTCCAACCCTATTGTAATCTTTTACTGTAAGATTTCTTTTTTCTAGTACTTTTATTAGAAATGGGGTCGTTATGTAAACTGAAAAAAAGGCCATAGATGAAACTAGTATGGCAAGAATGATTTTGTCTAGCATCATCTTATCTTTTGTAGTTGTATCTTTATGTTTTCTGCAAGGGTGGAACCAATTTTATCGATGTTTGCTAGTTTGTTAACTGGAATTTCAGATAAATCATGCAGGTTTTGTATACCGTTTTTGTAAAGAATCCTTGAGCGAATTCTCCCTATTCCACGTATCCTTACCAGTTCAATAAGTTCTTCTTTTATTCCATATGATATTCTTTGTCGTAGAACATTCAATTCGTCTAAAAGATCATCTCGAGTTTCAAGCTTGGCTAATTCATAAAGTGAATGGACAAGCCAGTCGGCATTTTCGACCATTCTGTGCATATCGCCTGATTCTATGCCCAAGTTATCAGAAAGAAAGATCTCACTGGATTCATTTATCCAAGCATTCATTGCAAGTAAGCTTCGTGAACAGTCATATTCTGAAATATTTTCGATTAGCTCAGAAGCATGATTTTCAAGAAGTGTTCCTACTGTTTCATAATCTTTGTTTCGTAATGAAAATTTTGGGAAGAAATCTTCTGAGCTTGTAATCAGATGTAAAAAGCCAAGTGTGTGTTTTTTTCGTTTTGATACTTTTTGTAAAGATTTTCTGAAGTAAACAGCAGTAAGTGGATCGATATACAGCATAGAAGTTTTTTTCCCAAATTCAGTTGCTACAAATCTCTCGCCTTTTTCTTTTATTAAACCTTCTAGTTCAAGATAATCCAATGTTATTTGAATTTTAAATTTCATTGTAGATTTTCTTTCTTGAGAGCCAGCCAATGTCTCTGAAAAAAATTCTATTATTTCATTTTTTTTTATTCCTGGATTTGTGGATACTAAACTCAGAACATGAGTTCTTAGTGCCTTGTCATCAGTTAATTTAGATTTTATGGGTTCAGGAGTTCCGTTTATGTAGTAATCAATTAGCTCCGTACTGTTTGAATTTCCTACAATGATTGCTTCTCCATAGCTATCATACTGTGGTCTGCCAGCTCTACCACAAAGCTGTTTGTATTCTAAAACACTTATGGGTTTATTTCCTCCAAATTTTGCATCATATCTGTTTATGTTGGAGATGATAACACGTCGTGCTGGAAGATTTACTCCTGCCGCAAGAGTAGGAGTCGATGCAATTAATTTTATTTTCCCATTCCTAAACTCAGATTCGATTGTTTCACGACAGTTCTGGTTAAGACCAGCATGGTGAAATGCAACTCCCTTTTTCACTAGAGTTGCTAGATTTTTGATCAAATCAGTATGCTCATTATCATCAAGGATTTTTTGTGATATCTTATCTAGTTCTTTCTTTTCATCTTCAGGTAGGCTTTTTCCTATAACATCAGATGCTTTGGCAGCAAGTGAAGCTGAACGCGCTCTTGTTTCTGCAAATAAAATTGCTTGGCCACCGTTTTTTAATGAATCTATACCAAGATCTACAGGAGCTCCTCGAATACTTGTTTCTATTTCAAATTTTTTTCCATCTTGCATTATTACAACACCTTGATCATATACTCCCTCCCAAAGTGGTACTGGTCTCCAATCACTTTCCACCAACTCGGAACCTAGCCATGACGAAATCTCATGTGCATTTGTAACTGTAGCACTCAAAGCAAGTATCTGAGGCTTTTGTTCTAACAATTTCAATTTTGTTAATACAATTTCAAGTGTAGGTCCCCTATCTTGATCTCCAATAAGATGAATTTCGTCAGCTATGACAAGGGAAATATCATTAATCCATTCTGTACCATGACGAATAATTGAATCCATTTTTTCGTTCGTAAGAACAAGGATATCGTTTTTTCCTAGATTTTTGTCAGTTAAATCAAAATCACCCGTTGATATTTCTACTTGTATTTTTCTACCTAAATCAATTGATTCAAGTTTTTTAAATTCAGAAAATTTTTCTGATGCAAGAGCCTTAAGTGGACTAAGATAAACTATTTTTCCTTTTTTCTTGAAAATATGGTTTAATATAGCAAACAAAGCAATAAGCGTCTTTCCACTTGCAGTAGGTGCTGAAACAAGTATGCTTTTTCCTTCTAATAGATCTGCTTTTACACTATCTTCCTGAGTAGGATAAAGGGTTTCATAACCTATTGCCGAGAGAAATTCAATTGCTGGTTTTGGAAGATCAAGTTGCGATACTTTCATACACGGTTATAATGACCGGGTTTTGATTCATAAATAGCTGACTCTCGTTGTAATTTTTTGATATATTTACGAGCTTCTTCTTCTGTAAATTTACCAGTCTTTACCAATTCTTTAACAAATATCTTTTCTTCAACTGGTCTTTTTTCGTCCCCTTCAAGTGATTTCATTACATCCATGAATAGTTGCATTTTTGATACTTCACTATGCGGTCTACCTTGTAAGACACCAAGATCAACTTGTCCTGTATTAACATCCACTCCAGCATCTTCAAGCATGCTTTGGATCAAAAAGATAGCCCTTTCTGCATCTTCAGCGTCTACTTGAGTTTTCATTAATAGTCTTGCCCTAGCTGTTGCTAATCTTACCAGACCTTCAAGCTGCCTTGGAGTTACTGTGATCATTCCTTCAGATTCAACATTTCTCATTTTCATATAATATTCAAGAATTTTTTCTTCTGCCTCTGGAGTTAGTACAGGTTCTATTCTTTTGGCATATGAAAGATATTTTGTGAGAATATCTACGTCAATTAGTGATTTTGTATCAGCACCAGAAACATGATGAAGGCTAAGAATGTGTCTAGCTATTCTATTGTCTCTTTCTTTAGATGGGATATCTCGTACAACGAAAATTAGATCAAATCTAGTAAGAAGTGGTATTGGAAGGTTTACATTTTCTGTAATATTCTTGAATGGATCATATTTTCCATACATAGGGTTTGCTGCCGCTAAAATTGATGTTCTAGCATTTAGAGTAGCAACAATTCCACCTTTTGCAATACTGACAGATTGTTGTTCCATTACTTCATGAAGCGCACTTCTATCTTCTGGTTTCATTTTATCAAATTCATCAATACATACGAGGCCTTGATCACCAAGAACTACTGCGCCTGCCTCTAACATCATGATGCCGATTTTATCTCGTACTACTGCTGCTGTAAGTCCAGCTGCAGTAGAACCTCTACCAGAGGTATACAAGCCTCTAGGCGCTATTCTTGCACAGAATTTTAGCATTTCACTTTTTGCAGTACCAGGATCTCCCACTAAAAAGATATTAATGTCTCCACGGATCTTTGCACCATCAGCAAGTACTCTTTGGGTAGAACCAACAATTAAAAGCAAAATTGCTTCTTTGATTATATCGTGCCCCTGTATATGTGGTGCAAATGAGGCAACTAGTCTATTGTAAATGTCAGCATTTTTTGCAAGAGATTTAATTATTTTTTCTTCGTCTGGTGAAATTTCTTCTCTTTCTGTACTTCTCGAAGTTTTGCTACCTCTTCCCCCAAGAAATTCTATATTGTTTCCTTGTATTCGTAATCGATAGATTCCAGTTTTTCCGCGCATTGATGGAATGTGTTCTTGTTCAATTCTTACTATTCCAGTAAGGATTACCCGATCCCCTGGTCTTGCATTATCAACTAGATCTTGTAGCACAGTAACATCCACATAATGCGGAAGCTGTCCTGGGGGTAGGTCCTCTGGTAGCTCTTGTAGTCTTACCATTTGAAAATCTATGAAGCGGCTCTTTTCAGGACTAATTTCTAGATCTCTGTGAGTACATTTACCATCACTACACTTCAATGGTGCATTAAACTCAAGGCCTTTTTCGTGAACTACGCTAGTTGGATGACCATCTGGACAAATGAATACAAGCTCTTTTGCAAGTGGTTTTATTTCAGATGATCTCACAACCATTCCTGATACGCTTGTCATTTTTCCAATGACTTCAGCGTTTATCTCACGCAAGCTGCGTTGTGCAGGATAGTTTGCAATTCTTACTCTAACATCATGTCTAATTTTTTCTGCATATTGTGGAAACCTCTCCTTAAGAATATCTTTTATTGCAACAGCAAACATGCTTAGAATTTCATCTGGATCAGTGTCAAAAGCAGATTCAATTGCTGGAACAGATACAAGATCATTGTAATCAACTACAAGATATTGTATTTTCTTTGCCATCATTTGATCTATTTCTTCTACATATTTGTAAGCGCCAGATTTGTCTTTGAATTGAGTTATAAATTCTTTTACCCGATCTGTACGTTTTCCTGTAGATGATATGGATTCAGATTGTGTTGTTATTTCTTATCACCTAAGATTTGTTTTTTAAAATCAATGCTCTGTAAATGTATTGCATCAAATAACGCACGTTCCTCTATTGAAAGTTTTTTTGCAAGATCAGATGTCATCTTTGAAGAATCTGCAAGTCTAATTATTTTTCCTTGTCTTTTTCTCATAAGAGTATTTAACATGCTTTCTACTTTGTCACGATCTTGTTGCGGAAGTCGCTCTATGTATGAGTTCACTTTAATATAAATCTCCTTGTACATTTTCCTTTACAAGAGCCTGTTTCAAGGCAACAATCATGTCAGTATCTTGTACTTCTACAAGTTTTTCTAATGCTAATACTTCGGCTACCCAACGTGGTATACTCAAGATTTCACCATGTTTTGCATCTATTGACACGTCCAGTGCATCGACCTTTATATCGTGATTAAAAGTGACTTTAACGTCTTGTAGGCTATGTCCTATCGTATGAAGCTGGGTCAAATCTGAGATATTCAATATCCGTCAAGCATGCTCCGTTCAGGCATTTAACTAATGCGATCGATCAATTCCGTTAACAATTTGCTTTGATCATTTGATCTTAGCCGTAATTTTATTAGTGAGAGAGAAACGTAACAGCCTATGACTGAAACTTCAATGTGGGTAGAAAAGTACCGTCCCATGAAGCTTTCTTCCATAATAAACCAAAAGGAGATCATCGGAAGTCTCAAATCTCTTTTAAAAAATATCGCAGAAATGCCACA
>Ga0209802_1002453_pt1 | contig 12910 bp, 15 predicted proteins | sample GraSoiAngelo_129_FD_185886 | JGI IMG/M metagenome (GOLD analysis project Ga0209802, IMG submission 185886) | Grasslands soil microbial communities from the Angelo Coastal Reserve, California, USA - 14_0927_12_40cm (SPAdes) (version 2) | ecosystem: Environmental > Terrestrial > Soil > Grasslands ... | reverse complement strand
GTGCGAGCCGCAGCACATCACGTCGTTGTGGTTCGCCGGCGACGCGAAGAGCATCGAGTCGACGAGCACGATACGGCCGTCGGGGGTGTCGAGCACCACACGCTGGCTGCGGTCCATGATGGGCTCGGGCGAGGGCGCGCCGGGCGGCGCGGCGAGCATCGCGTGCGCGGCGTCGGCCGCCTTCTGGCCGGGGAGCACGCCCAACGCGGCGGCGAGCGCGTTGACGTGGCTCACGACGCCGTCGCCGTAGATGCTCTCGCCGTCGCCGATGCGCGCCGAGCGCGCGGCCACGGCCGCCGCCGGCACGCCGAGCCGGTCGGCCAGCGGCAGCCCGGAGACGCCGGCGCCGTCGCGGCCCACGCCCGCGTCGTGGGCGATCAGGCCGCGGACGCCGACCTCGAGCGCGAAGCCGAGCGAAAGGGCCCCGGCGAACGAGCCGGCCACCACGACGTCGCGGGCGCCGGCGTTGCCGTCGCAGCGCGTGATCGTGTCGAGGATGACGATGCGGCCGCGCGGGCCGTGATCGATCGTACGCAGGGCGCTCCCTCCCCGGGAGCGCCCATTGTACTCAGTCGCGCGTGCTCGGTCTTGCGCGGACGCGGGCGGCGGTCAGACTCCGACGTGCCCAACGACCCGGTCGTGCTACCCTTCGCGACATGACTCCGACGACCATGCGCGCGTCCTTTTACGACGGGCCGGGGCGGTTCGCGACCGGCTCCGTCCCCGTGCCGGCGCCGACACGCGGCGAGGCGCTGCTGCGCGTGCGTCGCGTGGGCATCTGTGGCACCGATCTCCACATCTTCCAGGGCCACCTCGACCACCGCGTCCCGCGCGGCGGCGTCATCGGTCACGAGACGTTCGCCGAGGTCGTGGAGGCGCCGAAGGACAGCGGTTTCGTCGCCGGCGACCGTGTCGTCGTCGAGCCCGTCGTGTGCTGCGGGGCGTGCCGCGCGTGCCGCATGGGCGCCTCGTACCTCTGCTATTCGCTCAAGGTGCTCGGCGTGGACCTGCCGGGCGGGATGCGCGAGTACTATCCGGTGACGACCGACCACCTGCTGAAGGTCCCCGACGCGCTCGGCGACGACGCGGCGGCCGTGATCGAGCCGCTGGCCGTGGCCACCCACGACGTGACGCGCGCGGGGGTCAAGCGCGGCGACCGCGTGCTCGTCTTCGGCGGTGGGCCGATCGGCGCGCTCATCGGGCTCGTGTGCCGCCAGCGCGGCGCCGAGGTCGTCGTCTCCGAGATCAACGAGTTCCGGCTCGGCCTGCTGGGCACGCTCGGACTCGAGACGCTGGGACGGGGGCGCGACGCCGTGAAGTTCGTCAACGAGTGGACGGACGGCGTCGGCGTGGACGTCGCCTTCGAGGTGACGGGGCGCCCGGAAGCGGTGCGCGCGGTCACCGACGTCGTGCGCGTGTGGGGTACGATCAGCATCGTAGCCATCCACGCCGAGCCGATGGCCGTGAACCTCTATCAGATGTTCGCGCGCGAGCTGACCATGCACGGCAGCCGCCTGTACACCCGCGCGGCATGGGAGGAGGCGATCCGGCTCGCGGCGAGCGGCGCGGTGCCGCTGGCTCCGCTCGTGAGCCACCGGATCCCGCTCGAAGCGCTCACCGAAGGCATGCAGGCGGCGCTGGGAGGCGCCAACGTCATGAAAGTGCTGGTGGAGCTGTGAGAGCGATCGTGATCCTCGCAACGGCCGCGCTGCTCGCCGGCTGCACGACGCGCTTCGACGTCGGCGGCGGCGAGTGGACGAAGCCGGGCACGCAGGTCCCGCAGATCACGCTGGACGAGATGGACTGCGCGCGCACGGCGGTGGACGCGCGTCCGTTCCCGGACACGATCGTCGGCGGGCTCGCCGACATCGTCGCGGCGAAGATTCAGGACGTCAAGATGAGCCGCGACTTCGGCCGCTGCATGAGCGCCAAGGGCTATCAGCCCGCGCGGGGCTGAGTCTCAGGCCGCGCGGTCGCTGAGCCGCCGCCGGCGTGAGCCTCGACTGGGCCCTCGGCGCCGCCGTCATCGCCGGCGCGTTCTTCGTCCTCGGGCTCGCCGGCTTCGGCAACGGCCTCGTCGCGCTGGCCTTCCTGCCGCTCGTCATGTCCCCGGCCGACGCTATCGTGCTGCTGACCGTCTACACCGTGCTCGCGACGATCGTCATCTTCGTCCCGCTGCGTGCCGACTTCGATCCCGGCGGGATGCCCGCGCTGCTGCTCGGCTCGGTGCTGGGCACGCCGCTCGGCGTCTGGGTGCTCGCCGCGCTGCCCGCGAGCGCGCTGACCCGATTGATCGGGCTCGTCCTGCTCGCCGTCGTCGCGCTCGAGTGGCTCGGGGTCTATCCCGCGCGCCTGCCGGGTCGCCGCTGGGCCCTCGGCGCCGGCGTCGCGGCGGGAGTGCTGGGCGCCGGGGTGGGAACGCCCGGACCGCCGGTCGTGTTGTTCGCGGCGTCCCAGGGGTGGTCGCCGCGGACCATCAAGGCCAATCTCCAGGCGTTCTTTCTCGTGAACCAGGTGGTGATCGTGATCGGCTACTGGTGGGCGGGCCTCCTCACGGCTGCGGTCTGGCGCTACGCGGCTGCGTTCCTCGCGCCGGCCACGCTCGGTCTCCTCGTCGGCATGGCGCTCTTCGCGCGCGTGGACCACACGCGCTTCCGACGGATCGTCTTCGCGATCCTGTTCGCCTCCGGCCTGCTGCTCGTCGTCCGCGGCTAGCGTGCTATCGTTGGCGGCACCCGGACGATCCCACGGAAAGGACCCCCGTCATGAGCGTCAAGCGCCACCAGGTCGGACCCCGCATGAGCCAGGCCGTCGTCCACGGCAACACCGTCTACCTCGCGGGCCAGGTCGCCGGCGACGAGCCGACGACGAAGGCGCAGACCGAAGCGGTCTTGAAGAAGATCGACGCGCTGCTGGCCGCCGCCGGCACGAGCAAGTCGAATCTGCTGGCGGCCACCGTCTACCTCGCCGACATGAAGACGTACGATCAGATGAACGCGGCGTGGGACGCGTGGGTCGATCCCGTCAACACGCCGGCGCGCGCCACCGTCGAGGCGAAGCTCGCGGCGCAGAAGTTCCTGGTCGAGATCGCGGTCGTCGCGGCGATCTGAGGAAAGACTTCGTTAGTTCGTGGACCTGCGTACCCAGCCGGGGGGCGCCCCTCCACACCGCAACACGCTGAAATGATGGGGAGTCTTCGCATGGCAAGGGCCATGCTCGGTCCTGCCCGGCGATGAGCACGTGCGCGCGCTGTCTGGAGACCCAGGAGCCGGCGACCGGCGCGCCGACCTCCAGCCTCGCCTTGTGTCCCGAGCACGCGCTGGCGGTGCTCGAGGACGTGCGCCGGCATCTCGCCGCGACGCTGACCTCGTTGGAGCGCGCCGCGGACCGCGCGACCTCGCAGGGGTTCGGATGATGTCACCCGAGCGACCCAGCCCACTCCTCGAGCGCTGCTGGTACTGCGACGAACGCATCCTGCGTGACGATCGCACGCGCATCCTGCCGGGCCTCGGCCTGAGCGTGCACGCGCGCTGTTACGAAGCCGCGACCGAGCCGCCGCCCTCCCCGCCTACGGCCGCCTGAACGGCCACACGAGTTGTGCCGCGTAGCCGCGCGGCACCGGGCTCTCCACGATCCCGTACGCCGGCGGAAAATGCGTCGGCACGTGGTACGTCCCGAACACGCGATCGATGACCGGCAGGTGAATCGCGAAGTTCTTGTCCACCGGCGTCGTCGCGTGATGCCAGTGGTGGAACTTGGGCGTGCCGAGGATGCGCTCGAGCATCCCGAAGCGGAAGCGCACGTTGGCGTGGACGAAGATCGCGTGGAACGAGACGAACACGAGGTAGGCGTAGACCGGCCCCGTGGAGAAGCCGAGCACGTAGAGCGGCACGAAGGCCAGCGCGCGCGTCACCACCGCGTCCACGAGGTGGATGCGCGAGGCGGCCAGCCAGTCCATCGCCTCCGACGAGTGGTGGACGGCGTGGAAGCGCCAGAGCCACGGCACCGCGTGGAAGAGCCGGTGCACGGCGTACTCCGAGAGGTCGGCGACGAGCACGATCTCGACGAACTGCAGCAGCGCGGGCTGCGACGCGACCGCGTGCTGGATCGCGGGATGGACCGCCCACTTGAAGAACAGCACGGCGGGCACGAGCGTGAGGAGCACCGTGAGCTGCACGAGCAGGTGGCTGACGCCGAAGTGCAGCAGGTCGGTGAGCCAGCCGGGGCGAAAGATCCCCTGCGCGGGCAGGCGCGCGAAGAGCCGCTCGAGCGGCACGAAGAGCATCGCGAGCACGAGGATGTTGAGCAGGAACCAGTCGAGGCCGAGCGCGCGCGTGCCGCCGAGCGTCCCGATCGGCGCCTGCGAGCCGCCGAGCAGCGTGGCGGTCACCACGAGCGCGATGCCCGTCAGTCCGAGCAGCGCGCGCCGGCTGAGCACGATGGACAGCACCCCCAGCCCGAAGCCGGCGACGAGGTGCAGGTGGATCAGGAAGCGGATGAGATCGAGCGGGTAGAGCGCGCGCGCGTCCGGCGTGGTGAGGAACGACGGAAAGCGCAGGCACAGCACGCCGCCGAAGCCGAGCGCGGACAGCGCGACGCCGAAGACGCCGCTGATGAAGCCGCGGCCGAAGCGCGTGTCGTAGCCGAGCGAGCGCTCGGCTAGTTGCACGCCTCGAAGAGCCCGGCCGCGCCCTGCCCGCCGCCGATGCACATCGTCACCACGCCGTAGCGCGCCTTGCGGCGCAGCATCTCGTTGGCGATGGTGCCGACCATGCGCGAGCCCGTCATGCCGAACGGGTGCCCGATGGAGATCGAGCCGCCGTTCACGTTCAGCTTCGCGGGATCGAGGCCGAGCTTGTCGCGGCAGTAGACGACCTGCGAGGCGAAGGCCTCGTTCAGCTCCCAGAGATCGACGTCCTGGATCGACAGCCCGTGGCGCTTCAGCAGCTTCGGCACCGCGTACACGGGACCGATGCCCATCTCGTCGGGCTCGCAGCCGGCCACCGCGAAGCCGCGGAAGATCAGCTTGGGCTTGATGCCGAGCGCCCTGGCGCGCTCCATCGACATCAGCAGGGTGGCCGAGGCGCCGTCGGAGAGCTGCGAGGAATTGCCGGCGGTGACGGTCCCCTGGCCGCTCGTCTTGTCGAAGACGGGCGGCAGCGACAGCAGGCCTTCGAGCGTGGTGTCCGCGCGGTTGCACTCGTCCTTCTCGACGTAGTACGGCTCCTCGCCGGCCTTCTCGCCCGTCTTCTTGTCGAGGACGGCACGGGTGACGTGCATCGGCGCCAGCTCCTCCTTGTAGAGGCCCTCCTGCTGGGCGCGCGCCGTGCGCTGCTGGCTCGAGAGCGCGTACTCGTCCTGCTGCTGGCGCGTGATCTTGTAGCGCTTGGCCACGACTTCCGCCGTGTCGCCCATCACCATGTAGATTCCCGGCAGCTTCTCCTTCACCCAGGGGTTCGGGCTCGAGTCCCGCTGCATCATCGTGATCGACTCGACGCCGCCGCCGAAGACCACGTCGGCGCCCTCGTTGACGATGTAGTTGGCCGCGATGGCGATCGCGTTGAGTCCGGACGAGCAGAAGCGGTTGATGGTGAGGCCGGCCACGCTCGTGGGCAGCCCCGCCCGCATCGCGGCCACACGCGCGATGTTGTGGCCCTGCGCGCCGTGCGGCTGGCCGCAGCCGAGGATCACGTCCTCGACCTCCTTCTTGTCGAGCTGCGGCACCTTGCCGAGCACGTCCGTGATGCAGTGGGCCGTGAAGTCGGACGGCAGCGTCATGTTGAACGAGCCGCGCTGCGACTTGGCGAGCGGGGTGCGGCTGCTGGCGACGACGACGGCTTCTCTCATGGCGGTTCCTTTCGTCCGGGCGTTCTCGACGTGGCGCAAGTGTACCGCTAGTCCGGCCTCTCCGGCAGGAGCTCGAGGAGCGGCCGCAGGTCGCGGAATTCGTGGTCAGGCTTCGGGACGTCGGCGGCCAGCGGCAGGCGGCGGCGGTTGATCCAGGCGACCGTGATGCCGAGCGGCTTGGCGCCGACCATGTCGGTGCGCTGGGACTGGCCGCAGTGCAGCAGGCGCATCGTTTCCACGCCTCCACGCTCGAGCAGGCAGCGGAAGAGCGTTCCGTCCGGCTTGTAGCCCCGCGCGCGCTCGGCGGTGCACACGAGGTCGAAGCGCCGGCCGAGATCGGTCACGGCGAGCAGGTCGTCGTCGATGTTCGAGACCACGGCCAGGCGAAACCGCCTGGCCAGCCGATCGAGCACCTCGTCGACGTCGGGAAAGCGCGGGAATGCCGGGAAGGCGTCGAAGTAGAGACGGATGAGGCCGGGATCGCCGTGGAGGCCGAAGTGACGGAACGTCTCGTCCAGCGACGCGCGACAGATCTCGCGATAGGGGCGGTAGGCCTGCCAGTAGCCGCGGATGTTCGCGGCTTCCCAGTGCTCCCAGAACTCCAGCGCGTCGATCCGCGACGCGCCCGTCTCGCGCAGGATGGCCCCAAACGCCTCGCGCGAGCCGCCGCGGACGTCCACGAGCGTGCCGTAGACATCGAACGACAGGAGCGACGGCGTCAGCTCACTTCGCCCCGGGAGGCGCGCCGGCTGCGTAGCCGGCCGCCACATCCTTGCTGGTGTCGCGCTGGAACGTCGGCGACATCACGATCTCCTCGAGCACGGTACGTTGATGCATCGTGCAGCACAGGAGGATCGCCCGCGCGACGTCGTCCGCCTGCATCATCGTGGAGCGCTCCTTCTCACCGGGCACGAGCGGACGCTTGTCGAGGATCGGCGTGTCGACCTCGGCCGGGATGATGGTGGTGGCGCGGATGCCCCGATTGCGCAGCTCGGCGTGCAGGGCCTGCATCATCGCGCGCGCGCCGGCCTTGGCCACGCCATAGGCGACGCCGGCGAGACCGCCCGGCCGAAGCGCCGCCAGCGACGCCACCGTCACCACCGTGCCCGCGCCGCGCTCGAGCATGGACGGCAGCACCGTCTGCGTGAGCGCGTAGACGCCGGTGGTGTTCACGCCCAGCACGGCGTCCCACTCGTCCTGCCCGACCCAGCGGATGCTCCGCGCGTGGCTCGACTGCCCGGCGTTGTTGATCAGGATGTCGACGCCGCCGAACGTCGTGACCGCCCACGCGCCCAGCTCGCGCGCCTCGTGCGGCTTCGTGAGATCGCACGTCTTGCTGACGGCCGTGCCCTTGTCGCGCTGGATCTCGGCGACGACCTGCTCGAGGGGCTCCTTGCGGCGGCCGGCGATGGCCACGCGCGCGCCCTCGGCGGCGAGCATGAGCGCGGTGGCGCGGCCGATGCCGGAGCCGGCGCCGGTGACGAGCGCGACCTTACCTTCGAGTGTCTTCATGATCTCCTCGGTCATCGAGGGGTGCCACGGCTCCGCCGGGGCGCCCCGAGCGTTGGGGGGTTGGGGGGGCCATATCGGGGGCCCCCCATGTTCTAGGGACGGGCCAGCCGCGAGGTCTCGGCGCACGCGCGCTCGACCTCGTCGACGGTCTTGGGCGTGCCGGCCGTCAGGATCTCGCGGCCGGCGGCGGTGATGAGCACGTCGTCCTCGATGCGCACGCCGATGCCGCGGAACTCCTTCGGCACCGGATGGGTGATCTTGGGCGCCTTGGCCTTCTCTTCCTCTTCGAGCTTCTTGGCGGCCGCGATGCCCAGGCGATAGCGGCGCTCCCACTGCTCCTCCTCGCTGTACTCGCGCAGCGAGTAGGTCACGCTCTCGCGCTCGGGGTCGACGTAGAGCCCGGGCTCGACGGTGAAGACCATGCCGGGCTCGAGCGCGCGCGAGGCGCCCTGCATCCGGTAGTCGCCGACGTCGTGCACGTCCATGCCGAGCCAGTGGCCGGTGCCGTGCATGTAGAACTCGCGATAGTGGTGCATGGCCAGCGAGTCGGCGACGCTGCGCGGCTCGTACTTCGCGCCGGTCTTCGCCGCCTCGATGCCGGCGAGCTGAGCGCGCAGCACGATCTCGTAGATCGCGCGCTGCGGCGCGCTGAAGCGCCCGTTCACCGGGAACGTGCGCGTGATGTCGGCGGCCATGTAGCCGTACTCGCAGCCGGCGTCGATCAGCAGGAGGTCCCCGTCCTGCATGCGCCGCGTGTTCTCGACGTAGTGGAGGATGCAGGCGTTGGGTCCCGAGGCCACGATCGACGGATAGGCGTTGCGCGCGGAGCCGTTGACGCGGAAGACGTACTCGAGCACCGCCTGCACCTCGTACTCGTGCATGCCCGGCCTCGCCGCGCGCATCGCCTCGGCGTGGGCGTCGCGGCTGATCGCGCACGCGCGGCGCAGCCGCGCCAGCTCCGCCTCGCTCTTGCGCAATCTCAAATCATGCAGCAGCGGTCCCGGGTCCTCGATCCGCACCGGTGACGGGAACCCACGCGTCCGCGCGGCGCGCAGCTCGGCGACGAGCCGGGTGACGCGGCCGTCGAAGGTGGCGTTGCCGAGGCGGTAATAGAGGACGGGGCGCTCGACGGCGTACTCGCGGAGCTTGGCGTCGAGCTGGTCGATCGTGTAGGCGGCGTCGGCGCCGTACGTCGCGATGGCGCCCTCGGTGCCCGCGCGCCGGCCGTTCCAGATCTCCATCTCCCGGTCGCGCGGCCGCACGAAGAGCACGAAGCGCTCCTTCGCGTGGGCCGGGTTGATCACCGCGACGGCGTCAGGCTCGTCGAACCCGGTGAGGAAGAAGAAATCGCTCGCCTGCCGGAACTCGTAGTGCACGTCGCCGTTGCGCAGGCTCTCCACGCCGCCGGGAATCACGGCCAGCGCATCCCCGATCGCGGCCGTGAAGCGCTGGCGGCGCTCGAAGAAGGGCGCCAGGTCCGGGCTCATGCCCCCTTGATACCATAAGGACCGCCCCGATGGCCCGCCTCAGCGTCCTCGACCAATCGCCCGTCCGGAGCGGCGCCACCCCCGCCGACGCGATCCGCGAGACCCTGGCGCTCGCGCGCCGCTGCGACGAGCTGGGGTACACGCGCTACTGGCTCGCGGAGCACCATTCCACGCCGGCGCTCGCGGGCTCGGCGCCCGAAGTGCTGATCGGCCAGGTGGCCGCGGTCACCTCCGGCATCCGCGTGGGCTCGGGCGGGGTCATGCTCCAGCACTACAGCCCGCTGAAGGTGGCCGAGAGCTTTCGCGTGCTGGAGACGCTCTATCCCGGCCGCATCGACCTCGGCATCGGCCGTGCGCCGGGCAGCGACCAGCTCACGGCCCGGGCGCTCGGCGGCCCCGGCATGCCCGAGTTCTTTCCGAAACAGGTGGAGGACCTCGTCGCCTTCGTGCACGGCGAGCTGCCGCCCGAGCACCCGTTCGCCACGGTGCGCGCGATGCCGACGGGCCCGCACTTCGGCGCCGCGTTCTCGTTCGCGCACTTCATCAACGCCGCCGGCGGCGCCGAGATCACACGCGCCTACGCGCGCGAGTTCAAGCCCTCGCCCTGGCTGGCCACGCCGCAGGCCAGCGCCGCTGTCTTCGTCGTGTGTGCGGAGAGCCACGACGTGGCCGAGCGGCTGGCGCAGAGCCGCGATCTCTTCATCGCGCGGCTCTACACGGGCCGCGGCGGGCGTTACCCCACGGTGGCCGAGGCGGAGGCGCACGAGTACACGCCGTGGGAGCGGCAGATCGTCGAGCATGCGCGCGGCCGGCGCGTGGCGGGGACGCCCGACGAGTGCCGCGAGCGGCTGGAGGCCCTGGCGCGCGACTACGGCGTGGACGAGATCGTGGTGGTGACCATCACGGAGACGGCCGAGACGCGGCGGCGCTCCTACGAGCTGCTTGCGGAGGCGTTCGGCTTGCCGCGCCGGTCCCGATGAGCGCGCGCGTGCCCGATTTTCGCGAGCCGAGCCGCGTCGAGCGGATCTTCAACAAGTTCTTCGGCCTGCTGGTCGGGCTCGGCCTGGCCCCGGGCTACAACTATCTGGTGGAGGTGCGCGGCCGAAAGACCGGGCGCGTGTACACGGCACCGGTCAACCTCCTCGAGATCGGAAGCCGCCGCTTCCTCGTGGCGCCCCGCGGACGCACGCAATGGGTGCGCAACGCCGAGGCCGCCGGAGAGGTCGTCCTCAGGAGAGGATCGAGCCGACAGCGTTTCCGGCTCCGCGCGGTGCCCAAAGAAGAAGAGTCGGACATCCTGAAGACGTACCTCGACCGCTTCAAGCTCGCGGTTCAGCGCTATTTCCCGGTGCCGGCCGGCTCCGACGCGCGAGCGTTCCGCGAGATCGCCGACCGATATCCGGTGTTCGAGCTGCTGCCATGACCGCCGACGGCGTGTTGCCCGCGCTCCTGGAGCAGCGCCGGCACCAGACCCGGTCGGCGCTCACGCGACGCGGCTGGGTCCTCCTGGTTTCGCTCCTGGGCCTCGGCCTGTCGGCCCTCGGTCTGTTCGCGTCGATCTCCTCGTGGCGCGAAGGCGTTCGGCCTTCGCCCCTGACCCTCATCCTGCTCGCGTTCGGGTTCATCTCCTTCGGCGTCGTGCTGGGCGCCTGCCTGATCTGGCTGTTCCGCGCGAAGGCCCGGATCGTTCCGTACTTCGCTCGAGAGCTCGGACCGTACCCCGGCGAGAGCGCCGTCGCGTTCGGGCGAGGTCACGACCTCTACCGGAGCAGCGCGGCCCTCGACCGTCTGGCCGCCACGCTGGGCGTGCGACCGCTGTCGACGTTCGGCTTCGGCGACGACCTCTATGAGCAGCCGGTGCACTGGTCGCCGCCGTCGGAAGGCCTGCGAACGGTCGAGGCCCTCCGCGCTGGTCTCGGCGGCTGCCCGTCGGCAGGCCCGGACATCGCGCGTGATCTCGACGCGCTCGCGTCGGTGCTGCGAATCGCCGTCGCACAGGGCGTCGAGTTCGCCCTGCTGCTGCGGCTCGGCGGCGGCGACGCGCAGTCCGCCGGCGTGTTCGAAGCTCGCAGCCGGGTCGGACGGTTCTGGTGACGCCTACACGCGCCGCACGTCCGGCCGTCCGAACAGCCCATAGGGCCGCACGAACAGCGCCGCCAGCAGCACCAGGTACGACGCGATGTTGCTGAAGCCGCCGCCGAGCAGCGGATCGAGATAACCGGCCGCGAGGCTCTCGAGCACGCCCACCCCGAGGGCGCCGACGACCGTGCCGGGGATGCTGTCGAGCCCGCCGATGATGACGATGGGGAACACCTTCAGCCCGACGAGCACGATGCCGAGCCCGCCGCCGGCCACGAGCGTCCACAGCGTGCCCGCGAGCACCGAGACCACGCCCATCAGCGCCCACGTGATCGCGAAGTAGCGATGCAGGTCGATGCCGGCGGACATCGCGGCCTGCTGATCGTCGGCGATCGCCCGAAGCGCGACGCCCGTGCGGCTGCCGTGAAAGACCCAGGCCACCACGGCCGTGCACGTGGCGGCGACGGCGGCGGCGACGAGCTTGTCGCCGGCGATCGGCAGGCCGCCGATCACGATCGGGCTCGCGAGCACGGGCAGCGGGATCGCCGCCGGCACGCCGCCGAAGGCGAGCGCGGCCGCGCCGCGCACGAGCGCGCCGAGCCCGAGGGTGACCATGATCACCGAGATCAGCGGCTGGCCGACGAGGCGGCGCAGGACCACGCGGTTGAAGGCCACGCCGAGGCCGGCCATGCCCGCGCAGCCGACGGCCAGCGCGCCGAGCAGGCCCAGCCCCAGCGCGTGGAGCCCGAACGTCACGAAGCGGGAGGCGAGCATCACCCACTCGCCGACGGCAAAGTTGATCATGCGCGAGGCGCGGTAGACGACGACGAAGGACAGCGCGACGAGCGCGTAGAGCGCGCCCGCCAGCGCGCCGTCCACGACGAGCGCCGCGAAGAAGTGGGCCCCCATGGCGCCCGGTATAATGTTCCCGTCGCCCCACGAGCACAAGGAGAGACCCATGGCAGACGCCGTCATCGTCTCCACCGCCCGCACGCCGATCGGCCGCGCGTACCGCGGAGCGTTCAACAACACGCACGGCGCCGCCATCGGCGGCCACGTCATCGCCCACGCGGTGAAGCGCGCGGGAATCGAGCCCGGCGAGGTCGAGGACGTCGTGATGGGCTGCGCGCTGCCGGAGGGCGCCACGGGCCAGAACATCGCGCGCCAGGCGGCGCTGCGCGCCGGGCTGCCGGTGACGACGGCGGGCACGACCGTCAACCGCTTCTGCTCGTCGGGCCTGCAGGCGATCGCGATCGCCGCGCAGCGCGTGATCGTGGACAAGGTCCCGATCATGGTCGCGGGTGGACTCGAGTCGATCAGCCTCGTGCAGAACGAGCACATGAACCTGCACCGCCTGCGCGAGGAGTGGCTGGAGGAGCACAAGCCCGAGATCTACATGACGATGATCGAGACGGCGGAGGTCGTGAGCAACCGCTACTACATCACCCGCGAGCGGCAGGACGAGTACGCGCTGGCCAGCCAGCAGCGCACGGCCGCCGGGCAGAAGGCGGGCCGCTTCGATGCCGAGATCGTGCCGATGCCGACGAAGAAGGTCGTGGTCGACAAGGCGAGCGGGGAGACGCGCATCGAGGACACCCTGCTCAAGCAGGACGAGGGCAACCGGCCCGACACGACGCTCGAGGGCCTCACGGCGCTCAAGCCGGTCACCGGCGAGAAGGGCCACATCACCGCGGGCAACGCCAGCCAGCTCTCGGACGGCGCCTCGGCGTGCGTCGTCATGGATGCGAAGCTGGCCGAACGCCGCGGGCTGCACCCGCTCGGGATCTTCCGCGGTCTCGCCGTCGCCGCCTGCGAGCCGGACGAGATGGGGATCGGGCCCGTCTTCGCCGTGCCGCGCCTGCTCGAGCGCACCGGCATCACGATGGGCCAGATCGATCTCTGGGAGCTGAACGAGGCGTTCGCCGTGCAGGTGATCTACTGCCGCGACAAGCTCGGAATCCCGATGGAGAAGCTGAACGTCGACG
>Ga0209802_1002447_pt1 | contig 12921 bp, 11 predicted proteins | sample GraSoiAngelo_129_FD_185886 | JGI IMG/M metagenome (GOLD analysis project Ga0209802, IMG submission 185886) | Grasslands soil microbial communities from the Angelo Coastal Reserve, California, USA - 14_0927_12_40cm (SPAdes) (version 2) | ecosystem: Environmental > Terrestrial > Soil > Grasslands ... | reverse complement strand
TCGCCAAGGCCGCCGAGGCCGAGGGCCTGCCCGAGATCTTCCAGGCCGCGGGCTTCGAGTGGCGCAAGGCCGGCTGCTCGATGTGCCTCGGCATGAACCCCGACCAGCTCGTGGGCCGTGAGATGAGTGCCTCCTCGAGCAACCGCAACTTCATCGGACGCCAGGGCAGCCCGACCGGGCGCACGCTCTTGATGAGCCCGGCCATGGTCGCCGCCGCCGCGATCACCGGCGCCGTCGCCGATGTGAGGGAGATCCTGAAATGAGCACCGTCGACTTCAAGCGCCGTCAGATCGTCGGTCGCGGCATCCCCCTGCCCGGCAACGACATCGATACGGACCGCATCATCCCGGCGCGCTTTCTCAAGGAAGTGACGTTCACGACGATGGGCGAGCACGCCTTCGAGGACGCGAAAAAGCAGAACCCGGAGCATCCGTTCAACTCGCCCGCGTACAAGGGCGCCTCGGTGCTCGTGGTCGGCCAGAACTTCGGTTGCGGATCCTCTCGCGAGCACGCGCCGCAGGCGCTGATGCGCTGGGGTATCGCCGTCATCGTTGGTGGGTCGTTCGGGGAGATCTTCTTCGGTAACTGCACGATGCTCGGCATCCCTTGCCTGCGCGCCTCGCAGGAGGATCTGGAGTGGCTGCAGCGCGAGATCAGCCGCTCGCCGCAGTCCCCGGTGGCGGTCGATGTCGAGAAGCAAGAGGTGAAGTTCGGCAGCCGCACGATCAAGGCGACGATCCCCGACGGGCCGCGGAACCAGCTCGTCGGGGGTACGTGGGATTCGACGGCGGTGCTGCTGGAGGCGGGCGCGGCGATCGAGACGACGGCGCGGATGTTGCCATATGTAGCTGGTTTCTGACTCTAGGCCGCCAGTCTGGGCTAGGCGCCTCACCGGTCGACAGGGTAAGCTGGTCCATGGAGTTGAGTAGGCTGCCCAGAGTACGTGGTAGGCCGGAGGCGCCGCAATGGTGAGACAACAGGCAGAAAACATCGTCCCCGACCCTCTCTCGCCGCAGCAGGCGGAAGATCTTCTGGATCTGGTAGACGTAATTCGTGATCCCATTCACGGCGATGTTCGCCTCACTGCACTGGAACGCCATCTAATAGACTCGCCCGAATTTCAACGTCTTCGCGGCATCAATCAGTTGGGCATGACCTATGTTGCTTACCCCGGGGCAGTCCACAACAGGTTCATGCATTCGATCGGCACGTTGCATGTCTGTTCCCAGATGCTGACTACATGTAACGCCAACGCAGACACATACCGTCGCCTGGCGGGCGCTGGTGATCCTCTTCCGATCGGCTTGAGCAGCTATGCAATGCTTCTCGCGCGACTATGCGCGCTCTTGCATGATCTTGCTCATGTCCCGTTTGGCCACACTTTCGAAAAAGAAGGACGGATCTTCCGAAACGACGAGTGGCAGGATCCCGAGAGGCGCGACACGCGCTTGCTGGGATCGGAGACGGAATTTGCCGAGCGACTTCGCCGGTTCTTCACATCGAACGAATTACCGGCCGCTGCCGCTGATCGGCTTCGCGAGGATCTGAAGGCTATCTTTGTCTCTCGACGCTCCACTGTCGACGATCTGCCGTATCCATTCATCCACGATCTTGTTGGGAATACGATTTGCGCGGACCTTATCGACTATGTCGAGCGCGATATGTATTTTTGCGGCCTCAGCGAGAGGTTCGGCGATCGCTTTCTGGAGTACCTGGCGGTGATGCCCGTAATCCGCGTGGCGGCTGAAAGCTATCGGCCGATTCGCGACGAGCGCCCGCTTGCCTTTCGCAGCGAGGAGACAGACGGAGCGCGGCGACTCTGTCGCGTTGTCCTCCTTCGCTACCGGTACAATGAGCGCAAGGAAGCCGTGATCAAACATGGCGTGGTTTCCGAGGCTATCGATCTCGTTCGCAAGCGGTTATCCGTCGCGGAAAAGCTCTACTTTCATCGCACAAAGATGATCGCATCGTCCATGTTGATTAGCGCCGCCGCAGCGAGACGCCTCACGGCAACCGAAATTTGGGACCTCACTGATGCCGAGGTTCTTAAGTTGCTCGCAGCGAGCACAGAGCCTCGAGCGCAGGTATTGGCCCGCAAACTTCAAGCACGAGACCTGTTTAAGCCCATATATAGGGTCACCTATCGGCCAGGGCAGGAAACGCGTGATCCCCTTTGGGATGAAGACGGTGCATACGAGCGCTTTAAGACTCCCCGTGCTCGCGAGAACTTGAGCCTGCGGCTTGAAGAGATAATTGCTGCATTCCACGGCCAAGAACCCGCGGCAGCGGTCGGGACAGTGACAATGTCGTGCCCTGATCGCGACATGAATCTCAAGGCTTTCGATATGTTAGTCTTGCCACGCCCGGGCGGCCAAGTACGACGTCTCCATGACTCTGAGCACCCGCCCACAAAGCAGGAAATCCAGGCGATCGTTGAAGCACATCAATATCTTTGGAAACTCGAGGTCTTCGTCGATTCGAGCGTCGTAAACCTGGCGCCCCAGGATCCGTTTGCCCAGAAGCTTGCGGGCGCGATTCAGCATGAGATCGGACCCAAAAACGAAATTGAGGCTTTCGCAAATGTCGCGTCGATAGATCTAGACACCTGGGCTGCTGAGATTACGCTCGAACGCGACCTCAAGTTACTAGGGCTCCACGATAAAGTCACTCATGCCGACTTCGGTGTCCTAAAGGAAACCGCCTTCAGAGAGATGACTGCGGAGCGGCGGCTTGAGGAACTTCGCACGATCCTCAGGAGTCGAGGATACAAGGCGTGAGCACATCGATGTCGACGTTCGAAGCGTTACCGCGTTCCCTGCAGACCACTGTCGACGACTTTCAACGGTACGTTGTTGGGCAGTATATGCGTCGGGCCACCGAGTGGGATCAGGCGCAGCCCCTGATTCAGCGAATTGCAGACAGCTGCCTGGGCGTAGCGACACCGGTCTGGCCACGGGTCGAGCCGGAGACGATAGCCCTGCTGCTGCAAATAAACGTCATCTTTGATAGCGAACTACGGTCCGGTGTTTGCGGCCGCCTCGTGCCAGAGCGTGGTGGCGGTTTCCAAGCGATCGTCGCCGGCACACCCAGTCAACCCCGTACGAGGTTTACAATCGGCCATGAATGTGGACACGCATTCTTCTTCCGACCCAGCCCGGGTCAGGCGCAGCGAATCATTCCGGCAAGTGTCCCCGCCAAGAAAATGTCACGCGAGGAGTGGCTCTGCAACGAATTCGCGCGGGCTTTGCTTGTACCGAATCGATGGAAGCGGGACGTACTGGGTCGAGATGTCCAGATGTCCGAGATATGCTCGTTGGCCCGCTCGCTATCTGTCTCGACAGAGGTCTTGGTTCGGAGAGTCCTGTACGACTGGAGCGAATGGGCCTCGTCCGTCTTCTATTCCGTTTGGTTCGACAGCGACAACTGTAATGTACGAATATTTAGAGGCACTAAGTCTCAGTCGCGGCCTGATTCGACACCGACACGCGAGGCAGTGAAGTCTGTATGCGAAAAAGGTCGTCGCCCTCTGCGTAGTTGGCTGCAAAGTTCTTACAGCGTGAAGGACGACGATATCGTGGAGTCCGATTCAACGACGTGGTGGCGCATCTCGAAGCAACATCCGGTCGGAAGACAGACCACGGAAGTTTAGAGCAATATTCGCCCGTTGCGGCAGAGGACCAGCCAACAAGAAGAATGACAACGAGAGTATTAGCGCTGTCGGGCCCGATTGCATCCGGAAAGACGGCGCTTGCGGAGCTTGTGGCAACGCGATTGGGCTACAACCACATACGGATACGAGACTTGCTCCAGCGAGGGTTTCGTCCGAGTGAGGGTGAAGCAACAAGAAGCAATCTCCAAGACTTTGGTGCGGCGCTTGAATCACAGACGGCTGGGCGTTGGTTGGCAGATCAAATATCGCAGCTCACCAACAACAATGTCGCCCAAGGAATCGTAGTGGACTCCGTCCGAACAGTCGCGCAGATACGCCGCCTACGAGAAACCTTTGGGCCTAAATTCATTCACTTGCACTTGACCGCTGTGCAGAGGATTTTGGAGGACCGCTTCGAGTCGAGGCGTGGCAACAGCACGAAGGAAGCGTCAACGTTTCTGGCCGCGATGAGTCATACCATCGAGAAAGAAGAGGCGCAGCTTTTGACACTCGCCGACAAAGTGATCGATACCTCAACGCTCGATACTGAATCGGTCTATCAGGCAGCGGTAAGCTCGATGGGGATCTAGGAATCTAATTTAATTAGTGCCTGCGCCCCTCCCGCCCGAGGTCCGGCCTTCGGTCATGGAAGTCAGGCCTCTTTGAAGGTCATTGTTCCCTTGGCAGACGACACCTGCGTCGAAAAGGCTTCACGAAAGAGACGCGCTAGAGCCGCGGGCAGCTTGTCCAGATACCGAAAGCTTTGAGGAGGACTAAACCCCGGGCATTGCATCCTTAGACGCTGGAGATGCAGCGGGGTCTCCAGGCGTACCGCTTGCTTGACCTCGATGGCGAACGCGCTCTCTGCCCCGTGTAAGTACTTGTCGTACTCATTCCGCGACAACGACATGCGAGCGTTACACCGACGCCAGACGGCATCTGGGGTCGATTTGAAGGTGTCGGCCACAATCAGGAAACCGGCCAGCGCCTTTGTAGGAGACGCCTCATAAAGCGCGATCAAATGCCCAGGACTTAAACGAACAGGACGCCTGCGAAGCTCTACTGCCTTAGACCCGCTCAATAGGGCATTGGAAAATCGTGGTCGAACGGACAGCATGATGCCTTCCTGAAGTGCGTCACCGCTGGTTGACATCACACTGCCTGTTCGTAGAGCTGCCGGAATAGTTCATCGGTGACGCGCAGCGGGCTTTGGAGTGTCGTTCCACTTAGCCCATTAGCCCTAAGGTATCGCTTGAGCTCGCGCCACGGGATCGGTTTGGGGAAGAGTTCTGTATGGCTAAACGAAAAGGACAGAATCGTACCTGTCGCGCGATTCCTGGCCACCGCTAGAATCTCCGACCATGTAAATACACCGAGTCTCTGAAATCGCTTGAAGAGTTGTTTGGCCTCGCCGACGAACGTCTCGTTTACCAGTGAGCACGCGACTAAGTGCTTTGCTCGACTAAAACCCGGTTCGTCGCTGACATACCAAAGAGCCCGGGCGGGGGCGCTGGGACTGCGTGGCCGTGCGGCTCGATAGTAGACATTCTCCGTTCGTAGCAATAGGAGCGGGTCAGCACCGAATAGGTCTTCCCTCGAAGAGTCCTCATCGAAAAGCTGCATTGCCCAGTATGGACGGATCGGCACGATGTAGGTCGGCAAGGAGCTATCGAGCGCCTTCCCAGGCCAAAGTGCGCGCTCTAGCAGCAATTGCCGCCGGATCCGCGCTCTGTTTGCCTCGGCCGGTGCGTACCCGCCGAATTGTCTGTGGTCCGGACCATCACCAATCAGCAGTGTCTTCTCCATATCTTCCAGCCTGTGGAAGCCCCGTAGGTTTTGCTTCACATAAGCTTTACCCACATGTCGGAAATGCAGGCGGGACAGTATGGTCGCGATCCTCGGCGCTAGATGCACATCATCGATTTCAAATGACATCTTTCGAAGGCGAACCGACTCTCGAAGCGCATGCCAGATGAGATGCTCAGCCAGTGTTTCCTCGGCAGGCGAGCCCCTAACTCGGAAAAGTGGAACTCTAAACACATCCGGACGTGTGGAATCATGAATAATTAGCGCGACGGGGGCCGCGCCTTCGCTGTCAACTCGTAAGAGATGCGTGACCTCGGGGCTACTGCAGGCTTCACGCGTCTGAGCCAGCAGAGACGACCTTTTCTCGCCAACGTCATACGCTAGGAACCTATCGACCAAGTCCTCAATGTCTCCTGCCCGAGCTCGCCGTAAGCTTAGGTGGACACCGCCGAGCCGTGCAGGCTGATATGCCGCCGCATTCAGTTCCTCATCCGTGAGCCCCAAGAGTTCGGACGGTCGAAGTACTGTTATGCCAGTTTCTCGAAAGATCTCGTCGGTCAGCTCCAAGACTCTTGTATCCCTGGTTACGAAATATCGGGCACCCGCCGCGATGCTCCCGCCAAGATGCCGACGATCCGACTCATCGCTCGGTTTTATCGACGGGCCAAGGAGCGGCCTGAGTTTCGCTAAGCAAGATTCGAATATGATTGGGCTAGGTCTCAGCAGGCGGAATGTCTGAACATGCTGGCGAGCTCTTAAACGCTCACCAGCGTCTGATCGCCGATCAATCTCGTTGTAGATTTCCGCGGTGACCGCGAGTTGTGTCAGGTCTTGGAACCAACCGACGAGCAGACCCTGCGATTCGCGAGATGACGGCCCCTCGGGATGGAGGAGGTCGAAAAATACATTGGCATCAATCGCCGCAGTGGGAAGATCGCGTGTATCGATCGAGAAGAGATCCGGATGGCCATAGTCGTACCACCATGTCTTGAGCAATCGGTCTTGCTGGCGCGCAGGCCTTTCATGCGTAACGACGAAGTTCAGCTTCGGCCATACGGCATTAGCAGCAAAGTCTGCCCGACATGTCGCACGTATTCCGAGGCAGTCGGACGTTGCCATCTTGAGCGCGTTCACAAGAATTCGGCAAACGCCCTGGCTCCGGTACTCACGGGCCACACAAAGGTGCACAATGACGACCGCTCGACCCGAAAGACGGTAGAGCACGTAACCGAGTAGAACGCCAGCTTCGTTGTACGCGCCGAGTAGCCATCCGCGCCGTGCATGATCCTCGAAAGCACCATCTGGAAGGAACCCGAGCGTCCCGCTGTTCTGGCGCCAGAGAACTCTAACTGATGTGAGCTTAGTGTCTTCAATCGGAGTAACGGTCACGAGCGCGCCGCTCACATCACACTCCCTGAGGTGCTCTCGGTCAACGCCAAAACAGCTAATTCAGCTTACCTAGCAACCCAGCAGTTGAGATTAACAATTGTAGTCGTTTGGCGTCGCTGAGATCACCGGCCGACAAGCTATCGCGTCCGATAGCCGGATACAAGGGAGCGAGGCTATAATCGGCCTCTCACGGGAGGGCTTCATGATCGGAGTGCTGACCCATCACTGGGCCAAGACTGATCGAATCGACGAGGCCAAGAGCCTCCTGGATCGAAACGGTGTCGCGCAAAGTAAAGCACCGGGCTTCGTGAGCCGCCAAACCTTGTCTCGGCCGGCGATCCGACGAAGATCACCACACTGGTGGTGTGGGGACGAGCAACGACATCTATGATCAATGGCGGGCGAGCCCAGAGCGCGCCGTGGCTATGAAAGGAGCCGAGACGCTGTGGTCGAAGCCCCCTGAGTCGGAGCGCTTTCACGTAGCTTGACCGCTTCGACTCAGCGCTCAAAGGAAGCTGCCGTTGCAGATCTGGGTCGACGCGGACGCGTGCCCTCAAGTCATCAAGGAGATCCTGTTCCGGGCCGCCGAGCGCGCGCAGATCTTGACGACGCTCGTCGCGAACACGCTGCTTCGGGTCCCCTCGTCCCCGTTCATCAAGAGCGTCCGCGTCGCTAAGGGCTTCAACGTCGCCGACCATCAGATCGTGGAGCAGATCCAGCCCGGGGACCTCGTGATCACCGCTGACGTTCCTCTGGCCGCCGAGGTGATCACACGCGGAGCTCACGCGCTCGACCCGCGAGGAGAGCTCTACTCGGAAGACAATGTTCGTGAGCGCCTGGCCTTGCGCAATCTTATGCAAGAGCTGAGGTCTACTGGCGATATTCTCGGCGGCCCGGCGCCGTTCAACCAGAGTGACCGGCAGCGCTTCGCCAATCACCTCGATCGTCTCCTGACCCGATCGGGCCGCGACCCCGGGCCGCCGCCGTCACGCAGCGCGGATTAGGACGGGTTGGGCGGCTCGACGAGCTGGATCGTCTCTTCCTGAGGGGATTGCGGCTGGCCGGCCTCGCGGCTGGCGCGGAAGCGAATCTGCGGTAGGCGCGCGACCGCCTGACGAAGAGCCTGCTCCCAGCGGGCGCCGATCTTCATGAGATCCGGGTCGCCCGCCGGAAAGCGGCGGCGCCGCGTGATCTCGAGCTCGTCCACCTCGTAGGCCAGCAGATCGATCGGCGGCCCGACAGTGACGTTCGAGCGCATCGTCGAATCCAGCGAGAGGAGCGCGTACTTGGCCGCCTCCTCGAGCGTCGTCTTGTCGAAGCGGATGCCGCGATCGAGGATCGGCCGCCCGTACTTCGTCTCGCCGATCTGCAAGTACGGCGAATCCTCGCTGGCCTGCAACGGGTTGCCCTGCGGGTAGATGATGAACAGCCCCGGGCTCTCCCCGCGCACCTGACCACCGAGGATCAGGTTGACGTTGAACTTGAACTCGTCGCGCTCCAGCGCGGCCCGATCCAGGTCCGACACGCGCCGAATTTCCTCGCCGATGATCCGCGCGGCGTCGTAGAGCGAGGGCGCCTGGGCCAGGCCCTCGCCCTGATCGAAGTCGCGCCGGAGCTGGGTGATGATCGACTGCGTGCAGGAGAGGCTTCCGCTGCTCAACAGGACGAAGACGCGCTCACCGGGCTGCTCGAAGAGGTGCATCTTGCGGGCGACGTTCACCTGATCGTGGCCTGCGTTGGTGCGTGAGTCGGAGGCCATCACGAGTCCGTGTCGGGTCCAGATGCCGAGGCAGTAGGTCACCGAGCCATGGTAGCAGAGGGCCACTCGATTGACGTGCGACTACCCCGGACTTACTGTGGGGTCGTGCAGATCCGTATCGGCTACGATCTGAGCTTCGAGGTGCCCCAGCCCACGCCGATGCAGCTCATGCTCTACGTGCACCCGGAGCAGGCACCGGCGCTGCAGCGCCCGGAATCGATCGTCGTGGAGCCGCCCATCGCGGTCGACAGCTTCGTCGACTGGTTCGGCAACCGCGCGGCGCGCATCGTGGCGCCGGCCGGCCTCCTGCGAATTCGCTACGACAACGTCATCGACGACAGCGGGCGCCACGACGTCTCGATCGCGGGCCGGCCCCTGACCCCGGTGCACGAGATGCCGCCGGAGTGCTGGCGCTACTTGTTCGCGAGCCGGTACTGCGAGGTCGATCGCATGGTGCACGTCGCCTGGGACCTGTTTGGCAAGACGCCCGAGTCCTGGCAGCGAGTGCAGGCCGTGCTCGACTGGGTGCACGGCAACGTCGCCTTCGGCTACCAGTTCGCGCGGCCGACGAAGACCGCGTTCGATGTCTATACGGAGCGCCAGGGCGTGTGCCGCGACTTCCAGCATCTCGCGATCACCTTCCTGCGAGCGCTCAACATTCCCGCGCGCTATGTGACGGGCTACCTGGGTGACATCGGCGTGTCGGCATCGCCGTCGCCGATGGACTTCTCGGCGTGGGCGGAAGCGTACGTGGGCGGCGCCTGGCGCACCATCGATGCCCGCCACAACCAACCGCGGATCGGCCGGGTCCTGATGGCGCGCGGCCGCGACGCCGTCGACGTCGCCCTCACGACCTCCTTCGGCAACACGACCCTCAAGGAATTCAGCGTCTGGGCCGACGAGCTGCCGGCCGCCGCCGCGTAAGATCCTCCCAGTAGCACCCCGGTCTCAGCCCTTGTAGTCGACCGCCGGGCGCTTCATCTCGAAGACCTCGTTGACGTGCGTGTACAGGTGGCCAGCCAGGCGCCCCCCGGGCGCAGGCGGTGCATGTCGAGCCGTCCGCTCGCCGGATCGTAGACGTCGTCGCGCACGTGCAGGTGGACGATCTGGCCGATCACGAGATTGCTCGGGAGATTACCGATCGGGATAATCTGAACGAGGCGGCACTCAATGTTGATCGGCGCCCGCCCCCGCCGAGAGGAGTAGACTTGCCATTACGATCTACAACACCAGACGATTTCAGAACGGGGGTGAGGCATTCGTGATCGGAGTGCTGACCCATCACTGGGCCAAAGTGGACAGAGTCGACGAGGCGAAGAAACTCCTGGATGGTAACGGCCTAGCACAGAGTAAGGCTCCAGGCTTCATCAGCCGCCACACCCTGTACTCGGCCGGCGATCCGACGAAAATCACCACGCTGGTGGTGTGGGCGAGCAACGATATCTATGATCAATGGCGGGCAAGCCCAGAGCGCGCAGCGGCCATGAAAGGGGCCGAGGCGTTGTGGTCGAAGCCCCCTGAGTCGGAGCGCTTTCACGTGGCTTGACCGCTTCGATGCGGCCCAAAGGAGGCGCGGTGGCCCCCGAGACCAGAGCTAAACCCCAGGTCGCGATCATGAACGCGGTCCACGACCTGCCCGTCCTGGTCGCACGCGACAAGGGGTTCTTCAGGGACGAAGGGCTCGATCTCGAGTTCGTGACCACGCCGGGGATGGCTCAGGTCACGACCTCGCACACCGTCAAGTTCGACTCAGTCTTCGAGCGCCCGCTCGACTCGGTCTACAACGAGGGCGGCATCGACTGCTACCGGATGTGCGAATGGGGCATCATGAAGCGCGCCGTCGAGGCCAACGCGCAGGGGCTACGAGGCCGGAAGATCGTGGCGCTGGGCGCGTCCATGTCGAAGTTCGCCATCGTCGTCGCGCGCGACTCCAAGATCTACGAGCCCGAGATGCTGAAGGACAAACCGATCGCGGTGACGCCGAACAACGGCTCGGAGTTCACGACGCTCAAGATGATGGAAGGCTTCCTCGCGCCCGAGCACATCAAGCGGATCACCGTCGGCTCGATGCTCAAGCGCCTCGAGGCCGTGCGCGACGGCAAGGTCGCGGCGGCGAGCGTGATGGAGCCGTGGATCAGCGTGGCGCAGAAGTGGGGAATGCGCATCCTGATCGAGTCGCACTCGACGCGCAGCGAGGCCGCGGGTGACGACCTCGACGGCCCGACCCTCGCCCGGATGTTCCGCGCGCAGGCGCGAGCCGTCGAGGTGCTCGAGCAAGACCCGACGCCGTTCGTCCACTATCTCGCGCGCGAGACGGGCGGCCTGCTCGAGCTACACGAGCTCTCGACCTGGCGCCTGCTGCACGCCGCGCCGCAGCCCTACACCCGCGACCGCTTCGAGGATACCTACGCCTGGACGGTCAAGTGGAACATGACCGTGCCCGGCGCGACCTACGAGAACACCGTCGACAACCGGGCCTGGCAGTAGACTCTGACGGCCTACGGCCGGATCCCCTTCCAGTCCCCGGCCTTCTCGAAGGCCGACGCCCCCCGGTAGATCGACACCTCGTCGAAGTGCTTCGCGATCAGCATCATCCCGGCCGGCAGCCCGTCGCTGAGCCCACACGGCACGCTCATCGCCGGATGGCCGGTGACATCGAACGGCGCGGTGTTGGGCAACATCTCGAACGCCCGCTGGATGCTCTCCATGCGGGGCGCCCCCGGCGCCGGTAGCGGCGTCGCCTTCAAAGGTAGAGTCGGCATCAGCAGTAAGTCGTAGTCCTTCAGCACCGCGTCGTACGCCGCACGGAGCGAGCGCGCGAGGTTCTGCGATTTTGCGTAATAGTGCCCGCGATATTTGTTGAGTGCGTACTGCCCGAACAGGATCGTCGTCTTCAACGTGTCGGAGAACTCGTCGGCGCGCTGCCGCCACGCCGAATGCGCATCGATGAGGCTCGTCACGTAGAGCCCCTTCCAGTTGAAGCCGAAGCCGTTGCCGTTCAGCATCTGCCAGGTTGCGCCCTCGACGGCGATCGGCGTCCAGATCGCCGGGCCGGCCAGATGCAGCGGGATCGACACCTCGTCCACCTGCGCGCCGAGCTGCTTGAACGTCGCGGCGCCCTTGCGCACCAGCGCGTCGACGTCCGCTTCCGAGCTCGCGTGGCCGAAGCCTTCCTTCACCACCGCGATCTTCATGCCCCGCGCGTCGGCTGTCAGCGCGTTCGTGTAGGCGGCGGTCTTCACGTTGACCTGGCGCGGATCGAGCCCGTCGGGCCCGGCGAGCACCTCGAGCAGCAGCGCGTTGTCGGCCACCGTGGCCGTCATCGGGCCAGTGTGGTCGAGCGTCGTCTCGATGGGAAAGACCCCGGTGTAGGGCACGAGGCCGTGCGTGGGTTTCAGGCCGTACACGCCGCAGTACGCAGCGGGGATGCGGATCGAGCCGCCCTGGTCACCGCCGATGGCCATGTCGACCTCGCCCGCCGCCACGACCGCCGCGCTGCCCGACGACGAGCCGCCCGCCGAGTAGCCGAGCTTCCGCGGATTCTGCACGGGGCCCGCCGCGCTCGTGTGGCTCCCGCCCGAGAAGCAGAAATACTCGCAGTGGACTTTGCCCATGATCGTGCCGCCGGCGTCGAGCATGCGCGTCACGATGGTCGCATCGACATCGGGGACGTAGCCTTCCAGCGTGGAGGCTCCATTCATCATGGGCACGCCGGCCAGGCAGACGTTGTCCTTCAGCGCGATCCGCTTGCCGCGCAGCTTGCCCGCGGGCGCGCCCTGCACCTCGCTCTTGTAGTACCAGGCGTTGAATTTGTTCTCCGCGCCCTCCGGGCGATAGCCGGGCGTGCGCGGATACTTCACGAGCGGCATCGGGTCAGCCATCGCCTCGATCGCGTGATAGGCCGCCACGGTTCCGCCCATGGTCTCCAGAAAGAACGCGACGTCGGCGTCAGAGAGACTCATCCCCATCTGCCGGCCGACGGCCTTGAGCTCGTCAGGCGTCGGAAGCTTCGCGCTGGCCATTGGATCCTCCTTCACTTTAGAGCGCCTCGGTGGGAGGGCCACATCTAGCTCCGCGCCGAGCGCACTGTCAAGGCCAGCCGATTGCCGCGTGCCGCGAGATCGTGTAGCCTCCCCACGCCCAACGGGCGCGCCCAGATGCCTTCCACCAAACCTCACGTCGTGATCGTGGTTGCCGACGACATGGGTTACTCCGACCTCGGCTGCTTCGGCGGGGAGATCGCGACCCCGACTCTGGATCGCCTCGGGCGGGCGGGTGCGCGGCTCTCGCGCTTCTACAACACGACGCGCTGCAGCCC
>Ga0209802_1002444_pt1 | contig 12937 bp, 10 predicted proteins | sample GraSoiAngelo_129_FD_185886 | JGI IMG/M metagenome (GOLD analysis project Ga0209802, IMG submission 185886) | Grasslands soil microbial communities from the Angelo Coastal Reserve, California, USA - 14_0927_12_40cm (SPAdes) (version 2) | ecosystem: Environmental > Terrestrial > Soil > Grasslands ... | reverse complement strand
CGTACAGAGAATCGGAAGGCTGGTGCTGGACCGCCATCAGGACGATGTCGTGGATCTCGAAGTTGTACGGCAGCGCCACGACCGGCCGCGACGTGGTCCGCAGCGTGACCGGCTCGTCGTCGAGCACCCAGTCGCCGATGTACTCGATCCCCGCCTCCGCGAGGTGGTCGAGCGTCGAGAGCGTCTGGGTCAATCCTGGTCCGAACCAGCCGCGCGGCCTCGTGCCCGAAAACTTCGCGATGATCTCGACGGAGCGCTGGATGACCGCCCGCTCGTCGTCGAGCCGGTGCATCGGGATCTGCTCGTAGCTGTGCGCGTTGAGCTCCCAGCCGTTCTTGACGCACGCCTCGACGACCTGGGGATAGCTCTCGCAGGTCCGCGCGTTGAGGGTGACCGTCGGCGCGATGTGGAGCCGCTCGAGCATGCGCTTGAGGCGCCAGAACCCCACGCGCATCCCGTACTCGTGCCAGCTCCAGTTCGGCACGTCGGGCAGGAGCGGCTGGCCCTGGGGCGGCGGGATCACGGTGCGCGCCATCGGGCGGGCCACGTCCCAGTCCTCCAGCGCGATCACGGGCCAGATGACCATGCGCACGCCGTCGGGCAGCCGCAGTGGCGGGCGGCCCTCGATCGGCGAGAAGTCGAGACGCTCCTTCGGAATCATCGCGGCCTCCTTCATGATCTCGTTGACATATTTATCATGATCGCGTACTTTGATCGATCATGACCCGGCCGTTGCAAGTGTACCTCGACGACCACGACCTCGCACGGCTCGAGGCCTGGACGCGCGAGCGCGGGTGGACCAAGTCGCAGGCGATCCGCGTCGCCGTTCGTGCGCTCACGCGCCGCCCGGCCGAGGATCCGTTGCTCGATCTCAGTGGTGACATCGAAGGCCTTCCCGCCGATCTGAGCGCGAGCTTCGACCGCTATCTGAGCGAGACGTTCGTTGCCGAACCGCCGGCACCGTACCGCCCGCGCCGCCGCCGCTCCCGCTCGGCTGTTCGTCGATAGCGGCGGCTGGATCGCGCTGCGCAGCCGGCGCGACCAGCACCATGCCGAGGCGGATCGTCTCTTCCGCGAAGCTCTCCGGTCCCGAATTCCACTGGTCACCACCAACCTCGTCATCGCCGAGGCCCATCGCCTGACGCTCTTCCGGGCCGGCATCGAGCCCGCGCTACGGGCGCTCGAACGTATCGACGCCAGCGAGAGCGTCACGATTCATTTTCCGACGTCGGATGACCATGCAGCGGCGCGTCGCTGGATCGAGCGCATGGCGCCTCGTCCCGTCACCTACACCGATGCCGTCAGCTTCGCGGTCATGGAAGCGCTCGCGTGCCGGCACGTCATCGGCTTCGACCAGGACTTCCCGGCCGCCGGCTTCACGTTGTGGAACGGGGTATAGTCCTCTCCTCTCATGGACTTCGCGTACACCGCCGACGAGCAGGCCTTCGCCGCCGAGGTCAGGCGCTTCCTCGCCGAGCATCCGCCCGAGCGCTTCGCCATTGACGGGATGGACGCGGGCTACGGCTCGGGCTCCCACTTTCGCCCCTTCCTTCGCGCGCTGGCCGATCAGGGTTGGCTGAGCATGACGTGGCCGAAGGCGCACGGCGGGCAGGAGCGGCCGATGTTCTTCAAGCTCGTCCTGCTGGAAGAGCTGGCGCGGGCCGGCGCGCCGTTCGGGCCGCTCGCCGGCTGCTGGCAGACCGCGGACGCGATCATCGAGTACGGCAGCGAGCGCCTGCGCCTCGAGGTGCTGCCAGCGATCGCCCGCGGCGAGGCGACGTTCTGGCAGGGGTACAGTGAGCCTGGCGCCGGCTCCGATCTCCTCGCGCTGAAGACCGAGGCGCGGCGCGATGGTGACGACTACGTGATCCGCGGCCACAAGATCTGGTCGAGCCACGCGGGCATCTCGCGCTACGGGCTCGTGTTCGCCCGGACCAGCCGTGAGGCTCGCCGCAGCCGCGGCTTCAGCATGTTCGTGGTGCCGAATGGCACGTCCGGAATGGACATCCGGCCGATCCGCAGCCTCACCGGTGACGTCTATCACTACGAAGTCTTCCTCGACGACGTCCGGGTGCCCGGCGATTTCAGGCTCGGGCCGGAGGGCGAGGGCTTCGTCGCGTTGCTGAACGGCCTCGACTCCGATCGCCTCTGGGGCCGCTTCTACAAGGCGCCCGCCATGGAGCGCGTGCTGCATCAGCTCGTGGAGTATGCGAACACCACGACTGTCCGCGGCGCGCCGCTGGCGCGCGATCCCCTCGTACGCCGACGGCTCGCCGGCGCCGCCGTCGACGTCGCGGCGCTGCGCACGCTCTTCTACCGCGTCGCCTGCCTGCTCCGCGACGGCGCGCCGATCACGTACGAGACGGCGCTCGCCAAGGTCCTCGCCGACGAGACGGGGCAGAAGATCGCCCGGCTCGGCATGGACCTGCTCGGGCTGTGGGGTCCGCTGCGCGCGGGCTCGCCCTGGGCGAAGCTCGACGGGCACATCGCCAATCTCTACCAGACGAGCCTGGGCCACACGATCGCCGGCGGCACCAACGAAGTCCTGCGAACGACCGTCGCGGTTCGCGGTCTCGGGTTGCCCGCGGAAGCGAAGGCCCGCTGAACGATGGACTTCACGCCCTCGTCGGCCCAGCAGATGCTCGTCTCGACGGCCCGCGAGTTCTTGCGGCGCCATTGCCCGCCCGAGCGCGTGCAGGCGTGGGCGCTCGACGAGCGTGGCTTCGACGAGAAGCTCTGGCGCCAGATGGCCGAGCTCGGATGGCCGGGGCTCCTCGTGTCCCCGGAGCTCGGCGGGAGCGGCGGCTCGATGCTCGACGTGGTGCTGCTCGTCGAGCAGATGGGCTACGCATGCCTGCCCGGCCCGTTCATCACGAGCGCCGTCGTCGTCACGTCGTTGCTGGCGGCCGCGGCCAACGCAGATCAGCAGAAACGTCTGCTTCCCGCCCTGGCGAGCGGTGAGCTCATCACCACGCTGGCGTTGACGGAAGAAAACGGATCGGGCGATTCCGACGACGTTGCGCTCGCCTGCCGCGTGCCGGGCCGCCTGACCGGCCGCAAGCTCTTCGTCAAGGACGCTCACGTCGCCGACGTTCTCGCCGTCGTCGTGCGCGAGAGCGAGGGCCTGGGCCTGGTGCTGCTGCCGAGCGAGCGGCGCGGCATCAGTCGAATTCAGCTCGCTGCGATCAGCGGCGAGAAGATGTTCGAAGTGGTCTTCGACGACGTGGAGGTCACCGCCGCCGACCGCCTGGGGGCAGCCGGCTACGGCGGCGCGCTGTTGACGCCGGCGCTGGAGGCCGGAGCGCTGGCGCGCACGGCGGAGATGGTGGGCGGCGCCCAGCGCATCCTCGACCTCGCGGTCGAGCACGCGCGGACGCGCGTGCAGGGCGGGCGGCCGATCGGCGGCTATCAGGCGATCCAGCACGCGTGCGCCGATCTCGTGCGCGACGTGGACACGGTGCGCGGGCTCCTCTATCTCGCGGCGTGGAAGGCGGCCGAAGGACTGCCGGCCGCGAGCGACGTCGCGATGGCCAAGGCTCACGCCGCCGAGGCCTGCCTGGCAGTCGCGCGGCGTGGCCATCAGATCTTCGGCGCGATCGGCTATTGCGAGGAGCACCCACTGCACCTGATCCACAAGCGGATCCAGGCCGCAGCGCTCGACTTCGGCGACACCCAGCACCACCTCGAGACGGTCGCGCGGTCCATCGGCCTCAGGTAACTCGAGCATGCGACGGATCAGAACGTTGGTGCTCGTCGCGGGCCTCGTGGTCGTCGTGACGGCGCGCGCCGGCGATGGCGCCGGGCCCCAACCTGGCGGAGACGTCTTCACCGCCATCGTGGGAACGATTCTGGCCGGCCCGGTGCCGGCGGTGCACGGCACCGACGGCCGCCATCACGTCGTGTACGAGCTCGTGTTGACCAACACCGAGGCCGTGCCGGCAACCCTGCAGGCGGTGGAGGTGCGGAACCGCGCCAACGACGCCAGGCTCGCTCGCTTCGAGGGTGACCAGCTCCTCGGCATGCTTCGCGCGATGAATGCGCGGCCGGCCGCGAGCCTCGAACTGCCCGCCAACGAATCACGCGTGGTCCTGCTATCGCTCGCCTTCTCTTCGGCAGAAACCGTTCCACGGCTTCTCGACCACCGACTCGATGCGCTCGCGGCGATCAGCCCCGCCGCCACGGCGCCATCGCCGATCAGCTACCGCCTGGCCCCGCTCGAGGTGCCCGCGCGGGCGGCGCCAGTCCTGCGGCCTCCGCTCGAGGGCAAGGGCTGGCTCGTCGTCAACGGTTGTTGTGACGGTACCGGGGCGCATCGCGGCGCCATTCTGCCCGTCAATGGCAGGCTCTACGACTCTCAGCGGTTCGCCATCGATTTCGTCCAAGCCGACGCCGAGGGCCGGCTGGTGGTGGGCGACGCCGCGAACGTGCGGAGCTGGGTCGGCTATGGCGCGATCGTCCGCGCCGCCGCGGCCGGCCGCGTCGTCGCCTCGCGCAACGATCTGTCCGATCAGATCCCCGGCTCCCTGCCCGACCCGCACACGATCACCGTGGACAACGTCGACGGCAATTTCGTGGTGCTCGACCACGGAGGGGGGATCTACACGTTCTACGCGCACTTTCAGCCGAAGAGCGTCAAGGTCGTCCGCGGCGACCGGGTCGAGGCTGGTCAGGAGCTGGGACGGCTCGGCAACACCGGAAACACCTCGGGCCCGCATCTGCACTTCCACGTCATGGCCGGCCCGTCTCCACTGGGATCGAATGGCGTGCCCTTCGTGTTCAGTGCCTTCGGTCTTGCCACCATCGTCGGCGAGGCCTCGCTGGACTCGGCGCTTTCCGGCGCAGCGAGCTTACCCGCCCGGCAATTGCTCAAGCCCACGAAGCGCGAGAGGCAGCTTCCTCTCGACCGCACGCTGATCGACTTCTGACGCGACCGCTCAGAGCGCCGCGACCAGCCTGGCGAGCTCTGGATATTCCTGGCGCGCCTCGGCGGCTTCGGCCTTGAGCAGCCTCAACGCTTCGGGGACGTGCTTGAGGAAGTGCGTCTTGCCCTTGACCTCGGTGAGGAATCCGTAGGCGCCCAGCGCCTGCATGTGGCGCTGGAGACGGCAGGCGATCACGCTCGGCGTGAAGGCCGCTTCGTCGAAGGCCGTGAAGGCATCGTTCTTCATCTCGCCGACGTAGTAGGCCAGCAGCCGCTCGCGCACGCCGTCGTCGAGGCGATAGTACGGATCCCAGAGCACCGAGGCGATGTCGTACGCCGGCGGGGCCATGCGCGCCCCCTGGTAATCGATGAAGCGGGGCACCCCGGCGTGAATCATGATGTTCTGGCACTGGAAGTCGCGGTGGATGATGCGCCGGGGCTGAGCGTCCACGAACTGGGCCAGGCGGTGGAGCTCGGCGTCGATGCCCGGCCGGTTGGCGATCGCGTGCTTGCGCAGGCCCGTGACGAAGCGGTCGAGGAAATACGTCGTCTCCCACCTGAGATAGTCGTAGTCGAAGATGCGCGTCTTCAGCAGCAGGCACTCGTGCACGTGCTGGGTGGCCGTCGTGTGCAGCGTCACGAGGCTCCGCAGGACAGCCCGGTAGATGCCCTCGACGCTCGCGGCGTCGTGGGGCAGCTTGAGGTACGCGTAGAGCGAGGTGTCGCCGAGGTCCTCGAACAGGGCGCGCTTGTTCGGGCCGTCGGCCGAGAACAGCGCGGGCACGGGCACCCCGTGGTGGGCGAGGAAGCCGGTGTAGGCCATGTGCCGCTCGAAGTCCGGGTCCTCCGGGCGGCACTCCATCAGAACGGCGGTGCGGTCGTCGTGCTTCACGCGGAAGTAGCGGCGGTCCGAGCCGCCGAGGCCGATCAGGACCGCGTCGGACCAGACCCTGGCATCGGCGGTGTGAACGCCGAAGTGACGCGCGAAGAGCGCATCGCTCATCGAGACGCGTTTCTTCTCGACGGCGTGGAGCGACGGCTGCACGTCGGACTCCGACAGGAACATCATGTAATCGGGGCCGACGATCTCGTTCTCGTGATGTCCGGAGACGTCGGCACCCGGCATCACGATGCAGTTCCTGAGCCGCGATCCGTCCTGGATCTCGCAGCCGGATTCCAGCACGACGTAGCCGTCGGTCTCGAGACGGCGGCAGCGGGCCGCCGGCGAGAGATAGATCGTCTCGCCGTCTTCTCGGAGGGCGTCGAGCACGCCCCGCGCATAGGTCGTGGGATCGCCCACGTCGTTCCAGTAGCAACCGGTGACGTCCATCGCTCGGACCTTGCGGCCGGCCTTCGACGCGGCGATCCAGGCGACGGTCGCGTGCGAGACGCCCGAAGGCAGGAACGCGAGGATCTCCGGCGAGTAGATTGCGACGCCGGTGTACGCGACCTTCTCGGCCACGTGCGACGGGTCCGGCCTCGAGGCCCCGGCGTTCTCGACGTCCAGCACCTGGCCGTGGCGATCGATCACCACGTTGCTCAGCGCGGGCAGCCGGTGGCACACGAGCGTCGCGGTGTTGCCCGACGAGAGATGCTCCTCGATCAGCCGGGAGAAATCGATGTCGAGCAGGATGTCGGAGTTGTGGACGATGAAGGGGCCGCGCGACAGGAGCGCTTCAGCGTTCTTGAGCGCGCCGCCCGTGCCGAGGATGGGGTCCTCGGGAAAGAAGGTGATCCGGTCGCGCCAGCGCGACGTCCCGGCCCAGGCACGCAGCAGCTCGGCCTTCCAGTGCAGGTTGATGCCGATCGTGCCCTCCGCGACCGCCGTGAGTCGCTCCAGGATCCGCTCGATGATCGGCTTGCCCAGGATCGGCAAGAGCGGCTTGGGCAGGTGATTCGTCACGGGCCGCAGCCGTTCGCCCAGGCCGGCAGCGGGAAGAAACACGGTGAGTGGATGCTTCGGCATGCTAACGAGCTTAGCGCTCGCCCCGGCTCAACGCATAACGAAACGGCAGCCTTTACCGAATCTCTCGGCGGAGGCGGTCGAGACGCTCCTCGGTAGAGGGATGCGTCGACAGGAAGTCGGGAACCCGCCCGTCCTCGGGGCGTCCCTGCCACTTGTGAACCTTGACGAAAAACCGATAGAGCGGCCGGGCGGACAGGTGCTGGGCGCGCAAGAACGCAATGGTGAACTCGTCGGCCTCCCGCTCGAATTCCCTCGAGTAGCCAAGCATTCCGGCCACGATGGGGACGCTGGCCGCCACCCCGGAGAAGTCTCCCCAGAGCAGGCTGGCAACTGCGCCCACGCCGACCGACTGAAGCACCTGGCGCACGGAGTGCTTTTGGGCGACATGGCCGAGCTCGTGACCGAGCACGCCCAGTACCGCGTCTTCGTCGCCCGCAAACCGTACGAGGCCGTCGAGCACCAGAATCACCCCGCCGGGAAGGGTGAGGGCGTTGACGCCCTCGTTGCCGGCCGCACGAAACTCGAGCCGGTATCGCACGCCAGGAGCTGCCGCGGCCGCCGCCCGGCTCAGCCGCTCGGCGATGCGTCGGCGTCGCTCCACGTCGAGGACGCTCGGTCGCACATAGTGCTTGTCGAGGACGCGGAGCACCTGCTCCCCCATGCGCTCCTCGAGGCGCGGCGGTATCTTGAAGGCCAGCCAGCGGGCGGTGGCCGGGAGTCCCCTGAAGTAGAAGAGGCCGAGCATCGCCACGATAAGCGCCAGCGCGGCGACGACTCCTGGCCACCGTTGCTGCAGGCGCACGGCGATCGAGGAGCGCACGCCCCAGCTCGCGAGCTCGCGCGCGAAGGCGCGGTCGGCGTCGAGCACTTCGAGTGCGGCCCCGCCCGGCAACCAGACCACGCGCGGCGCACGCGCGAGCGGCTCGGAGACGACCGTGCGATGGAGTCGGTTCCGATCCACCAGGGTGCCGTCCACAGTCTCGACGACGAGGTCGCCGTCATCGAGGCGTACGATGACGGGGACAGCCTCGGCATGACGTCCGTCGAAGCGAAACGCGCAGAACGTGGTCAGGCTCATAGCCCGATATCGAACCCGAACGCGTCGGTCGCCCCTTCGCCCGCCGCGGTGACGGGCCGCGCCGCGACGCTGGCCGCCAGAGCCGAAAGTGGGACGCCGGACTCGATGTGGACGCACTGGATGCGATAGCGCGCCATCGCCATGGTGGCCCACGGCCAGTACACGCCGCCGGTGAGCAGGGTCAACCCCACGTTCTTCAGAACGATGCGCAGCAGCGGCCGGGCCTTGATCTCGCTCCGGAAGTGGATCTCTCCCAGGCGGGTCCGGCTCCAGACCACGTGCTGCAGCCGCGCGGCGTAGTAGGGCCACGCGACGACGTAGAAGGCCAGTGCGGCCAGCGCCCCATAGATCCAGGCCTCGGTCCTCGACGGAACGAGGAGCATTCGTGATCCGTGCCACCACGCGAAGGCCACGCCGATGCTGGTCACGGCGAGGGCTCCGCCGAGGACGACGAACCCGAGGCCCTTGGCGTAGACGGCGTAGAAACGGAGCGTCGCCGGGGTGAACGTGAAGCCGCGATCGCCGTACATCGCGTTGCGGCGCTGGTAGGCCTTCAGCCGATGATGCATCCACGGCCACGCGAAGATGGTGACGACCGTCGGGGTCCAGTAGATCCAGGCCTCGCCACGCATGAACGCCGCATCCACCATCGGGACGAACCAGAGAACGAGCACCGGCAACACGGTCCAGTAGGCCTCCCCCGCTCGCGCGCGGAAGCCGAAGCGGAGTCCACGAAAGCTCGTGTTCGCGAGCGAGAACTGCTGGGCCCTCATGAACAGCCACGGGCCGGTGGCACAGAGGACGGTCACGGTCAGCACGCCGGCGGCGTTCGAGAACTGAAACGCCCACGTGTACGCGGACAGCAGCACCACCGCCGCGAGGCGTCCACGCAGGACGGCGACGGGGTTGCCGTGATAATCGAACACGTGGCCATCGATCCACGTGTTGCGCCTGAAGTACGTGGCCTTTCGGACCTTCGCCCACGCCGAGTACAGGCCGAGCGTGAGCAGCGTGAGCAACACGTTGACGACCCAGATGCGGAAGTACTCACTGCCGTGCCCGGTGAACGTCGCGCCGACGGCGTGGCCCGTGACCGGCGCCGTGGCGGGCCGGGTCACTGCACCTGCTTCGAACGTCACGTCGTCGGGCACTCCACCATCGTGACACCGGGGCCAATCATCGACGAAGGCATTAATAGACGTGCCGCTTCCCCATGACACGCGAGGCGTCCGCGCGTAGAATTCGAACGCGAGGAGCGTGAAAAACGTGGAAATTTCCCCCCACGGCGGGCGGCTGGTCGATCGGGTGCTGCGCGGCGACGCGTTGCGCGACGCGCGCGAGCGTGCCGGCTCGCTGAAGCGGATCGCCCTCAACGCGCGGACGATGTCCGACCTCGAGCTGCTCGCGGTCGGCGCCTACAGCCCGCTCGAGGGCTTCATGGGCGAGGCGGACTACCGGACGGTCCTGAACGAAATGCGCCTGCTCAGCGGGCTTCCCTGGACGCTGCCGATCACGCTCGCCGTCCGGCAGACCGCCGCCCGGACCATCCGCGTCGGTGAGGACATCGCCCTCGTCACGCCCTGGGAGGAGCCGCTCGGCATCCTCCACGTCGAGGAGCACTTCGCGTACAACGGCCGCGAGGAAGCCCGGCTCGTCTACGGCACCGACGATCCGCGGCATCCGGGCGCTCAGTACCAGCTCACGCGCGGTGACGTCCTGCTGGCGGGGCCGGTGGATCTGATCGCGCGGCAACCGCTCAAGGGCTTCGACGCGTTCCGTCTCGATCCTGCCGATTCACGCGCGCGGTTCCGACAGCTCGGCTGGCAGACCGTCGTCGGCTTCCAGAGCCATCAGCCGATGCACCGCGCCCACGAGTACATCCAGAAGTGTGCGCTGGAGCCGGTGGACGGGCTCTTCATCCACCCGCTGGTGGGACAGACGAAGCTCGACGAGCTGCCGTCGGAAGTGCGCGTCCGGTGCTACCAGGTGCTGGTCGAGCAGTACTATCCGAAGGACCGTGTCGTGCTCGCGGTCTTCCCGGGCGCCATCCGCTACGCCGGGCCCCGCGAGACCCTGTTCCACGCCCTCGTCAGGAAGAACTACGGGTGCACGCACTTCATCGTGGGCCGCGAATACGCCGGCGTCGAGAGCACCTTCGCGCCCATGACCGTCGACGACATCTTCCGCGCGTTCGAGCCGGCCGAGCTCGGGATCACGCCCCTCTTCTTCGACGAGACCTTCTACTGCCGCCGCTGCGAGGCCGTCACCTCGCCCAAGACCTGCCCACACGCGTCGCAGGACCGCATGGCGTTGAGCGGCGCGGTGGTGCGCGAGCTGCTCGGGCGCGGCGAGCTGGTGCCGACGGAGTTCGCGCGGCCCGAGGTCGCCGAGATCCTCCGCAACTGGGTGCGCGGCGCCGAGGTCGCGACGGCGCCGGCCGCGCCGTCGACGGCTCCCAAGGAGACGAAGGCCCAGCGCGCCGAGCGACTGAAGCACGCGACGAATCCCTGGGAGGCGATCGCCGAGATCCGGCGCTTCGCCCGCGAAGGGTATCAATCGATCCCCGCGCCGTGGCTCAACACGTACTTCCGCTGGTGGGGCGCCTACACGCAAGGCGACGGCATCGGCGCCGTCGGCGGCAAGAGCGGCGAGGGCAAGGCCGTACCCTACTTCATGGTGAGGATCCGCATCCCGAACGGCCAGCTCTTCTCCCACCAGCTCCGGACGATCGCGGGCTTCGCGGAGCGCAGCGCGCGCGGCGTGGCCGACATCACCGTCCGCGAGAACTTCCAGCTCCACTGGGTGCCGATCGAGGACTTGCCCGATCTCCTGGAGAACCTCACGCGAGCCGGGCTTTCGACGATGGGCACGTGCGGCGACGTGACGCGCAACATCACGGGGTGCCCGGTCGCCGGCGTGGACGCCGACGAGCTGGTGGACGCCTCGCCGCTCGTGCAGGCCGCCACGCGGATGCTGAACGGCAATCCTGACTTCTACAACCTGCCGCGCAAGTACAAGATCACGATCGCCGGCTGCCGCGCCTGGTGCTCGTATCCGGAGATCAACGACGTCGGGATGACGGCCATTCGCCATCCGCAGAGCGGCGAGACCGGCTTCTCGCTGCGCGTGGCCGGCGGCCTCTCCACCAATCCGCACCTCGCCGTGCGGCTGAACGCGTTCATCCGCTGGAACCAGGCGCTGCCGGTCATCCGGGGGATCACCGAGATCTTCCGCGACAGCGACGTGCTGCGCCAGGACCGCGAGAAGGCGCGGCTGAAGTTCCTCTTCCTGCAGCACGGCTGGACCGCCGAGCGCTTCCAGGCCGAGCTCGAGCGGCGCATCGGCTTCGCTCTCGAGCCCGCCGTCGCCGAAGAGCCGCCCGACGACGTGTATCGCGATCACGTCGGCATTCACGCGCAGAAGCAGGACGGCTACGTCTACGCCGGCGCCGCGGTCCTGCGGGGTCGTCTCACCGCCGAGCAGATGCGGGCCATGGCCGATCTGGCCGAGCGCTACGGCACCGGCGAGCTGCGCACGACCACGATGCAGAACCTCCTGATCCTCAACGTTCGCCGCGAGCGGGCCGGTGAGCTGGCGCGGGAGATCGAAGCGGCCGGCCTCCGGGTCCAGGGCTCACCGTTCTGGCGCGGGACCATCGCGTGCACGGGCACCGAGTTCTGCAAGCTCGCCCTCACCGAGACCAAGGGCTTCGCGCGCTGGCTGGTGGAGGAGCTCGAGGCGCGGATGCCCGGCTTCGACCAGCACCTGAAGATCCACGTCACCGGCTGTCCCAACAGCTGCGGCCAGCACTGGATCGCCGATCTCGGCATCGAAGGGAAGAAGACGAAGGTCGAGGGCACGATGGTCGACGCCTATTACTTCTGCGTCGGCGGCGGTGTGGGCAAGCACCAGCACACGGCGCGGCCCGTCGGCTATCGTGCACCGGCGACCGAGGTGCCCGACGCCATCGAGCGCTTGCTGAGAAGCTATCTCCGCGAGCGGCAGAACGGCGACACGTTCCGCGCGTTCTCGGCGCGGCACACCGATGAAGAATTGCGCGGCTTGCTGGCGGGTCAGGCGGTGGCGGCGGTATCTCGCGACGCCTCGCCGGGGCGCCCGCCGCGCGGCGTGGAATAGGCGTCCGCAGCCGACCTACGCCGGGACGCGCTCCCTCGAGCCCAGATCGAGTTGAGAGTGCCTCGGAACGCGGAGCTCGCGCCAGCACTGATCGTGGAAGAGATCGCCATGCATGAACATCACGCGGTCGACGTCTCCCAGAGTCCTGTTGCATCGCGCGCACTTCTGAGGCGGTGACTTGCGTCCGTTGCCGTCCAGGACGGCCGGGGTGGAAGCGAGAGCTCGCAGCCTGACCTCTCCGATCTGATGCTGGTAGGTCTCGATGGAGGCCACGACGACGCGGGCTTCAACGGTGATCAGGTCGATGCCCATGACGGAAACGCGCATCCAGGCATCGATCACAATACCCTTGTCCAGGACACGGTCCAGGACATCGATGACGCTCGTCGAACCAGGTGCTCGCTGAACAGGCAAAGTGTTACTCCATCGCGCCGGGCGCAGAGAATTGTTCGAGCAATGGCGGCATAAGGAGCACTAACCAGTACACGATCCGTGCCATTAGCTAAGTACGTGCCACTATGTGGCAACTTACGTGCACGCGGTGGCGGCTATCCACAAAAGTACTCTCACACACCCAAAAATTTCCCCTTCAACTCCGGACTCGCCCGCAGCTCCTCCGGCGAGCACTCGTGGACGATGCGGCCCTTGCTCATCAGGTACACCCGGTCGGCCACGCGCAACGCGAAGGCCAGGTTCTGCTCGACCAGCAAGATCGTCGTTCCCTCCGTCTTGAGCTGAGCGATGATCCGCCCCAGCTCTCGCACGAGGAGCGGCGCCAGGCCCTCCGACGGCTCATCCATCAATAAAACGTCGGGGTTGCCGACGAGCGCCCGGC
>Ga0209802_1002440_pt1 | contig 12946 bp, 10 predicted proteins | sample GraSoiAngelo_129_FD_185886 | JGI IMG/M metagenome (GOLD analysis project Ga0209802, IMG submission 185886) | Grasslands soil microbial communities from the Angelo Coastal Reserve, California, USA - 14_0927_12_40cm (SPAdes) (version 2) | ecosystem: Environmental > Terrestrial > Soil > Grasslands ... | reverse complement strand
CACGATTTCCTCGACGCCGCGGCGTCCCAGCTTCACCGGCACGCCCACGAACAGGCCGTCCACTCCGTACTCGCCCCGGCACAGGGCCGCGCACGGCATGATCTTCTTGCTGTCCAGCATGATCGCCTCCACCATCGCGACGATGGACGCGGATGGGGCATAGTAGGCGCTGCCCGTTTTCAGGAGCGCGACGACTTCGGCTCCGCCCTCCTGGGTGCGCTTCACCAGCGCGTCAATCCGCTCCTTCGGGAGCCACTCGCTCAGGGGCACTCCCGCGACGGTCGTGTGCCGGATCAAGGGGACCATCTGGTCGCCGTGCCCGCCGAGCACCATCGTCTGCACGCTGTCCACCGAGACCTTGAGTTCCGACGCGATGAAGGATTGCAGCCGCGCTGAATCCAGCACGCCAGCCATGCCGACGACCCGCTCGCGCGGGAACTTGCTGATCTTCTGGGCGACGTAGGTCATGGCGTCCAGTGGATTGGTGACCACCACCAGGATTGCGTTGGGCGAGACCTTCGCCACTTGCTTCACGACGTCCCGGACGATCTTGGAGTTGGTCTCCAGTAACTGTTCCCGGCTCATCCCCGGCTTGCGGGGCACGCCCGACGTGATGACAACGAGGGACGACCCGGCCGAGATCTTGTAGTCCGTCGTGCCCTCGATGCGTCCGTTGGAGCCGACCAGCGGAGCCGCCTGCATCAGATCCAGGCTTTTCCCCTGCGGAATGCCGTCCACAATATCGAGCAGCACCACATCGTACCGACCGGTCTCCACCAGGCGCTGCGCGGTCGTGCCCCCGACATTACCGGCGCCGATGACCGTGATCTTCTCGCGTCCCACTGGTTTCCCCTCCACCGTTAATCGTTATTCGTTATCCGTTATTCGTTAATCGTAAGAATTTCCTGACTTCTTTCTTCACGTATAACGTATAACGCATAACGTCTAGTGTTCATCATCATCGTGCGAGGCCCAGCCGGCCACCTTAAAATTGATCGTACACACGAAATTCTCGCCCAGATAGAAGTTGAGCTTGATTTTTTTCTTCCCGTAGTGCTTCGCCAGGAACTCCTCCGGGTTATCGATCAGTTCCTGGTACGTGCCCGGCTCGTACTCCCCCAACTCAATGAAACTGACGATCATGCCGGTCTTGACCTCCTGCAGGACCTTGAGCCGGCACTGGGGAAAGATCTCCCAGAACTTGGCCTTGATCTCATCGGCTGTGGGCTCCGGGCGTTCCTCCCCCGGCCTGACGTCTTTCGCAAATTTCGCCTGCCGCCGGACGTACGGATAGGCATGGCCCGTAAAGAGCTTATAGACCCACTTGGGGACCTCCCGCTCGCCGGTGTTCGGATCCATCAGGTCGTCAACGCCTTATAGATCCGCGGCAGGCGCTCGGGGAGGCTCTCGATCCGATCGATGATGAGGTAGCAGACATCGCCGTACATCCGCTCCAGGTACCCGCGGGCCTCCCGATCCACCGTGATGCAGAACGGATGCACGCCCAGGGCCTTTGCCTCCCGCAGCGCCGCCTTGGTGTCCTCCAGGGCGTACTCCTCCTGGTAGGCGTCGTCCAGCGGGCGGCCATCGCTCAGCATCACGAGGAGCTTGACCTTGGCGGCCCGCGCCGACAGCCGACGCAGCGCGTGCCGGATCGCCGCACCGTCCCGGTTCTGCACCAGGGGCCGGACCGCGTCGATGCGCCGCCACACCGATGGCCCGTACCGCTCGTCGAAGTCTTTCAGCACCAGGATCTGCACGTCATGGCGGGACTGCCCGGAATACCCGTACACCGCGTACTGATCGCCGATCGCCTCCACCGCCTCGCACAGCAGCACCAAGCCTTCCTTTTCGACGTCGATGATGCGCGCGCCGCCCGGCCCGATCTGCTGGCCGGTGGAGCCACTCAGGTCCACGAGAAATGCCGCGGCCACGTCCCGGTCACGCCGATCCCGGCGGATGTACACGAACTCCGACGCGCTGACGTGCGCCTTCCGCTCGACCAGCGCCTCCACCACCGCCTCGATATCCACTTCCTCGCCGTCCGCTTGGCGGCGCATCCGCCGCAGAGCCGGCGGACGGATCCCTTCGAAGTAGCGGCGAATCAGGCTCACCACACCTCCGTACCGACTCCGGACCAGCCCGATGAACTCCTCCGTGCCTTCGGGAGCCGTCTGCTCGACGACCCGGCACCAGCGCGTCCGGTAGTCCTGGATCCGGCCATCCCATTCGTCATAGAGGAACGTACGCATGCCCGGCAGAGCAGGCAAAGCAGCGCCAGCTTCTTCCTCCGGGATCACACGCGCATCGTCAGCCAGGGACGCGGACTCACGTCGTCCTTCCACCGGCGAGGGGACCGATGCCGCGTCACGAAGCACGCGAGGCCCCTGCTGGGATCTTGATCCTCCCGACAGGGTTGGTTCGCCGCGGGAGCTTTCCAGAGCAGGCGTGCTCGGCTCATCCGCCTGGCCGCCGACACTCTGTTCAGGTTCCCGCACACGCGCGGCATCCATGACACCGCGATGGGTGAATGTCGTCACGGGCCGATAGGCGCCGCCTTGCTCCTCGCCGGCGCGTGGTTGGAGCGGCCGGTTCGAATCTTCGGAAGCCCCGTCCGGAGGCGTTGGCAGCTCTTTCGCGGTGAGCTCTTCAATCAATACGTACGCGCGATGGACCGCCCGGACGACGTCCTCGGCCGTCGCCTGCGAGATGGCGACCACCCGCAGCAGCGCCCAAGCCCGCTCCACAACGTCCGCCAGCGCGTCGGGGACGCGGACTTCGTCAGGATCGGTGGCTGACATCTCCAGCAACAACTCGACGATCAGCTCGCGGACCGACATGCCGTGGGTCAGGGATCGCCGAGCGACCTCCTCCCGCGCCACGGCGTCCATGTCGCGCCGCAGGCCTGGATACTCCGCCTTGAGACAGGCTTCGATGCGCGCATCCTCCGCCATCATCCAGAGGTCGCGGATCAACAGCGGATGCGGATACAGTTGGAAGAACTCTTCAAGAGACGTCGGCGGCGAAGCGGCGGCGCGGCCATAACGGAGCCCGGCCTGGGCGGCCAGGTCCGCCAGACGGCTGAGTCGCAGGTCGTACGTGCCGTATTCCAAGTGGCCGGCCTCGTGCGCGGTCAGCACCTTATACATGCGCAGATTATCTTCTTTGGTCGGGTAGCGCCGCATCCGCGCGGGCAAGGCGATCGTGCTCCCGTCTCCTTTACTTTCATCAAGCGGGCGGATCGTCACCGGATGGCCGCTCAGTCCCTCCGCAAAGAGCTTGAGCACACGGGCCACGCTGCGTAACGCCACGCCGCTCGCAGCCTCTTCGATCGCCTCCAGCGCCTTGCGGGTCTCGACCGCGAAGTAGGCGCGCGCCGCGTCGGGATTGTATGCCAGCACCTCCATCCCGCCTCGGTACCATTTGTCGAAACGGTCCATCATCGCGGGAGAGAGCCCCGCAGACACCCCTCCCGCACCCGCCAGCGCGGGCGCGTCCGGATCGGCCAGGTCAATCACCTCCGGCGCTCTCCTTAGATATTCCAGGGCCGCCGCCGCGTCTCGCTCCGCAATCAACGTCCCGTACTGGAGCACGCGTTCCTGCCACTGCGGGTCGCGGATGCGGCGCAGCCATCCAGGCGCTTCGCTCAGGAACTCGACGGCCTGTTCGGGTGAGTGGTTCGCCAACGCGCCGTCGAGCGCCAGCACCCGGCGGCGCACCGCTGGTGTGGCGAGGTCCCCCAGCAGCGCGGGGCTCGTCCGGAAGAAGGCCAGCGCCGCCATGTAATCTGGCTTGCCCAGGCTGTTGGGCGTCACGAGCTTGACGCTGACCGACGCCCAGGCCTTCAGATCCTCGCTGGCCAGGACCTTCAGGATCTCAGGACCACGCCGGAGGTATTCAATCCCCAGCACGTAATCCAACTTGGCGAGGTCCGCGCCGATCTGCGCCCACAGCGGCAGGGTCTCCACACCCGCGGCGGCCACCACCCCCGCAGCCTGACGGAAGCCTTCCAGCGCCACGTTGGCGTCTTGTTCCGCCAGCTCCAAGGCCAGCGCCAGCGCCGAGCCAGCGGTCGCGGTCCCCATTGTCCGCACCAAGCCGGGGCTCTCCTTACAGAATTTGATGGAGGCGGCGCCCGACTGCTCGTTCAGCGAGACGGTGAGATCAATCCAGGTGACGACCGCCTCTCCCGGAAGGAGCGCCGCAACCTCGGGCAAGGCCTCGACGGCCGCGGACGCCACCTTGCGGGAGCCTTCCCGCAGCTCGGTGAGCAGCTCGAGCGCGGCCGCCGCCTGCCCGACCTCTGCCAGCCGCCCGGCGAGCGTCGCCGCTGCGGCCTGATCGAGGTCGTCCGCGAGCAACGCTGTTAGCTTGTTCACAATGGAATCAGCACTCACCTGCAGCCCTCGCAAAACCGGCGCGATTATAGCATCATCCACATTCGCATTCATCGTTGATTTCAAGTGCTTCAGTGCGTAGGATGCGCAGCTCGCGCCAAGGAAGGACCGTCGTCGTGGCTGAGCCCAGCGAAAAGAGTCTCAAGAAGATGCGGAAGTTCGTGAAGGGGTTTGAGGAGAAAGCCGAAGCGAAGCTACGCCGCTGGATTAGAAACCATCCTGATCGTCATAGTCCCGGCCCTTGGGCATCGCATCCAGCAAGTTTTCCCGCTCCTTGTCTTCCGGATCGTTGAGCAACGTCTTGATTTCTTCGTCGCTCAGCGGCTTCATGATCGGCCCGACCGGCTTCAGCTTTCGCCTGGCCTTTCGCTTCGCCTCTTCCGGATCGGCCGCCTTCGAAGTCTCGGCTGATGGAGTGTCGTTCGGTTTTTTCTCCCGATCGTTGGTAGCCATAACGTACTCCCTTAGAATACCGCTGTGACGATCTCATGCAGGCTGCGCTGCATGTCGGCATCGTCCGTGATCGGCCGGATGATCGCCGCCTCGCACGCCGCCTGGGGCCTGACCCCGCTTTTGATCAACTGTCCGGCATAGATCAGCAGCCTGGTGCTGACCCCTTCTTCCAACCCATGGTTCTTGAGATTGCGGACCTTCTCGCCGATCGTGACCAGGCCCACCGCGATCTCCTTGTTCACGCCGACTTCGCGCTCGATGATGCGGGCTTCCAGATCCCGCGGGGGATACGAGAACTCGATCGCCATGAAACGCTGCTTGGTGCTCTGCTTGAGATCCTTCAGCACGCTCTGGTAGCCGGGGTTGTACGAGATGACCAGCAGGAAATCGTCCACCGCCTCGATCATCTGCCCCTTCTTCTCGATCGGCAGGAGGCGCCGGTCGTCGCTCAGGGGATGGATGATGACGGTCGTGTCCTTGCGGGCTTCGACGATTTCGTCCAGGTACACGATCGCGCCATGCTTGACTCCCAACGTCAGCGGACCGTCCACCCAGACGGTCTCATCGCCTTTGAGCAGGAAGCGCCCGACCAGGTCGGAGGCAGTGAGGTCCTCATGGCAGGCCACGGTGATCAGGGGACGGCCCAGCTTGTGCGCCATGTACTGGATGAACCGAGTCTTCCCGCAGCCGGTCGGGCCTTTCAGCATCACCGGCATCCGCGCCGAGGCGGCCGCCTTGAACAGCCCGATCTCGCCGTTCACCTCTGCGTAGAACGGCTCGGTCTTCACCCGGTACTGCTCGATCCCCTGCTCCAATCCTTTCGCCACTCGCGTCTCCCCCACCGGAAACTCAGTGTCCTATAATATAGGAGATGGCGGTCTTCCCACAACCTCTTCGATTGCGCGGCTCCCCTGCGGCGCTCGCTGCGACGTTGTTCCTCGCCTCCGGATGCGTTTCCTCCGAGTTGGTACCCACCAACATGGAAGCCCAGATTGCACGCGATCTTCCATTTGAGTCCATCAAGGCGGAGCCAGAAAAATATAAGGGGCGCGTGGTCGTCCTCGGGGGCAAGGTGCTGAGCGCGAAGCGGCTGAAGGAAGGCACGCAGATCGAAGTGCTCCAACTGCCATTAGATAAGGCCGACGCGCCGATCATGACCCTCGTCCAATCCAAGGGCCGCTTCCTGGCCTACCAAGAAGGGTTCCTCGACCCCGCCACGCTGCCAGCCGGCACGGCCGTATCCATGATCGCGGAGGTCACCGGAGCCAAGACCCTCCCCCTCGACGAAGTCGAGTACACCTATCCGACGATGAAGATCCGCACGCTGAAGATCTGGCCGGAGGAGCGGTACGTTCGCCCGTGGCCCTACCCCTATTACCCCTACCTCTACCGCTACCCGTACCATCCCTTCTATCCCTTTTGGTGGGATCCTTGGTATTAGCCCTACGCGGGTCCTGTCGCCGAGCCACCCTGACGTGCTCGCGCTCCGCGAAGCGCAAGCAAGTCGCGCTGCGCTCCGCCAGGAGGAGAGTAATGGGGACAGGCAACTTTTCTCTCTAGTTGGCGCCAGAACCGCCGTAGCATCCATCAAAGAAAAGCCGGAAAAGTAGCCTGTCCCCGTTTCTGTGTCTTGAGCAGAGGCCCTATGCCTGGCCAAAAAAGTTCTTAATGGACTTTTGCATAAGCCTGGAACAAGCGCCCCAAAATCAATGAGTCCAATTCTGCTGCCCGTGGAGGTTTTTGAATAAGGAACCTCGTTTATTCGCTTATGGGCGGGACTTTTTCCATAAGATTTAAGAATTTTTCAGCGCCTTTCAATTGAATTACTCTCTTTTCATACAGGAATTCCCATAGGTCAGGAATTTTCCCCCGTCTGAATGAGGTGTTTCAGCTACACCGATTCCCGAATTCTACTAATAACGCCCCACGGCTCGGTTGCCTACACTATTAAGGACAAACGTTGTGGGGATTTGGAGAAAAATTCCCCGGGTGTGACAGGCGACCCTTCGTTCCGCAGGGAACTGTCAACCTCCACGAACTCCGCGGCGCACACTTCAAAACGGAGGAAAGCCGAGGAGGATGTCAGTCATGAAGCCCCTTCGCGTCCTGATCGTCGAAGACTCCGAAGACGACACCCAGTTGTTGTTGCATGAACTGCGACGTGGCGGCTACGACCCGAGGCACGAACGCGTGGACTCTGCCGCTGCGATGGATCGCGCTCTTGCTCGACAACAGTGGGACATGGTGATCGCCGACTACAGCGTTCCGAACTTCAACTCGATGACCGCACTGGCCCTGCTGAAAGAACGGGGGCACGACCTGCCGTTCATTATCGTCTCCGGCACGATCACCGAGGAAGCGGCGGTGTTCACCATGAAAGCCGGAGCCCATGACTACCTCCTGAAAGGTAATCTCAAGCGGCTCATCCCCGCCATTGATCGGGAGTTGCGTGAAGCGGAGAGCCACCGTGAGCGCCGGAAGGCGGAAGAGGCGCTACGGGAAAGCGAGAAGCGGCTGCAGGCGATTCTGGACAACAGTCCAGCCATCATTTTTCTCAAGGACACCGAGGGCCGCTACTTATTCGTCAATCCCCAGTTTGGACAGCTCACTCCTTTGGCCCCTGAGCAAATCCTGGGCAAGACAGACGACGAAATTTTTCCGCCAGAGCAGGCGGCCGCGTTCCGCGCAAATGATCTCAAGGTACTCCAGGCCGGCGTGGCGCTGGAGTTCGAGGAAGTCGCCGGCCACCAGGACGAGCTTCACACCAGCATCGTTGCGAAGTTCCCGCTGCGCAATACGGAAGGAACGGTGTACGCGATTTGCGGGATCGCCACCGACATCACCCAGCGTAAGAGCCTGGAGGCGCAGTTGCGCCAGGCACAGAAGATGGAAGCGATCGGACGACTTGCTGGAGGGATCGCCCACGACTTCAATAATCTCCTGACGGTGATCATTGGGTTCAGTGAACTCATGCTCCTTTCGCTTCCTGTAGGGGTGCCTCACCATGATTCGGTTGAGCAGATCAGGCAAGCCGGAGAAAAAGCCGCGTCGCTGACCCGCCAGTTGCTGGCCTTCAGCCGCCAACAAGTACTTCAACCCAAAGTTCTGGATCTCAATGCCGTGGTCGCCAACATGGACACGATGCTGCAGCGGGTGATCGGTGAGGATATTGATCTCCTGACGATGCTCAGCCCAAGTTTGACATCGGTGAAAGCTGATCCAGGGCAGATCCAGCAGATCCTGATGAACCTGGTGGTGAATGCCCGCGACGCCATGCCCGAGGGGGGCCGGCTCACGATCGAGACGGCGGATGTGGTGCTGGACACGGATTATGCCAGAAGGCATGTCGATGTCAGCCCTGGCCGCTACGTTCTGCTCGCCGTCAGCGACACCGGGTGCGGGATGGACAAGCAGACCCAGGCGCGTCTCTTCGAGCCTTTCTTCACCACCAAAGCGGAGGGCAAGGGCACGGGGCTTGGGCTCTCCACGGTCTATGGGATCGTGAAACAGAGCGGCGGCAACATCTGGGTGTACAGTGAGCCTGGGCACGGGACCACGTTCAGAATCTATCTGCCGAGGATTGAAGAGGCCGCTCAAGCCGTCGAACCAGACAAAGCCCAGGAGCCGTCGCCCCGCGGCTCGGAGACCATCCTGCTGGTGGAAGACGAAGCCGGGGTTCGGAACTTAGCGAAGACGATCCTCCAAACCCAGGGATACACGGTGCTGGAAGCGGCGCAGGGGGAAGAAGCCTTACGTCTCTCCGGGCAGCACGAGGGACTGATCCATTTGATGGTTACCGATATGGTGATGCCGGAGATGAGCGGGCGCGAGTTGGCGGAACGGCTGAAGCCCTTGCGTCCCAACATGAAGATCCTCTTTGTGTCGGGCTACACCGACAAGGCTATGCTCCATAACGGGGAGCTGGACCCAGGCATGGCGTTTCTCCAGAAGCCCTTCACGCCGCAGACGCTTGCGCGCAAGGTGCGCGAGGTTCTTTATGACAGGAAAGGTTGATAATTGCTTATAAGACCAGTGACCTGCCCCAGCCGCTTGCCCACTCACAATGATAGTCATGCAAATCAGTACGGCGACAGGACCCGCGTCACGCTGGGCTTACAATGTAGGATTCCACGAGCCGAATTGGGTGGTAGGCCAGCTTTGCGCGGCGGAGTCCTTCCAATCCTGAATCGTCCATCGTGTCGATCAGCTCGTAGGACTCCAGCTCGCGGCAGAACTCGCGGAAGATATACGCTCCGAGCCCCTTTATGTTGCGATCGGCGATCTCAAACAAGATGCAGAATGTCGTTGCGTTGAGGGGGTAGCCGAACGTGTAGGCCGCGATCCGTCCTTCGACCTCGACGACGCGCCCGATGAGACCTAAATCAGCAGCGCGCGTGATGCCGTGGCGGTGAGCGTGCTCGGCATCGGCGGCCAGATGCGCAGCCAGATCGGAAACGCCATTGTATTTTGCTCCCTGCCGCCACTGTTGAAACAAGGCCAGACAGGCACCCGCGTCGTCAGGCCGAAATGGGCGATAGAGTGGCTTCGCGTGGGCGACGCAATGGTTGTAGACCACGCGCTGGCTCTTGTAGCGGTCGCCCCGCAACGCGACCAGCTCGGCCCGCTGATAGACAAAGTCCGGCCCTTTGGGCACCACGCGATAGCCTTTTTCGCGGCACCGAGCAGCCAGGCTCTCCGGCGCATTCTCAATGCGGGTGAGGGCTAGCGTCCGATTCCGTTTGGATAAGAACTCGAAGGCCTTGGCCATGGCCGAACCGCCGGGATCGGGCCCGATGGGCGGTAGCGCCAAGAAACTGCCGTCCTGATCCCCGGCGAACAGGCAGAGGTGCCCCTCCAGTTCCATCCACTCGTACCGAAGAAGGCCCTGCCAGATGAAATGAAAGGGAAAGGAGCGGGCGGCCAACGGATTGCCGGGCACGGCATGCGCGGCCAGCGCGGCTTCAAATCGAGGACGATCTGTCAGGGCGAGCGGGCGGAGGGGCGGCTCCGACACACGGGCTACCGTGAGGCCTAGCTGGGACACTGTGCGCAGGCCTTGGGTCAGCCGGTCGAGCCGTCGCAGGACAATCACATCGTCCTGGAATGAGCCAATTAACTGCTGGTTGGAAATAAATACTTGAACTGCTTCTTGAGATTCAAGGAAGGCGGCGGTCCGCTCCACGTAGGCCCGCGACTCGGTGGATTCCAGGTTGTCGCGGATGAACGGGCACTTGCTGTCCCAGCCCATCACTACGTCGGCATTCTCGCGGTCCCACATCACCGCGACCGGATAGAGCCGGCAATCCAGGGGACGGTCCTCGTAGATGCCGCACCGGCCGGTCTCCGGCTGAAAAGCCGGGCACCGGTATCCCTCGCCCTGGGGCACCACCGCGACCTTCGAGCCTGTGTGATCCGGAAAGGCGTCCGGCGAGATCCCGCGCGCGATAGCCGCCTGAATTTCCTCCCGCGTGAAGTAGGGACGCAGCGGACTGTCGCGCTCCGGAAACCGACAGCAGACGTCGCAGGTGAAGCAAACCCGGCTGGGCACGATCTGCTCGACGACACGAATATCCATCGATGGTCATTGTACATCATGGTGTCGGACCCCACCAGCAGGGCCTGCGCCACTTGTTCCCCATACCCCGGCATGGTAGGATGAATGCATTCCTTTCAAGGAAGATGGGAGTGGATGCAACACAGAACCCCGGTGCGTCGCTGATACGCCGGGTCCAGGATGCCCTCAACGGGATCCGCCCCGCGCTGCAGATGGACGGCGGCGACTGCGAGCTGCTCGAGGTCTCTCCTGACGGCACCGCCAAAGTCCTTCTCAAGGGCACCTGCACGGGATGCCCGTCCTCCAGCATGACCGTGACCATGGGCATCGAGCGCCGGCTGAAAGCCAGTGTCCCTGAAATCACACGAGTCGTGGCGGTCTAACCACTCATTGTGGGAGTGATGGAGCGCGCATCCCCACTGCCTGGTTCCCCACCGACCGAGCTGCTCCCCGCAACCTCCCGCGAGCACAGCCGCCGCGTCAGAACTCGCCTCATGGAGGCGGGCCTGCACGACGGCGCCACATGGCGCATCTCCCCGACGCCGTTTCTCCTCACATCAGCCGACCTGTCCGCCATCCAGTCGCTAGGGCCGCACCTCCTGCGATTTACGCACGCTCTGAACCGCCTCTACTACGAGAGCGTCCGCGGCGCGCAGCCCACGTGGGTGGCCGACTATCTGGATCAGGGCAAGCCGCCCGACCTGATCGCCTACGCGCGCATGAACCGGTTCCACACCGCACTGCCGGGCGTCATCCGCCCGGACCTGATCCTCACGGAAGACGGGTTCATGATCAGCGAGCTGGACTCCGTCCCCGGCGGCATCGGGCTCACCGGGTGCATGGGCCAGGCCTATGCCGACCTCGGCTGGCCGATCATCGGTGAGCGCGATGGCATGGTCGCGGGCTTCGCCCAGATGATACGCAGCTTGCCTCACGATCAACCTAACAAGCCACTTCAACTCGCCATTGTTGTTTCCGAAGAGGCCAAGGACTACCGTCCGGAGATGCTGTGGCTCGCGGCCCGGCTGCGGGAGGCCGGCCTGCCGGCCCAGACCGTGTCACCCGAGGACGTGATCTTTACCGAAGAAGGGTTGTTTCTGGCCGGGTCGACTCCCCTCACCGTCCTCTACCGGTTCTTCGAGCTCTTCGATCTGAAAAATATTCCGAAAAGCGAGTTGATCATGTACGCCGTCAAGAAGGGCCGCCTCGCGCTGACGCCTCCCATAAAGCCATGGCTCGAAGAGAAGATGGCCTTTGCATTGGTGCATCACCCCGCGCTCGAGCCCTTTTGGACTCACGAACTCGGCGCGGACACCTTCGAGCTGCTGCACCGCTTGATGCCGAAAACCTGGATCCTCGACCCACGGCCGGTCCCTCCGCATGCCGTCATTCCCGGCCTGACGGTGGACGGGCACAGCGTCTCCGACTGGAAGGTCCTGGCCAGTCTCGGGCAGAAGGGCCGCCGCTTCGTGATCAAGCCCTCGGGCTTCTCCGAACTGGCATGGGGCTCGCGCGGCGTGTCAGTGGGCCATGACCTGCCGCAGACCGAATGGGCCGCCGCGTTGGAGGCGGCCCTGGCGTCCTTCCATCGGGTCCCGCGCATCCTCCAGGAATTCCGCAAGGGGCGGCGCGTCGCCGTGAGCTATCACGACCACGTCAAGGACGAGATCGTGCCCATGCCCGGCCGGGTCCGGCTCTCGCCGTACTATTTCATCGCCGGCGACCACGTAGAACTGGCCGGCATCCTGGCGACGGTGTGCCCCCTGGACAAGAAGCTGATCCACGGCATGCCCGAGGCGGTCATGGCGCCCTGCGCCCTCGCCGCTCCGGCACCGGCAAGCTGACCGATGGCGCTGACGTTCTACCACGTGAACTGGTGCCCCGAATGCCAGATCGTCCGCGACAAGCTGGAGGAACTGGGTCTGCAATACGAGAGCGTCATCGTACCCGACATGCGCCCGTTCCGGAAACAAGTCTTCGAGGTGTCGGGCCAGTACTACGTGCCGGTGCTCAAGGACGGCGACACGGTGCTGAGCGAGACGCGCGACATCTTGTCCCATTTGGAAACCACGTACGGTTCGAAGGCCGCGCGTTCATAAATTATAGCGGGAGGGGGCCCCGCCAAGGGCGCCCCTCCCGAGCCCACAACCTGAGAGGTAGACCCTTTATGGAAACCTGGCGACAGGCCTTGGCGAAGAGCATCACCAAACCCGAGGAGCTGGCCAAGCATCTCGACGTGGACCCGGACGCCATCGCCGACGTAGTGGCGGAGTACCCGATGCGCATCACCCCGATGTGGATGCAGCTCATCCAGGAGCGGGGCGACGCGTTCTGGCGCCAGGTGGTTCCCGAGCCGGAAGAGCTGACCGACGACAGCCCGGCGGACGATCCACTGCACGAGGAACTCGACAGCCCGGTGCCCCACCTCGTGCACCGCTATCCCGATCGCGTCCTGTTCATGGTCACCAACCAGTGCCCGATCTACTGCCGGTTCTGCACGCGCAAGCGGCTGGTGGGGAAGCCAGGCTTCCTCAAGCAGGGC
>Ga0209802_1002439_pt1 | contig 12952 bp, 9 predicted proteins | sample GraSoiAngelo_129_FD_185886 | JGI IMG/M metagenome (GOLD analysis project Ga0209802, IMG submission 185886) | Grasslands soil microbial communities from the Angelo Coastal Reserve, California, USA - 14_0927_12_40cm (SPAdes) (version 2) | ecosystem: Environmental > Terrestrial > Soil > Grasslands ... | reverse complement strand
GATATTGGCTGCATGCGAGTAAAATCTTCAAGACAATACAGACCTATGTACAGATTGGATCTCAAGCATACTGTCGCAACGGCTCCTTCTGATTAACCGACACTGCTGCTTTGAGTACGTCTAAGTGAAGGCCAAGGTCTCTTGCGAACGTGAGAAAGGCCTCAATATCTTTCGGCAGACATTTGCCTTCGAAGGGTTTACCACCGGTAGTACCATATCGGCCTATCCGTTTGTCAAGTGCTGCGACTGAACTGACAACTTCGGGATTGACACTGAGGCCCTTGCATAGTTCGTGTACCTCATTGAAATAGCTGATCTTCGTCGCTAGGAAAGCGTTGGCGACATATTTTGCAAGCTCTGCCTCTTCGAGCGTGCACCGGACGACCGGTTTCTGGAATGATTCGTACAAGCTTTCTAGCATGGTCCCAGAGTGTTGATCAAACTGGCCAATCACGATCCTGTCGGGTAGCAGAAAATCTTCAAGTGCGGAGTGTTCGCGGAGAAATTCTGGATTAAAACAGACGCCGAAATCAGGGCCCGTCCTCTTACGTGACATGGCTTCCAAAACAGGAATCAACTGTGTGCGCGTGGTCCTGGGAGGGACCGTACTTCTGACCACGACGAGCTTGTACTCTGTAGTGTCAGTCAGACCAAGGCCAATCTCCTCACCTACTGCGAGAACGGAATGGAGGTCCGTACGTCCGGACACTGTAGGCGTTGGCACAGAGACCATCACAATGTCCGAGGACCTCGCAACGTCTGAAACGGAACTGTGAACTTTATGACCGGAAGCCTTGAGCTCGTCCAGGAGGCTCGGATTATTGTCGACGAATGTCACACCATGACCCTTCGACTCTAATCCTATGCCGCTAGCTTTTCCCACGACTCCGGCACCGATGATTCCGATTTTCAATTCCTTCACTATCTCTTTTGACACAGTCTATCGGCGGATCCTACGCCTTGAGAGGTTGCAACTTGACTAAGCTTTTAGGATTGCCGGCGAAAAAGATGCTCCCGATAACGTCCACATGGTTTGGGAACTCTTCTGGTTGTTGAGAGATTTCTCACGAAGGATCCTCGATCCAGAGGGTTGTGGAGGCGTTCTTCGTTATTCTACCCAATCACTAGCGAGTATACTGGGTGTATTTCTGCCCAGTTGTAATGGTCCGTGTCTAGAACATACGGGCCGGTGATTGTGATGTGCTGGCCAGCGCTCGGAACCGGGATCTGATTCGTATAGTTCTGGCAAGCGGGTATCGCATCTGTTTGGCTGGGCTGATTTACACAGATTATCTCGACCACCAGATCACCGTACTGGGGGTACCCCTGGTTACCACTATTTGTGAGGTTACTGTAAGCCTGATCCAGGTTCAATCGCAGATGAATGTCGCCGTCAGCTTCGTCTATGACTCGGTCTACTGTGCCGGAAGCAGTAATACACGATTTTACAATCTGAAGTCTGTAGGAATTGTAGATATGGCTGCTAATCGACGCGGGGTCAGCGCAGTTTGAGGATGAGGTCGAACCCCCACCGGGCGATATGAAGCGGTCCCAGAAATAGAAACTGGCTACAACTCCAACCCCTACCAGGGCGACCATTACTAACGCCACCTTCGGTCGGGCTTTCATACACTGGAGCAGCAGAGGTGCCTAGGTAAGGGTTGCCGGTTCCCGATCGAAGCCAGTGATAAGAGTCCAACCCTCGATACTCTCACTCTCTCTTGATCATTGCCCAAGCAGCCATGTACCCGTTCACGGTGTAGAGAATCGTTTTTCAAGGCTCTCAATAGCCAAGGGAAGAGACAGGTAGAGACCTCGACTTGACGCGCATGGAACACTTGAACAGGGGATCAAGCTTTGACTAGCCCCGAGGTTCGCCAGAAGCAGCCGGGACTATTACACTTCCCCGGGCTTGGCCATTTCCTCGTCGTAGTAATATTCACCGGGATTGAAATCGTCGGGCTGATCGAGTGGCTAGCGCTCTCAAACGGAGGGAACTCTATCATGATTCTCGGCCAAGCCTACCCAATACTGCAACTGGGAGCCATATCCTCCCGAGTAGGAACAACCGGCTTCACGGCAATAGTCCTCGCCCTCTTCCTACTAGTCGAACATATCATCACCCAAGCGGACGCCACAGAACGATTCATCTCAGGAAAACAGTTCGTCGAGATTCTCACGTTCAGCAGCCTGGAATCCGCGATCTGGGTCGTATGGCTGAAACTGATACCCGTCAACGGGATTCTGGCTATCACCTTTTTCCTCGTGGCCCTCTTCGTGGAGCATCATATCGCGGACAATGTGAAGAAGGGAATTTCCTTCTTCAAGCTCTCCAGCACACGGCTCGTCTTCACCGGACTCCTCGTACTAACAATATCCGAGGTTGTAGGCGCAGTAGTCTGGGTGGCAAATCAGAATCTACTGGCCGTGTTGATCGTGGGCTCGCTGCTGGAACACTACATTGCAAGAAACGCCGGGCTAATCCGCTAGATCGACTGTACCTGTCTGGTATGAGGGAATGAATCTTGATCTCGACGAGGATCCTTGACTTGGAAACCAGACCATCTACGAGGAATAGCCTAGTTCGGCGAGAATCTCTCTTGTGTGTTGTCCTAGTTGTGGGGCGGGTGTTGTTTTCTTCGGTTTTCTCTTGTGGAATCTCATCGGGGACCCTAGACGTGGAGGGTCTTCTTTCGACCTCACAATCATTCTTCTATTGCGAACATGCGGATCTCGAACCAGGTCTCGAATGCTGAAGACCGGTGTGGCCGGCACTGTAGCCTGAGCTAGGATCCTTTGCCACTCCTTAGCCTCTCTCCGGCGAAACATTCTCTCGAGAACGGGAATCAGGACACGTCTATTTCTGACCCTTGACGGATTGGTAGAGAACCTCGTATCAGCAAGTAATCTCTCCAGACCGGCGGCGTGGCAGAAAGTCGTCCACTGGCGATCGTTTCCGATTGCAAGAACTACGTCCTCGTCTTTACATCTGAACGCCTGGTAGGGAACGATGCTTGGATGCGCCGAGCCTAGCCTCTGGGGTTCTTTGCCGGTGGCGAAGTAGTAGCTGGCGAGATAGGTGAGCCATGATACGATGGAGTCGTGGAGGGAGAGGTCGATGTAATCTCCTCTTCCGGTTACCAGTCTTCTGGAGAGCGCGGCGAGTATCGCAGTGGAAGCATAGTGTCCCGCGGCGAGGTCGGCGACCGGAACGCTCATCCTGATAGGAGGTCGTCCCTCCTCCCCAGTTGAGGCCATAATTCCACTCATCGCGAACGCGATAAGATCATAACCCAGCCGGTCGCGGTAGGGTCCTGTCTGGCCGAAGCTTGAGATCGATGCGTATACCAGTGCTTTGTTCAGTCTTCGTAGTCTTGGGTAGTCGAGGTTGAACCGGGCCATCTGTCCTGGTCGAGAGCTCTCAACGAAAATATCCGCATCGACCGATAGTTTTCGGATGATCTTCTGCGCCTCGTTTTTCTTCAGGTCGAGTACGACGCTTTTCTTTCCCCGGTTGAGAGAGAGAAAGTAGTAGCTGATCCCATCAATAAACGGCGGACCCCAGGCCCGGGTCTCATCGCCCGTTCCCGGCTTCTCGATCTTGATCACCTCCGCTCCCAGATCAGATAATATCATGGTGCAGAAGGGGCCGGCGAAGTCCTGTGTCAGATCGATTACTCGCAAACCCTCGAGCGGGAGGCCCATGTGTTTATGTTGAAAGATGAACTGGATTAATGTCTAGCGTGTCATATGTTTCTATGAGAGTATTATCGCAAGTTCTACAGTGTACCTTCCGCGGTCTGATCCTTCGAAGCACGTCTGAATCTGCTCCTGATCATCAACGTGTAAGAGATGGTTATCGCAACAAGGGCCACGAAGCTGACGATCCATAGAATCAAGAATGAGCTATTGTTGGGGAGAAGAAAATTTGATGTCAGTATGACACCTGTCAGGATAACAATTGCTATGAAGGCATTTCGAGCGTTCTTCCGCCCCCAAGCTGCATAGGTCGGATGTACGGATTTTAGATGCTTCATGTACTCGTCCCTATCAACAAGGGGAATGTCACATAGAGGGCAACGAATTAGAGCGACTCGCGCATCGCCTGGTGGCACATTTTGTCACTCTTTTGAGACATTGCTCATGTATAAACGAGGCTCACGCTGAATTTCGAGACGAGTAGCATCCATGGACCCGAGTAAGCCACGTGCTGAGATTCTGGTGGAGGGTGAGTTGTCTCCGTTTTAGCATGAGGCTCTCTACAAGCTTCTCAAGAAACGTTTCCGGCCGGGTCCTCCGGTATGCTCTGAACTTCTCGACGAAACCATTGGCACCCGTGTCAGCATTATCTTTCATTATCCTTACGAGCCCTCTAGTGAAAGGCCCGTGTTTTCTATGTTGAAACTAGAATGGATTAATGTCTAGTTAGACCATTCCAGAACCCAGTGGACCTCTCATTTCCGCTGTAGAGCGGAGCTTCGGGAGGCTGCTCTAACCGCTGCGGTGTCGGTTCCACTTGGAGCGAGTCTGAGAGCTTCGAGTCCACGCAAGACTGCTGTGGTAACTGGGCAGGTGAACTCGGACACCTGACACGAAGTTCGGTAGCGCCTATAGTGAAAATGCGCGCTCTAGTTCTTGCCGAGGAACCGGCTCACGACAGAGAGTCTGGTTCAGCGTCGGCAAAGCGAAGAGGCCGTTCGGCTCGGGGTCATCATGATCCCGCCCGAGGACGTGAAAGAAAGTTGAGAATGAAAACAAGACTCGTATCGTTAGATCCGCATCGGCGCCGCCGCCAGGCTGCAAGGTTCAGACGAGGAGGACCTTCAGCTTGAGAGCACGCCTACTAGTCGTTCTGCTCATCATCGGAATAATCGCTGTCCCTATTCTGCCGCGGGCGCATGCAGCGACTGGAGCGTTCCCGTATGTTCGAGCCTGGGATGGATTACTCCCAACTGAATCAACAGCGGACCTTCAAGCCACTTTCACACTTCTCCAGCAGAGAGGGTATAACGCCGCACGAATCAGCCTAGTGGATCCCGTACTCGGGGTAAGCACGTTCAACCAGCCTGCCTTCGATAGTCTCCTTTCCATGGCTAGACAAGACAATATTTGGCTCATCATGGACGATCACCAGTACGGGATAACCGATGAGGCCGCCTGGCTCTCCTTCTGGTCTCCGATAATCACCGCGTACAAGAACGAGCCGATGATAATCTGGCAGCCGAGGAACGAGCCCAGCAACTCAGCAGCACAACTCTCAACCTTCTACCAGGACTGGATCACCCAGGATCGCAACCTAGGCGACAACCACTGGATTATCGTCAGCATAAGCTACAGCCAGTTCGGCGCGCCAAACGACAGCACTTTTCTCTCAGCCTTTCCAACGGTAACGGACCCGCTTAACCAGGTAGCCTACGACTTCCACGACTACTACTTCTATCAGTACCATCCGGCATGGAGCACCTCGGACGCTCAAGCTTACGCAGCCAATGTGCCAGCAGCGGTGTTATCCCTCGAGGCTTTCAAGAACGCACCCGCCATAGTCTCGGAGTTCGGAGCCGACCCTGCGGGAGGCGGACCTTCTCCCCCAGATGCAATAGATACGAACTGTAGCTGCCAGTACTCCGCAGAATCGTTAGCCTACGTTGTAGCGGTGATACAAGGTCTTGACAATATCAAAGGCGCGTATGGGCTCTGGGAAGCCGGAGACTGGGACGGGAGCGGAATGGCGACGGGAGCCATGACAGTCTGGGGGCAATCTATTCCTATGCCCGGACCCGGCGCACCCCCGCCTCCGCCATCAACTAGCTTCACCTTCCTCCCCTCAGGTCCGATCGTCAACTCGCCGGTAACGTTCACAGCCACAACGACTGGGGGAACCGCTCCGTATGCTATTAGCTGGAATTTCGGTGATGGAGCGACAGGCGCTGGAGCTACAGCGACCCATACATACACCACGGCGCAATCTTTCACCGTGACCGAGACTGCAACGGACTCGTCGTCTCTATCACAGACTGCGACGAGTTTCATGGGAGTAACCGTCACAGCTCCACCTCCACTGTCGACCAGCTTCACATTCCTGCCTGCCAGTCTGATGGTAAATACGCCTGTGACATTTACGGCAACAACTAATGGAGGAACCACTCCTTACTCGGTTTCCTGGAATTTCGGTGACGGAATATCCGGAACAGGAACCTCCGTCACCCATATTTTCACTAGCGCTCAGTCTTTTACGGTGAAGGAGACGGCGACAGACTCGTCTGCACCAACGCGAACTGCCACTAGCTCTCAGTCTTTGACAGTAGTCGCGACTCCGCCTCTCTCCGCAACCTTACAGGTTTCCTCATCATCACCTCCGGTCGGCCAGACAATAACGTTCACTGCCTCTGCGGCAGGCGGAACATCGCCATACACCTACGCCATAGCGTTTGGTGATGGCGCGACTGGAACCGGAATCGTTACACCCCATGCCTATTCCATCGCGGGATCCTATACCGTCAAGGTGATGGTTATCGATTCGGCCTCGCCGCAAGCAAGCGTCGCAACAAGCGTAATAGTCAACGTACAGGCGCTGGTCCCACTCGCCTTAGCTGTTCCAGGAAACCAGACAGTCATTGCTGGAACATGGATCAACTTTACCATTGCCGCATCAGTCAACATAGGCGATGCCGTCAGCTTTTCAGCAACAGGGGTACCGTCAGGCGCACACTTCGATTCGACAACCGGGGTCTTCTCATGGAAACCCAGTGCGAGCCAGACAGGATCCTACACGATAATCTTCACCGCCACGGATAGCAGCTATCCCTCCGCACCCACGAGCAAACCCCTGGGGATTCAGGTAAACCAGGACCCGCCAGGAGGGTCCAATGGAGGAAACGGGGGTTCAGGCGGAGGCTCGAACGGGAGCTGTACACTATGCGGAACATTCCCGACGATCTCCAACAACATCGGTCTCCTCGTCGTCGGAGGACTTCTTGGACTAGTCAGTACGATCGTCGTTCTTACAATCAGAGCTCGAACGAGTCTGGAACGAACAAAGCGACGGGTCGGAATTTGACGCAGCTAGGAATTGTCGAAGCCCAGGGTGGGCAGGGTAACCAGGGCTGTCCTGACTTGCAGTATCATCCTGCTTGGATCGCTAACGCCAGTTCCACTGGTGGCCCCGAATAATCGCTCTCTTGCCCACAGAACTGCCCTGGGTCGACCGGCTAGTGCGCCGTTCGACCAAATGTGACAATTCTCATGGAGAACCAGGGTTTATGCGATGTCTTCACCCGAGGCACCGGATCAGCCCAATACATGAGTCGTCTAGGTTGCTTCGCTTACCTCCGCACAATAAGAGCGCAGGTGAAACTGAAACACACCAACAAAACGATGAACCAGCAAGGTCGCTAATCCTCTACTGGTCCCGCGAGCCCTCCTCTCGTTCAAAGATAGAGGATTAAGACTAGTCTGCTCAGTGTTCGGAGCATCGAGAGCACTTCCTCCTCAGGTCCACGCAAGACTCCAGTGGTAACTGGGCACATGAACTTGGATACACGACACGAAGTTCGATAGTGCCTATACCGAAAATGCGCGCTATAGTCTCTTGCCGAGGAACTCGCTCACAACAAAGAGTCTGGTTCTGCGTCGGCAAAGCGAGCAGACCGTTCGGCTCGGGCCACCGTGATTCGCCCGAGGACGTGAAAGAAAGTTGAGAATGAAAACAATACTCGTATCCCTAGATCCGCACCGGCACCGCCAGGCAGCAAGGTTCAGACTGGGAGGACCTTGAGCTTGAAAGCCCGCTTACTAGTCGTTCTGCTGATCCTTGGAATAATCGCTGTCCCTATTCTGCCGCGAGCGCATGCAGTCACTGGAACTAATTTCGATAACATTGTGGTTGTTGCTATGGAGAACCAGAATTATGCTAGTGTTATGGGCTCAGGCACCGGTAGTTCCAATGCTCCGTTCATTGCGAGCATGCTGGCTATGGGCGCGACCGTTCCACTCTACCACGGATACGGTGCTGCAGGGAGAACTGTCAACGGGTGTTCAGCGGGCTGTTACACAGCCCTGATCTCAGGGAATGACCAAGGGGTATTCAATGGTTACGGTTGTTGCATCAACGCCCCTACTCTCATCGACAGTATGACGGCGGCAGGTCTGACCTGGAACGCCTTCTGTCAGAATGGATGTCCGAGGGGCAACGACCACTTCCCATTCACAGGCTTCGCCGGCACCGCCAACAGTCCTAACATCATGGGTAGCAGTTGTTGTTCTGGCCAGCCGGATCCAGAGTTTGTGGCGCCGATGAACTCGGCTTCGCCTCCCAATTTCATCTGGCTGACTCCAACAGACGGTAATAACATGCACGACAATTCTATTCAGACTGGAGACTCGTATCTCCATGATTTACTGGTAGGGCCGTCGGGGAGTATAGGTAGTCCCGCTGCAGGCTCGGTCCTTGCCAGCAACCTCTTCGCGCCGGGTCATAGGACGATGCTGCTCGTATGGTGGGACGAGTACGACCCAGCTCCGATCATGTTCTATAGACCAGGACTCGTCAAGGAGGCCCTCATCTCGGCCAGCGACGTCTACGATGAGTACTCGGTCCTGCACCTTATAGAGAACAACTGGGGTCTACCGACATTGACCGCGAACGATGCTGCTGCTTCCCCGATAGCTGAGATCTTCGGATCATCAATTCCACTTCGGCTAGCGACAAGCTTCACCGTTTCTCCCTCTACACCTCTCGCGAACGTGCCCGTTTCATTCACAGCCACCACTACGGGCGGAGCTACACCCTACATGATAAGCTGGAACTTCGGGGACGGCTCGTCAGGAACAGGGGCCTCGATCCTTCACACCTTCCAGAACGCTCAATCATTCACCATAACTGAGACCGCAACTGACTCGTCTTCACCCTCTCAAACCGCCACGAGTTCAAATGCTGTGACGGTTTCGAGACCGCCTCCGTCATCAACTAGCTTCGCGTTCCTCCCTTCAACTCCGATCGTCAACTCGCCGGTAACGTTCACGTCGACCACGACCGGGGGAACCGCTCCATACGCTATAAGCTGGAATTTCGGTGATGGAGCCGTAGGCACTGGAGCTACAACGACCCACACGTACACCACAGCACAATCATACACTGTAACCGAGACCGCAACGGACTCGTCGTCTCCATCGCAGACGGCGACGAGTTCCAAGACAGTAACCGTCACAACCCCACCTCCCCTGTCAACCAGCTTCACATTTCAGCCAGCGAACCCCGTTGTGAACACGCTTGTTACATTCACCGCTGCAACGACGGGAGGTACTTCTCCCTACACAACAAAATGGAATTTTGGCGACGGGACAACAGGGACTGGAGCCTCCATCACACACGTTTACTCAAGCGCTCAATCCTTTTCCGTAACTGAGACCGCAACTGACACTTCTTCACCCTCCCAGAATGCCGTCAGTTCCCAGACAATAGCCGTCTCGCCGCCACCTCCACCATCGATCAGTTTCACTTTCCTGCCTGCGACTCCAATCGTGAATTCACCCGTGACCTTTACCGCGACAACAATCGGAGGAACCCCTCCATACTCGGTCACATGGAATTTCGGTGACGGAACATCAGGAACAGGAACCTCCGTCACTCATACTTTTACCAGCGCCCAATCATTTACGGTAAAAGAGACCGCGACAGACGCGTCCACGCCAACGCAGACGGCCACAAGTTCTCAATCCGTAACAGTCGTCACAACCCCGCCTCTCTCCACGAGCTTGCAGGTTTCCTCATCATCGCCCCAGGTCGGCCAGACAGTTACGTTCACCGCCTCGGCGACAGGCGGAACTTCGCCGTACACGTACACCATAACGTTCGGTGATGGCGCGACTGGAACCGGAAGCGTTACAATCCATGCCTATTCAATCGCGGGATCCTATACTGCTAAGGTGACGGTTACGGATTCAGCTTCGCCCCGAGCAAGCGTCGCAACAAGCGTAATAGTCAACGTGCAGGCTCTGGTCCCGCTCGCACTAGCTGTTCCAGGAAACCAGACGGTCGTTGCAGGAACCTGGATTAACTTTACCATCACAGCCGCCTCTGCGAACATAGGCGGCGCCGTCAGTCTTTCAGCAGCAGGGTTACCGGCGGGCTCATCGTTCAGTCATGCAGCCGGGCTGTTCTCATGGAAACCCAGCGCGAGTCAAACAGGGTCCTACACGATCGTTTTCACAGCCACGGATAGCAGCTATCCCTCCGCACCTACGAGCAAATCGACTGGGATTCAGGTAAACCAGGCCGTGCCTGGAGGATCTAATGGAGGAAACGGGGGTTCCGGTGGAGGCTCGAATGGAAGCTGTACGCTATGCGGATTGTTCCCGAAGATCTCCACTAACACGGGTCTCTTTGTTGTCGGAGGACTTCTTGGACTGATCAGTACGCTCGCCGTTCTTACAATCAGAGCTGGGACGAGTCTGGAACGAACAAAGCGACGGATTAATCGAATGAACTACTGATCACTCACATATGTGGAACATGCCCCTAGCGCTTGAGGGCTTGTCCGAGTCTTGATGAGACCCACTTTTTTTCGGAGAGACGATTTCCATTCAAGCTTGTTTATCAAACACGAACGGATGATCAGGACTGTCGAAGAAAAGCGGTTCCATCACATGGACATGAGTAGACCCATTGCAGAAGTCCACGTGGAAGGAGAACTGTCGCCGTTCGAGCACGAGGCCCTCTACAAGCTCCTCAAGAAACATTTCAGGCTAGAACAGCCTTCTTACTCTGAGCTTCTCGACGAGACTATTGGCACCCGTGTCAACATTATCTTTCATCATCCCTACGAGCGGAGCTTCTTTACAAGCGTCTTCCATGAGGACTGGCGTGATCTGAAAGACTTGTTCAAGCAGGTCAGGTACAGGAGGGGGCGTCTGGGAGCAGCATTCACGCTCACTTTTGCGGACGAGAAAATCCGGCTAACCTTCTCTTCAGGGCTCTTGGGAGATGAGGAGCTGGGGTCAGCAATGGATCAGATAGGGCATCTAACCGGTATTGTCGGGCAGATGATGCGTCCCGAAACAATGGTTGAACCTCTGGAGCAGGTGGAAACATCGTACGATAGGAAGACGGATAGATGGCAGGGCTTTCGAGGGATTGGACTGAACGATCGGAGAGAGTATGTCTTTGATGAGTCTCTCTTCCGATGGAAGACCCGCTAGAGCCTTGGTCGAATTTTGTTTGCAGGATTTATGGATTTGTTGCAATGATGGTGAGAGTAAGCAGGTTCCAGATTCTCAACTATGTTCGACGAACTTAGTTGCTTCGCGATCAACCATGTCTGCGTCAGAAGCCGAGTTGAAGGTAAGCGCGACTTTTCCGTAGCCCAAAGATCCAGTATCGAGCAGGAGATTAATGCTGCTTGTCCGCGAGACTTTCTTAGGGTCGATCATGACGAGGTCCTTTCCCGGCTGTTCGAGGACAAGATGGCTCGGCTCAAACTTCACCAAACATTTGCCTTTGATACCGAGCCGTCGCCAATCTCCATCACTCGCAATCGTCGCCCAAATTCCCCCATCTTTTTCAATTGACTCGTTATCCATCGAGGGCTTGAGTGATTTCCGGAATTTCTTTAGGTCCAGCCAAAAGTCAAGCCACGGGTCAGGGGGAGAGATATGGTCTCCAATAAGCACAAGTGGAATGCCAAGTGCGAAGCTAACTAGAGCAACTGCAATGCCAATTACAAAAGTGCGGCCCACTTCTGGCGACGCGTTGGAAAATGACAAGAGATATAGAAATTCGGTTAGGAGGAGCCAGACCCCTACCAAGCTCACACCCGTTAACCTGAGAATTCTTGCCAATAACAGAGAGGAGTGCCTCACCTTACCTCTTCTCCTCAGTTTCGTTGCTAGTTGAAGAAGCGGCCGAAGTGAAAAGGATTGCTCGGAACCTCGCTTCCTCAAGCCTGGCTTGAACACGTTGGATTTGGCGGCTTTCTCGATAGGTCCAGCTCGTGCGCTTGTAGGGATCGTTAGGTTTGCTCGCAGGGTCTGTTATTTGCACCCATGAAGTCTCGTCTCCGGGTCCACCGTCAGCTTCTTTTTATCTGATGTTCGCTGGCTGAAGCTGTACGTTGATTACTCTCACTCTTCTCAAGTCCAATGGAGGGGCTAGGGCGGAGACTGTGAGTGGGTTTCCCGAGCAGGTTGGTCCGGGCGAGATGCTCTGGGTTGACGCGGAGAGCCCGACGGACCAGGAGCTGGCTGATCTGAAGCAGAGGTTCGGCCTCGACGAGTATGCGGTAGAGGATGTGATCCACAGGAACCAGCGGCCGAAGATGGAGGATTATGGGAAGAACGTGTTCGCGGTCATCCACGTGCCAGTAGCGAAGGGTCATGGAAGCGAGATAGTCGAGCTCTTTGTCTTCTTCCAGAAAAACTGGATCATCACCATTCACTCGGCCGATTCAGAGCTGATCCACTCGGTGGAAATGAGGATAAGGGCAAGGGGCCTGTCTCCCCTCGCAGCAAGCCCGTCGCCGGACCTACTTTTCTACATCTTTCTCGATTTTGCGGTCGATGCGTATTATCCCATCTTGGACGAGGTGGAGAACCGGCTTGAGGAGATCGACAAGCAAGCGATTACAACGTTCAAGACCCGGGTGAAGAGAATGGAGAATATTGTAGCGATCATAACGACGATAGGAGGCGTGCGCAAACGGCTGATGACGCTGCGGCGGTCTCTCACGCCGACGCGGGATATGCTTGGGATGGTGATGCGCGGCGCGGTCCCGTTCGTCGGTGATACGAGTCTCAGAAGCTTCAGGGATGTCTACGACCATTCTTTCCAGTTGTTGGAGACGATCGATAATGATAGAGATAGGACTAGTGATGTCCGCGACCTCTACATCAGCCTGCACTCCGCGTCGACAGACAATACAATCAAGGTGCTTACGCTTGTCGCGACGATATTTCTTCC
>Ga0209802_1002438_pt1 | contig 12953 bp, 9 predicted proteins | sample GraSoiAngelo_129_FD_185886 | JGI IMG/M metagenome (GOLD analysis project Ga0209802, IMG submission 185886) | Grasslands soil microbial communities from the Angelo Coastal Reserve, California, USA - 14_0927_12_40cm (SPAdes) (version 2) | ecosystem: Environmental > Terrestrial > Soil > Grasslands ... | reverse complement strand
GAAGCGGGGCGCAATTCGCGCTGTCGAGAACCTCAGCTTCTACTGCACCCCGGGTCAGGTTTATGGCCTGCTCGGCGCAAACGGAGCGGGCAAGACCACCGCGCTGCGCATGCTTGCGACGATCCTGGCGCCCACTTCGGGCACCGCTAGGGTCGCGGGTTTTGATATTCGGCGGGAGCCGGAAAAAGCCCGCCAGAATTTAGGCTTTCTCTCCACCGCCACGGCCCTCTACGGCCGGCTGACGGCGCTGGAAATGGTGGTGTACTTCGGCTGTCTTCATGGTCTGGATCAGGCGAACGCCCGCCGGCGCACTCGTATGCTTTTCGAGCGGCTGGAAATCGGCGCCTTTGCCGATCGTCGCTGCGAAGATCTTTCTACGGGTATGAAACAGCGGGTTTCCATTGCCCGCACACTCATTAATGACCCGCCGGTGATGATCTTCGACGAGCCGACTTCCGGACTCGACGTCATCGGCGCCAGGACCATCGTGGCCTTCATTCGTGAATGCAGAGAGAGCGGCAAAACCGTTGTTTTCTCGACGCATGTCATGAGCGAAGCCGAGAAGCTTTGCGATACGATCGGCATCATCCATGACGGCAGGCTGCTGGCCGAAGGATCTCTCCAGGAGCTCCGCGCGCGTTACGGCCACGCCGATCTCGAGGAAATTTTTATGCGGGTAGTGGGCGGGTGAACCTGCGCAATATTGCCGTCGTCTATCGCAAGGAGCTCACCGACTCGCTCCGCGATCGTCGCACGGTCATTTCCATGATCGTCGTGCCGATCTTGCTGATGCCGGTGCTGACGATCTTCGTGGGCGTGCTGTCGGCGCGGCTGATCGGCCGGGCGCTGCTGCAAGTGCCTTCGGTCATGGTGATCGGAGCAGACAACTCGCCGCGAATTGTGGCCGCCCTGCACGCGCTTCCGGAGGTGCAGGTCGTGCCCGCAAGTTCCGATTACGCCCAGCAGATCATCGACAAGAAAATCCGCGCGGCGGTTGAGCTTCCTGCCGATTTCGACGCCATCATCGCGCGCGGTGATACCGCCAGAGTCCGCATCGATCTATATCAGGGCGAAATCAATTCCGGATTCAGCGCCGATAAGTTGCAGAGGTTTTTTCGGGATTTTCGCGCACGCACCATTCGCGAGCGCCTCGATGCCCGTCATCTGCCCGAGAATCTCGCCGAGCCCATCCTGGTGGAGGAAACCAACGTCGCGCCGCCGGAAAAGGTCGGAGGCGTCGTGCTGGGTGGATTGGTGCCCTACTTCGTCATCATTCTCTCCCTGACCGGAACCATGTACCCGGCCATGGACCTGACCGTTGGCGAAAAAGAACGCGGCACCATCGAGACGATCCTGTGCAGCCCCATCTCGCGTATGAGTCTCGTGCTGGGAAAATTCCTGATGGTGCTCACAGCGTCGCTTTCGACCGCCGCCCTCGCCATAGCCTCCATGGGATTGACGCTCGCGGCAGTCAGCCGCATGGTTGGCGATCTCCGGCGAATCAGTGACATGGGAATGCAGTTCCATATGAATCCGCAGGCCGTAATCTGGGTCTTTGTGATGGTCGTGCCGCTGGCGGTCCTGTTCTCCGCCGTTCTCTTGGCCATATCGCTTTTTGCCAAGAGCTTCAAGGAGGCGCAGAGTTACCTGTCTCCTCTAACCATCGTGGTCATCGCCCCAGCGATCGTATCGATCCTTCCTGGAGTGGATTTGAACGCCGCCTTGTCGCTCGTTCCGATCTTGAACACGAGCCTCGTCTGCAAGGAGATCGTGAGCGGGACATATCACTGGAACTATGTCGCGCTGATTTTCGCTTCCTCCTGCGTGTATGCCGCGGCGGCACTTTGGGTGGCCATCCGGCTCTTTCAGCGCGAAGACGTACTCTTCCGTATTTGAAAATCGAATGCCAGAGCGTGGGCAATGACGGCGATTGAGCCATTGCTCCTACGATCCGTCTGCCTGTCTTAATTCCGCAGCGCTGCTCAACCGTCGCACGGTCTCACGCAGTCGCACGGCGAGATACGCGATGGTCTCCAGGCGTTCAATTGCCGATGCCGGCAGACGATCGCGCCTGGCGAGGAGCATCTCGGCATTGCCCAGAATTCCAGTGAGAGGATTATTGACTTCGTGTCGAAGGATTTCGCCGAAATCGGTGCTCCATTCCGCGCTGGGGCTGCCCAATGAGCCCAGCACGCCCGCAGCGTACAGCCGTATGCGCCGCTCCACCAGACCTACCGCAACCGGCACGAAGTTGCCCGTGCGCGCGACAAAGTCTGCCGCCCCAGAGCTAAGCAGAACGCTCAGTTCAGACTGCCGTTCCGGCGCGGCAACCACGATAACCGGCGCTGCTTCCACCAGGCGTTCGATGGCGCATTTCAGCGTCTCTCTCGATTGCTCCTCGACGCCCGATTCGTCCAAAAGAAAAACGGAAGCCTCGGCGCGCACTTGCCGAGCTTCCGCAAGCCAGGCAATTGGCCGGAGGTGAAAAGACTCGCTCGCATTCTCGAACTCGTGGATATATTCCCGCGTCAATTCGGGGTTCGCGCAGATAATTTGGATCAGATGTTCAGCGTTCATAATGCTTCCAGTATCGCGGATTGGATTGCTCATAGCCCCGCACCTCTTCGTCCTGCTGCAGAGCCCCGGTCGAAGTGGCCGGCAGGCCGCTTATTTGTTCCAATGTGCGGCCTACCACTTCTTTCAGTTCCTCAACCAGAAATGGCTTTGCCAGATAGGGCAGGCCACACGTCTGCAGAAAGTCCATGGTTCGCGGCGCCAAGGTGTCGCCGGTTACGAAAATCAGTCTGTGCTGGAGGGGGTTTTCGTCTTGGACCAGCTGCCGATAAAAGGCGCGCCCGTCCAGATGGGGCATTCGTAAATCACAAATGATCAAATCGTGCCGGCGCCCGCGTGCGAGATCGAGACCCTGACGGCTATCCAAAATAGTGTCCACCAAGAACCCTTCTTCGCGTAGGACATCCGCGATCAGCCGCGCTACCGTGGGCTCGTCTTCCACCACGAGAATTCGGCTGCCTCTCGCCTTGTCCCGGGTGACCTGATCTTCCAGGTTTGATAGACGGATCAGGTAGGGCTTCTCATCGCCGGCCCGCGACTTTGTGGTGCTCGGCAGTTCCAGCGTGAACATTGCGCCTCCTCCCGGCCGGTTTTCCACGGAAACCTCGCCGCCATGCTGGTGGACGATTCCGTACAAAATCGAAAGACCCAGGCCGGTACCCACGCCGGCCGGCTTGGTTGTGAAGAATGGATCAAAAATTCGCAGGATCACCTCCGGAGGAACGCCCGGACCATCATCGGCGACTTCCACAGCGATGCGATCCTCGGGAATCTGTTTCGTCCGGATCCAAATGTGGCCGCTTTCTCTCGTTTGCCGGATGGCCTGCTCCGCATTCACGATAAGGTTGAGCAAAGCCTGCTGAATCTGTGCGGCATCCGCGATCGCTTCCGGGAGTTGCCGGTCCAAATCGAGCTCCACGCGAATATTCTCCAAGCGCAGCTCGTACGCACGGATCTCCAGTGTGCGCTCTACGACTTCGTTCAGGTTCACCGGGGCGCGTTCGCTCTCGCTGCCGCGTGAGAAGAGCAATAAGTTTCGGGCAATGCTTCTCGCGCGCTCGGCCTCTTCCAGGATGTGCCGGGCCTCAGCTTCCCACTCGAACCCTCTCGTCCGTTTCTGCACCAGTTGGGCGTAACCGAAAATGCTGGTGAGCGCATTATTGAGCTCATGCGCGACGCCGGAAACCATCTGTCCTAACGCGGCAAGCCTCTCGCTATGGAACAACCGCGACTCGATTTGCCGCTGGCCGCTGATATCGCGATAGACTTCCAGCCATCCGAGCGTCTGCTTATAACGATTGAGCACCGGACGCGTGTGGCGTTCCAGAATCTTTCTCTCCGGCTTGGCCAGCTCCAGTTCATCCCGAGAGGCCTCGCCGTTGCGAAACCGCTGCCGCCATCGCGCTGCCTCACTATCGGCATGGGCAAATTGGGGAGCTACCTTTGCCACAACCTGCTCCAAATTCCTTAATTCGCGCAGCCTCTCCGGTTCGACCCCCACAATTCCGGCGAACCGGTCGTTGACGGCCCACAGATCTCCCCCTGACCCGAACAGGACGATTCCACAGTCAGCCGATTCGAGTACGGTCACCAGCACGGCTTCCAGCCGAGACTCTATCTCGGGCGAGCGCCCTGCGGCCAGGCTGGAAAGACCTGCGCCCTGAATCCTATCTGTTGTCCGGGAATCGTTTGGCGCAAGATGGCGCATTTGTCACCCGGTTCGCCGGCACTCGCCAACTATGGCGATGCCTGCAGAACCCACTAACCGATCAGCGCCGCCGTTCCGAATGTCGCCAAGATTTCGACGTCCAACTTACTCGCGCTGTCGCATAGCCGGATCTTCCGGCCGATCATGCAGCTCTCCTGCGTAACCTCCTGCACAGGGTTAGCCAACCCGTGGGGAATTTCTTTTGCAGAATCAACGTGTTGGAAAAGCGATGCGACGCTCAGGTGAGTGCGGATTCCCAGTCCAGAACGGAACCAGCCAAACACGTTCCCGGACGGGAATCCGCGTGCAGCGGCCTCCAGCAATCCACTGAGCCGTTTGGCGGAAGGTTTTCTGTCAGTTGGGAGGGCTCTCGGCGCCGTATTGTTTGAGCTTGCGATAGAGCGTCGTCTTGCCGATACCCAGCAATCTCGCCGCAGCGAGCTTATCGCCGTTGGTTTCGCGCAGCGCGCGCAAAATGAAGCGGCGTTCCATTTCCTCGAGCGTCGTGAGTTCGTTCGATTCGAGCAATGTGTCGCTCGAACCCTGTTGCAGGTTGGAAGGAAGATCCGCGATGTGCAGTATCGGTCCGGAGCCGAGCGCCACCGCCCGCTCCACCGCGTTCTCCAGTTCGCGCACATTTCCCGGCCAGTCGTAAGTCATCAGCCGCCGCATGGCATCTTCAGAAATGGTGCGAATGGGCCTCTGCGGATCGCTGAATTTCTCCAGAAAAAAACTGACCAGCAGCGGAATATCGCTCTTGCGTTCCCGCAGCGGAGGTAATTTGACCTGCACCACGTTCAGCCGGAAATAGAGGTCCTGCCGAAAGGCGCCGGCGCGAATGGCCGATTCCAGATCGCGATTGGTGGCCGCAATGATGCGCACATCGATGCGCAGCCGGTCGGTGGCTCCCACGGGCCGGATCTCGCGTTCTTGTAGCGCTCGCAGCAGTTTGGCTTGCAAATCCACGGGAAGATCGCCGATTTCATCAAGGAAGACGGTCCCGCCGTTCGCCGTCTCCAGCAATCCCGTGCGGGAGTGCTGGGCTCCGGTAAACGCGCCCTTCACGTAACCAAATAGTTCCGATTCGATCAGCGTCGGCACCAGCCCCGAACAATCCACCGGAACAAACGGCTTGTTCTGCCGCACACCGAGAAAATGGATGGATCGTGCAACCAGCTCCTTGCCCGTTCCGCTCTCACCCAGAATCAATACCGGATAATTGTGTTGGCTGACCTTCTCCAGCATCTTGTAAACGCGCTGCATTTTCGCCGACACGCCAATTAACCCGCCGAAGCCCGGCCGCGTCCGCAACTGCTCACGAAGCACCCGATTTTCGTGGTCCAGTTCGACCGTCTGAACCAGCCGCTCGATCTTGGCGCGCAATTCGTCCACGTGAAAGGGCTTGGTCACATAATCCCGGGCCCCCAGTCGGGTGGCCGCAACCGCCGTCTCTATCGTTCCGTATTGGGTCAGCACCATCACCGAGGTATTCGGTTGGCTCGAATTGATGCGCTTCAGAAGCTCGAGCCCTCCCAGTTGCGGTACTCGGAGATCGGTAACCACGATGTCGACGGCTGACTGCTCCAGTATCTCAAGCGCCTCGTTGGTAGTAGAGGCCGTGTGTACTTCCAGACCTATTTCCGCGGCGATGTCTCGGCACAAATCGCGTGTGGCATCCTCGTCGTCTACGATCAGAACGGAATAACCAGCGGCGTTGGGTTTCGGATTGGCGGGCTTGGCTTCAATTTCCACGGCAACGCTTGTTCAAAAACGAGCAAGAGCTGTGCCAAAACGACCCAGGAAAATGCTTGCAAGAACAGCACTTGCCGAATCGATGGCACGATTTAGCGGGAGGTGTATACCGAAAAGGGAATTATGTCAACTGGTAATCCCAGCTATTCGGCAGCAAGTCCTGAAAACTCCGCGAGTTGCAAAAATGGGAAGCCCTTCGGTTCTGATATGGTAGGCCTGCGGCAGCTCGCATGTGGGATCCACGCAAGCCGAGATTTGCCGTGCGACCCTAAAAGGGGGCTTCCTTCCGCCTAGAACGGCCAGCTACTAATGCCCAGCTTGAATCACGAAACCCTTGCGATCGGTGGCGTTCCTGAGATTCAACATATAGCGATAGCCGATGTCGACCGCCGCCGGTGGAACAATGTAGACCCGCACGCCCCAAATGCCATCGACCGGATCGCGAGCTCCAAATGTCGTGTTCGGTGTCGCTGCTCCCGCAAACACAGCCCGTTATATTCGCTCATGAACTGAATGCGTTTCGCGGGAAACAGGATAAAGCCGCCGCCCACGTGGACCTGGTCGGCGTGTCTGAGATCCCTCATTCCGCCCGCTCGCGGATCGCGTGTGAGCAGATAGCCGAAATTGCCCACGAGCGTACTCAAGGACGGCACGAACCGGAATTGCAGTTATGAGCAGCAGAGTCCCAAGCACCACGACGAGCACCTTGCGGTGCACGCTGGCCGCGCGGACCCACCAACTCCGCAAGTGCGGCTCATCACCAACGAACATAACGATAAATTGGGGGCATCGATTGAAATCGCGGCCCGTTCACAAGGGCGTAAGAAAGAGCCAAAAAGTCGTCACAGTATAATGCACCGGGAAACCCAGACCACGGGAATTCCCAGCCCGTTTCAAAACAGATTAACGATCGGCTTTTCGGGTAGGGCCATGCAGGCCGGAGCTTGGTGTGGCCGCTACGCTAGCTTGGCATTCCTGCCTCTGGCTGGTAGATTCAATTCATATAATCGAAAGGAATGATGCCCACAGATCAGAATAAATCGACTGATCGCGTGCTGATTGTCGAGGACGAAGAAAACGCCCGCCGCGGCTATGAAGCCCTGCTCCAAAAATGGGGGTTGGACGTTCTGGGTGTCTCCAGCGCGGAAGACGCCCTGGCTCGGTTCTCCGATTATCACCCCTCCGTGCTGATTGCAGACGTCGAACTCCCCGGCATGGACGGGCTAAGCCTTCTCGAGAGGCTTGGTGACGACCTCGCCTCCGTTCCGGCCATTATCATCACGGGAAAGGGCAGCGAGGAGCGGGCCGTTGCCGCCATCGAGGCAGGCGCCTTCTGGTACATCGAAAAGCCCCTCAAAGGAGCGGTGCTGCGCGCCCTCCTCAACCGCGCTCTGGGGAAAGCCCGCGATCAGCAGCAAGTAGCCGCCCTGAGGAGGCAGTTGCGGGAGGCAGGACGCATCGGCGAACTCGTCGGCGCGGCTAAGCCCATGCAGGAGGTCATGCGCTTGATCGAACAGGTCGCTCCTTCCTCGGCCTCCGTGCTGATCACCGGGGAAACGGGCTCCGGAAAGGAAATTCTCGCCCGCACTCTCCACCAGCTTTCGCCGCGAACCGACCGGCCCTTTGTGGCCATCAATTGTTCCGCCATTCCGGAAACGCTGATGGAAAGCGAAATTTTTGGGCATGAACGCGGCGCTTTCACGGGAGCCGCGGAGCGCCGCATCGGCTGTTTTGAACTTGCCGACGGTGGCACGCTGCTGTTGGACGAGATCGGCGAAATGCCGGCGCCCACGCAGGCCAAATTGCTCCGCGTCCTCGAAGACAGAAAGGTCCGGCGCCTGGGCAGCAAAGTAGAGACGCCGGTGGATGTGCGCGTGCTCGCCGCCACCAACAAGGATCCCGAGCAGGCCGTTGCGCACGGCCAGCTCCGGCAGGATCTGTATTTCCGCCTGAACGTCTTTCATATTCACCTGCCCGCGTTGCGCGATCGCAAGGAGGATCTAGCCCTGCTCGTCGAGCACGTTCTGCGCGACCTCAATGCCAAACACAGCCGCCAGGTTCGCGGCGTGAATGCCGAGGTCAGCGAGCTCTTCCACAATTATGCCTGGCCGGGAAACGTCCGCGAGTTGCGCAATGTACTCGAACGCGCCGTGATCGTGTGTGACCGGGACCTCATCGGCCGCAGCCATCTTCCTGCGGACTTCGGCCGCACCCACGCTACCGCCGCCTCCGAACTCTCTTCTCTGCGTTTCCCTCTCGGCACCACCGTGGACGCCATGGAGCGCGAGCTCATCGTGCAGACGCTCGCGGCTACCAATAACAAAACACGTGCGGCGGAACTTCTCGGAATTAGCCTGAAGACGCTGCATAATAAGCTGAAAGAATACGAAGCGGACCGGGCGGAGCACCGCTGAACTTCGAGATGCGCCTGCGTTTAAAAACCAAAATCACCCTGATCATCGCCCTGCTCGTGCTGACCGTGGTGGGGGTCACCTCCTGGCTGCACGTATTGACTCTGACCCGCCAGGTGATCCAGCAAGCCGATGGCCGCGCAAACCTTGTAGCGCAGCAGGTCTTTTTTCAAGCCCAGAATGCCCTGGCTGAGGCGGCCAATGAGGGACGCGTGCCGGCCTCGAATCGCCCCGAAGATGTAAGGGAATATGTCCGCAACGCTTTGGACCAGAATTCGGCGCTCACCTCATTGATCGATGCTGAGGTGGGCAACTCGTTTCTAGTCTACGAAGTTACCATCGTCGATCACGACGGAACCGCGCTAATTTCGAGCGATGCTTCGCTTCCCGGCCGCAAGGTGCTTCCGCGTCCGCCCCTCAGCCAGCTCGTCAATGCCGGCTTCATTCAACAGCTTCGATTGATCTACGGCTCGCCGCAAGCCTATGATGTTTCCGACCCCTTTAAACTCGGACCTCCCGGACGCCAGGTACCGTTCGGCGACATTCGCGTCGCCTTGCACACCGGTCTGCTGGCCATCGAGATCACTCCGGCGCTCCGCTCCGCCGTCTTTCTGGCGCTCATTTCCGTGCTGGCCTCCGTGCTTCTTGCCGCCATCGTGAGCACCGCGATCCTCGCGCCGGTCGAACGCATCTCCGCTCAACTGGACCGCATCTCACGAGGCGAATTCGACCAAAAGCCGCTCGAGCGCGGGGATGAATTCGGCCAGGTAAGCACCAAAATCAGCCAGATCGGATTGCAGTTGCGCGGAGTGCGCGAAATCTTCAGTACGCTCCGCGAGAATCTGGACCAGATTCTCGGCGGCCTGGAAGACGGGTTGCTTCTGTTCACGCGGGATGGCCGCGCCGTGATGGTCAGCCCGGCGGTGGAAAATTTCCTCGGTTCGCCCGCGGATCAATTGCTGGGCCGCAAAGCGAGCGAGATTTTTCCTCCGGACCATCCCTTGCGTTCCGCTCTCGTTCTCATCGGCGAAGAATTTGAAGCTGTAGCTGCTGCGGAGGCCGATGTTCCCGCATCCGATCCCAGCCTGCCCCCGCAGCGCGTCGGCGTCAGCGTGCAGGTAATCAACGAACACGGTACACGCATGGGCGCCCTGGTCACCTTGCGCGACCTCCAATCGCTCGAAACCATCAGCCGTCAATTGCAGGTTTCCGAGCGCCTTGCGGCGCTCGGCCGCGTCACTGCCGGCGTGGCCCACGAAGTGAAGAACCCGCTGAACTCCATGCGGCTTTGGCTGGAAAATCTCAAGGAGCACCTGCCCGCCGGCGATGGCGTGCCCCGGCAAGCCGTGGCCGTGCTGGATAGCGAAATCGACCGCCTGGATTCCGTCGTCAAACGTTTCCTCGATTTCATGCGCTCACCGGAGTTGCGGCTGGAAGAAACGAACCTTGACGAGTTGCTGAACGAAGTCAGCGGAATTGCCCGGCCTCAGATGGAACGCGCTCACGTGCAGCTCGAAAAACAGTATGCGGATCTTCCGCCCGTGCGTGTCGACCGGCCTCTTCTCACGCAAGCGCTTCTCAATCTGATTTTTAATGCCATCGAGGCCATGCCCTCGGGCGGCAAACTGACGCTCGGTCTGGAGCGCCGGGCAGAAACAGCCGAAATTCGCATCGAAGATACCGGACAGGGCATCGCTCCGGAAAATCGCGCTCGTGTCTTTCAATTGTTTTTTACTACGCGGCCGGGTGGCAGCGGCATTGGTCTCGCCAGCGCCTACAAAGCGATACAATTGCACGACGGCTCAATCGATTTTGATTCTCAAATAGGACACGGAACGACTTTTCGCATCGAATTACCGCTGGCGCGCCCCATGGAGCCCGCAGTTTCACGTTCACGTGAGGCAAACGGCGCGCTGGCACGGAACGCATCATGAAGCTACGCCGGAATATTCTCGTCGCTCTCTTATGCCTCGCCGCTGCCGGACTTTGTGGCTGCCGCCGAAACATCGTTCGCGCCGCTCCTCCTTCGGTGGCCTCTCCGCCGGACACCGAGCCCTTCCCGCAACCTACCGTGGTAGCTCAACCACCCGCGGCCGCTCCTGCCGAGCCGCCGGAAGTCAAGTCGCCGGCTCAACCAGTACCGGTTGTCGGTGAGGCGCCGCGCCCACGGCCTCCCGTCGAAGCCGAAGCGGCTACACCGAAATCCGAACCTGAACCGGAACCCGAGCCAGTTCAGATCGCGCCGCAGCTTTCGGCAAAAGATCAGGCCGCCGCGGTTCGCACTACCACGGACGATATCCGCATCGCGGAACGCAATTTGCAACTTGCTTACGGCCGCCAGCTGAATGCCTCACAGAATGATCTCGTCGCGAAGATCGCCGGATTCCTGGGTCAGGCCCATGAGGCGATACGCACAGGCGACTGGGTCCGTGCCCAAAACCTGGCTCAAAAAGCCCAGGTCCTGTCCGTCGAACTAGTCAAATCTCTCTAGAACTTTGCCGGCTTCGATCGGTCATTCTTGAGGTTTCTCGTCTTGATAAGATAAATACATGCCCTCGCATGACGCTATTGTTATTGGTGCAGGATTGGTTGGCTCAGCGATTGCCCTGCGCTTGGCGCAGGAGGGCCTTCGGGTTGCCCTGCTCGAAAAAAATATGTCGGGCCGTGAAGCCTCCTGGGCTGGGGCCGGTATGCTTTCGCCGGCGCCCGACACTCCCGCATCGATTCCGCTGGTGCCATTTGGCCGGGCTAGCCTGAGTCTCTATCCACAATTTATCGCCGAGATCGAGGAAATTTCCGGACGCCGCACAGGCTATCGGAGTGACGGCGCCATCGAGCTGCTCTTTTCTGCCGATGCGGAACGCGAGCTCAGTACGCTTATTGCTCTGCATCATGCTCTGGGCCTTCCAACCGAGCCGCTTCCTCTCGACGAAGCCGCCAAAATTGAGCCTGCCGTGACGCGCCACGCTCAGGCCGCGGCATACTTCCCCTATGAAGCTTGCGTAGACAGCCGCGCTCTTATGGAAGCTCTCCTGGCGACAGCTTCGATTTCCGGAGTGGAGTTGTTTTCGGCTACGCCTGTGTGCCAAATCCTGATCGAACATGGCCGCTGTACCGGCGTACAAACCGAGAATGGAACCATCTTCGCGGCGCAGCACGTAATTGTTGCAGCGGGTGCTTTTTCCAGCCTCCTCGAAGGCATGGTTCGGCCTTTGGCCACGCGCCCGATTCGCGGACAGATGGTCGCCCTCGAGTCTGCGCAGCCCATTCGGCACGTCATCCGTTGCCAACGAGGTTACATCGTGCCGCGCGACTCCGCCGTGCCGCAACGCCTGGTTACCGGCAGTACTCTGGAGGACGCCGGGTTCGCCAAACAGGTCACGGCAGGCGGCATCGAGAAAATTCTGTCCACCGCGCAGGAATTGCTTCCCAAGCTCGCGAACGCTGAAGTCGTTGAGCTTTGGTGCGGTCTGCGTCCCGATACGCCCGATCATCTCCCCTTGCTCGGCCCCGCCGGAGTGGACGGGCTTACAATCGCCACAGGCCATTATCGCAACGGGATTCTGCTTACGCCCATAACCGCTAAACTCGTGCGCGAATGGATCGCCGACAAGCAGGTCTCGATGGACTGGGAGATCTTCAACCCGGTGCGATTTGCCGGCGGAGGGAATATCGCTAACGGAGGCGATTCCCTAGCGGATAATCAAGCGTCCGGGAATCCCGCCGGCAACGAATTCGCCCACAAATAAATCCAACCGAAATTCGACCTTCCAAAATTTCAACTGGCCCGCTAGAACGGAAAACTTCTTGCAGGCGGGCGGCTGGGCGGCCCCGGCATCGGCGAGGCGCGCCCCGGATCGGTGAAGTTAATTTTTGTTGGATCGAGATAGAGAGGCCGATCCAGCATGATATCCACGCTGCTTCCCCGTGGCAGTTCCAGTTCCGGTCCCCGCGTCATCATCACGGTCGCCAGACCCGCAGCGGCTCCTATACCGGCGCCAATTCCAGCGCCCTGTGCGCCTCCGGCAATCGCGCCGATTCCGGCTCCGGCGCCAGTAGTCTTGATTACGGTGCCGACATCCGCGGCTTTATCCCGATCCTTATTGATCTGGCCTTCTTTGTCGGCATATTCGCCGCCGCCGGTTGCCGCGTTGGTGGGTACGGCGTCGAATTTGACGGTATAGCCATTGGGTAGAATCAACGTCGTCAGGCGAATGCGTACCTCACCGCCGCCCTTTCCTTTTGCCGGCCGCTTTGCTTCGGTGATTTCCCCTTGCACATACGAGCCCGCCGGAATCACGATGCGGTCGTTCACGACTACGGGAAAGGTGGTTTCCAGGTAGAGGGGTTCGCCGGGCTGCGCATTGCGAGTGGTGATCCCGTTGTGAAGCACAAGCGGCAGATGCGTTCCCGCGGGCACAACGATTTGCGCAGGCGCGTTATTGGGCGACGGGCTGGTTGCGGCCGGTGCGGCGCCTGGCTGTGAACTGCTTTGCGCCGCCTGGTCC
>Ga0209802_1002436_pt1 | contig 12960 bp, 8 predicted proteins | sample GraSoiAngelo_129_FD_185886 | JGI IMG/M metagenome (GOLD analysis project Ga0209802, IMG submission 185886) | Grasslands soil microbial communities from the Angelo Coastal Reserve, California, USA - 14_0927_12_40cm (SPAdes) (version 2) | ecosystem: Environmental > Terrestrial > Soil > Grasslands ... | reverse complement strand
GCACGCCCAGACGTTCCGCCTCGCGGGCGGCCGTGCGCATCCCCGCCACCGACCACTGCCACTCCTGCTCCCGGCTGCTGAGCGGGGCCAGCCGCGATTCCCCCGACGGCAACATCTGTACGACCGGCGCACCGACGGCTGCGGCGAACTGCAGGCAATCCACCACGTAGGCCACGGCTTCAGCCCGGATCGATGGGTCGGGATGGGCCAGGTCGCGCCGCGTCTCTGGGACTTTGCAGGAGGCGGTCAACGCCAGAGGAGCGAGACCGGTACGTGCAAGCAGGCGGCGCACCGCATCCGGTGTCCACATGCCCGGCTCGCCCAGGAGTTCCACGCCGTCGCAGCCGGATGCCGCGATGCGCCCGAGCGTGTCCTCCAGTGGAGCCTCATAGATCCAGGTGCACGCGCCGAGCGGTCGCACGCCGGGCTCACGACCCCTTCGGATCGATGAGCACGACCGCCAGGTCCACGATGTTCATGTCTGCCCTGGCGGGACGGACCCGCTCAATCTGCAGCGCGTGCGTTTCCTTCATGAGCGCGATGCCGCCCACCGGCCGTCCGTCGGACCGGCTCACCGGCTGCCCCCGGATCGTGCCGTCGAGCAGGAGTTCCAGACCCAGCGGTTCGTGGACACCGGCAAAGAGATCGTCCGCTCCCGCGTATGCCCCCGTCCGGCCGCAATAGGGGCAGTCGTCGATGTACGGGTGCAGGGGGTGTTCGTCGGCGACCTCGTAGTGCACGCTCCCGGCGAATCGCTGATAGCGGCCCATCGGTCCCCGGGCACCCTGCAGCGCGACCTGCTGCATCCTGGTCTGGCGCAGGGCGACGTAGTAGTAGCGGATGTGCAGGTCGTGGGCGTGGTGTTGAGCCGGGTCGGCGCCGCCCGTCCACGGCTGCAGGCCGCCCAGCCGCGCCTGGGAGTCCGAGGCTTCCGGCGGCTTCCAGTGGCCGAAGTCGTTGGTGATCCCGCAGTGGTCGCGCAGCCATCCGGTCACCAGTGACACCGCTGCGTCCTGGGAGGCGGCGACGCGCTCGTGGACATAAAACCAGACATTTGGATAACTGGGCGGTTCGAACACCGATCTGGCCGGCAGATCAAATCGCGCCGCGGCTTCGCTCATGCCAGTGCCGTACCAACTTGATTTCCGCATCTGCTTTTCTCAGTGTCCATGGAATCGCTCGGTAGCCACGCTTAACTATCAAGTTGGTACGGCACCAGGCGCACCGGCGCGCCATCACCGGCGGCGCTGCGGTAACAGGCGTCGACGAACTCCACCGCGCGGAATGCGTCTTCCGCTGTCGGTCCGCCGGCCTGGTTGCGCGCCACTGACTCGGTGAAGACGCGGGTTTCTTGAGCGTACCCGAGCCGTTCCGGAACCGGGAACGCGCCGAAGTCCCGGGTCACGGCTGGTTGATCCCGTGCCGGCGTGTAGGTCAGTCGCTCGAAGCCCTCGGTGACGAGTGCCGCATGATCCCCGAACAACTCGAGGCGCTCCAGGGGGCCCGTCCAGGTGGCGTGCCCGCACGTCGTAAACGCGACCAGCGCGCCGCTGTGGAAGCGGAGCAGCATGACCGCGTCATCCTGGTCTGGATAACAGGACGACCGGGTCAGGCAGCGGACTTCCTGCACCGGCCCCAGCAGCCAGCGCACCAGGTCCAGCAGGTGGATCGCAGTGTCGTACAAGAATCCGCCCGAAATCTTGGGATCGCTGAACCACACCGGCGTGCGCATGTCGCCGTCATTCATCTTCATGGTCCCCGAGAATACCCCCACCCCGCCGGCCAGAATCTCGCGCAGGCCCGTGTAGACTGGAGCGAACCGCCGGTTGAAGCCCAGCTGGTAGATGCGGCGTGTGCGCTCCACGGCGCGCAGGACGGCCCGCGCGTCTTGGACGGTCGTGGCCATCGGCTTCTCGCAGAAGACGTGCACGCCGCGTTCCAGCGCGGCGATGGCGGCGGCGGCGTGGTGGATGTTGGGGACAACAATCACTACCGCGTCAGGACGGAGCGCTAGCAGCGAGTCGAGGTCCGGGCATGGCGTCGCTCCGACCGCGGCGGCGGCCGATCGCGCCCGCCGCTCATCGGCGTCAGCGACTCCGGCGATCGTAGTATCCGGAAGCACCGAGAAGTGCCGCACGTGCGCCGCTCCCATCTGTCCTGCCCCGTACACTGCGATCCGCATTCTCGCCTCCTCGATGTGCAGTAGTGAACCCTTCGACGCGAGCTCACGCCCGACATGTCGAGCCCCGGCAGCCGCGACGGGCCCAGCCGGCGTGGGCGAGGACAGGAGAGAGCTCCGGGAGGACGAAGTAACAGGTACCCCCTGATGTCCTGGTACGAGGAGGCATAACGATGTTGATGCGCGCAGTTATTGCCGCGACTCTGGCAGCGGCCCTGGTTGGGTTGGTGGCCGGCAGTCCGGTCACGTCCGCGGCCGTACGGAATGCGGGTGTGACCTTTACCAATGTTGTCGCCAGCACGCCATTCACCGGCGGCGGTTATCCGGTTCCGCCGGGTTCCCGCGTGCCGGTCGCCGGCACCTGCGGCGCGGGGCCATTCAACGCCAACCAGTCGGAGTCGTGGATCGCCGTCAAGCCCGGAACCGAGGATCTGGTGGGCAGCTCGAAGTTCTTCTTCGATAAATACAGCACGTTTTACATGTTCTACCTGGGATCGTACCGGATCCTGAACGGCGCCCCGCTTGACGACAATCAAGTTCAGGGGTACGACTGCGTCTCCACCGGCACGCAGGAGATGCCGCCGAGCTGGACCGACACCACCGATCCCAACGCCGACTTCGACACGCAGGGCCGTGTCTACCAGACGATGCTGCCGTTCAACTCCTTTTTTGACGCCACGAAGCTCCACCCAGATGGCGAGATCGATGTGTCGTATAGCGACGACAATGGACGGCATTGGGTGAAGGGCAACGGCGGCGTGGCGCTCGAGCCGACGAACAATGCCTCGGCCAAGCAGGCCGGTCATGTCGAAGACAAGCAGTGGATCGCCGTGAACCACATCCCCGGCCACCCCTATCAGGATCACGTCTACGCGGCGTGGGCAGTTTTCAATGGAAGCTCAGCCGGCCAGGGGATCAAAGTTCGCCTCGCGGTCTCGAGGGACCGCGGCCAGACCTTTGACAAGGCTGTGACGATCAGCCCACCCTCCCAGGTCGGCCCGGCCGACACCTTCGTCTACCCGTCGATTGACGCCGCCGGCGCCCTCTACGTGGCGTTCGTCTCCTTCCCGCCCCAGGGGTCCGCCTCGACGATCTATGTTGCCCGCTCGGCCGACGATGGGGTGTCCTTCTCGCCGTTTGTGCCCGTCACAATCGTCAACATCATCACCACGGCGACCGGAGGCCTCCCGAACACGAGGTTCCGCGACGGGATCGCCGAGAGTTTCGTGGCCAGCCCGACCTATCCGGGGCATCTCTACCTCACCTATGAGGACTGGGACGGCACGCAGATGGATGTGAAGTTTACGCAGTCGACCGACGGGGGCCTGACGTGGTTGACGCCGGTCGTGGTCAACGACAATGCGGACACGGCCACTCTCCCCACGGACCAGTTCCAGCCGACCGTGGCGGCCGGGCCCGCGGGGGCGGTCGCGGTCGCCTTCTACGATCGCCGTAAGGCCTGCCCGAGCGACGCGAGTGTGCTGGCGGCGGACGTGGGACGCACGAACTTCTGCATCGACGTCTCGCTGCAGGCGTACAAAGACACCGGTACCGGGGCGGCCCGCATCGGATCCAACGTCCGCATCTCACAGTTCACGTGGGATCCGGAGCAGCCCGGGCAGCGCGTGGGTGGACTCTCGCAATATCCTTGTGCCGGGGCCAGGGATCCATGCCCGGATGGCCGCGGCTTCATCGGCGACTACTTCGGCCTGGCGATCTCCGCGAGCAACATCTACGCGCTCTTCGCGTCGACGCATTACCCGTCGAACGTGACGGCGGACGAGGGCGGACCTGTCTACTACCAGCAGCAGGTGCTGGCCACGGTGAAGCGCTCGGCGTTCGGGTCGGGATACTAGCGGACCGGGCCCGGTTCGGCGTCCAGGTCCGCCGCGCACACCACTGGATGCTGCCGGTCGGTTGATTCCACGGCGTTCTGCGCGGCAAAGATCAGCTCGGCGCCGTTCACGGCATCGTCAGGGAAGGTGGCGATGCCGACACGAAGGTCGGGCGGGGCCCCATGGAGCAGCTGGGCCAGTGCGGTGTCCTCCCGCAGCTCGTGCTGAAGCCGGGTAATGAACTTTTTTGAGCTGGCCTGGGTGGCCAGGGAGAGCATGACCAGCAACGCGCCCCTGTCGCTCTGGGCCACGATATCGGCGCGGCGGATGGTTCCGAGTACGCTCTCTGTGAACCGCTTGTGGACTGGGTCGGTGGTGGTGTCCTCCAGGACCAGGTTGAGAATCGCGAACGGCGTGCCCAGCTGGGTGGCCCGCTTGATCTCGTCTGAGAGAATGTTGTCGAACTGATCCCGCGTGAACAGGCGCGCCTCCGGCTTCGCGGCGGCCAGGCGCTGCAGGTTTTCCAGCAGGGATGCCCGGTCCAGTGCCATGCCGGCCTGACTGCCCACGTGCCCCAGCACGGCCACCGAGTGCCGGGCCGGATGCCACTGGTCATCTCCGCCGGCGCACAGGATCCCCTCCAGCCGCCCCGCCAGCATAATGGGGGTGCACACGGCACGCAACCACGGCGCGTCCTGGATTTCGACCGTGACCGGGCTGGTGGTATCGGCGGTCACTTTGCCCGCGCACACGCGCATCAGCTGGGCTGCGTCGCGATCGGTCAATCCCTGCACATAGGCGAGATCCAGATCGCCGGCGGTATGGTTCGTCAGGAACACGGCACCGTAGGGAGCCCGCAGCAGCTGCTGCGCTGCTTCCGTCACCTTCACCAGGACTGCCGCCGTGTCCGTGACAATCGCCAGCTTTCGGGAGAGCTCATACGCGAATTCCAGTTCCCCGAGGCGGCGCCGGAGCTGGTCGGTCGACTCGGTCAGCTTGTCGTTGAGTTCACGGTTCTTGCGTCCACGTTCTTTCAGCAGGCGACTCTCCTGGGCCATGATGCCGAAGATCAGCGCCGTGACCAGACTGCTGCCGGTGAACAGGCCGACCCGCAGTGTCGTTGACCCCAGCGAGGGTAGCCCGCCCTCGGCCACGTTCCACATCCAGATGACGATCCCAGACACCGCCACCGCAGACATGATCGCTTCACGGAGCTCGAGGCGGATCGCCGCGGCCAGGACCGGAAGATAGAAGAGAAACAGGAGACTGCTGTTGATCCCGCCTGTATACCACACCAGTGCGGTGATCGCCAGGATGTCGATGGTGAGAAACACGTCCTGCCGCAGTACCCCACGGAGGCGCGGCAGGATGATCAATGCGCTCAGGATATAACATGCCAGCAGCGCCGTGAGACCGATCAGCATAATCTTCGTCTCGGGAGACACCACATCCCACCAGAGGATCGGCAGGAGCGCGAACAGGATCAACAGGCGGATCAGGGAGACCTTGCGCTCGACATGACCTTCCGGCTGGCGGCTGGGCAGGTGCGCATAGGCCCGCGCAATCGCATGAATCATACCGCGGATGCTTCGTGGTGACTCAGTCTGACGCAATGTGGGCTCCTTCGGGGGGCGTCTGCTTATGTCTTATACCTCAGCGGGGCACCGCTGAGTCGCAGGAGGGAGCCCAGGGCCGCTATGCGATCAGGGGAACGAGAGAAACCCCGTTGCCGCCGCGGTTCTTGACAGCGTACATCGCCAGGTCGGCAGCGACCATCAAGGCGCTCACCGAGCTCTTGCGGTCGATGCCTACCACGCCGAAGCTGCCTGTCGTGGCTACCAGCTGGTCGCCGATTGAGACGTGATGTTCACGAAAGGCCTGCGCCAGCCGCTCGGCGACAGTCTTGGCTTCATCGAGGGACGTGTAGGTCAAAATCAAGGCGAACTCATCTCCGCCCAACCGGGCGGCGACGTCGGTGGCACGGACATTTTGTTTGAGAATTTCAGCGATGCCGATCAGCAGGCGGTCGCCGGCCTGGTGGCCTAGGGAATCGTTGACGGCCTTGAATTTGTCGAGGTCAAGATACACGACGGCGGCGGGAATGCGATAACGCTCCGCGACCAGAATCTGACGGGCGAGTTCCCGCTCAAACTGGCGGCGGTTCAACAGGCCTGTGACCGGGTCGCGGATGGCCAGCTCGTGCAGCACATCTTGCAGTTGTTTGCGAACGGCGCTGAGGTAGATGGCGAACCCCATCGCGCCCATCATGGCCAACAACCGCACGATCTCGGGTAGTTCCTCGCGGTGTCTCATCACGATGTAGGGGGCCAGAACGATCAAGAGCCAGCCGACGCCCAACAGGCCCAGCGCAGGTTCCACCCGATGGCCGATGTACAGGAGCAGGATCATCGACAGGACGATGTGCGTCGCGTGGATGAAGGGGAACCAGGCGTGATGTGTGACGGGTTCTAATGCGGGGATGATCTCGACCAGGTCCGCGAAGGAGAGCACGGTGACCGCGAGCAGCATCCCGGCGGCCAACCGCGGATAGGCCAACACCGCGGCGCGGATACGACGCAGCCACTCCGCCGGCCGCAGCCCCAGGCGGGAGGGGGTGAGCGGCTCGGTATCGATCTGCGGTCCGTCGGCGGCAGTCATGGCACGCCTTCCGGTGTCAGATTTCTACAACGTCATGCGGAGAAATGTCTCCACGACATGAGGATCAAAATGCTTGCCCGCCTGCTCACGAATGTACGCCAGGCCTTTATCTTTCGGCCACGCCTTCCGATAGGGGCGGTCGGAGGTCAGCGCATCGAACACGTCGGCGACCGCGAAGATACGGGCAGGTAACGGGATCTCCTCGCCCCGGAGTCCTCGCGGGTACCCCGTGCCGTCCCATTTCTCATGGTGTGAGTATGGGATCTGCTTAGCCTGGCGGAGGTACTGAATCGGGGCAAGCAGCTGGTTCGCATACTCTGGATGTTTCTTCATCACCACCCACTCCTCGTCGCTGAGTGGGCCCGGTTTCAGCAGGATCTGATCGGGAATGCCCATCTTCCCGATGTCGTGCAGCAGCGCGCCGCGCTGGATCTGGACCAGGTCGGAGTCTCTCACCCCCATCTCGCGTGCCAGTCGCATGGTGAGTTTGGTGACGCGCAGGGTGTGACCTTCGGTCTCCTTGTCGCGAAGATCGAGCGCCTGCGACCATCCTTCCAGCGTGGTATCGTAGGCCATCGTCAGCTCTGTGTTGGCGCGCTGCAGGTTGTCGAACAGCGTGGAGTTGTCGATGGCGATCGCCGCCTGCCCTCCCAGCGCCTCCAGGAAGGCCAGCCACTCCGGCGTGGGAGACAACACGGCGCGGTGAAAGACCTCCAACACCCCCTTAATCTGTCCCTTGGCGATCAAGGGGATGGCAACGTAGGCGACAAACCTCTCTTGCCCAAAATTGACGGAGCGCGAGAACTCCCCCGGCTCATCGGCGAGACTCTGAACAGTGAGGATGCGCCGTTCCAGTGCTGCGCGGCCGGCGTGTCCCTCTCCCAGACGCAGGTTGCTACCTTGCAGGGCTCTGCTGCGGAAACCGCGGTTGGTCGCAAACTGCAGGGTCTGGGTGTAGGGGTCGAACAGGAGCACGCCGGCGGCGTCCACCTTCAGGTGCGTCGTCACCTGATCCAGGATGACGTTGAGCACGACGCGCAGATCCAGGCTGGCGGTGATGGCCACGTCGATGCTGCGTAACGCCTGGAGCTGTTGCAGTCGCCCCTCCGCCTCGTTCAACAGGCGCGCATTCTCCAGCGCAGCGGCCGCCTGGTTAGAGAACGCCTGGAAGAACTCAGTACGGGCGGGGCCGAAGAAGTTGTCCTCAGCGCCGTGGAGGACAAGGACGCCGAAGGGCTTGTCCCGACTGATCAATGGAAACGCCCCTGCGCTCTTCAGGCCCAGGCTGACGAGGATGTCCCGGCGGATGAGCGACGCGTCGGAGGCGACGTCGTCCACCACGACGGGGAATCCGGACCGGATGGCCCGACCGCTAGGCCCCTGGCCGGCAGGCGACTCATCCCAGCGGGGGGCGAAGTCTCTCAGATACTCATCCCTATTCGGCCAGTGGGCCAACCGTCGAATAGCCCCACCGGGCTCAGCGTGACCGATCCAGGCGAAGCGGGCGCCGAATGTCTTGACCGCTGTCTCCACCACATAATGCGCCAGCTGGTCCAGGTCGAGGCTCTGCGATAGTTTCTGCGCGGTGGCGTAGAGGGCCGTCAGCGTCTCGAGCTGCCGCTCGATCTGCTCCTCGGCGTGCTTCTGCTCGGTGATGTCGCGCGACATGTTCAATACGCCGACCAGTTGTCCGGCGCCGTTGCGGAGCGGCACCCTGGTGGTGGAATGCCACCGCACGTTGTTCGCACTGTCGACCGTGCGTGACTCCGCTCTTACCATCGGCTGTTCTGTACGCAGGACTGCGCGGTCGTCCTCGGCGTATTGCGCTGCCAGCTCGTGGGGGAAGACGTCGAACACCGTCTTGCCGACGAGCTCTTGTGATGTCGCCTTGCCGAGGAAATTTGCATATGCGTCATTGACCAACACGTACCGGCTCTCCAAATCCTTCACCGTGATGTAGTCAGGCACGGAGGTGCCCATGGTGTGCAGCAGGTTGCGCGCCATGGCCAGTTCATCTTTGGCCTTCCGTTCCTCGTCGCGCAGATGCTTGGCTTCGAGCGCCCGGTTCACCGCCGCTCCCAGGCGGATGAGCCGATCCTTGAGTAAGTAGTCCGATGCCCCTTCCTGCATGGCGTTGACCGCGACCTCTTCCCCGATGCTGCCGGAGACGATGATGAGTGGGGTGTCTAACCCCCGGTCCTTTAAAATTTCGAGGGCGCGAAGCCCAGTGAACTGAGGCATGTGAAAATCTGCCAGAATAATGTCGGGGAGGGGATTGAGGTGAGCCAGAAAGTCGCGCTCCGTATCGACTCGGTGCCAGTCGAAGGCGAAGCCGGCGTGGCGCAGCTCTGCGACCATCAGCTCGGCGTCTGCCGGGCGGTCTTCGACCACGAGCACGCGGAGGCGGTCCATGAGTTGCCTACAGCGCCGGTGGCTGGTTGAGGAGCATCCAATACAACCCGAGCTGCCGGACCGCGTCCGTAAACTGGACAAAATCCACGGGCTTCACGATGTAGCTATTGACCCCCAGCTGGTAGCTCTCAACGATATCTCGCTCCTCCTTTGATGAGGTGAGAATGACCACGGGAATCTTGCGCGCCTGCGCATCGTGCTTGATGTGCCGCAGCACCTCCAAGCCGTCCACCTTCGGCAGTTTCAGGTCCAGCAGGATTACTTTTGGGCCATCCCTGAGGCTGCGGCCGCTGTAGGCGCCTTTCCCGAACAGAAAGTCCAGCGCCTCAGCGCCGTCCCGAACCACATGGATCCGGTTCGAGACGTTGTTTTTCTTGAGCGAGCGAAGGGTCAGCTCCTCGTCATTGGGATTGTCCTCAACCAGCAGAATTTCGACCGGCTCCCCCGTCATGAGAGGCACCTCCTAGCGTGAAATAGAATGTCGCGCCTTTGTCGAGTTCCGACTCTGCCCATGTGCGGCCGCCGTGCCGATGGATGATGCGCTGCACGATCGCCAGGCCGACGCCCGTGCCCTCGTACTCCTCGGCACGGTGCAGGCGCTGGAACACGCCAAACAGCTTGCCCGCATACTGCATGTCGAACCCCACTCCGTTGTCTTTCACTTGATAGACGGGCTCACCGCCATCGGCGCGGCTCGTCACCTCAATCGATGCCGGATTGCGGGTGCGCGTGAACTTCAGGGCGTTGGAGAGCAGATTGGCAAAGACCTGCTTCAGGAGGGCGGGGTCGGCGATGCAATCTGCCAGGTCGCCGATCTGGATGGTAACTTCTCGCCCTATCTGCTCCTGTTGCAGGTCGCTTACGACTTGCCGCACGAGGTCTGCGGCGCACACTCGCTGTTTCTCCAGGGGCTTGCGACCGAGCCGTGAGAAGGTCAGCAGATCGTCGATCAACCGCCCCATCTGTTGGGCGTTGTCTCGAACCAAACCCAGATATCGCTGGGCCTCCTCCGGGAGGCGCGGCGCAAAGTCCTCCACCACCAACTTCGAAAAGCCGTCCATGGCCCGCAGCGGAGCCCGCAGGTCGTGCGCCACTGAGTAACTGAACGCCTCGAGTTCTTTATTGGCAGCTTCAAGCTCCGCGGTTCGGTCTGCCACCCGGCGCTCCAGGTCCTCGTTGGATGCCTCCAATGCCCGGTACAGCCGCGCATTCAGGATGGCCATCCCGGCCCGTTCCGCCATCGCCGTGGCGAACTTCAAGTCCTCCTCGCTGTAGGCGCCAGACTCTGGTCGGTGCCTGGCGAGGGAGAGGACGCCGATTGACCTCCCCTGCGCCCGCAGCGGAACCATCAAGAGACTTCGGGACGCGACCCTGTCAAGAAGCGGCCAGTATTCTTGCTTGGTCATTTGGCGAAGGCTAGAAATAGATACCTGGGGAACCAGCAGGGGCTCGCTCTGCCTGAAGACCGTACTCGACATCGTGTTGTCACTTACCCGTATTGGAGCGGCCGTTAGGGTTCCCCGGGTAAACGCCAGGACTTCCGGATCCTGATCGTACAGCGCCACGGGCTCGAGCCATGCTTCGTCATCGGAGGCTAAAAAGATCACACACGTATCGCCAATGAGTTCGGCAACGCGATGCGAGACGCGTGTGAGCAAGCCCGCGAAGTCGCGCGCACTTCCCGAAAACGTGTGGGAAGCTTCGCCCAACGCTTCCGCGCGGCGCACATGGCGCTGAATTTGCTCCGCCATCTGGTCAAATGCCCTGGCCAGATCGCCGAACTCATCGGCCCGGTCGGCCAGTCCGGTCCGCGCCGTCAGGTCGCCTGTCGCGACTGTGGCGGCTTTGTCGGCCAGCGCCAGAATGGGTTGTGTGAAGCGCCTGGCCAGGATGTGCGAGAGCCCCAGCCCGCCGAGGACGATGGCCAACTCCAGGAGGACGATGAAGGTCTGGAACCGAGCGAGCGGAGTGTACGCTTCCGCCGCGTCGATCTTGACGACCAGTCCCCAGTCTAGATACCCGACCGGGCGATACGCCGCCAGTACCTCGACGCCCCGGTAGTCCCGGCTGTGCATGAGCCCTGTCTGGCCGCGGATCGCCGGCACCATGGCGGGCATGCCGTCGAGCGGGATGCTGGTGAGCTGTGGATCCCGGCGGGCCGGAAGGAGGAGATGAATCTTCGAGCCCTGCAGCGTTCCCACCAGGACTTCTCCACTTTCTCCGAGCCCCGTTTGGCTCGTCAGAAGCCGGGCAATCGGCTGGGCGTCGACGGTGGCGATGACGACCCCTTGTGGTGTTCCGCCGCTGCTCACCACGGGTGCCGTCAACAGGGACTGGCTTGTCTGCCCGATGCGGCGAGGCGCGCCCAAATGCGCGCGCTGGCGTCCTTCCAGAACATCAGGATCCGCGCTGAAGTCCTTGCCGATGCGTGTCTTCTCCGTCGATGTGATAACCGTGCCCTGGAGATTGGCGATGGAGATGTCGAGGAACCCCTCGACGCTGCGCCGTGCATCCTCGAGGATCTGACGGGATTGCTTCTGGAATTCAGCCTGGGCAATCTTTCCGTCCGCGTAATCTCCGATGAGCTGGCGGAGGCGAGTGCGGCTCGCCACCAGCGCCACCCGTTCGTGCTGCTGTCGAATGTAGATCTGAAGGAGCGCCTGGCGATCCGTTGCGGCGAGCACGAGCCGCTCGTCGATCTCGTTGCGCACGATGCGCCGGGCAATGGTGCCCGTCGCCAGGATGAGCATTCCGACCGGAATGATCGTCATGAGGGCCACAAACGCCGTCTGCTTGAGGAGAAGCGACGAGCGCAGGGACCAGCGCTGTCTGGGTTGGTGTGTGGACGCCTGGGTGTCCATGCGCTTACCCGCTCAATGCCGCTCTAGTAGCGTTCCCGGCCGCTCTAGTAGCGTTCCCGCACGCGCCAGTGGCTAGTCTAGCCCAGCTTGATGTATGCGGGTGCCCGAGCGCTGACGAGTCGTCCTGGATACGCCCGCCTCCTCGCAGTGGCCGGCAGGATGCAGGCAAGATTCTGCCAATCACGGTATGCGGAGCGATGCCGCGGCCACGCGATTTCCTTGCCCTGGGGCAGTTGCCAGTCGGACCGCATGGGGCCATCACCGACGTAGCGGGTGTCCGGGTCGGGCATGTGTCTCTCACCTCCGGCGACCTGCGGACCGGTGTCACCGCCGTCCTGCCGCATGGCCGCAACCTCTACCGTGAGAAAGTCACCGCCGGCTGCGCTGTACTCAACGGATATGGGAAGTCCATTGGGCTCTTGCAGCTGGAGGAACTGGGGACAATAGAAACCCCGGTCCTGATCACCAGCACCCTGAATGTTCCTCGCGTGGCGGATGGCTTGATCAGCTACATGCTGACGCAGGACGACTCGATCGGCATCACGGAGACGGTCAACCCGGTCGTGCTGGAGTGCTTTGATGGATACCTCAGCGACGCGCGGGCCCGAGCGGCCGGGGAGCGAGAGGTGTCCGAGACCGTCCGGTCAGCTTCGGGTGGCCGGGTGGCTGAAGGATGCGTGGGCGCCGGTGTCGGCATGCGGTGTCAGGGATTCAAATCAGGAGTCGGCACCTCATCGCGCCTGGCCGGCGAGTCCGGGCATATGGTCGGCGTGCTGGCGGTTCCGAATTTTGGTTTTCCCGGCGACCTGGTCATCGCCGGCGTGCCGGTTGGGAAGGAATTGGCGACAGCGGGTCAGCCGTCGGAGCGGGGATCGTGCATCTTCGTCGTCGCCACCGATGCGCCGCTGGCCGCGATCGACCTCAGGCGGGTGGCGTGGCGGTGTTTTCTCGGCATGGCACGGACCGGCGCCATCAGCGGGCATACCAGCGGGGATCTGGCCGTTGCCTTCTCGAC
>Ga0209802_1002434_pt1 | contig 12973 bp, 13 predicted proteins | sample GraSoiAngelo_129_FD_185886 | JGI IMG/M metagenome (GOLD analysis project Ga0209802, IMG submission 185886) | Grasslands soil microbial communities from the Angelo Coastal Reserve, California, USA - 14_0927_12_40cm (SPAdes) (version 2) | ecosystem: Environmental > Terrestrial > Soil > Grasslands ... | reverse complement strand
CTGGAAGGTGCGGACCCTGTCACAAGCGTCGACATGGTCTCGACGGGCGAAGTCGCCTGCTTCGGAAAGAGCTTCGACGAAGCCTTCCTCAAGGCGCTCATGGCCTCGGGCTTCAAGTTACCGGAGCGCTCGATACTCCTCTCGACCGGGCCTCCGAAGACGAAAGAGTACCTGCTTCCCACTGTCAGGAAGCTTGCCGGAATGGGGTTCGAACTCTTCGCAACTGGCGGCACGGCCAAGTTCCTTGAAGCGAACCGAATCAAGACCACACTCCTTCACTGGCCCCTTGACGGGAAAGAGCCGAACGCAGCGACCTACCTCTCGCACAGGAAGATCGACCTTGTGATCAACATTCCTAAGAGCTTCGAGGAGGAAGAGTTGAGAAACGACTACCTGATCAGGAGGAGGGCGGTCGAGTTCGGCATACCTATCATCACTAATCCCGAGCTGGCGGTTGCACTCACGGCTGCGCTGCGGAGGTCAGTTCCGCTCAGCATCTGACGAATGAGATGCCTCCGAATAAAGCTCGTTTGGTCGGCCCCGCCGGACTTATGTCGCCCCAGGGGTCCGAGATAATTCAAGATCAGCCACCAGTTCCTCAGCCTCCCAGTGAATCAGGAACCATAAGCCTCGAATGAGGCCCAAGGCGATGGTGTGACCAAGGCGATGGTGTGATAAACGTCCATGGCTCTGGGACGGGCGAGCTAGGGTTGTCGCATCTGGTGACAGAGCGGAAAGTGCGCTCGCCAACTAGGAGGGACTCTCGTCCATCAACGGTCGCACCTCACCACCTAAACGCGACTTCGATCGGCTCCGCCGCCGCGAATCGGATAAGGGGAAAAAGGAGGGTAATCGCGCGGGTGCACAGCATCTTCAGCGGTGCGATCGACGTCACTTTGCGGGGTGGATTGATGGTCAGCATAGTGCGAGAGGAAGTTGGAAGCGGGCCGATCAATATAGTGACAGACCTGCCACGGGGAAGAAGCATGGCCGAGCTGGGAGTGAAGAAGAATGCCGAAGTCCTCAGGAAAGATGGCGAAATCCTGATCGGGGGCAAAGCGGTCCTGGTCTCACTAGAACACGCGAGTTTGTACAGGACAGAGAAGGATTTCCCGACCAAGCCGAGGAGCATTTCGGAGATTAGGACGAATGTTGCCGCTGTGGCGAGGACGGCGGCGAGGAGGGGACACCATCAAGGCCTCGGCGGTCTCATACCGCTCCTGGTGCCGAGCGGGATAGAGAAGACAAAGCGTCCGGCCGAGCTAAACTCCTTTTCGCGTCTTGCCCTGCCGAGATTGCGTTCTCTCCTGGGCAAGATTAGGGAGGGGAAAATCTCCGAGCTGGGGACGGAAGTGCAGAACCTCGTCGGTCTGGGGCCCGGGCTCACCCCGTCGGGTGACGACATGCTCTCAGGCCTGATGGTGAGCCTGGCCCTGATAGCGCACAACCTGAAAGGAGACACAGAGAGAGTACGAAGGGTCAACGGAGAAATAGCCTTGAACGCGCAGAAGCGAACGACGATGCTGAGCGAGGAGTATCTATCGCATGCGGCGAGGGGAGAAACGAACGAACACTTCCAGCAGCTGATCAAGAAGATGCTGACGGCTCTGCCGAATGAAGCGAAGCGCTCCGCTGAGCTTGTACTGAATGTCGGAGAGACGTCTGGGACCGACACCGTCCTCGGAATTCTACTCGGCTTCCAGCTGTCGCTCGACGAGAAATCTGCGGTGGGAGTTGTGTAGCTACCTGTTCAAGATAATCGTCGAGAAAGGAAACTACAGAGATTCAGTCACGCTCATGAAAGTCTCGAACGAGGTCTCGAAGTCGAAGGGAGTATCGCAGGCGGCCGTATTGATGGCCACGCCGCTCAACAAGAGATTCCTCACGGATGCGGGATTCGAGGGGAGCGAGGTAGAGAACGCAGGCCCGAACGATCTGATCATCGCGATAGAGGCAGCGAGCGAAGAGGTACTCGAATCGTCGGTCTCGAGAGTCGAGAAGATGCTCTCGTCGAGAGAATCCATGGGGGCCGAGGAGATCCGCCCCAGGACACTCGCTTCCGCCGTCAAGGCGATGCCCGACGCAAACCTGGCCCTGATATCCGTCCCAGGAAGATTCGCCAAGAGAGAGGCGATGAACGCCCTCGAGAGCGGCCTCGACGTCTTCCTCTTCAGTAGCAACGTGTCTCGTGATGATGAGGTCGAGCTGAAGGAGGCCGCGAAGGCGAGGAGCCTTCTTGTCATGGGGCCGGATTGCGGGACCTCGATCATCAACGGCGTTGTTCTCGGCTTCGGAAACGTCGTGCGCAGAGGGTCGGTGGGAATCGTCTCGGCTTCCGGAACAGGCATTCAACAGGTCTCCACCCTTCTCGACGGGGAGGGGCTGGGAATATCGCACGCGATAGGGACAGGAGGAAACGACCTCTCGGAGAAGGTTGGCGGCATGACAACAATGGAGGGAATCAGATTGCTGGAAGAAGATGAGGGCACCAAGGTAATAGTTCTGATATCCAAGCCGCCAGGCCAGAAGACGAGCGCGAAGGTTCTGAATGCCGCGAGTCGAAGTAGCAAGCCCGTCATAGTCAACTTCCTCGGAGAAGGCGATGATGGTGCAAATAAGCCGATGAGGGCGGTGACCCTGGAAGACGCGGCAAGGATGGCGAGTGGTTTCGTTAGGGGGAAGAGAACAGGTGCCCATCCCTTCTCGGACTCCGAGAGCGGGGTGATGTCTCTCGCGAAGAGCGAATCGTCCGGGCTGTCAAAGAAGCAGAGGTACATCAGAGGATTATATTCTGGAGGGACTCTCTGCTACGAGTCTCAGGTCGTCCTCTCTCCCCTGATTGGGGAATTATTCTCGAACGCACCCCTAAAACCGAAAAGCAGGATTGAGGATGCCAACGTCAGCAGGGAAAACACATGCGTTGACATGGGTTCGGAAGAGTTTGTGGTGGGGCGGCCGCATCCCATGATTGATTACTCGTTGAGGAAGAATCGGATACTTCAGGAGGCGAGAGACCCCGAAACCGCGGTCGTGCTATTGGACGTCGTCCTGGGGTACGGCTCCAACGAGGATCCTGCCAAGGAGCTTAGACCCACAATCGTTTCCGCGAAGAAGTTGGCAGGAGCGGGCGGGAGGTACCTTTCTGTTGTGGCCTCCATTGTAGGCACTCGGGAAGATCCCCAGGACTTCCACAAGCAGGCGAAGGAGCTTGCTTCCGCGGGAGTTGTACTCATGCCAAGCAACGCACAGGCTGCGAGATTCGCAGCGCTTGTTGCGTCAAAGGGCGCCGTTGGAAGGAAGTTATTTGGCAATGGAAGATAGAGAGCCTGAAAAGAGGAGTATCCTCAAACAGAAGCTGAAGGTGATTAATCTCGGGATAGAAATTTTCGCGGACGACCTGAAGAGGCAAGGTGTGGAAGTGGTGAGTGTTGACTGGAAACCACCCGCTGGCGGCGACGAAGAGTTGCTCAGACTACTAGAGAAGCTTGGAGCTTAATGCGGCCGGAATCGAACGCCCAACATCGAAAGCTTGAGGGTCGGCCCTTCTCTGACATGGAGACCAGCTGCACCCATTCGGTGCCCGGTGCCCGGCCTAGGTTCAGGAAACACATATCAGGGAATACTATCGAAGATTAACCTTCGATGCCAAGAAGCAAGAAACTACTCCTGATTACGATGCTAGCTGTCGTGCTCCTCTCTTCGCAGGCAGTCTCTTCAAAGATAGGGGTGCAGAGTTTCGCCTCCTTGCCAAAACCTGTCTCGGTCACCTGGACGGGGAGCGCCTTCATAGCCTCCTCGAGGGACGGCGTGACGAAGCTAGTCAAGGTGGGGACAGATGGCTCGGTGCTGCCATTTGCGACTTCCTTTACGGGGGCGGGCGAAGTCTACGTCGCTGTCTCCCCCGGGCAGGCCGGCTTTCCGGCTGGCGAACTCTTCCTCTGCTCCGGTGACTCAGTCTACGAAGTAGACTCATCGGGCGCCTCAGCAAAGCTGTTCTCGACCCCAGCCAAAGGGACTACGATAAACTTCCTCGCCTTCGACAGCGACGGGTCGTGGGGTTTCCTCCTCTACGCTCTCGGGACCGGTGGCCAGCTCTGGGCTATAGATTCGAACGGCCGAGCGAACTTGGTTACAAATTTGGGTGGCAACTTGACTCCGGAAGGGATTTCGGTTGCTCCCTCCGCCTTCGGCAACTACGCGGGCGACATGTTAGTCTCGATGGAGGGTTCACACAGCGTCGTGGCGATACCGAAGAGTAATCCGAGCAACTTCACCACCCTAGCAAACTTCCCCGGAGAAGCTCCTGAACGCGTCATGCTGATCCCAGCCAACAGCGACCTATTCGTGGCCAAATATGACCAGGGTGTCATCGCGAGAATGAACTCGAGCGCCTTCTCGAGTTACGCCGGTTCCCTCTTGGTGATAACAGAAGGTGAGGCTGGCCAGACAGGCTCGATGAACGTCTTGCAAGCAGCCGGGAGCAACGTAACAGTGATCAAAGTCTTCCAAGACCCTGCGAGCCCCCACTTCGAGGGGGCCGCGTTCGTTCCTACCCAGCTGGCAACGGCCGTGATAACCACGAGCACAGGGGTAACCACGGGTGTAACCACGTCTACCCTCTACGCTGGGCTCGCAACGGCCGCGGCGGCCGTCGTGGTTGTCGTGTTCCTAGTGGTTATCAGGGGCAGGCGCGCGGGGCGAGGCTGATGGCTGCTTGATTTTCGTGAGAGACATCATGACGAGGCGTGTAAAGACGATTGGCCCTGAAAAGACGCTCAGGGAGGCAGCGAGTGCGATGACGAGGTCTAAGATTGGCTCGATAGTCGTAGTAGAAAGCAAACCAGTCGGCATCGTTACCGAGGGAGACGTCCTGCGGGCGGTAGGCAGAGGTCTCGACCCGAGCAAGACGAGGGTAGGTGCGCTGATGTCGAGAAAACTCGTCACGATTACACCCGATGAGAAACTCGAGAACGCCGCAAAGCTGATGGCAGAGGCGCACGTGAAGAAGCTTCCCGTGATGGAGGGAGGTAAGCTCATCGGGATAGTTACCCAGACAGACATAGTGGACTCGAGCTTCGACCTCGTAACTTCATTGAAGGAGATGGTCAGGGCGAGATACAGGCCGCCGGACTTTCAGCCGTAATTCAACGAGCCTGATCAGCCCTGATTCTTGCCACCTGCTCGTCGAATCACTATCCCGATGAGTTTGCTCGTTGCCAAAGCGTGGACGCTTATCACTTCCATCGCCTTGGGCCTCTTCCGAGGCTTATGGTTCCTGATTCACCGGGAGGCTGAATCAGCAGCGGCTTGGCCGCCGTTGACTGAACTCCTCCCTCCACAGGCGTTTCGAGTGTCCGGGCAACTCCCCGACCACTCCGCGAGGTTCCTCGCGGCGTTGAGGTCGCGGTCCGCGACGAGGCCGCAACACTCACAGCAGAAGACCCGCTCCCCGACATCAGTCATCATCCCGGTCTTGCATCAGTCCACTGAGTGATATCTGATCGAGTTACTTCCCGATACTCAGTGGAGTAACTCCAGCCTTTCGCATCATTGTTCCTGCATATTCGCCAGGGACGGTGTTGTACGGGGCCTGAAAGGCCCAGAAGACGGATCCACATCCCTGTTGACGGCCGGAGCGCCGAGGTTAAGACACACTTTCACTTGAAATGTGGAATCTTGTTCTAACCTATTCGGACAATTCGGAATTCCCGTAATTTCAGTTTTCCGTAACCAAAGACGTATAAGCTATATCAGATGGTCGTCCCTTGGCGATAAGGCTTGTCGCAAGCACAAACTGTAGAAAGACCAGCTGAGAAGAGAAGAAGGAAGGGAGTGCAGAAGCCAGAGGATCAGCCAATACCTCCGGAGCAGTTGAAACCGCAGGAACAGCCCAAACCGAACGCATGAGGAAAACCTTCCTTCGCTTTTTTGCGAATAAAGGAATTGAAGGCAAGTGGATCAAATAGGTTGTTTGCTACCATTTCGAACTTCGGGTTATTTAGCTTTGTTCAATCGATACCCACCTTGCCCTTACGACTACAGGGGTTGCTGCTGTTAAGCGAATTCAATGATTTTTGGTCAACTTTGTGTGGGCCATGAAAAAGAGCGTCGTAATCGAAGCTATAAACAGTTCATTCAAGGACGGATGGTTCAGAGCCGCGGACGTTATCGCGTGCTTGGAATACGCCAAACGTGAAGACCCTTATCTTGAAGTGATGAAAGTTCTGAGCGAAATGACAAAGAGAGAAGAGATTGAGACGGACCATACCCACTCCTGGTTCAGGCTGAAGAAAAACCATACTTAGCATCTTTGTCACTTGGGCGATTATGATGCTGTCGAACAGAATTCTAGATTCCATTTCTATTCAGAACTAGGTGCCTAAAATGTCGTCCAAGGCAGGTAACAATTGTGTTCAGCTCAGCTCGTTAGAATGAGGATTTTGGAAACAGATTTTCACATTCTCGGATTTCCACATTTTCAAGATTTAATAGCCCCAAGAACATTGTTCTTGCGGGGAAGAAAATGGAACTCAGCACCGAGGGGCGGAGTATGTTAGAAGAACAAAAGATTGAGGAAGTCATGCGGATGGCGAGACCAAACGTAAGCGTCATCGGAGTCGGTGGCGCAGGAAGCAACATCGTGTCATGGATCAAGGCGAAAGGTATCTCGGGTGGAAGGCTCATCGCAGCAAACACCGACGCGGCCCACCTAAGCATTACCAAGGCAGACAGAAGAATATTGATGGGAGAGAAGACGATGCATGGTCAGGGAGCCGGCGGTTACCCTGCAAGGGGTGCCCAGGCAGCTCGTGACAGCCTTGCTGAGTTCTCTAAGGAAACGCAGAACTCGAACATCATCTTCCTCTGTGCTGGACTTGGCGGAGGTACAGGCACAGGGGCGTCTGAAGTCCTTGCAAAGGAGCTTCAAAGACCAGGACGTCTAGTGATAGGCGTCGTGACTTTGCCATTCTCGGTAGAGAGGTTCAGGTACGAGAACGCAAAGAATGGTCTGAAGACACTTCGTGGCTACTGCGACACCGTCGTCGCAATCGACAACACGAAGCTCTCTAAGGTCGCGGGAGACCGTCCGCTCCAAGAGGCGCTAGGTGTTGCGGACGAGTTAGTCGGTCAGTTCGTCAAGGGGATAACCGAGACGATCACGACTGCAAGCCTGATCAACATCGACTACGCGGACCTGAGGGCGATTACCGAGCGCAAGGGTCTCGCAGCGATTGGAGTCGGAGAGGCGAAGGGTGCTGACAGAGTCGAGGCAGCCGTAAGGCAGGCCATCGACGGTCGACTACTCGACATCCGTGATGTGACCAAGTCTCAAGGAGTACTCGTGCACGTCACCGGCGGTCAAGACGTGAAACTCGAAGAGGTAACGAAAGCTGGTGAGCTCGTTACGAAGACATTGCCTCGAAGGGTGAGAGTCGTATGGGGTGCTAGAGTAGACCCAGCATTGGAAGGGAGCGTGAAGACGATGGTGGTTCTTACAGGCGTTGAGAGCACTTTCCTTGCACAGCAGGAGTCTCGCTTTTCAATAGGACCAATAAACATCGGATCGAAAAGTTAAGGGCTGCCTCTGCGCTTGTATTATTCTTCGCCTGGACGTGTTCTCACTTATACGCTTGCTTTGGAGTGAGATTGAGATGAAAAAGGCAGATCTGGAGGACGCATTCATGGAGATGCGTAGGCTGGTGCGAGATGGCAGAATTCTTCTCGTAATCGCCGGAATTATCGTTCTTGGACTTCTTCTTGTTCTATTTCTTCCCTTTGTGAAACGAACGCAAGACTTCAATTCAATATTGATTGTGGTTGACTACATAGTCACCTTAGGGGTAGCAGGACCTGGTGTAACATTATATTTACTGCGTCTGTACACTGATCGGGCACTAAGAAGAGGTACAGGAGTGGTGTTCTCGGGTTGGTCAAAGCTAGGCATCATTTCAATCAATTGGATCGTTTTAGCTATTGTTCTTGTGATAATCTAATCTTACAGCCAAAGAGTTCGTCTTCCTTGACCTTCCTTTCGAAGAATGCGACTTAGAGATTTGTTGATAGAGATTTTGGGACTGTCAGGCATGGGAAAATCGGGTCGCTAGAAGAGGAATAGCCGTAAGCGGTCGAGAAGAGAAGTGGAACAAGGCCCTCAGGCCATCCAGTCCGTATCAATAAGGGGTTCGCTGGCGCAATAAGCGTCCAAGAATCCGGGAACCAGGGGGTTTCTTTGGCTGAAAGATCATGACGGGGTGGAGAACCGTCCAAGCGCCTCGAATTGGCAAACGACTTCAACAAGGATTTGCGCAGCAGATCATCTTGAGTAACCCCTCTCGGCCAAGAATTTCCTGAACTCGTCCGACTCCGTTATGAATTTATCAATAGCCCTGAGGACAATCGCGTAGACGAACTCCATCGCTTCATGACTTCTCTTGCATCTCGGGCATATGTTGTCCCCACTTGCCTGCGGAAGAAATGCTTTCAACTCCCTCTTTCCTCTGAACTCCTCGAACGCCTTCGACAACGCGCCCACAATGCCTGGCCTAAGCCTCTCGATCACTTCGTCGGTTATCCCAGAAAATGTCATTGCGTTTAGAAATTCATTATCCACACCGTACTTGCCCCAAGTGCTCTTGTCGCAGACGTACCTCCTCTTCCGGTCCTTCGCCTTCCCTTTCTCCCTCGGGTAGATGAAGACAAATCCGAGCCTGCGCAGCTCCTTCAGCGTCGAGTACACGACGCTGGCGGGCAGGTTCAGTGCCTTCGACAATTCCTCCGCGGTCACGCCCCTCGCGCCCGCCCTCCTGGCATATTCGAGGATATTCCATGTACTCTCCTTTGACAGAACATCAGCCTCGAGGTAGGACTGTACAGGGAAGTGGGTCAGGTACGTCCTCGCATAGAACGGGTTGTCCATAAGTCACGGTAATTCCAGGAAATCTGGAATTTGAAGTTTTCGGAACGGATTACGTATAAAGTCGGATTCTGCGGTGGGGTTGAGTGATATGCGTATTGTCACAACCAGCTGAGGCGCCGGCAAGAGCACAGCCAACGGGGGAAAAGAAGAAAAAGCGGAAGAAGGGCGGGGAAGCTCCTCAGGAGCAGCAGCAACAGAAGGCGAACTGGCCGAACCCTTCTCCTGGACTACGTGTACAACGATTGGGAGGATGACGGAGTCGAGACAATCGATTTGCATTGTTATCCCAATCTCAGTATGTCTACGTGATTCGCGCACACGAATCTGGTCCAGTGCTCTATCTTTTCCCGTTGTCACACCACTCCGAACGAAAGGATTGAATGCGGCAAAAGCGGGATGGAAGAGGGGGAAGGCCGCGAGCATCTTCCACGTATCGATTGATCTCGATCTCATCTTCCCGTACTTATTGCGGTGGAAACGAATAAAGGAAGGACTTGTCTCACCGAGTCAGGTCTCATCATGACGTTGGCATGCGAGCTGTGTGGACAACCAGCGGCCAGACAGAACCCGACGCTATGTGCGGAGTGTTACTACAGGTACTGGTATTGGCAGAAAGCAACCATGCCCGTCGCAGAGCAGGAGACCATAACAGAAAACGCACTTACCTAATTCCAAAGAAGAGAGAGAAGCAAGAGACAGCCGAGAGCACACAGCTTCTTGACATGTATGAGAGTTGACTCGCAAAGCAACCGGTCAGACATGTCAAGGGGAAGCCGGGTTAGTTCAGCAGAGATGAAGCCGAGGCAGGCCATCGTCGGTCTCCCAATCGAACTTCAGGTTCAGATGTCTGACCGAACTCTAGGGAGGAAGGGAATCCTCGTTGCCTTGCAAGGAAGCCTACAAACCAGAATTGGTCCGAGGGGAAGGATATGAGCTCAGTCAGCGGTAGGGCTGGCCCGCTTCCTGGCGCTGATCACGACAGATTCAGCGCCAAAGGTCTTCGTTAGCCTTCGAGTAGTCTCTGGACTCCGGGCGAAGTAGTCGATTCTGTCTACGACCTTAACGTCGCGGAAACCGGCCTTTCGAATCATGTCGAGGTAGTCCTTCTCCACCGAAGCTCCGCCTATGCAGTCAGCCCCAAAGCTGAGGAACTATTTCCACAGGCCGCCTGAACGTTCTCTCGAGTGACAATGTCCGCGAGCTGGAGTCTTCCTCCAGGCCTCAGGACCCTGAATATTTCGGAAAATGCCCTCTCCTTGTCCGGGACGAGGTTGAGGACGCCGTTACTGGTCACCACATCAACTGAGCCGTCGTCAAGGGGTATCATCGTTGCCTCACCCTTCGTGACACTGATGTTCTTGAACCCCGATTTCTCTATGTTTCCCCGCGCCTTATCTATCATGGCGTCGGTTATGTCAAGACCGGTCACCCTGCCCTTTGGTCCAGCTCTGACAGCCGCGACAAGAATGTCGGTGCCTGAGCCCGAACCAACGTCGAGCACGGTATCACCCTCTCTAATCGAGTTCGTCTTGTGGGGATAGCCCACGCCAGCAAAAGACTCGACTGCCGTCGCGGGTATCTTGTCCAGCTCCTCGGCCGGATACCCAGCAACCCCTGTGCCCTCAGGCCCAACGGGAAAGTGGAAGACCCCCCTGGGCTTCTCTGCGACTTCGGTGTACAACTTCTTCACGGCATCCTTTACCGCCTGCTCCAGCTTTGCCGGCTCGGTGACCTTGGCTCTCTCCGTGACGTGCGAAAGATTCACCTGCTCAAGAGTAAGCTTGTCCATCGTCTTACCCTCGGGGAGGGCCCAGTAGGTCCTCCCGCCCGCGACCTCCTTCTTCAGAAAGCCGGATCTGCTCAGGCCTGAGAGCCTCCTTTCTGCGTCAGATTCTTCGGTCTTGAAGACTTCGGAGATTTCGCGCGCGGTCACAAGATAGCCCTTCCTCTTGTCCAAGTATTCTACGATGTCGATCGGGGTTTTCTTTTCGAACCCCTTTCCGAGCATTCCATCGATCACTCTTTCGTACTCGTCCGAGGTGTATCCCGAAACAAGCTTCTTTTCTCGCTTCTCCCCGCCGACTATCAGCAGCGAGAAGAAGTTCCCGCCTTCCGCAGCCATGCTGTGTCTATCATCTCTGAACATCGAAGAAGCCGTGGTCCCCTTGAGGTCGTCGAGGAACCTCTTCACGTCTAGTCCAGATTGAGCAGCAACCTTCCTTATGATTTCATCTTTCGAACCGTCTTGTGAGAAAAGCTGAATCGCTTCCATCAGCTTTCTGTAGAACCTGAGCATGCTCTCCTCTCCCTGAAGCTGGGCGGCTTTCACTGCGACACACGCCTTCCAAGTGTCTTTCATACCTGACTTCAACACGTAGTCTAGGTCGAACGGGTTCCTCATCATCTGGTCGGTTTCGCTGATCCATTGCGACAGAGCTGCGTTATCCCCTACTCCGTATTTCGCCCTCCACTTATCCAAGTCGTTGAAGACACCACCCATCTTGTAAGAAATTGCCCACTTTGTCGCCGTAAGCCTCGTGCAGACGTTGGATCGCTGGTTCCAGACCCCAGCTGAACCAGCACCACGGGTCTCCGGAGTGAATTATCTCAATTCGAGGCGTAACTCCCCAACCATCTGACCAGTTTAGTCCTGGGCGCGCGATTCTTATGGATTTTCCTCGGAGGTATCGGATACGGAAGCGGCATTCTTACGCGCTGTTGAGGGGCTACTATCTGACGAAGTTCGTCCGGAGCAGCAATAAGTCAAGGGTTAGTTCTGCTACCGAATGCGTTTCGCATCCTCGCCGTGATAGACATATGGAGAGGCGTGATGAAGGCCAGCCGTGCCAAGAGGCACAGTCGTGAAGGCTGACACATTCCACTACAAGTGGAGCAGGAGCCACAAACCCGTCCTTCACATCAAGCCCGGCGAGAGCGTGACATTCCATGTGAACGAGGTGACCTCCTCGCAGGTATCACGGAAGAGCGGCGCGGAGGACCTCGCGAACCTGAACGCTGAGAAATTCTATCCACTCGCCGGGCCGGTCAGCGTGGAGGGAGCCAGACCGGGCGACGCGTTAGTCGTGGACGTGATCAAAGTGAAGACGGCGAATTGGGGCTGGTCGGGAATCGTCCCCGGTCTCGGGCTTCTGGAGGAGTTCGATAAACCGTACCTATGGATATGGAACCTCCGCGACGGCAGGTACGCCCCGTTTAAGAACGGAATCAGAGTACCGATCAGACCCTTCTGCGGAGTCTACGGAGTCGCTCCCCCTGAGGAAGGGTACTTCGACGTGATGCCGCCGGGGAGGCACGGAGGGAATATGGACATCAGACACCTGACCGCGGGTAGCAGACTCCTCTTGCCCGTCTGGGTGGATGGAGCGTTGTTCTCCGTCGGGGACGTCCATGCCGCGCAGGGCGACGGCGAGGTCTGCGTGACCGCGATCGAGTGCCCAGGGGAGGTGACGTTGCGCTTTGACGTTACGAGGGGTGCTAAGATCGACTCCCCGCACTACTTGGTCGCAGGCGACAGGGTCGGTCGCAGAGGGCTCTACGGCACCACTGGGATAGCCCCGGACCTATGGGAGGCGACCAAGACCTCCGTGAGGAACATGATAGACCACCTCACGAGGGAGTACCATCTGACCAGGGAGGAGGCCTACGTTCTGTGCAGCGTCTCGGCCGACCTGCGGATACACGAAGTCGTCGACAAGCCGAAGTGGGTCGTAGGTACCCTCATCCCGCTAGACAACTTCCCCCCACAGAAGCGGAGAAGGGAAGCGAGAAAGTCCTAACTCACCTCTTTTCCATCGAGTCATAAATCACATCCTCGCCAAATCGTGCAATTCTCGCACCTTCCTGGAAACCGCATAACCAAATGGCATCGAATCTAGGCTCATCGCACAACGGAGGGTCCCGGACGCCTGTGACGACCCGTCCGGGCAGAGTACTGGGCGTCAGTAGGGGTCGTTGCTTGAGAAAATGAGTCTTCGCCGCCCCGTCTTTATATAGGAGGACGCACCACTACTCAAGGAGACCCAATTATAGGGTGTG
>Ga0209802_1002433_pt1 | contig 12974 bp, 14 predicted proteins | sample GraSoiAngelo_129_FD_185886 | JGI IMG/M metagenome (GOLD analysis project Ga0209802, IMG submission 185886) | Grasslands soil microbial communities from the Angelo Coastal Reserve, California, USA - 14_0927_12_40cm (SPAdes) (version 2) | ecosystem: Environmental > Terrestrial > Soil > Grasslands ... | reverse complement strand
ACGTGGACGTGCGACCGAGGCACGTCGGTTGGATCCTCATCCCGCTCGCAACCCCGTGGTGGCGGCGCTACACGGAGCGGGACCTTGATTTCCATCTCCGAGAGATGGAACGGGACTTGTGTGACGGCGGAAATGCGGCCTAGGCCCCGGGGAACTCGCCGCGCACGACTTCGTTGATCCATTGTACGAGCTTTCGGTACGCCTCGCGTCCCTTGGCGGTCAAGGCCACACGCTCGTGGCCGTCCGCTGAATTCGCGAGGGACACGAGTCCGCGGCTCTGCATCCACCCGATGTACCGGCTGAAGACGTCGTAGTTCACATTCGCCGCGACTTGGAGGCGGGTCTTGAGCATCGGGCCGCCGTCCCGCCACAGCCGCTCAAGCATGCGAGCGACGACGTAGAGGTCCGGCCTCCCCCAATCCGCCCCTCCAGCCACGCCGTCACATCTCCTCGAGAAAGTGATCCATCCGCGCGCGCAGCGACTTCACGTGCGCGTCCCAGGCGGCCTGAGCGTGCGCGAGACGGGCATCTTCCCGCCGCTTCCATGCACGGTAGATCCACGCGGCGATCCCGGCGAGGACGGTTCCCGTTGCCCCGTAGACGAATACGAGGTCGAGGGCGCCGCGGAGGGCCCCGAAGAGGGCGTTGGTGAACATCGTAGAGACAAAGAGCGTGAGAATCAGGATTGCGAAGGACGTCGCGGGATCGCTGCTGAGCCCCGCACGCCGCTGGGCATCCAGCCAATCCGGAACCTGGGTGGAAGCTTCCGCGAGGAGCTCGAACGTGCTTGCGGCGGACGGTTCCGCGGCCTCCGGCGACATCTCTCGGTCGAACGCGTCACTCAAACGGTCGATCCACGTGCGGTAGCGCGCGAGCCGTGGGAGGAATCGCCGTCGCACAACTGACAGGAGGACGACCGAGAGGACCAAGGTGCCGCCCGTCGCGCCAACGATTGGTACATCCCATTGACCCGTAATCAGATTGAACCCATTCAACGCGACGAACAAACCGATGAGAAGCGCGGTCCAGCTGGTGAACGCCGCAACGACGATGATAGTCAGGGCGTCCGTGTACGCCTTCCGCTGGGCATCGGACGCTTCGCGGGCGATCCGCAGGGCCGAAGAGAGACTTCCCACGAGCATTGCCCGCACCTCATCCCCCGACGAGACGGCCGTACCACCTTTCCCTCCGAAAGCCGCGGGCGCTCGGGCTCGGGCGAACCGGTTCGCACGCCGGAAGAGGACGAGAGTCAATGCGACGGCTGGCAGGCTTCCCACGACGGAGGCGACGAGGCCGAGAAGGAGCAGCCATCCCGCGATCGTCGCGCGCGCCTGAGACGACAGAACCGTGCCCCGGTCGGTGGTTCGCGCTCGGATCCGGACCGCGGACAGCGCGTCGATTCGGACCCAGATGGCGTCGGGTTCTGCCCCCACTTCGAGGCCTTCGCCGCGGAGGTTTGCGGCGAGCGCGGCGCGGACCTGGGCCGGCGCCTCGAGGCCCGTGTCGAGTTCCGCCTCTCGTAGGAAAGCCGCGGGAAGGACGGCGAGAGCGGCCAAGACGGGCGCCCACAGGAACCACCCGCCGAGGAAGTTCACGATTAATGGGATGGACGCGAACACGAGGACCGTGAGGAGGAGCGCAATCGTGTTCTGGTACCGCTCTCCTTGCATGCCGTCTCCGCTCGATGTATCGTGCCGGCGGTTAGATAGGACTTACTCCGTGGCGATACGTGCAATGGGCGTGGAAGCGCCCATACTTTCACCCATCCCTCCCCTCCGCCCCCGACTTTATATCGCCATCACCATCGAATCGCGGGGAGAATTCCATCGCGCTCGCCGCGGAAGCCATCGTCGTCCCGGAGGTCCGCGTCGAGACGCGCCCGGCCCTCACGACTCTCGTGCCCACCCTCGATCGAATCCTCGGGCCGTTCGAGGCGGGCAAGATCACGTTGATCGACAGCGGCTCCGACTTCGTGTTCCACCTGACGACCCTGTTGTCCGTGCGCGCGGTCATGGAAGGCCATGAGGTCGTCTTCCTGGACGGCGGGAATTCGGTGGACCCGCACGGCATGGTCGCCCTCGGGAAGCGGGCCGCGCTGACGCGGGAGGAGATCTTGCCTCGCGTGCACGTGGCCCGGGCATTCACGTGCCACCAGATGACCACGTTAATATTGGATATGCTGGATAAAAAGATCGAGGAGACCCGCGCCGGCCTCGTCGTGCTGGCGTGCCTGCCGACGATGTTCCTCGACGAGGACGTCGAGGTGGGCGAGGCGCACCAGCTGTTCCAGCGGTCGATGCGGGCGATCCGCCAGACGGTCGGGGAGCGGGAGGTCGTCGGACTGGTGACGAACGCGGGCCTGGCGAACCTCCATCGCCGGAAGTCGATCCGACGCCAGTTGTACGAGGGCGCGGACCGCGTGATCCGCATCGCCCACGGGAAAGGCGGCGTCCTCATCCACCGGCTCGACACGGGGACGTCGGAATGGTATGCCGCCGTGCCCCCGGACCAGACGACGATGGACGACTTCGCGGTGGCGGAGCCGCGCATTCCGGCGTTCGGGGTGGCGGGCGCATCCCGCGAAATCCGGCTGACGGAACACTTGCGACTCGGCTGGTAGGTCTCAGAGGAGGACCGCGACCGCGGACCACACGAGCCAGGCGGCGAAGGCAGCGAGGCACACGATCGAGAACACGAGGACCGCCTGATACGTGCGCGCGATGCGGCGCTGGGCCTCGCGCAGGGCGAGCGGGAAGAGCGAAATCCATAGGAGGAGGCCCGAGAAGAATCCGACCAGGACTGCGGGACCCAGTTGGTCGATCAAGACGAGGCCGGCGGTGAGCCACCACAGGATCGGATAGGGGCTCGTGATGTTTACGCTCAAACCGGTCGCGTAGGATCTCACGTGCTCCTCCGGCTCGGATTCCATGATGTCGGCCGCTCGTCGCAACGCCCGGACCGTGTTCCAGGCGAAGTACGCCATCACGCCGGCCCCTAGGAGGGCGATGATGGGGACCCATCCTTGGATGCTCGTGACGGCCGAATGCGCGACGATTGACACCGCGAGGAAGATGGTGTCTGCGGTCGTCGCCCCCGCCCCGACGAGAAATCCGGCACGCCAGGATCGTGTGACGGTCTGGGATGCGATGATCGCGTTCACGGGCCCGGGCGGCGCCGCAAGAGAGAGGCCGATGCCAGTACCGGCGAGGACCGCCCAGAGAAGGTCCAGGACCACGCCGGGACCATCGCGGCGGCCCTCATGAAAGGCGCGCGGCAAATCTTATACCGGTCCGCCGGTTCGTTCGTCTGTGCGCATCGGCGGATCGACGTACAGCCGTGAGCCGTTCACGAAGCAGGTCGAGGAATTGCGGGAATCCGGATTCGACTACGCGGAGCTCGACCTGACGTGGCTCACCTGGGAGCCGACAAAACTGGCGGCGGAAGCGGAGGCTCTCGCGAAGCGCCTTCCCCTGTTCACCGCCCATCTCCCGCCGTCGCACTTCCATCAGGCCGACCTCGCCCGGTTCGTCGGATTCATTGACGTCCTCGAACCGGTGGGGATACACATCTTCAACGCCCATTTCATGGAGGCGCGGTCCGCGCCGCGGATCTCGCCGGAGACGAAAGCGTCGTGGTTCGCTGATCTGGTGCGTGCCGCGTGGGACCGAGGCGCCGTCGTGACGGTGGAGAACGTCGACGAGTCGCCGGAGGTCATGCGAACGGTGCTCGACGCCGTGCCGGACCTGCGGTACTGCCTGGACGTCGGACACGCCCATCTCGACGATCGCACGGACGGCGCGCGGACCTATCTCGCGGCACTCGCCGACCGCCTCGGGCTCGTGCACGTGCACGACAACCACGGAGGCCACGGCGAGACCGGCGACGAACATTTGCCATTCGGGAAAGGCACGATCGACCTCGAGCGAGATACGAAGGCGCTGAAGGCCCGTGGATACGACGGCCCCGTCACCCTCGAGATCTTCAAAGGAATCCCGGACGACCGGCGCGCGTGCCTCCGCAAGATGCGACGGTGGACGAAGGAATAGACCGGGGACCATGCCGACGTTCGGTCCGGTCCTTGAGGTTGCCAGCCTGATGCGAGGGTTTCCGCGCCCCTGGTACAGCGCCGGAAGTTGGGCGATCGACCTCTTTCTCGGGCACGAGACGCGGGCGCACGACGACATCGATATCGCAATCCTTCGAAAAGACCAGGCCGAACTCCGGTCGCATCTCGCCACCTGGGCATTCGAGAAGGTCGTGGACGGAAATCGAGTTCCGTGGGCCGAGGGGGAACGGCTCGATCCTCCGGTTCACGAGGTCCATGCGACTTCAGCGACCCAAGCCCCAATCGAGTTTCTGTTCAACGAGTCGTCTGGCGCAACGTGGCGGTTCCGGAGGAATCCCGTGATCACGCGGTCGCTCGATCACATCGGAATGCAGACATCCGCGGGCGTCCCGTTCCTCGTGCCTGAGATTGTCTTGTTGTTCAAGGCGAAAGGCCCTGGGCCCAAGGACGCCCACGATTTCGATCTCGTCCAGGTGCGCTTGAGCGCAGGTCCGCGCCGTTGGCTGAAGAATGCGTTGGAAACCTGCCACTCGGGCCATCCATGGATCGACCGGCTCTAAGGGACCTACTCGCACTTTCACCGACCCCTCCCCCGCGTCCCATCTTATGCACGGAATCAATCCCCAGAGGGAATGGGCCGCACCATCCCGACATACCGCCTGCACCTCGAGTCGATCCTGAACGACTGGATGGACTATCGACGCGCGCTACGGGAGAAGGACCGCGAGGTGTTCGACCGCCTCTTGAATAAGTCGAGGCAGCACTCGAGTGCCGCGAGCTACTGCGCCCACATCGACCCGAGCATCTTGGCGCTCCTCTCGATTCTCCTAGAGATGGAGCGGGACATCGAGGCGCTGAAACGGGAACGTTCTTCGGCCGTGGGCGATTCCGGGCCCCGTGCGGATTCGTGATGCGACCGTCGACGACCGTGACGTCATCGTGAGGATCGCCCAGGCCTCGTTCGACCGCGTGTATGCGTTCTTCGCGGTCCGCGGGATGCGCCACGCCTGGCCCTTCCTCGTGGCCGAGGGCGAATCGTCAATCGCGGGCTTCCTCGAGGGGATTCTCTTCCGCGGGACGCCGCCCATCGGGTACGTGTACTTCGTCGCGGTGGATCCGCAGGCGCGCGGGATGGGCTCGGGACGAGGGCTTGTCCAGGAATCGCTTCGGCTCTTCCGGTCTCGCGGGGCCGACCGGGTGTTCGCCGCGGTGCCGAGAGACAACAATCCGTCGATGCGCTTGTTCGAGTCCCTCGGGTTCGAGCGGGTCGCCCGGCGGGTCCTGTGGCGGTGGTATCGCTGGCGCGGGCTCGCCGTGCAGATGCGGTTGCTCTTGGCTCCCCACGAGGTCCTCCTCACGCGCACTTTCACCGACCTCCCTCCCGCGTCGCCTCAAGAGGCCCCCCGGGCCTCGTGATCGGCGGGGGAGCTCGCTCACGCACGGCTGGATCATCGACGCATACGGGGACTACGACCGCGACTCGATGGTCCTCTGGCTCTGGAACGAGCGGGTCGCGCATCGAATCGAGGACCCGCGGGTCGTGCCGACGTTCTTCCTGCACGCGCCGCCGTCCGAGCTCCCGGCGATCCGCCGACGAATCGAGATCTTGGACGGCGTACGGGAGGTCCGAGACGTCTCGAAGCGCATCGCCCTCGAGGACGACGAGCGGAAACCCGTCCTGGAGATCGTGCCGCGGCATTACCGCGACATCCGAGGCCTCGCGCACATCCTCGACTCGAACGGCGGGTACGTCGATCATCGGCTGTTCAACGTGGATCTACGATTCAGCCAGCGATACGCGATCGAGCACGATATCTTCCCGATGGGGCTCATGCACTACGCGAACGGCGTGTGGCGGGCGGAAGAGGAGCACTTCGCTCTCGACTATCCCTTGCCGGCGTTGCGGAAATCCCTCCTCGACCTCCACGTCGACAATCCGGCGGGCATCCCGCGGATGCAAGACCGGCTCCTCGGGGCCCGCGTCGACGACGTCGAGATCGACGGAGACGAGGAGTCCATCCTGAAGGGGATCGACGAGGTCGTTCGATCCAAGGACCCGGACGTCCTCATGACGGACGGCGGCGACGCGTTCCTGATGCCGCACCTCGCCGCGAAGGCGTCCGACCTCGGCGTGAAGATGCAGCTGGGCCGCGACCCCGACCGGTTCGCGGGAGTGAAAGCGAAATCCTACTTCACGTACGGGAAGATCGTCTACAAGCCGGGCCAGTACATCCTGCGCGGCCGGCTGCATCTGGACCGCGGGCACTTCGCGTTTCGCGAAAGCGATTTTGCGGGCCTCGCGGAACTGTCGCGTCTCTCGACGCTGACGCCGCAGGAACAAGCGCGGCTCACGCCCGGCACGGCCTTCTCCGCGATGCAGGTGAACCAGGCATACCACGACGGCTGCCTCGTGGTGTGGAAGAAGAATCGACCGGAGGATTTCAAGGACGCCGAGAATCTCTTGCGCGGCGATCGGGGCGGCTTTACGTTCGAACCAGAGGTCGGCGTGCACGAAGGCCTCTACGAGCTCGATTTTTCCTCCTTGTATCCGAGCATCATGGTGAAGTACAACATCTCGGCGGAGACGCTCGACTGTTCTTGCTGCACGACCGATGGCCTCCCCGTCCCCGAGTTGCGGTACCATCTGTGCACGCGACGCGTCGGGATTGTCGGCCGCGTGCTGAAGCCGCTGATCGAGCGACGGCGGTACTACAAAAAGATGAAGAAAGAGCCGGGTCCGCTCCAAGATGTGTACACGGGCAGAGACACGATTCTGAAATGGACATTGGTCACATGTTTCAGCGCTGACACACTTGTTCCATACAAATTGGATGGTGAGTATTACATCGATCGAATCGAGGATGTCGTGAATCGATATCTTCCGAACGAGACAGGAGCCATTGAGTGCAAAGACGAGCTGAGAGTTTTCGGCTTCGATACTCACCTTCGCCCTGAAGAAAAGCGCGTTGCGAGGGTTATGAAAGCCGAGAGTCCAAAGGAGCTTCTAAAAGTCAAGATCAAAGGCAACCGAGAATTGCTTGTGACTCAAAATCACCGATTCTTCGTATTCAAAGGCGCGAAGGAATTGGAAGTAAGAACGGCTGATGAATTGAGGGCGGGAGACTTGATCCCAATTGCTACAATTGCGCTCTGGGAAATGACGACGTCTGCAACGATTAATGTCGATGGTGCAACGGCGCAGGAATTCGAGGACTTGAAACATCGCAAGACCGTTTTCGAATTCTTGCCGATTGTCTCGATCGAAAACACACCATATGGAAACCCATACGTTTACTGCTTTGAAGTTGAAGACGACCTCCACGGTTTCGTCACGGCAGATGGAACATTTGTCGGCCAGTCGTTTGGATACCAAGGATATAAAAATGCCCGTTTCGGCCGCATCGAATGCCATGAGGCGATCAACGCGTTCGCGCGGAACATCCTCGTCCGCACAATGGAGATCGCCGAATCCCATGGCTACGAGGTCGTCCACGGCATCGTCGATTCCGTGTGGCTTCGTCCGAAGCCGAACGCGGATCCGATCGAGAAAGTCCGCGAGCACATAGCGGGCTCCATCGGCCTCCCGATCGAACTCGAGGGTCGCTACAAGTGGATCGTGTTCCTCCCGTGCAAGACGACCGGCGTCGGCGCGCTGAACCGCTACTACGGGTTGTTCCAGGACGACGAGTTCAAGCTTCGCGGCATCGAACTCCGCAAACACGACACCCCGGAGTTCATCAACATCTGCCAAGAAGCGATGCTCGGAGAGCTCAGCCTCGCGTCGACCGCCGCGGAGTTCCGCGAGCGCATCCCGAAGGCCGTCGACATCCTCCGGTGGACCGCGAAGTGCGTCCTCGACCGCACAATCCCGGTGCACCAGTTCATCCTCACGAAGAGCGTCTCGCGGACCCTCCCGGAGTACGTCGTCCTGACGGCGACCGCGGCGGCCCTGAAACAGATGGAGAAGCGCGGCTTCGCGGTCGAGCCGGGCGAGTCCGTGCGGTACGTCCTCTTAGACGCACGGGCCCGGGACTCCGAACGAAAGGTGCGCGTCGCCGAGTTCCTCCAGGGAGACGAGGAGCCGGACGCGTGGGAGTACATCCACCTCCTGTGCCGGTCCGGACAGACGCTCCTCGCGCCGTTCGGGTACACGGAGGAGAACCTGGTCCGGATGTGCGAGGACCTCTCCGATGTCTCGATCGCCGGCATGCCGGAGCATGCGGTCACGATCCAAGAAGACTACAAGTCGATCGGCGAGAGCCGCAGCCGAGCGCGCGGCGGCGTCGGGTACAAGAAACCATGGCGGATCGTTGACGAAGAAGAAATGCCGAGTGAGATCTCCGGGGAGCGATGAGAGGCGCCGCTCGACGGGCATCGAACCGGCAGTCCGGCGCACTCATTCGACGGGAAACGGTTCTTCGATGAGTCCCTCGGCCGCGGCGATCAGCTTCGTCACGCGTTGCTCGGAGTCCGCGAGGATCGCGTGGCACCGGCGATACAGGCCGAGCCCTTCCTCAAAGACGGCGAGGGCACGGTCCAGCGGCAGGTCGCCACGGGACAGAGCGTCCACCGTTGCCTCGAGGGCCGCGAGGGATTCCTCAAAGTTCGGCTCTTGGCTCATGGTTCCTCCTATTCCTGATTGACGTGAACCCGAATCCGGCCGTCCTGGAAGCGAACCGCGAGGGCGTCGCCCGATTCGACGTCCGCGGCGCGCGCGACGACGTGACCGTCTTCGCGTTCCGCGATGGCGTAGCCGCGCTGCAACGTCGCGAGCGGACTCAGCACGTCCAAGCGACGACCGACCGCTTCGAGCCGTTCCCGGTGTCGAATGACCTCGCGAGGAACGACCGCTGCCAGGGCCGCGAACGACCGTTCCAAGAGCGCGCGGTTTGCCTCGATCCCCCGCTGGAGCCCCCGCGGGGACAGCCGTTCCCTCAGGGAGGTCGCTCGACGTCGAGCGCCGCGCAGCGCCTCGCGGATTTCCCCAACCAACGAATGACCCGCAGCGTTAATCCGCGCCATGAGTTCCGTTGCGTCGGGGGAGACGAGCTCCGCCGCAGCACTTGGAGTGGCGGCCCGGACATCGGCCACGAAGTCCACGATCGTCACATCCGTCTCGTGGCCGATCGCGCTGACGACCGGCGCCCGCGAAGCCGCGATTGCCCGCGCAAGCCCTTCGTCGTTGAAGCACCAGAGGTCTTCGAGCGATCCCCCGCCGCGAGCGACGATGACGACGTCCACGCGGTCGGCGATGAATGCGAGGGCACGACGCAAGCTGGCGGGCGCCTCGGGTCCTTGGACCAAGGCGGGCGCGATGACGATGTGCGCGATCGGGTACCGCCGACGCAAGATCGTGACGATGTCGTGCACGACGGCGCCGATCTCCGACGTCACGACTCCGATCGTCCGAGGGAAGGACGGGAGCGGGCGCTTCCGCGCCGCGTCGAAGAGGCCCTCCGCAGCCAGCTTCTTGCGCGTCTTCTGGTACGCGGCCCAGAACGCGCCGACGCCCGCCGGCGTCGCGGCCTTGACGAGCAACTGGACGGACCCTCGGCGCGGGAACACGTCCACGTCCCCCGAGACGACGACGTCCATGCCGTCCTCGAGATCGAATCCGAGCATCTCGGCATCCTCGCGGAAGAGGGTGCACGAGAGCTGCGCGGTGGCGTCCTTCAGCGTGAAGAACACGTGGCCGGACGGCGCGCGTTGCAGGTTGCTCACCTCGCCGCGCACCAGGATCCGGGAGAGGATGGGGTTCGCACGGACCGTGTCCCGGATCACGCGGGCGAGCTGGGTGACGGTCAGGGCCTGCGGGGCGCCCGGTTGGTCCTCCCAGGTGACGGCGATGGGATCCATTTCCCTCTCCAACACCCATGGTGGGAGGTATCAACAGACGGAGGGGAGATAGCCGAAAGTGTTTCCGCGGTCACTCGCGCCTGGGGACGGCCTCGGATGCCGTTGAGACCCGTGGCGGGAACCGACCCTCACCGAACGACCAGTTCACTCGCCCGAAGCAGTGCGTGAAGGCGGACGCCGACCTCCGCGAGGAGGATGGCGCCGCCCTCCTCTCGGTCCACGACGCACACGCAGTCCTCGACGACCGCACCATGCTCCCGCAGCCGATCGATCGCGCCGCGCAGGGTGCCGCCGGTCGTCACGACATCCTCGACGAACAGCACGAGATCGCCTCGCTTCAACTCGCCTTCGAAGTCGTGCTTTGTGCCGTGCTCCTTCGCGGCCTTTCGCACGATCACATAGGGCGTGTCGGTCGCGAGGCTCACGGCCGCGGCGATCGGGACGGCCCCGAGTTCGACGCCGGCGATCCGGCTCGCGCCGCGCGCGAACGGAGCCATCGCCTTCGCGATCGTCCGCAGCAGGTCCGGCCGGGTGATGGCCTTCTTGATATCCACGTAATACGACGAGGTCTTGCCGGACGCCAGTGTGAACGTCCCGAACTGAAGGGCGCCGCACGCCTTCAGCGCGGCGACGAGCCCCGGCCGGTCGAGCTTACCAGGGCTCGCGCTTCTGGCCAATCCGGAATCCGATGACATTCACGGCCCGATGCAGGGCGGGCGTGATAAGGATGATGGCAAGGAGCCCGAGTAGCGCGTCTCCAGAGAAGAATCGTGGGACGGACCACGCGGGAATCACGAGGCTGAGGAACAGCGCGCCGACGACGAAATCGTACTGGTCGAGGACCGGAGCCTTGGCCCCGCGGGGCTTGTGCATCCGCCGCTTGAGGAAGGCCCCGGCGAGGTCCCCGAGGAGTGCGCCGAAGCCGAGGACCGCGGAGGCTGCGAATGCCACGCCGTACGGTCCGAAGGACCACGGCGAATTCGGCGCAACGAGGTTGAACGGCACGGACAGGAAGAATCCCAAGAACGCCCCCGACAAGGTACCACCCACGAGGCCCCGCCAGGTCTTCCCATCGCCGAAGAGCCGCTCGCCATCCCGCAGGGTTCGGCCGAAGTCGATGGGCGTGCCCCCGCCGAAGACGACCGCCATCGGGTTCGCGACGAACGCGGGGAGGAAGAACCAGACGGCCTGCGGGATCGCCTCGAGGGCCATCGCCGCCCGCGTAGGTCCGAGAGCCGGATATAGGTAATCCTGCCACGCCACGACGATCCGGGGGTGTGGTACCTACCTCTGTTTAGAGGTAGAATCCGGTCGCAGATGACACCGTCCGGATGGCCTACGTCGAGCGTTCCAGCCGGGTGATCCTCGACGCGACCTCGGCTTGGATCCGACGATAGTACGCGAGGAGCTTCTTCACGCCCCGCTGCCTCGATGCGGGTTCCCGGGCCGGCCCGACGTAGTCCTCCCGCCGCCGGCTGCGACCGCCTTCCCGCTCGTAGTGCCAGAAATACAGATACTCGTTCCCGTCGACCCGATGGACGCGGAGACCGCAGCCTGTGCGCATGGTTCCTACCTCTGTTTGGAGGTAGATTCCACGGAACACGATGAACCTTCCGGTGGGGTATGCGAGTCCGAGTGGCTCCCTCCTTTCAGGCATGATAATCTCCCCACCACCCCTTTATAGCGCCATCCGGCTCGTTCGACGTCCCATGGACCGCATGAAGACCTACATCGAGGGCTTCGACGACGCGCTCGGCGGCGGCATCCCCCGCGGTTCCCTCGTCCTCGTCGCCGGCACGCCGGGCACGATGAAGACCGCGCTGACGTTCTCGATCCTCTACGAGAACGTGAAGGCCGGATCCAAGGCCCTCTACATCACGCTGGAGGAAAGCCAGGAGGACCTGCGGGCCGCGATGACGGACCTCGGGATGACCGGCCTGGACGACATGGAGCTGTACATCCTCGACATCGGCCGGATCCGGTTGGAGCACAAGGACGAAGAGCTCTCGAAGAACTGGCTCGACGTCCTCCAGAAGTACATCGACCAGCGGGTGCGCGTGAACGCGTTCGACCTCGTCGCGATCGACAGCCTCGCGGCCCTGTACAGCCTGAGCCGCCTGAACAACCCGCGCCGCGAGCTGTTCCACTTCTTCGGGTTCCTGAAGTCCCTGCACGCGACATGCTTCCTGATCTCCGAGGTCCCGTCGGGGGATCACGGCAAGCTATCGTCGTTCGAGGAGGAGTTCCTCGCGGACGGGATCCTGTACCTCGGCCACGTTCCGAAAGGCGCGACGGACATGCAGTTGCGCCTGCGGTGCGTGAAGATGCGCCGCGCGCGGCATGCACTCGGATCGTTCGCGCTGAGCCGGGACGACGGTCACTTCCAGATCGCCAGGCCGACGTCAGAGTGAGGTCTTCTGGAGCAGCTTGAGGAGCGCCTCGGCATACTTCGCCGCGAGCTTGTCGTTCCCGAACGTCTTCGTCGCGGCGGCCTTGTTCTCCTCGATCGCCTCGACGGTCTTGACGAGGACCTGCACGACGTCCTTCCCGGGCGCCCGCCGGAACAGCGCCGCGATCGACGCGCCCTCGCCCGTCATCACGACGAGCCGGCCGACCGGCAGATGCAGCACGTAGGTGCCTTTCGCCCGCCGCTCGGATTCCCGCCGGATCATTTCCGCGACCTCGGGCTGGTCGAGGTACGCCGTCTCGCCGGCCTTCGCGAGGACCTCGCGGCCTTTCCGCAGGATCACGAGGGCAATCGCGTTCGACTCCTTGTGGCCAGCGGCGAGCTCGGACCAGAACGCGGCCTGGAGGGAGAGCGCCCGCAGCCGCCGTCGGAGGGCGGTCATCGCCTCCCGGTCCTGGCTCCGCACGAGCTCCTTCAAGGTCGCCTCGACCTCTTTCGCCTCTTTCGGATGGAGGAGATGCCGGAACGTCTGGAACTCCTGGCTCAACGCGTCCAGTTCCGGCGGGGACCGGGGCCTCGACGGGGCCACGGGTGCGGGCATCTCCCCGGGCGGGTCACTCGCGGGCGGGTCACTCGCGGACGGGT
>Ga0209802_1002432_pt1 | contig 12975 bp, 14 predicted proteins | sample GraSoiAngelo_129_FD_185886 | JGI IMG/M metagenome (GOLD analysis project Ga0209802, IMG submission 185886) | Grasslands soil microbial communities from the Angelo Coastal Reserve, California, USA - 14_0927_12_40cm (SPAdes) (version 2) | ecosystem: Environmental > Terrestrial > Soil > Grasslands ... | reverse complement strand
GCGAGGTCGGCCGTGAACGGCAGGAGGTTCGCGGGCATGATTCCTGAGAGGCGAAGGCGCTCACGCATGGTCGGCTCCCTCATGTCCACTTATGCCGCGCCTCGGTGGAGGGATCGGTCTCGTCCCCGAGCCTACTTCTTCGGGGGGGCCGCTGATGGGGGCCGGATACCGGAGCCCCCGCGAGGGGGGTTAGCGAGGGCCTGGGGGCTCACCAGCTGCTGCGGCTGATAGCCTTCACGAACTCGTGCAGGCGAAGCCATCCAGATACCTCCGGCTCGATCTTACTCCTGAAATTCCAAGAACTCGATGGTACGGATAACGCTCACGTGAGCCTCGGAAGGACCTCGTGCGCGATGCGCTCGACCTGCTCGGGCTCGTAGCGGTACGGGATCAGGACGATCCGGTCCACCCCCGACGCGACGTGGGCGCGGAGCTGCGTCACGCACTCCTCGGCGCTGCCGCGGATCGCGTGCTCGATCGTCGACTCGCTCCAGGCGGCGACGTCCCACTCCGTCTCGAGCCATCGGCGCATCGGCGTCTCGGTCTCCTCGCGGGAGCGGCCGACGTAGATCGCGAGCTGGTTGGTGCCCGTGAGCGTCTTCGGGTCGCGCCCGGCCTCGCGGGCGAAGCCCACGATCTTCTCCCACGACTTCCGGTAGCTCTCGGGCGTGTAGAAGTAGGTGAGCCAGCCGTCGCCCATCCGGGCGACGCGCCGGAGGACGGCGTCCACGTAGCCGCCGATGAGGATGGGCGGGCGGGGCTGCTGGACGGTACGGGGCCGCATGACGGCCTCGCGCAGATTGAACTCGTCCACGCGGAGAGTCACGCGGTCCTCGGTCCACAGGCGGGTCAGGATCTCGAGGTTCCGCTCGAAGAGGCGCCCGCGCTGCTTGAAGGGCACGCCGACGGCGTCGAACTCGCGGGCGTACCAGCCGGCGGCGACGCCGAGGAGGAGCCGGCCGTGAGAGATCGCGTCGAGCGTGCCGAGCGCCTTCGCGGCGAGCGTCGGGTTCCGCAGCGGGAGCACCAGCACGCCCGTGCCGAGCTTGATCCGGCGCGTGCGCGCGGCGAGCGCCGTGAGGACGCCCACGGCGTCGAGGATCGGGAAGGCGGGCTCCACGCCGAGGATCACGTGGTCCCAGGCCCAGAGCGACTCGAAGCCGAGCGCCTCGGCGCGCTCGGCGTACGCGTAGAGCGCGTCCACGTCGGGCGTGTCGCGCGGGCCGACGAAGTTCCTGAGCGCGAGCCCCCAGTGCATTGCAGCGCTCAGCCGAGGAACCGCCGCTCGGGATCGAGCGCGCGCAGCCTCTCCAGCTCCTCGGCCGACGGCGGCTCCGTCGTCTCGACGCGCGGCCCTTCCGGCAGCTCGAAGCCAGTGTGCTCGCGGATCGTGGCCACGGAGACGCCGGGGTGGACCGCCTCGATCCGCATGCGCCGTGATTCCGGATCGAAGCCGAGGATCCCCAGCGTTGTGACGACGCGAGAGACGCCGCCGAAGCGGAGCCCGGCCTGGTGCCGTGAACCGTCGCCGCGGAGCCACCCCGGGCTCGTCACGAAGTCCACGCGCTCGACGAAGCGGCGACGCTCGTGCGGCGTGACGATGATGACCTCGCGGCAGAGGGAAGCGATATCGTTGGCGCCGCCCGTCCCTGGCAGCCGCACCTTCGGCGCCCAGTAGTCGGCCCCGATGACGCTCGTGTTGACGTTGCCGTAGCGGTCGATCTGGGCACCGCCCATGAAGCCCGTGTCCACGAAGCCGCGCTGCGCGAAGAGAAACGCGTCGGTGATCGCCGGCAGCATCGTCGCGCGGCGGCCGGCGCGCATCTCGTTGGTCGAGATGGGCAGACGGCCCGGCGCGATCTCGGGGCCGATGATGCCCCCCTCGATGACCAGCGTGAGCCGCGGGGCGTGGCGCTGCTTGGCGAGCGCGGCGGCGAGGAGCGGCACGCCGACGCCGGCGAAGACGGTCGTGTCGTCCCGGAGCTCGCGGGCGGCGACGACGGCAAGCAGCTCGGACGCTGTGACGCCAGTCACAGGCCCGTCAGCTCGCGGGCGCGCCGCCCCTGGAGCGCGAGCCGCTCGCCGCCGAAGAGGTCGAGGTAGTCGCTCCACGTGGGGGGCGCGTACGCGTAGCGCTCGAGGTAGTCGGCCACGGCGGCGGGCCCACGCGCGTCGATCGCCCGTGTGTACTCGGCGAAGTGGTCGAAGTCCGCCTCGTAAAGGCCGTAGCACTCGTGGGGGAACGACCCGAACGGCACCAGCACGAGGGCGTCGACGGCGAAGCCCGGGATCACGGTACGCTCGGGGTGGCGGCGGATCGCCTCCTCGGTGACGACCTCCTCGGTCGTGACGAGCACCGTCGTGGCCGCGCGCGCGATGTCGGCGTCCATGTGCGGGTAGCCGTCGATCTGGCAGTTGCCGAAGACGTCCGCGCGATGGACGTGCAGCAGCGCCACGTCGGGGAACAGCGCGGGCACGGCGGCGAGCGTCTCACCCGTGTACGGATCTTGTAGGCTCTTCATCCCGCCGACCGCCATGAGGTCGGAACCGAGCATCGTCAGCGCTGGCAGGAACGGGACGCCCATCGCCGCCGCGCGGAAGCGCAGGCCCAGCGCGAGGTGGCTCCACTCCTCGAGCGCGACCCGCCCGGACTCGACGAAATGGCGGAGGATCTTCGAGACCCCCCACGGCAGGCCGATCGACATCCACGCCGTCACGATCCGCTCGACCGCGCCGGCGACCATGAGGAACTCCCCCTCGGTGCACGTGAGGTTGCGCGAGAGGGTGAGCCCGCGGCGGCGCGCGCGGAGGAGCTCGCGCACGAGCGCCATCGGCGTGCGCGAGAAGAGGCAGCCCCCGACGGCGACGTGATCGCCGTCCTTGATCCGGGCGACGGCGTCCTCCAGCGACGTGAGCTTCTCGGCCGCCGACTTCGTCTTGGCCTCGAGCCGCCGCCGCGCGGCGACGAAGTCGTACTCGGCGGGTTTCACCGGAGGAGCTCCCATCCCGCCTGATACCGGTCGAGCGTCTCGCGCGTCCGGGCGTCCATCGGATGGTCGCGCGCCGGGACGTCCACGTGCTTGGCCTCGCCGCACAGCCGCGTGGTGAAGTAGCGCTGCCCGGTATCGTTCGCCATCGTCACGATCGGGGCGAGCTCCGGGTGACGGAGCGCGAGCTTCAGCGCCGCGGCGACGTTGCACCCGGTCGAGATACCGCAGAAGATCCCCTCCTCGGCGCCGAGCCGCCGCGCCATCGCCACGCTCTCGTCGGTGGTCGTCGTGATGACCCCCGAGAGCAGCGCCACGTCGAGGTTCGCGGGAACGAAGCCGTCGCCGATGCCTTCGATCCCGTGGGGCCCCCACTCGCGCCGCGCGAGGAGCGCGCACTCGTCGGGCTCCACCGCGTAGAGCCGGACGCGCGGATCGCGCTCGCGGAGGAGGCGACCGACGCCGGTCAGCGTCCCGCCGCTGCCCTGCGCGGCGACGAAGGCCCCCACCCGGCCCCCGCACTGCTCCCAGATCTCGGGGCCCGTCGTGCGGTAGTGCGCCTCCACGTTGTCGGCGTTGTCGAACTGGCCGGGCACCCAGTAGCCCGCGGGGTCGCCCGCGCGGATCTCGGCGAGGCGGGCGAGTGCCAGGTCCACGTCGCTCTCGCCTCCCGGCGTGAACACGAGGTCGGCGCCGTAGGCGCGCATGATCTTTTTGCGCTCGTCGCTCATGCCCTCGGGCATGACGATCGTGCACGCATAGCCCTTGACCGCCGCGACGAAGGCGCACGCGATCCCCGCGTTCCCGGTGGAGCACTCGAGGACCCGCATGCCGCGCGTGAGCTCGCCGCGCGCCTCGGCGCGCTCGAACATGTGCAGGTAGATCCGGTCTTTGAGGCTGCCGGTGGGGCCGTACCACTCGATCTTGAGCAAGACCTCCGGCTTGACGGCGGCGGTCACGCGGTTCAGTCGGACGAGCGGCGTGCGCCCGACCGCCTCGGCGATCGACGCCAGCGCGGTGCGGGGCGCGTCCCATCGGATCGGCATGCGTGCGGGATTGTACCCGCGTCAGTCTCGGCGGTCCAGCGAAGGCGAACGTCGGCCGCGGCTTCGGCGCCGCTCGACGGCGAAAAGAGCAATAATGTCCGGCGAGGAGGGGGCCATGCGACTCAAGGACAAGGTCGTCATCGTCACCGGAGGCGCCAAGGGCATCGGCCGCGCTTACTGCCTGGGCGCGGCAGCGGAGGGCGCGCGCGTCGTCGTGGCGGACCTGGCCGACCCGAAGCCCACCGTCAAGGAGGTCGAGGCCCGCGGAGCGCAGGCCCTCGGGGTCGAGTGCGACGTGTCGCGCGAGGCGGACACGCAGCGCCTGGCCACCGAGACGCTCGCGCGGTTCGGCCGCATCGACGTCCTCGTGAACAACGCCGCCCTCTACGGCACCCTGAAGCGCCGGCCCTTCATGGACATCCCGGTCGAGGAGTGGGATCGGGTGATGTCGGTCAATCTGCGCGGGCTGTTCCTCTGTGCCCGCGCGGTGTTCCCGGCGATGAAGGCGCAGGGCAAGGGCAAGATCATCAACATCGCCTCGAGCACCTTCTTCAAGGGCGTCCCGCACTACATCCACTACACCACTTCCAAGGGTGGCGTGGTGGGGTTCACGCGCTCGCTCGCCCGTGAGCTCGGGGAGTTCGGCATCCGTGTGAACGCGATCGCGCCGGGCTTCACCCTCAGCGGCGAGAACGAGAAGAATATCTCGGAGGAGCGGAAGCAGGCCAACGTCCAGGCGCGGATGCTGCAACGAGCCGAGGTCCCGGAGGATCTCGTCGGGACGCTCGTCTTCCTGGCCTCAGACGACAGCGACTTCGTCACGGGCCAGACGATCCTCGTGGACGGCGGCGGCAGCGTCCACTGAGCGCGGGCAGGCGGTGTCGGCGTTCAGACGCTGATCTCGATCCACGCGCGGCGCCGGATGCGCCCTGCGAGCCGCGAGACCAGATCGGTGAGCCACATCTGCCAGCCGTACTTCGCCCGCAGCGCCGCGTGCGCCCGCTCGATCGCCGCAGGCTCGCTGACGAGACGTGCGGTCGCGTCCCGCCACACGCCTTGCACGCGCCCGCGCGCATCCGAAGGCGCGACGCGCGCCCGAGACGAATGGCGCAAGCGCTTGACCTTGCCGGAATCGCCCGCCGTGAACACGTAGAGCCTTCCGCCGGCCTCCGCGAACCAGACGGGCGTCGCCACCTCGGCACCGCTGCGACGGAAGGTCGAGAGGGTCATGTAGCGGTGCTGGTCAAGCTCACCGGCCGGAGTCAGTCGCACTCGGAACCGATACCCTCGACGATGACTTGCCGGAGCACTCCCGGGTCTCCGAGCCGCTTGGCGGCGTCCAGGATTTCGATACCCGCTAGCCGACCTTCGGCATCGTAGTCCGCGGCGATGCCTTCTCCGAGGTGCTTGGTAGTGACGGTCGTTTCCCGGAACCGGAAGTACAACGCGTCCACTTCGCGGTCGTACGTGATCCTCATCGGCCCTCCCTCGAGAAATAATACACGTAGACCGTCACGACGACGATCTCCTCCGGCTCGTCGACGAAGATCGGCCGAACCTGCTTTGTCGCGCACCAGACGCCGTGCCACTCGCGCTCGAACCGGAAGTTTCGTCGGCATTGCGAGCGACCGAGCTCGGCTGGCTCCCATGGGCTCGTCTGGATCGCCTCGCCGACTTCCCCCACCGAGCAGCCGCGAAACAGAACCTGCTGCCGGGCATGATCGGAGAGGCGGATCGGCTTCATGGGGGCTGCGGTTCAGCATGCGATCTTCGCGCTCCAGCGACAATGTGTCGGAATCGATACCCTGCATGAAGGGCCCGGCGCCGAGCTTCGGGCGCGAGGCGCGGAGCCAGCGGGCCAGCCTTGTGATATGGCTTGGATCAAGGAGGTCACTGCTATGCCAGCACGCACAGGAAAAGAGTACCTTGCGGGACTGCGGGAGCAGCGCCGCGAGATCTACCTGGGGGGCCAACGAGTCGAGGACGTCACTGCGTTTCCCGGTCTGGCCAATGGAGCGCGTTCCGTTGCGGCCCTCTACGATATGCAGCATGACCCGGCGCTTCGAAACGAGATGACCTACACATCTCCCACCACCGGCCAGCGCGTCGGCCTTTCGTTCATTACGCCGAAAACCACCGACGACCTGGCGCGGCGGCGGGCGATGATGTCCCACTGGGCCCATACCAGCTTCGGCATGATGGGCCGCACGCCGGACTTCCTGAACACCAGCCTCATGGCCATGGCCGGCGCCGGGGACTACTTTGCTCAGAACCGCCCGGAGTTCAGGCAGAACATCATCGACTACTACGAATACGTTCGGGAGCACGACCTGGTCCTTACCCATACCCTGGTCAACCTGCAACGTAACCGCGCCGCCCCGGGCACGCTCCTGGACGACCGGACGGAGGTCGCCCTTTCGGTGGTTCGGGAGAGCGATGAAGGGATTGTAGTGCGCGGCCCTCGTGTCCTGGCGACTCTGGGGCCGTTGGCCGACGAGATCGCCGTCTATCCTGCCAGGTCTCACAGACTGCCGGGAACGGCACTGGACCGTTACGCCTTCGCCTTCGCCATCCCCTGCGGGGCGCCGGGCCTGCGGTTCCTCTGCCGCGAAAGCTACGACCTGGGCCGCTCCCGCTTCGATCACCCGTTGGGCTCGCGCTTCGAAGAGATGGATGCCATCGTCTTCTTCGACGACGTGCTCGTGCCCTGGAAACGAGTCTTCCTGTACGGCGACACCGAGCTCTGCAACAATCTCGCGATGGCCACGAACCAGTACGCCCATTCCGGGCACCAGGTGGTGACCAAGAACGTGGCCAAGTGCGAGTTCGTCGTGGGGCTGGCCAACCTGGTGGTGAAAACCCTCGGCTCGGAGAGCGCACCCCATGTGCAGGCCATGCTCGCGGAGTTGATCGAGGACCTGGAGATCACCAAAGCGCTGCTCTGTGCAGCCGAGGTGCACGCCACACTGGACCGGTGGGGGGTGATGTGTCCGGCGCGCGCCCCGATCACCGTCGCCCGCAACCTGTTCATCCGCATGTATCCGCGGATGGCGGAGATCATCCAGTTGCTTGGCTCCAGCAGCCTGATGGCCCTGCCGGGCGAGGCAGACTTTTCCGGGCCGTTAGGCAGGAAGATCGAGGAGTACCTGGAGACGGATACGGCCAATGCCAGGGACCGGGTGCAACTCTTCCACCTGGCCTGGGACGTGGCGTGCAGCGCCTTCGGCTCGCGCCAGGTCCTCTACGAGCGCTTCTTCCAGGGCGACTGGATGCGTAACGCGACCCTCCTCTACAGCACCTATGACGTCGAGCCGCTGATGCAGCAAGTACGACGGTTCATGATGGGGCGATCCTGAGATCCGCGCTTGCGCGAGCGTGGCCTGTGCGGCGGTTCAGGGGGCGAGATGCTGTAGAAGGCGGGGGTCGTTGCGGACGGACGCCGAACGGCCCTCGAGCGCGACCCGCCCACTATCGAGCACGTACGCGTACTCGGCGACGCTCAGGGCGAGATCGAGATGCTGCTCGACGAGGACGATCGCCATCTCCTTGACGAGCGCCCGCAGGCGCTCGGCGATCTCCTCGATCACACCGATCCAGACGCCCTCGGTCGGCTCGTCGAGCAGCAGGAGCTTGGGCTTGGACAGTAGCGCGCGGCTGATCGCGAGCATCTTGCGCTCGCCGCCGCTCAGCGTGGCCGCCGGCTGACCGAGCCGCTGCGCAAGCTTCGGAAAGATCGCGAGCACCGAGTCGATCGCCTTGCGGTCGCCGGCGGCGGCGGCGCCCACCTCCAGGTTCTCGCGCACCGACAGGCGGCCGAACACACCCTGCTCCTGAGGCACGTACCCCACGCCGAGGCGCACGCGGCGCTCGGTCGGCAGGTGCGTGGCGTCGCGCCCGTCGAAGACGATGTCGCCGCCGCCTGCCGCGACCTCACCGACGATGGCCCTCATCAGGGTCGTCTTCCCCGCGCCGTTTCTGCCCAGCACGGCGATCGCGCCTCGTCGCGGCGCCGTCACGCTGACGCCGAACAGCACCTGGCTGCGGTCGTAGGAGGCGCAGAGGTCACGAACATGGAGAATCGCCGCCTCCTCAGACACGGGTCAGGTAGACCTCCTGGACCTTGCGGCTTTTCTGGATCTGCTCGACGGTGCCCGTCTCGAGCACGCGCCCCTGGTCGAGGACGGTGAGCACGTCGCAGATCTCGCGGATGAAGTCGAGATCGTGCTCGACGATGACGATCGAGCATGCGCGTCTCAACGGGACCAACAGCTCGCCGGTCGCTCGCCGCTCCTCGAGGCTCATCCCAGCGGTGGGCTCGTCGAGCAGCAGGAGCCGCGGCCGGGAGGCCAGCGCCATGGCGATCTCCAGCCACTGCTGCTCACCGTGCGAGAGGACGGCGGCCGCGGCCGCCCCCCGGTCGAGAAGGCGAAGCTCCGCCAGGATCTCCATGACGCGTGCGTGGAGGCCCGGGCGCGTTCGGGAGAAGGCCAGGACCGTGAGCGGGTTCTGGGCCTGGAGGGCGAGCAACACGTTGTCGTAGACGGACAGTTCCGGGAAGACGCTCGTGACCTGGAACTTGAGGCTCAGCCCCGCTCGGGCCCGCGCGGATGGCGTGGCTTGGGTCAGATCGCGGCCGAGGAAGCGGATCCGCCCGCTGCTCGGCAGCTCGGCGCCGGCGATGCACTTGAGCAGCGTGCTCTTGCCCGAGCCGTTGGGACCGATCAGGCCGTGGAGCTGCCCCTCCTCGACCCCGAAGTCCACTTCGCTCAGCGCCGTGAGCTGGCCGAAGGCCTTGGTGACCCCCGTCGCCTCAAGCAGCGCCATCGTCGGCCTCCTTTGGGATCCGCCGCGGGCGGCGGGCGGCGACGCGGAAGATGCCGACACGCGCCCTCCGGGGGACCAGCAGGCTGATGAGACCGCTCGGCCGGAAGAGGATGACCACGAGCAGGAGCACGCCGAGGATGATGGGCCAGACCGTCGGGTACGCGTCGGCGAGGACGAAGCTGACGATCTCGATTGCGATGACGCCGATGACGGCCCCGATCAACGTGCCAACGCCACCGAAGAGCGCATAGAGGACGATCTGTGTCGACAGGATCACGCCGAGCAGGTTGGGCCACACGAAGCCCTCGTGGAAAGCATAGAGCCCGCCCGCGAGGCCGGCGATGGCGCCGGCCACCGAGAAGACGATGGCCTTCAGCGACTGAACGCCGTACCCGAAGAACGCCATGCGCGCCTCGTTGATGCGAATGCCGGCGAGTGCCAACCCGAGTTGCGAGCCGACGAGATATCGACAGGCGGCATAGACCGCGATCAGGGAGGCCAGCGCCAGATAATAGTAGGTCACGCCCTCGGTGAGCTGCAGCGGACCGGCCGTCATCGGCGGAATCGAGGGAATGCCGTTCTGCCCCCCCAGGTAGTACCAGCCTCGCGCGAGGCGATCACCGGCATACGAGCCGGTCAGCGTCCCCAACGCCACGAACGTGATGCTGGGCGGGTTGCGGCCGAGCAGCAGAAAGGACGCGACGAGGAAGGCGAGCACGAGCCCGACCGCGAGCGCGGCCGGCAGGACCAGGAAGATGGACGTGACGCCGGCATCACGGGCGAGCAGCGCAACGGTGTAGCCGGCCGCCCCGAAAAACAGCGCCTGCCCGAAGCTCATGATGCCGGCGAAACCCCAGACGAGGTCGAAGCTGAGCGCCAGCAGCGCGAGGATCAGCACGCGAGTCACGAAGATGACCCAGAAGTCTTGTAGAGCCAGCGGCAGCAGTGCAAAGACCACGAGCAGGAGGACCTCGAGGGCGGCGACGATCGTCCCCGGCGACGGGCTCGACCGGACTCCGCGTGCCGCGAGGCCCGCGCCCGTGACGCCCGCGCGCCCACCGCTGCCCGCTGGCATCACGCCTCCGCCGCTCAGCACTCCTTGGGATCGACCAGCCCCTTGCTCCGGGCGACGATCTCGTACGTGCCCTGCTTGGCCACGGCGGTGTACATTCGCATCTTGCAGTGGCGCTTGCCCGGCACCATCTCCGCCGGGCCGCCCGGTCCCTCGGTGATCCTGGCGTGATCGAGCGCCTTCGCCACCGCCTCCCGGTCAACCGAGCGCGCCTCCATCACGGCCGCCTCCCACAGCTTCAACCCCCGGTACATCCCGGTGGCGGCGCTCCCGGCCGCGAAGACGATGTTGCCCGGGAACTGCTTGTCGTATTCGGCCTGGATCCGCGCGCTGCCCGGCTCGTCGTTCGTCACCGCGCGGAAGTAATCGAGGCAGCTCGCCAGGCCTTCGATCTCGTGCGGGGCGTTGATGTTGAGCGTGTTCTCGTCGTAGTACACGCAGGAGAGCCGGCCGCCACGCTTCGTGAAGCCCGCCTCGTAGAGCTGCTTGAAGAACGGCCCCACCCCGGGCGGGATGACCGTGTTGAACACGACGTCGACCTTGTTCGTCATGATCTTGTTCACGGTCGCGCTGTACTCCACCTGGTCGAGGGGGTAGTACTCCTCGAAGATGACCTCGCCGCCGTTCCCCTCGATCACCTTGCGCGCGTACTGGTTCAGGACGTGGGGCCAGACGTAATTGGCCGAGGGCAGCGCGAAGCGCTTGCCACCGTTCTTCATGAGCCACGGGATGAACTCGTCGCACTGCTGGGCCGGCGTGGGGCCGGTGCAGAAGATGTAGGGCGTGCACTCCTTGCCCTCGTAGAGCTGTGGGTACACGTAGAGCGTGCGGCCGCGCGTGACGATGACGTCCTTGATCGCGTTGCGCATCGAGCTCGTGATGCCGCCGAACACGACATCGACCTTGTCGCGCTGGATCAGCTTGCGGACGTTGGCGACGGCGGTCGACTCGTTGGACGCGGTGTCCTCGACGTAGAGCTCGATCGGTCGTCCGAGGATCCCGCCCTTCCCGTTGATCTCCTTCATCACGAGCTTCGCGGTGTTGGCGTTCGCGTTCCCGGCGTAGCCGATCGCGCCGGTGAGGTCGGTGGCGATCCCCACCTTGATCGGGGTTGCCCCCCAGGCGGGCCGGATCATCCAACTCCCCGCGCCGGTGGCGATCGCCCCGGCCATCCAGGCCGTGCTTCCCAGGAAACGCCGCCGAGTCGTCATCGACGCGCCGTCATCAAGCTTGCTCTTGTCACTCATGTCTCATACCGTCCTTCCCGCGGTGAACCCGCGCGGCCAGACTCTCACGAGCACCACTGCGATGACGAAGACCAGGACGTCGGCGAGCACGGGCGCCACGGCCCACGGCAGGGCCGCGCTCATGACACCGATGACCCCGGCGCCGACGACGGAGCCCTCGAAGCTCCCGACACCGCCGAGCATCACGGCGAGGAAGCCCTGGATCAGGAAGCGGATGCCGAGATCCGCCGAGAGGGAGAAGACGGGGACCACGAGGGCCCCCGCGAGCCCGGCCAGCGCCGCGCCGAAGGCGAACGTGGCTGCGTAGACCCGGTCGGTCGAGATGCCCGAGGCCCGCGCCAACGAGGGGTTCTCGAGGGCCGCGCGGACACGGAGGCCGAACCCGGTCCGGGTCAGGAGGCGGTAGCTGCCGACCATGACCAGCGTCGTGATGACCACGATGGCCAGACGCCACCGCGCGATATGGATGGCGCCGATGTCGAACGAGCCTGGCAGCGGCTCGGGGACGGCACGATAGAGACCGCCGATCAGCCCGCGGACCGACTCGCGGATTGCCAGGCCGAGCGCGTACGTCCCCAGCATCGCAATGACCGGCGCGGCGTAGAACCGTCGTATGACGAGCCGCTCCAAGACCAGGGCGACGGCGGCGACCACCGCCGGCGCGACCAGCATGCCGAGCCAGATCGGCAGCGCCCACGTGTGGAAGAGGTAGACGGTGTAGGCCCCGAGCAGCACGAACTCGCCGTGGGCGAAGTTGAAGATGCCCATCATACCGGCGATGACGCCGAGGCCGAGCACGACCAGGACCATGATGGCGCCGAAGTTCAGCACCTCGAAGACCGCGGTGACGACGGCTTCCATAGCCGGCTCGCGCCCGGGCGTCCTGTCAGCGTCCAGTCACATCTGCTTCCAGTCGCCCGACTTTTCGAAGGCCTGGGCCGCGCGGTAGATGGTCGGCTCGTCGAAGTGCTTGCCGACGAGCATCATGCCGACCGGCAGCCCGTCCGCCATGCCACACGGCACCGACATGGCAGGATGATGCGTGACGTCGAAGGGCGCCGTGTTGCCGATCATCTCGAGCGCCCGCTGGATGTATTCCTCGCGGCTTGCCTGCGGTCCCGGCAGCGGCGTGGCCTTCATCGGGGTCGTCGGCATCAGGAGCAGGTCGTGATCGGTCAGGACGCGATCGTAGGCCGCCGTGAGCCGCCGCACGATGTTCACGGCCTTCCCGTAGTAGCGCGAGCCGTGCTGGTTCAGGATGTAGGTGCCGAGCATGAGGAAGAGCTTCGTCGTCTCCGAGAACTCGTTGGCGCGGTGGCGCCAGTTGCGGTGGAAGTCCATCAGCGAGACCGAGTAGAGATCGGACCGGCTGAGGCCATAACCGTCACCCCACATCATCGTCTGGGTGAGCCCCTCCACACCGATCGGCGTCCAGATCGCCGGGCCAGCGGTGTGCATGGGAATCGAGACCTCGTCGACCTTGGCCCCTAGCTCCTGGAGCCTGCGCGCCGCGTTGTACACCTTCTCGTTCACCGCCTTCTCGCCGTTCGGCTGCTTGAAGCCCTCGGTCACCATGGCGATCCGCATCCCCCGAACGCCGCCGTCAAGCATGGTCGAGTACGGGTGCACCTTGGGCGCCTTGATCCGTGGGTCGTACCCGTCGTCGCCCGCAATCGCCTCGAGCAGGAGCGCGTTGTCGGCGACGGTGGCCGTCATCGGCCCCGTGTGGTCGACGAAGATCTCGATCGGCATGATGCCCGTGTACGGCACCAGTCCCCACGTCGGCTTCATCCCGCAGA
>Ga0209802_1002431_pt1 | contig 12983 bp, 10 predicted proteins | sample GraSoiAngelo_129_FD_185886 | JGI IMG/M metagenome (GOLD analysis project Ga0209802, IMG submission 185886) | Grasslands soil microbial communities from the Angelo Coastal Reserve, California, USA - 14_0927_12_40cm (SPAdes) (version 2) | ecosystem: Environmental > Terrestrial > Soil > Grasslands ... | reverse complement strand
CGACCCCGCAAGACGCTGGGCTGGCTGCGTCCCGCGGAGGCTCTCGGCCGCTTATTCTCATCGACGTCGGAACAACCTGGTGTTGCGTTGACCGATTGAATTCGCCCTCCCCGCAAGGGGGAGGGAAAATCGGAAGACAACAACGACCCCGACCCTCCCCCTGAGGGGGAGGGATAAGCGAAAGTAGGGTCAACTCTGGGGAAAGGTAGGGCCTTAGCTAAGCTGTCCGGATGGCCGCCGTGAAGCAGGACGCCGTCCAGGAGATCAAGGACCGCCTGGACCTGGTGGACCTGATCTCGGAGCACTTGCGGCTGCAGAAGGCGGGCCGCGACCTCAAGGGATTGTGCCCCTTCCACCAGGAGAAGACCCCATCCTTCTATGTCAGTCCGGAGAAACAGCTCTACCACTGCTACGGCTGCGGGAAAGGGGGCGATCATTTCACCTTCATCCGGGAAATCGAGCATGTGGACTTTCTGGGGGCGCTGCGAATCCTGGCCGAGAAGACCGGGGTCGAGCTAGAGGACAGTCCGGCCGGAGGTCGCCGCCGCGAAGTGCGACGTTCCATCGTGCGCCTCAACCTGCTGGCCGCCCAGTACTTCCATCACATCCTGATGGAGAACCCGGCCGGCCAGACGGCGCTCCGCCAGCTGGAAGGGCGCGGTGTCACCCGCAGCTCCATGGCCGAGTTCCAGCTGGGGTTTGCCCCGGCGGGAGCCCACAAGGACAACCTGGTCCGCTTCCTGCGCAAGCATGGCATTCCGGACAGCGAGATCCTGGAGGCCGGGCTGGCGATGAAGCCCGAGGGGGGCGGCGAGCTCTGGGATCGGTTTCGCCAGCGGATCATGTTCACCATCCACGACGAGCGGGGCGAGCTGGTGGGGTTCGGCGGCCGGGTGATCGATGACCGGCAGCAACCGAAATACTTGAACAGCCCGCAGACCGCGCTGTACGACAAGGGCCGGACACTGTTCAACCTGCATCGGGCGCGCAAGGCGATCGCCGAGGCGCGGCACGCCGTCCTGATGGAGGGGTACTTCGACGCCATCAGCGCCTGGCAGACCGGCGTGCACAACGTGGTGACCACCTCGGGCACCGCCCTGACCGAGCACCAGGTGCGGCTCTTGAAGCGAGAGACCCAGGAGCTGGTGCTGGCCTTCGACCGCGATGACGCGGGCCGCACCGCCACCCAGCGGGCCATCGAGCTGGCCTCCCGGTTCGGGACGCGGATCAAGGTCATCCGGGTGCCGCAGGGCAAGGACCCCGATGACTTCCTGCGGGCCCACGCCGACGGCTGGCCGGCGCTGCTGGAACAGTCCCTGCCCGAGTGGGAGTACCTGCTGCAGCAGGCGCTGGAAGGCCTGGACCTGGCCGAGGCCGACGATCGGCGGCGGGGCGCCGAGGCGGTCATTCCGGTCCTCATCAAGATCCCGGAGGCTTCGGTGCTGGAAATCTATGCCCAGCAGGCAGCGGCCCTGCTCCGGATCGAGCCCGCCGGGCTGCTGAAAGATGTGCAGGCGGTTCGCAGCGGCGCCGTGCCGGTGCGACGGGTGCCCGTCGTGTCAGGTTTAGCCCAGGACCGTCCGGGGAAGCCTCCCGCCATCGCCAAGGATGAGGGGTATCTCCTGGGGTTGGTCATGGGCCGTCCCGAGCTGATCGATCAACTCGCGCCGGAGCTCGCCACCATCGAGTTCGTCAGTCCCATCTACACCGAGCTGTTCGGCCGCCTGGGACAGCTCCACCAGGTGAACCCCACCGCCGATCCGGTGGGGCAGTTCGAGGCCTTTACCCCGGAGGAGCAGCGGCTGCTGGCGCGGGCGGCCATGGCCCACTACCCGGAGTTGGAAGGGGGCAGTGCCGAGGCCCTCCGCCTGAGCCTGGCCCAATGTATCCAAACACTTAAAATAAACGCCTGCCAGCGACGGTTGAAGGTAATTGAGGCCGATTTACGTGCCGCCCGGGCGTCCGGGGACGAGAGCCGCCTCGTAAGCTTGATGGAAGAACACGACCGGCTGGCCCACCATCGCGACGCCCTGAAGGACATGCGGTATGGCCCGAGCTAGGATGCCCGACGCACCGCCCCGCAAGGGTGGTCCGCGCACTCCGAAGCGCGCTGAAGATCCGCTGGTCCTGGCCGCCGAAGGCCTGATCGTCAAGGGGAAGGAACAGGGCTTCCTCACTCCGGACGACATCCTGGGGGCCTTCCCCGACGTCGAGCTCGATCCCGACCAGATCTTCCGCATCTTCAACGTGTTCAAGGAGATGGGGATCGAGGTCACCGACGGGGAGAAGGACTTCGAAGAGATCGTCGAGATCGACGATGAGCTGATCACCACCATCGAGGCCATCGACTCGGTCTCCCTGGATGACCCGGTCCGGATGTACCTGAAGGAGATCGGCCGGGTGTCGCTGCTCAAGGCCGAACAGGAAGTGACCCTGGCCAAGGCCATCGAGGCCGGCGACGATGACGCCAAGCACAAGCTGACCGAGGCCAACCTGCGGCTGGTGGTCTCGATCGCCAAGAAGTACATCGGGCGGGGCATGTCCTTCCTGGACCTGATCCAGGAAGGCAACATGGGTCTGATCCGGGCGGTCGAGAAATTCGACTACCACAAGGGCTACAAGTTCTCCACCTACGCCACCTGGTGGATCCGGCAGGCGATCACGCGGGCCATCGCCGACCAGGCGCGCACCATCCGGATCCCGGTGCACATGGTGGAGACGATCAACAAGCTGGTGCGGGTCTCCCGCCGCCTGCTCCAGGAGCTGGGCCGGGAACCCACCGACCTGGAGATCGGCGACGAAATGGGGATCACGCCGGACAAGGTGCGGGAAATCGTGAAGGTCTCGCAGGACCCGGTCTCCCTGGAGACGCCCATTGGCGAGGAAGAGGATTCGCACCTGGGCGACTTCGTGGAGGACAAGGAAGCCACCTCGCCCTCGGACGCCGCCTCGCTGACCATGCTGCGCACCGAGGTGGAGGACATCCTGGATACCCTGACCCCGCGGGAACGGCGCGTGCTGCAACTCCGCTTCGGCCTGATCGACGGCCACCAGCGGACGCTGGAGGAAGTGGGGAAGCGCTTCGGGGTCACCCGGGAGCGCATCCGCCAGATCGAGGCCAAGGCCCTGCGCAAGCTCCGGCATCCGAGCCGGAGCAAGAAGCTGAAAGACTATCTCGAGTAAGGCCGACCGAGACCCCCTCCCCCACCCCTCCCCGCAAGGGGGAGGGAGAAGCGGTAGAGACCACGAACCTGAGCCTCCCCCTGAGGGGGAAGGGAAAGCTAACCGCGCGGTCGGGGCGCAGCTTAGGCGGCGCTGGTACCTGATCCCGCTTGCGCCACTGGCCGCGGTCTACGTGTACCTCGCTTTTTTCTTTCCCCAGCCCGACGTTCGGATCGTGCTGAGGAGCGTGCCGGTGGTGCCGTTCGCGATCTGGGCCGTCTTCCTCGACCCGCGGCGCCCGCTGCGGACCGCGCCGGCAGCCCGCCGCGTGGTCGGGCAGGCCCTGCTGCTGGTGGCGACCGTGTTGTTCGCGGTCCTCGTCCTCGGCCTGGGTCTCAACTGGATCTTCGACCCAACTCGAGTCGTCTAGTCCTGGCCGCCACGATGTGAAGAGCAGCGGCGCGACTTGACAACGCCGCATATACGCGGATATACACAACGTCGATGAAGCTGGTGAAGGTTCGGCGGGTGGGCAACAGCATTGTGATGACCTTGCCGCGCGGAGTTGAACGCCTGGGCTTTACGCCCGGCAGCCAGGTCCTTGTGGAAGAGCTTCCCTCGGGTCAGCTTCTGGTCACGCCAACCGAGAAGTTCCGTACGCGTCTCCGGAAGACGGGCCGCGAGGTAGTCGCGGAGGATCGCGAAGCGCTAAGCATCCTCGAGGCATACGACCGCCTGGGTTAGCAGCTGGCGGGCGAGCAATCGCCGGAGACCGTCTACCTCATCCGTGACGATGTCACAGGGATTTACGCAGAGATCTTGGGCTGTGCCGATGACGTGGCCCGAAACCAACTACGCGACCCGGATGGGCTGGACGCGGCACTTATGAGGCCGAGCTCCTAGGCGTTCTATCAATCCGGCGACCTCGCCTTGCAGGCGCACGGCATCGCCGGCAAAATCCGCTTGTCTCTGATCTCGCATCCCGACCAGGTTGATTAGGTCAGGAGCAGAACTCCGCAGGGTCCGTCGTTGGCCTGGCTTCAAACTGGGTCTGAGCTCTACCGGGACCGCCTGGCCTTTTTCTGTCCCGAGGAGCTGCGAGACCCCCTCCCCAACCCTCCCCGCAAGGGGGAGGGAGATCTTAGTTACGAGACCGCCCCAACCTGCCCGAGGGACAATGGCAGAGGTGGAGGAGCTGCTGCGCCTCGAAAACCTGCGGACATGGTTCCATACTCGGGATGGCATCGTGCGGGCGGTAGACGGCATTTCGCTGTCGCTCCGCCAGGGCCGGACCTTGGGGCTGGTGGGTGAGTCCGGTTGCGGCAAGAGCGTGACGGCGCTGTCCATCATGCGGCTGGTCGACGCCCCGGGCCGCGTGGAGGAGGGGAGTCGAATCCTCTTCGAGGGCAAAGACCTGGCGGCAGCCAGCGAGGATGAGCTGCAGGAGATCCGCGGCAACCAGATCGCCATGATCTTCCAGGAGCCGATGACGTCGCTCAATCCCGTGTACACGGTCGGTCAGCAGATTGCCGAGGCGGTGGAGCTCCACCGCGGCGTCCGCGGCCGGTCGGCCCTGGAGCAGGCCGTGCAGTTGCTGCAGCTGGTGGGCATTCCCACACCCGAGCGGCGGGTGAACGATTACCCCCACCAGATGTCGGGCGGGATGCGGCAGCGCGTGATGATCGCCATGGCGCTGGCCTGCGATCCGCACCTACTGATCGCCGACGAGCCGACCACCGCCCTCGATGTGACGATCCAGGCCCAGATCCTGGAGCTGATGCGTGACTTGCAGCGGCGGACCAACGCCGCCATCCTCCTGATCACGCACGACCTCGGCGTCGTGGCGGACATGGCTGACGACGTGGCGGTCATGTACGCCGGCCGGATCGTCGAGCAGGGACCGGCGCGGGAGATCTTCGCCAGCCCGCAGCACCCGTACACCGAGGCCCTCCTGCACTCCTTGCCCACCCTGGGCCTGACCCAGGCGGAGCCGCTCAAAGTGATTCGGGGCCAGGTGCCCAGCCCGACGCATTGGCCGAGCGGCTGCCGCTTCGCGCCCCGCTGCGACTACGTCTTCGACAAATGCGTGGAATACCCGCCCCTGTACGAGGCCGGCGGGCAGGTGGCGGCCTGCTGGCTGTGTGCGGACGGGCGACGGGCCAGCGGTGAGCGCCACGCGGTCCGATGACGGCCACGCCCCTCCTGCACGTCCACGGCCTCAAGACCTATTTCCCAGTGCGGCGCGGCATCCTGCAGCGGACGGTCGGCCAGGTGCAGGCGGTCGACGGGGTGGACCTGGAGATCGCGCGCGGCGAAACCCTGGGTCTGGTGGGCGAGTCGGGCTGTGGCAAGTCGACGCTGGGGCGGACCGTGGTTGGCCTGATCAAACCGACTGCCGGCCAGATCTGGTTCGACGGCCGGGAGCTGACCGGCGCCAACGGCGGCCGGCCGAAGGCGGTCCGCCGGGACATGCAGATCATCTTCCAGGATCCGTTCGCGTCCCTCGACCCCCGGATGCGGGTGGGGGAGATCGTGGGCGAAGGCCTGGCCATCCACGGCGGCGGCACGAGCGGGGCGCGGGCCGGCCGGGTGGGTGAGGTGCTGGCCCGGGTGGGGCTCTCGCCGGAGGCCGCCTCCCGCTTTCCGCATCAGTTCTCCGGCGGGCAGCGGCAGCGGATCGGCATTGCTCGCGCGCTCGTCCTCAACCCCAAGTTCCTGGTGGCCGATGAGCCGGTGTCGGCGCTGGACGTCTCCATCCAGTCTCAAGTCCTCAACCTCCTGGTCGAACTGAAGCGAGAGTTCGGCCTGACCTACCTGTTCGTGGCCCACAACCTGGCGGTGGTCGGCTACATCAGCGACCGGATCGCGGTCATGTACCTGGGAAAGATCGTGGAGCTGGCGCCCGCCCGCCAGCTGTTCGCCCAGCCACAGCATCCCTACACCATGGCCCTGCTCTCCTCGATCCCGCCGCCGGTGCCCGACAAGGCCCGCACCCGGGTCGTGCTCGCCGGCGAGGTGCCCAGCCCGATTAACCCGCCGTCCGGTTGCCGCTTCCGGACCCGGTGCCCCCTCGCCCAGCCCATCTGCGCCGCCGTCGAGCCGCCGCTGGTTTCCAAGCGCGATGGGCATCTGGCGGCGTGCCACTTTGCCGGCACGCCGATTCCTGGCATCTGACCCCCGCCCCAATGGGAGGGGAGATTGTGCCTATGTCCGCAAGCGAGGGTCGAGGGCGTCGCGCAGGGCGTCGCCCAGCCAGTTGAACCCGAAGACCGCCAGGCTGATGGCCAGGCCAGGGCCCACCGCCAGCCAGGGGTCATTCTCCAGGAAGTGGGCGCCGGTGTTCATCATGAAGCCCCAATCGGGGATGGGCGGCTGCGCGCCCAGGCCCAGGAACGAGAGGGTCGCCTCCGATAGCATGGCCATGGCCGCCGACAGCGAAATCTGCACGATCAGCGGGTTGAGCAGGTTGGGCACCATGTGGCGGACGATCAGTCGTGCCGGCGACGCGCCCAGCGCCCGAGCGGCGGCGACGAAGTCGAGCTCCCTCAACTGCAGCATCTGCCCTCGAGTGAGTCGGGCATAGACGGGCAGCTGGGTGATCCCGATGGCGATCATGGCGTTGCGCAAGCCTGGTCCCAGCACCGCCACGATGGCGATGGCCAGCACCAGCGCCGGAAAGGCCAGCAGGGCGTCGACGACGCGCATCAGCAGCAGGTCGGTCAGGCCGCCCCGATAGCCGGCCAGCAGGCCGATGCTGCCCCCGCCGACCAGCCCCACGGCCACCGCCACGAAGGCGATGGGCAGCGACACCCGGCTCCCCCAGACCACTCGGGCGAACAGGTCGCGCCCCAGCTCGTCGGTGCCCAGGGGGTGGCCGGCGCCCGGGCCGAGGAGGGCGTGCCCGGGATCCGTGGCGATGGGATCGTGCAGGGCGATCCAGGGTGCGAGCAGCGCGATCAGGGCCAGCCCCAGCAGCAGGGTGGCGGCCACCGCCACCCGCGGATAGGTGCGCAGCAGCCGGCGGACGGAGACGGGCGGGGCGGCGGCCGTCTCAATCAGGTCGGGTTCCAGGACGCTGGCGCCGCCCACGGCGCTCACCCGTAGCTGATCCGCGGGTTGAGCCAGGCGTAAGCCAGGTCGACCGCCAGGTTGGCCAGCATGTAGGAAAACGCCACGGTGAGCACGATGCCCTGCACGATCGGATAGTCGCGGCCGAAGATGCTGTCGATCGCCAGCTTGCCGATGCCGGGCCAGGAGAACAGGGTCTCCGTCACCAGGGCGCCCTCCAGGATGGCTCCCACCTGGATCCCGACTACCGTCACCACCGGGATGAGGGCGTTCTTCAGCGCGTGGCGCATGATGACCCGGCCCCAACCGGCGCCCTTGGCCCGGGCCGTCCGGATGTAGTCCTGGCGGAGCACCTCCAGCATGGAGGACCGGGTGAAGCGCATGTTGACCGCGGTGGTGACGGTGCCCAGGGTGATGGCGGGCAGGACCAGCCGGTGCAGGTTGTCGAGCAGCGACTCGGTGGGCGACGTATAGCCGCCGGGCGGGAAAAGCCGGAGCTGCACCGACATGACGAGGATGAGGAGGATGCCGATGAAGAAGTTGGGGACGGACACGCCCAGCACGGTGAAACCGGTGGCGGCCACGTCCACGGCCGAGCCCCGCCGCAGCGCCGCCAGCGTCCCCAAGGGGATGGCGACCACCACCGACCAGAGGAGGGCCGCCAGGCCGAGCTCGAGCGTGTTCGGCAGCCGCTCGCCGATGGCCTCCACCACCGGCTGATTGGTGCGCACCGAGCGGCCCAGGTCCCCCCGGACCGCGCGGCCGATCCAGTGCAGGTACTGTTCCGGGAGCGGCTGGTCCAGCCCCAGCTCATGGCGGAGGGCGGCCACCGCCTCCGGCGAGTGCTCTTCGCCCAACATGATCTGGGCAGGGTCGCCCGGAGTCAGGTGAATGAGGGAGAAGACCGCCAGGCTGACCAGGAAGGCGACCGGCACCATCAACGCCAGCCGCCTGACCAGGTACTGGACCACCGCGGGCTAGCCTGTCCTCTCGGTCACTAGCTGAGGCACGTTTGGGTCAGGTGGAACGAGACCCCCCACCCTGACCCTCCCCCACAAGGGGGGAGGGAGAACGAGAGTGTCCGGCCATGCTAGCCCTTCCAGACCTCCCGGAACCGGTCGATGCTGTCGGCGATCAGGGTGAAGTTGTGCACCTTGCTGGAGGTGATCTCCTGGCTGGGGTTGTGGTCGATGAAGACGTAGGCCACGTCCTCCACCAGCGTCCGCTGCGCCTGGTCGTACAGGTCCTTGCGCTTTGCCTGGTCGCTTTCGGCGCGCGCCCGTTCCAGCAGCGCGTCGACCTGCGGGTTGGAATACTGTCCGTCGTTGAAGCCGCCCCCGGTATGGAACCAGCCGTACATGTTGCCGTCCGGATCAATGCGCCCGCTCCAGCCGACCAGGGCGGCATCAAAGGTATGCGCCTCGGCTTCATTGAGGATCTGCCCGAACTCCTCGGTCTGGATGTTCACGGTGATCCCGGCTTTGCTCAGCTGGTCCTTGATGAGGGTGGCCTCCTGGATGCTGTCTGCCGTGTTGGGGGTCTTCAGGCCGAAGGAGAAGCCGGTGGCCATCGCCTTCGCCTTGTCGAGGTCCGCCGCGTCGTAGATCTTCTCGCTGGGATCGACCGCCCAGCTGGCGGGGGGAATGGGGCCATGGCTGATGATGTTCACGCCGAAGCTCACGTTCTGGATGATCTGGGCCCGGTCCAGGGCCAGCGCCACCGCCTTCCGCTTGGCCGGGTCGGCAAAGATGCCCTTGTGGCTGTTCACCTCGAAGCCCTCAAAGCCGAGCCCGGGGGTGGCCTGGTAGACCAGGCTGGAATCCTTCTGGACGCTGGCGATGTCCTTGCTGGCGATGGAGTTGGTGGCCGCCACGTCGATGTCGCCGGTGCGCAGGGCGGCCAGCACCGAGTTGGGGTCGGTGATCGGCCGGTAGATGACCCCGTCCAGGTAGGGGAGGCCGGCCTTCCAATAGGTCGGGTTCTTCTTCAGGGTCAGGTGGTCGTCCCGCTTCCATTCCACGAACATGAAGGGCCCCGTCCCGGCGCCCAGCGGGTTGCGGCCGAAGTCGGCGCCGCCTTTCGAGATCGCGTCCGGTGACAGCATCATGCCCGCCCGGTCGACCAGCTGGGCAAGCAAGGCGGCGTCGGGGCGCTTGAGGTGGAACACGACGGTGGCCGGGTCCTTGACCTCCACCGATTGGACGCTGGCCAGTTCGCTCTTGCGCGGCGAGCTGGCCGCCGTCAGGATCCGGTCGATGTTGAACTTGACCACGTCGGCGGCGAAGGCGGTCCCATCGTGGAACTTGACCCCCTGGCGAAGGGTAAAGGTCAGCGTGGTCGGGTCCGTGTACGTCCAGGCGGTCGCCAGCCCGGGCTTGATGGTGAGCGTCTGGTCGATGGAGACCAGGGACTCGTACATGTTGTAGAAAACCTGGCGTTCCACCCGCTGGGACGACTTCAAGGGGTCCAGCGTCCGCAGTTCCGATTCGATGGCGATCTTGAGGGTGCCGCCGGCCTTGGGGGCCGCCGCACTGGGGCCGGTTCCGCTGCCACTGGCGCACGCCGACAAGAGGATGCCTCCCAGGATGCCGACCACCAGGCGTTTCATGCGTTTTCCTCCCCTGCGAAATGCTCAGGTCGCTTCCAGGAGCCAGTTCACTACACGGTTACAGCCGCCGTCAAGCAGCGGGCCCAGACGGCCTGTTCCGGCGACGACCAGCGTGGAGGGAGCTAGGCGGCGGCCTGGCTCGGAAACTCCCGGGGCGCCGCGGCCGCCGGTGAGGCCACCAGCCGCCAGGCTGCCAGCACGAAGGCGACCTCGGTGACCACCAGCACCGGCCCCAGCAGGACGCCCCGGCCGTCGAAGCCCCAGTAGGAGATGGCCAGCAGGAGCAGGTAGCCGGCCAGGAGGATCCGGCGCTGCCCCTGGTCGAGGGATCCATGCAGCGCAATCCCGCCCGCCAGCAAGAGCGTGGCCAGGTCCTGATCGTGCAGATAGGGCGTGACCAGCAGGGAGCCGACCAGCCCCACCGCCATCGGCAGGGCGATTCCCGATGCTCGCTGGTGATAGGCCACCGCCAGCGTCAGCACCACGATCAGGCATCGCACGACGAAGGGTCCAACACCATGACCGAGGAGTCCCTGGATGGTGAACTGAGCCGGCACCAGGACCTCGGGTCCGGCGGCCGCCGCTGCAACGATCCGAAGGGCCCAGGCGTGCATGCCATCGAGGCCGGTGGTGGCCACCGCGATGGCCGCGATCCCGGCCGACCCAGCCGCCCAGCTGAGGACGGTGCGCCAGTACCCGATGACCAGCAGGGCGAACGGAACGAGAATGGCGACCTGGGGTTTGAACACCAGCGCGGTGAGCAGGAGGCCGGCGACGACCTCCCGTCGTTGTCTCAGAAACCACCAGGCCGCCGCGACGGCAACCAGCTCGACGATCAACACGTCACCCAGCACCACCGCGAAGAGCACCGGGAAGAGCGCCAGCGTGGCGCACACGGCGGTCCAGCGCGCCAGTCGGGAGCGTCCCGGGGCGACCAGGTGGCAACCCAAGAACAGCAGGCCGACCAGCAGCGCCGTCCAGCATGCCAGCGCCACCGGCAGCGGGAGCAGGGCGAACGGCGCTGCCAGCCACGCCACTGGCGGCGCCAGGAGAGTCGGGAACCAGGGCATCGCGTCGGGACCGCCGAGCGCCAGCCATTCCTGTCGCTGGGCCCCCAGGTCGTAGAGCCGGCTCCATCCCAGGTGCAGGCCCACGCGCGCCATCAGGTAGAAACATGAGCTGAAGTCGGAGAATCCAGGATGATGCAGGATGAAGTTTCCCCAGGTCGCCGCGGTGGCCCGTAGCTGGTTCAGCGCCAGGGCGGCAGCGACGACGAGGATCAGGACCTGCGCCGTCGGACGCGCCGGAGAGCGCATAGGCTAATAACCCGGCGAGTGGGCGAACTTTGCGATCAGCCCGTGGGGGCCTTCACGGTCTCCCGCAGCCAGCGGACCAGCTGTGCCACCATTTCGTACCGTCCGAAGGAGGGCATCAGGTACACGCCCTGGACCAGGTCCCGAGTTTCCTCCAGCAGCTCGCGCGACTGGGCCAGGCCTTCCTGGATGCCACTCTCGCCGGCCTTCCGCATCCGGTCCCGGAGCGCCTGGGGGACCACGATGCCGGGCACCTCGTTGTGCATGAACTCGGCATGGCGCGAGCTCTGCAGGGGCAGGACGCCGAGCAGGAAGGGGATGGGGAGCGGGCCGGTGCGCTGGAAGAACCGCTCCAGCGTCTTGCGGTCGTAGAGCGGCTGCGACATGGCGACGTGGGCCCCCGCCTCGATCTTCTGCCGGAACCGGTCCAGCTCGGTCTCCAGGTCTTCGGCCGACGGGTTGACAGCGCAGGCGATGGTGAAGGCCGCCGGCTTGCCGATGGAGGTGCCCAGCCAGTCGTAGCCCTCGTTGAGGCGGCTCAGGATCTTGATCAGCCCGATCGAGTCGACGTCCCACACCCCCGTCGCCGAGGGGTAGTCACCGATCCGGGGCGGGTCACCGGTGAGGGCGATGACGTTGCGCACTCCCATGGCATGGGCCCCGATCAGCTCCGCCTGCAGCGCCATCAGGTTCTTGTCCCGGCTGGTGAAATGGATGATGGGGTCCATGCCCACCTGCTGCCGGATCATCAGCGCCAGCGCCAGGGCGCTCATGCGCACCCGCGCCATCGGGCTGTCGCCGATGTTGACCGCGTCGGCGCCGGCGTCTTTGACCAGCTCCGCCCCAGCGATGCACTTGGCCGGGTTGAGGCCGCGGGGCGGGTCGATCTCGACGCTGATCACAAAGCGCCGCTCCTGCAGCCGCTGGCCAAACGGTGTCGGTGGCAGTTCTTCGGTGGGGGCCAGGTCCAGCGGGATGGCCGGCTCGGCGCGCACCGGGCGCGCCAGCTGGGCCATGGTCTTGGGGCTGAGCGCGGCCCGCATGGCGGCAATGTGGGCCGGGGTGGTGCCGCAGCAGCCGCCGATGTACGCCACCCCCAGGGCGGCGGCGCGGGCGGCGTAGTCGGCGAAATAGTCGGGACTGGCGAAGTAGAAGAAGCGGCCCTCCACCCGGGCCGGCAGGCCGGCATTCGGTTGCCCCGAGAGCGGCAGCCGGGTCAGCGGCCGCATCGTTTCCAGCACCTGCAGGGCTACCTGGGGTCCCACCCCGCAGTTCACCCCGATGACATCTACCCCGGCCGCTTCCAGCGCGGTCACCACCTGGGATGGCTCCTCACCGCTCAACGTGAGGCCGTCCTCGGCGAAGGTCATCTGGGCCACCAGCGGCAGGTCGCAGGCGGCCCGGGCGGCCTGCACGGCGGCCAGCAGCTCGGGCAGGTTGGTGAACGTCTCCAGCACCAGCAGGTCGGCGCCGCCCTCCAGCAAACCTTCGATCTGCTCGCGGAAGGTGGCCTGGGCCTCGGCCAGGGTGATGCGGCCCACCGGCTGCAGGGTCTGGCCGATCGGTCCCACCGATCCCGCCAGGAACACCGGCTCGCCGCTGACCTCGCGCGCCTCGCGGGCGAGCTTGACCGCGCGCAGGTTGATGTCGCGCACCTTCGCCTCCAGGCCGTGGCGAGCCAGCTTGATCCGGTTGGCGCCGAAGGTGTTGGTCTCGATCAGCTCGGCGCCGGCCCGAATGTACTCGCGATGGATCTCTTCCACGATGCGCGGCTCGGTCAGGTTCAGCTCATCAAAGCAGCGCTCGAACGGGATGCCGTGCAGGTGCAGCTG
>Ga0209802_1002430_pt1 | contig 12985 bp, 11 predicted proteins | sample GraSoiAngelo_129_FD_185886 | JGI IMG/M metagenome (GOLD analysis project Ga0209802, IMG submission 185886) | Grasslands soil microbial communities from the Angelo Coastal Reserve, California, USA - 14_0927_12_40cm (SPAdes) (version 2) | ecosystem: Environmental > Terrestrial > Soil > Grasslands ... | reverse complement strand
TCCGGACCTGATCCTGATGGACATCCAACTTCCTCGGCTGTCCGGGATTGAGGTGACCCGCACGCTCCGGAGCGAGCCGATCACGGCAAACACCCCCATCATCGCGATCACGTCCTTCGCGCTGTCCGGTGACGAACAGAGAGCCAAGGAGGCCGGTGCTACCGCTTACATGGCGAAGCCGTATAGCCCCCGCGATCTCCTCGCGCTGATCCGAAAGCTGTTACCGGAGAGCGAGTGATGGTGCTTGCACTCGCTCCCGTCTGAAGAACCAGGCCGATTCTTGCCGCAGGCTTTGCCCCGAATGGGTCTAGATCGACGGCCCGAGAGGCGGGGCTCTTCACGCAAGTTTGCCCTGCGCGTTTTAGTCGCGTCAGGTTTCTGCGGGGTGTTCGGACGAGAACCTTGCGGAACTGCCTGCGAAAACGCGACCGCGACCAAACGCGGGTTCGAACCCCGTGGGACGCCCGAGTGGAGCTACTTTGACTCGACGATCTTGTGGCGCTGGGTGCCCAGGCCAGAGATGCCCATCTCGACCACGTCGCCGGGCTGCAGGTACCGGGGCGGCTTCGCGCCGTGGCCGACGCCCGCCGGCGTTCCGGTGGAGATCACGTCGCCGGCGCGCAGCGACATGAAGCGGCTGACGTAGGCAATCAAGGACGCGACCGAGAAGATCATCTTGCCGGTATTGCCGTACTGGCGGCGCTCGCCGTTCACCGTCGTCCACAATGCCATCGCCTGCGGATCGCCGGCTTCGTCGGCCGTGACGAGCCACGGGCCCGTCGGGCCGAACGTGTCGGCGCTCTTGCCCCCTTGGTGGTCGTGCCGCCGTGCTCCATCTGGAACGCGCGCTCGGAGACGTCGTTCACCAGGCAGTAGCCGGCGACGTAGCGGAGCGCGTCGGCCTCCTCGACGTAGCGCGCGTCGCGTCCCAGCACCACGCCGAGCTCGACCTCGTAATCGAGCTTCGCCGCGCCGCGCGGGCGCACGATGGGATCGTCGGGGCCGCAGATCGCGCTCGGCGCCTTGATGAACAGGGTGGGTTCTTTCGGGAGCGCCATGCCGACCTCGGCCGCGTGGTCGGTGTAGTTGAGCCCGATGCAGACCATCTTGCCCATGCCCGCCAGCGGACAGCCCAGGCGCGGGCGGCCGCGCACGACCGGGAGTCGCGCGAGGTTGACGGCGCGGAGCTTCTTGAGCATCGCCGGCGCGAGTGCCGGCGGCGTCACGTCCTTGATCACGCGCCCGAGGTCGTGGAGCTTTCCGTCAGCGTCGATCGCGCCGGGACGCTCGGCGCCGGGTCGGCCGTACCGTACGAGCTTCATGTCAGTCGCCTCTCATGTGTGCCGCGCTCCGATCACCGTGCCGGACGCCTCACGCGTACCGGACGCCGATGATCTCGCCGACCAGCGCGGGCTTCTCATGCCCTTCGATCTCCACCGTCATCTCGGAGCTGACGCGCACGCCGTTGCCGGCCACCTCTTCGGCGCCGGTGATGCGCTGGCGCACGCGGATGCGCGCTCCGGCCTGGACCGGCGAGATGAAGCGAACCTTGTTCGAGCCATAGTTGATGCCGCGGCTCCGCTTGGTGACCTCGAGCAAGGTCGCGGCCATTCGCGGGACCAGGGACAGGGTCAGGTAGCCGTGGGCGATCGTCTTGCCGCCGGGCATCTCGCGCTTCGCACGCTCGACGTCGACGTGGATCCACTGATGATCTCCGGTCGCCTCGGCGAACTTGTCGATCATCGCCTGATCGACCGTGATCCAGTCCGACGGGCCGAGCTCGCGTCCGACGAGCTTCAGGAGATCCTTGGGATACTCGACTTTGAGCGTGGTCATCTCTTCCTCCTGGCAATCAAGTGCTCGCGCGGGGGGCACGGCCCACGCCATCTCCGTCGCGTGGCGCGCCTCGAACTCGCGAATCTTGTCCTCGAAGCCCAAGGTCAGCCCGATCTCGTCCCGGCCGGTCAGGAGCATCTCCTTGCGAAACGCGTCGACCTCGAATCGGTGCCGGGCGCCATCGGGCGCCGTCACGGTCTGCGACTCGAGATCGACCGTGAGCGTGGCGCCGGGCTCGTCGTGGAGTTGGCGCCGGAGCTGCGCGACGACGTCGGCCGGCAGGATCACCGGCAGCAAGCCGTTCTTGAAGCAGTTCTGATGGAAGATGTCGCCGAGGCTCGGCGCGATCACCGAGCGCATGCCGTAGGCCGCCAGAGCCCACACCGCGGCCTCGCGCGAGGAGCCGCAGCCGAAGTTCTCGGCGGCGACGACGATCCGGGCTCCGCGGTACGGCGGCTGGTTCAGGACGAAGTCGGGCCGCTCGGCGCCGTCGCCACCGAAGCGCACGTCGTGAAACAGGAAGCTCGAGTACTCGGGAACGCTCCGGTCCTTGCGGAGGAAGCGCGCCGGGATCACGCGATCGGTGTCGACGTTCGGGAGATCGATCGGCACGCCGACGGCGGTGACGCGCGTAAACGGTTCCACGTCTACGCTCCGAGGGTGCGCACGTCGGTGAGTCGTCCGGTGACGGCGGCGGCCGCCGCCATCGCGGGAGACATGAGATGCGTTCGCGCCCCCTTGCCCTGGCGGCCCTCGAAGTTACGGTTCGACGTGGACGCGACACGCTCGCCCGCGGCGGCGGTCTCGCCGTTCATCCCGACGCACATCGAGCAGCCGGCCTCGCGCCACTCGAAGCCCGCGTCGACGAAGACGCGGTCGAGGCCTTCCGCTTCGGCGGCACGCTTGATCAGCCCCGACCCCGGCACGATCCACGCCGGCACCACCGCGCGGCGCCCCTTCGCGATGCGCGCCGCGGCGCGCAGGTCGTCGAGACGGCTGTTGGTGCACGAGCCGATGAACACTCGATCGACCGTGATGTCGCCGAGCGGCGTGCCCGGGCTGAGCCCCATATAGGCGAGCGCGCGCGTCATGCTCTCGCGCCGGCCGGCGTCGGCGCTATCCGATGGATCGGGGACACGCGCGGTGATCGGCAGCGCGTCCTGCGGGCTCGTCCCCCAGGTGACGGTGGGCGCGATCTCGCTCGCGGCCAGCGGCACCTCGCGGTCGAACGTCGCCCCTGCGTCGCTCGGCAGCGCCTTCCACTCGGCCAGCGCTTGCCGCCACGCCTCGCCGCTCGGCGCCAGCGGCCGGCCTTCGATGTAGGCGAACGTCGTCTCGTCGGGCGCGATCATGCCGGCGCGCGCGCCAGCCTCGATCGACATGTTGCACACGGTCATGCGCTCGTCCATCGACATGGCGCGGATCGTCGAGCCCGCGTACTCGATCGCGTGGCGCACGCCGCCGGCGGCGCCGATCTTCGCGATGATCGCCAGGATCACGTCCTTGGCGTTGACGCCGGGCCCCAGTCGCCCCTCGACCGAGATCCGCATGGTCAGGGGCTTCTTCTGCCACAGGGTCTGCGTGGCCAGCACGTGCTCGACCTCGCTCGAGCCGATCCCGAACGCGAGCGCGCCGAACGCCCCGTGCGTGGCCGTGTGCGAGTCGCCACAGACGAGCGTGATGCCCGGGACCGTCAACCCCTGCTCCGGGCCGATCACGTGCACGATGCCGCGACGGGGATCGCCGACACCGAAGTAGAGGATGCGCCGCTCGGCGGTGTGACGCCCGAGCGCCTCGACCATGCCCCGGGTCTCGGCGTCGACCGTCGGCGACCCGGGCGAGGTCAGAAGGTAGTGGTCGGCCGTCGCGAAGCTGAGGTCGGGGCGACGCACTGTCCTCCCGCTCTGCGCCAGCCGCCCAAACGCGGCGGTTGTCCCCTCGTGGAGCAGGTGGCGATCGATATAGAGGAGCACGTGCCCGCCCGGGCCTTCGGCCACTACGTGCCGGGCCCAGATCTTCTCGAACATCGTGCGCGGTGCGGTCCGCGCGGCAGGCCGTCGCGGGGCTGGGGCCCCCCCGCTCGAAGCGCGGCTATCAGTTGTGGACACCGAGGCGCTCTCCCGGCCGGAAGAGTACTCGGTGGCCCAGAGCACCTCAACTACTAATTGCGCTTGGTCTCCTCGGCCGCGACGCGCATGCCTTCCTTCAAACCGTCCGGCGGGCTCACGACGAGGCGCTCGCTGCCGCTGAGCCCCGCCACGATCTCGACCGATTGTCCGAGGTCTCGGCCGAGCTGCACGCCCAGGTAGTGCACGGTGCCGTCGCGGCGCACGTCGACGACTTGCGACCCGGCCGAGCGCGCGAGCAGCGCGGTCGCGGGGACGATCCACACGGCTTCTGTGGGCACGAGGCTGAACTTGACCTGCGCGTACATCCCCGGCATGAGCGCGTGGTCGTCGTTACGCAGGCGCACCTCGGTGAGCAAGGTGCGCGAGGTGGAATCGAGGGCGCCCGCGGTGCTCGCGATCTTGCCGACGAACGCCCGCTGCGGGTACTCGGGCACGAGGATCCGCACCTCCTGACCCGGCACGATCGAGCGTACGAACGTCTGAGGGACGTTGACGAAGATACGGAGGTTCTCGACGTGGGCGATCCGGAACAGCAGATTCGCGCCGCTGCCGCTGCCCGAGGTGATCAAGGCGCCGCGGTCGATCCCGCGCGCGGTGATGATGCCGGCGAACGGCGCCTCAACCCTCTGGAAGGACTGGAGCGCCATCAGCCGCTGCACGTTGGCCTCGCTCGCCGCCACGCTCGCGCGCGCGGCGTCGACGCTCGCCTCGAGCGCGCCGAGATTGGCCTGCATCGCCTCGACGTTGGCCTGGGACACGGCCGTGGTCGCGCGCGCGGCGGCGTGTGCCGTCCGCTTCTCGTCGGCGTCCTGGTGGGCGATCAGCTCGTCACGTTCCAGCTTGCCGAAGCGATCGGCGGTGACGCCGGCAAAGCTTTCGTTCGCCTTCGACTGCTCGAGGCCCGCGCGCGCCTGGTTGAGGTTCGCCTGCGCCTGAGTGAAGCTCGCGCGCGCCTGCGCGAGACCCGAACGCGTCTGGGCCAGCGCGGCGCGGGCCTGGCTGAGCTCCTGATCGAGCTCCGGGGTGTCGATCTGGGCCAGGGCCTTCCCCGCCGCCACGCGGTCGCCGATGTCGACGTAGCGCTCGCGGACGTAGCCGCTGGTACGCGCGTAGATCGCCGCCTCCTCGATCGCCTGGATGTTGCTCGGCAGCACGAGGTGGATCGGCCCATCGGCGCGCTTCGGAGCGATCACGCTCACCTGGACGAGCCCGGCATCCGGCGCCGTCGAGGCCGCGACGAGCTCGGCGTTCTGGCGCAGGCGCGGCACGATACCGATGACGACGAGCACCGCGAGGAACGCGGTCCCGATGAGAAGACCCCACCCTGTTCGTGACTTGGGCATCGTTCACTCCTGAGCTGCTGGCGACGCCGAGTCGTGCTCGGAGTCGGCCAGGAAGTCCCGCCGGGGCGGACGCCGCCGCAGGATGCTGTAGACGAGAGGCACCAGGAAGAGCGTGGCGAAGGTCGCCACCGTCAGGCCACCGATGACCGCGCGCCCGAGCGGCGCGTTCTGCTCGCCGCCCTCGCCGAGGCCGAGTGACATCGGCAGCATCCCGATGATCATGGCCAGCGCGGTCATCAGCACCGGCCGCAGGCGCGTGGCGCCCGCGGCGAGCGCGGCGCTGCGGGCGTCGTGGCCCTCCAGCATCTGGTCGTTCGCGAAGGTCACCATCAGGATGCTGTTCGCGGTGGCCACGCCGACGCTCATGATGGCGCCCATCAGGGCGGGCACGCTGAACGTCGTGTGGGTGACGAAGAGCATCCACACGATGCCGCAGAGGCCGGTCGGTAGCGCGGTGATGATGATGAACGGGTCGAGCCAGGACTGGAAGTTGACCACCATCAGCATGTAGACGAGCAGGACGGCGAAGATCAGGCCCAGACCCAGGCGCAGGAACGCCGAGTTCATGCTCTCGACCTGGCCGCGCACCGAGATCGTATGGCCCGGCGGCAATTTGGGCCGGAGCTCGGCCACGATCCGCTGGACGGCGGCGGCGACGGTGCCGAGGTCGCGATCCTGAACGTTGGCGTACACGTCGAACACCGGCTGCACGTTCGAGTGGCTGAGGACCGCCGCCACTTCCCGCCGCTCGAGCGTGGCCAGATTGCTGAGCAGCTGCGGCGGTCCGGCGGTCGCCGGGGTCACCGACGTGTTCATGAGGTTGTTCACCGAGTCGACCCGGCCCTGCGGCGTCTGGACCGCCACGACGTAATTGATGCCGCTGCGGGGATCCGACCAGTAGTTCGGCGCGACGACCGAGCTCGAGCTCAAGGTGACGAGGACGTTGTTGGCCACGTCGCGTTGAGTCAGGCCGAGCTCGGCAAGCCGCGATCGATCGACGTTGACCATCAGGGACGGTGAGTTGACGACCTGGTGCAGGTGGACGTCGGCCGCGCCCGGAATCCGCGCCATGCGCGCGGCGGCCTCCAGCGCGATCTCGTGGGTGGCCTGCTGGTTGAACCCCGTCACCTGCACGTCGATCGGCGCCGGCAGCCCGAAGTTCAGGATCTGGCTCACGATGTCAGCCGGCTGGAAGAAGAAGGTAACGCCCGGAAACTCTCGGGGCAGCGTCTCGCGCAAGGTCTTCATCCAGCGCGCGGTCCGCTCGTGGTGCTCGGGATTCAGCGCGACGAGGATCTCTCCGTCCGAGGGACCGATGGTGACGCTGTCGGTGAAGGCCAGGTTGATGGGCTGCGGCTGGCCGATGTTGTCGATGATCAGCTGGATCTGGTCCCGGGGAATCTGACGGCGGATCGAGGCCTCGACCTGGGCGAACACCTGCTCGGTCTCCTCGATCCGCGTGCCCGCCGGCGCCCGCACGTGCAGTCGGAACTGGCCGGTGTCGACCTCGGGGAAGAAGTCGCGCCCGACGAACGGAAGGAGCGCCGCGCCGCTCACCGCGATCACGCCGAAGACGACGAAGACGCGTCCGCGCCGCGCCAGCGCGGTCTCGAGGACACCGACGTACGCGGTCCGGAGCCGCTCGAACTGACGCTGGAATCCGGCGTGGATCCGGCCGAAGAAGCTCGACGGCACGCCGGCGCCGGCCTCGTCGTGGACCTCGGCCCCCAGCAGATACCGCACGAGTGTGGGGACGATCGTGCGAGAGAGCAGATACGAGGCCAGCATCGCGAACACCACGGCCAACGCCAGCGGCGTGAAGAGATACTTCGCCGGGCCCGTGAGGAACACGACCGGGACGAAGACGATGCAGATCGAGAGCGTCGAGACGAAGGCCGGCGTCGCGATCTGCTGGGCACCGTCGAGGATCGCCTGCACCAGCCGCTTGCCGAGCCCGAGGTTGCGGTGGATGTTCTCGATCTCGACGGTGGCGTCGTCGACGAGGATGCCGACGGCGAGCGCCAGCCCGCCGAGCGTCATCACGTTGAGCGTCTGACCGATCGCGCTCAGGATCGCCAGGGACGTGAGGATCGAGAGCGGGATCGACGTGATCACGACGAGCGTGCTCCGCCAGCTGCCGAGGAACAGCAGGATCATCAGGCCGGTGAGGCAGGCGGCGATGGCGCCCTCCGTGAGCACGCCGGCGATCGCGGCGCGCACGAAGAGCGACTGGTCGAACAGCTCCTTGACCTCGAGCCCGGGCGGCGCGGCGGCGCGGATCGACGGGAGCAGCGCCTTCAGCTGCTTGACGATCGTCAGGGTCGAGGCCCCGCCCTTCTTGATCACCGTGAGCAGCACCGAGCGGCGGCCGTCCTGGCGGACGATGTTGGTCTGGACCGCGAACCCGTCGCGCACGTGCGCGACGTCACGCAGGTAGACGGTGGCGCCGTTGACGACCTTGACCGGCAGCTCGTTGAGCGCGGACACGGCGTCGGGGCTGCTGTTCAGGCTCACCCGGTACTCCTGCGCTCCGAGCTTCACGCTGCCCGACGGCAAGGTCAGGTTCTGGAGGTTGACGGCGTTGCTGACGTCCGCCGACGAGATCGACTTCGCCAGGAGCGCCTGCGGATCGAGGTCGACCATGATCTGACGCGGCTTGCCGCCGTACGGCAGCGGCAGGGTGATGCCCTGGATCGGCGCGACCTGCTGACGGATCCGATAGATGCCGTAATCGTAGAGCTGCGCCTCCGGGATCGCCTTGCCGCTGAGCGCGAGCTGGATGATCGGCACGCTCGACGCGTTGTATTGAAGGATGAACGGCGGAACCGCGCCGGGCGGCATGCGGCGCAGGATCGTCTGCGACACGGCCGTCACCTGAGCCAGCGCCCCCTCGACGTTCACGTTGGGCTGGAAGTAGATCTTGATGACGCCGACCCCCGGGTAGGTGTGCGACTCGATCGAGCGCACATCGCTGACCGCCGACGAGATCGTGTACTCGGAGAACGTCGTGATCCGGGAGGCCATGTCCTCCGTCGTCAACCCGTCATAGTTCCAGATCACCGAAACGACCGGGATGTCGATCTCCGGGAAGATATCGCTGGGCGTCGTCACGATCGCCGCGATGCCGAGCAACAGGATCGCGAGGCCCATCACCACGAAGGTGTACGGGCGACGGAGCGCCAGTCGAACGATCCACATGAGACCGAATCCCCCCTTCCCCCTGTTGATGCGGGGGAACCGCCGGGCGATTCGTCGGTGGATCGCGTGTCAGCGGCCTGACGACGTGTTCGAGCCGTTCGGGCAGAAAGCCCGATCGATCGCGGGGATGGCTCTACGTCAACGCGGCGTCGAGCCGGGGCGCCGGCGCGCGATGCGAGAGAGCCGATCGAGGACGCGCCGAAGCAGCGGACGCTTATGCCCACCGGCGGCGTCGGCCGAGCGCGGTGGCGCGTCGAGAGACTCGACGAACGCGACGATCTCGCGGTTCACCCATTGCGGCGCTTCGAGCGGAACCATGTGGCCGGCGCCGTCGACGATGCGCAGGCGGGACCCTCGGATCAGCGCGCTGAGCCGCTCGGCCAACGCCGGTGTCGTGAGGCGATCCCGGCTTCCCGCCAGGACGAGCGTCGGGACGTCGAGACCGCCCGCCTGCTCGGTCAGATCCATCGCCCGGGCGGCGCGTACATCGTTCAGGATCGTCTCCGGCCGACACGCGCGCAGCTCCTGCATCGTGATCGCCACCGCGTCGGCAGACGCCTCCGGCGCGAACAGGACCTTCTTCACCATCGAGAAGAAGAGGAGCCGGCGCAACGGCGCAGGCAGATACGCGAAGAGCCGTTCGCCGACACTGTCCACGAGCGGAAGCTTCACGCAGCTCGCGATCAGCACGAGGCCTCGCACGAGGTCGGGCCGCCGCGCGGCGAGCGCGATCGCGATCGAGCCACCGAGCGAGTGACCGACGACCACGCGGGGGCCGCTCTCGAGCGCGGTCAAGAAATCGGCGGTGGCGGCGGCGTGCGCCTCGACGCTCGCCGCCGGCGCCGGATCGGATTCCCCGTGTCCCGGCAAATCGAGCGCGACCATGCGGAGCACGTCGCCCAGCTCCTGAAGCTGACGAACCCAGGAGCGGGCGTTCATGCCCGAGCCGTGGATCAACAGCGCCGGTTGAGCGCCGTGACCGCCGGCGGTGAGGTAGGAGACGCGGCGGCCACCCGGTAGCTCGACGAAGCTGCGAAGAATGTGGTGTCCGCGCTAGCCGGACGTTCGCGCGACACGCACGATGGTGATTCGCCCCTCCTGCGCGAGACGTCCAAGTAGTGATGTCACCGCTTCGGTCGACATCCCGATCTTCTGACTCAGCTCTCCGGGCGTCAACGACTCCTGACCGACGAAGCAGTTGACGATTTCGTCGTCGAGGTCGCGCCACCAATCCGTCATCACTGCCTCCGCCCGGGCTCCGTCGGCCCGATACCAGTCGAGCACGATTATTCGCGCTCGATAGTCGGAGCACGACGCGTGCCAACGATCCGGCAGACCCAGATCGTGTCGCTAAGTCCGGTCAGGAACGAGCGTTCGCTCGGTGGTTGCCTGAGTCGCGCCTTCGTGTAGGCGCGCCGCCGTGCCGACTAAACAGGCAGGTGCCCGAGCGCACACCCCCAGCGCGTCGCAAATGTGGGCGGGCTCGGTCGGGCCGGGCTGGTCGGAGATCGCGGCCCGCTCGATCGCGATCTCGGTCGATGAAAGAAGATCGTCGATCCGGTCTCGGGCCGTCCCCGCGATCAGGAAGTACTCGTTCGCGTCCATCCACGCCATCTCCCTACGCCTCGCGCCTCCGCGCCGGGCGAGCGAGGAAAAACCTCGCTCACCCGGCTCATCATCAACCTCGTGGAGCTTGGATGTCCTCGTTGCTCTGGCGCGGCGACTGGAGCTCGCTGGTGCGCGGCGCCTGGATGTCATCGGACGCCTTCGGCGAGGCGCTCGCGACAGCCGTGAGCAGTGCGGTTCCCAGGAAGATTGCCAGTGCGGTCGTACGCTTCATGTCTTCGTCCTCCTTCGTCGTCTTGTTCGAGCTGATCAGCCGCTAGAGCAGAGGACGTGCCAGACTCGAACTCGATGAAATCATTGAGGACGCGTACGCGGCGAGCTCTCGCGCTGGTTCCAAGCCGAAACGCCGGGTTCACGCTGAAACCGAGCGCACGAGCGCGGGCGGCGCCGCTCGTCGGTTCCGCAGTGGAACGGCGTTTCGAAGTGGAACGCTCGCGCGTCGATTTCTCCTGATTCGACGCAGGCCTCGCGTGGCATGCGATTTGCCGTACAGCGTAGACTGAACTGGAGGTCGTGATGCCGGCGCCGCTGATCCTGACGTTCGTCTCGACGGTCGCGTTCGCGGTTCAACTCTTGATCTTCGCGTACCTCTATTCGTCACACCGGGTTCGCTTCTTCCAGTACCTGCTCCTGGCGTGGGGTGCGTACACGCTGTCGAAGGGTCTCAAGCTCGTGGACGTGCTCGTGCTGGGCGTCGATCATCCGAGCTTCGTCACCGACCTGACGACCGTGGCCGCGGTCGGCTTCACCCTGGCGGCCGCCTTCGCGCATCGCTGGAGCTATCGGTTCAGGGCGCGAGACGTTCTGATCGGGACCGCTGTCGCGGTCGGCCTGACCCTGGCCGGCGACGTGAGCGGTGAAGAAACTCAGCGCGCCGTCGGCATCACGCTCGGCGTCGTCCAGATGGCCGCCGGCTTCCTGTTCTGGCCTTTCCAGAGCCGAATGACCCGCTTTCGCGGCGAACGGCTCCTGGCCGGATTCCTCACGCTCTGGGGCGGTCACCGCATCGCGTCGCAGTTCGTGAGCATGGTCCCGGGGTCGACCGGGTACCTCGTGGTGCACGCCGTGTTCATCCTGCTGTACTTCCTCTCGACCTTCGCGGTGATCATCATGGTGCTCGAGCGCGCGCGCAGCGAGAGCGAGCGGCTCCACGCCCGCCTGCGGGAGGCCGAGCGCCTGGCGACGGCGGGGGAGCTCGCCGCCGGCATGGCCCACGAGATCCGCAATCCGCTCGCGGCCATCCTGAACGCGACCGCGCTCCTCACCGACGAGACCGGGCTCACGCCCGACGAGCGCGCCTCGACGCTCGCGGCGCTCCGGACCGAGGCGCGGCGCCTCAACCGGATCCTGTCCGACTTCCTCCAGTTCGCGCGGCCCCAGGAAGCTCGGCGGGCGCCCGGCGATATCAGCGAGGTGGTCCAGCACGTGAGCTCGCTGATCCGCGAGGACCGCTCGCGCGCGCCGCGCGTGGACGTGCGGGTGGCGGTCGATCCAGCCGTCCCCCCGTTCGCGTTCGATCGCGACCAGGTCATCCAGGTGCTGTGGAACGTCGCGCTCAACGCCGTCGAGGCGATGAACGGGCGCGGTCGCCTGTCGCTCGAGGTCAACCGCCGAAACGGCGACGTCGCGCTGTCGGTCAGCGACACCGGCGCCGGGATCGCCGCCGAGAACCTTCCCCGCGTGTTCGAGCCGTTCTACACCGGAAAGCCGAACGGCAGCGGGCTCGGGCTCACGATCGCCGAGCGGATCGTGGACGCCCACGGTGGGCGGATCGAGATCGACTCCGAGCTCGGCCGCGGAACGCGCGTGACGCTCCTGTTTCCGCTCGCGGCCGCATGACGATGGCGCACTTGCTGGTGGTAGACGACGAGCCTTCGGCGCGGAGCACCCTGGCTCTGCTGCTCAGGAAGCGCGGACACCGAGTGCTCGAAGCCGACGGCGTCGCGTCGGCGACGACGCGGCTCGCGGAAGAGATGTTCGACCTCGTGGTGACCGACCTCCGCATGCCCGACGGTGACGGGCTCGACGTGCTGCGGACGGCCAAGGCACACGCTCCCGCGACCGAGGTGATCCTCCTGACCGCGTACGCCGAGTGGAAGTCCGCCAAGGAGGCGATCCGCCTCGGCGCCCTCGACTACTTCGAGAAGGGTCAGGAGCCCGACGAGCTCTATCACCGGATCGACAAGGCGCTGGCCGGGCGCGCGCTTCGCCGCGAGAACGAGAACCTGCGCGCCCAGCTCCGGGAGCGCTATGGGTTGCCCGGGCTCATCGCGCAGTCGCCGGCCATGCACACCGTGCTCGACCTCGTCGAGCGCGTGGCCCCGACGGATGCCACCTTGCTGATCCAGGGCGAATCGGGCACCGGCAAGGAGGTCATCGCCAAGGCCGTGCACCACGCGAGCGCGCGCGCGGCGCGTCCGTTCGTCGCCGTGAACTGCGGCGCCGTGCCGGAGACCTTGCTCGAGTCCGAGCTGTTCGGTTACATGCGCGGCGCCTTCACCGGGGCCGCGGTCTCCAAACTCGGCCTCTTCGAGGAAGCCGACGGGGGCACCTTGTTCCTGGACGAGATCGCCGAGATGCCCGCCGCGCTGCAGGTCAAGCTCCTGCGCGCGCTCCAGAGCGGCGAGGTGCGCCGGCTCGGCGCCACGCAGTCGACCACCATCGACGTCCGCGTGATCGCGGCCACCCACGGCGACCTGTCGGCGCTGCTCGCCCAGGGGAGCTTTCGCGAGGATCTTTTCTATCGCCTGAACGTCATCCAGGTGGTCCTGCCGCCGCTGCGCGATCGGCGCGAGGACATTCCGGCGCTGGCCGAGCATTTCCTCGCGCGTTCCGGCGGCAAGCTGGGTCGCG
>Ga0209802_1002428_pt1 | contig 12990 bp, 13 predicted proteins | sample GraSoiAngelo_129_FD_185886 | JGI IMG/M metagenome (GOLD analysis project Ga0209802, IMG submission 185886) | Grasslands soil microbial communities from the Angelo Coastal Reserve, California, USA - 14_0927_12_40cm (SPAdes) (version 2) | ecosystem: Environmental > Terrestrial > Soil > Grasslands ... | reverse complement strand
AGTTGAGGGTCAGCTCGAGGTCTTTGCTGCCAGGTGAGCTCAGCGCCAAAGACGGCAGCGCCGCGGGAAATCCCTCGTTGTCGGCGAAAGAAGTCAGATTCAAGTTCCCTGCCCCTTCGGCATAGCAGGTCAGGTAAGAGAAAAGCTTGCGATGCGCGCGCACGCCGAGTTCGCCCTCCTGCTCTGCGCTGGGGAAGAAATACGTGGTGTAGTAACCGGCGATGGCCGCTCCGTCATCGGAGAACTGCGTATCGCTCAGCTGATAAATCTTCCCGGTGCCCGCGCCATTGCCGACAAAGAACTGCGCCGTGCCATCGCTGCGCTCGATGAGCGCGGCGGAATTGGCGGTGATCTTCCAGGGCGCCCACTTGCGCGCGCGGCTGACGGAGATCATGCGCCCGGTCATGGAACTCGTGTGCACTGAAGCATACGTGGCGATGTCCGCAGCCGTGGAGAGGCTGCGATAATCGAGCACGAGCACGCGATTCGGCAGCGTGGCCGGCGCGATGGGCACGCCCACCAGAATGCGCTTGGCGCGCGTATCCACACGCACCCAGAGCGTATAGCCGTATTGCCAGTTGATGGTGTCCCAGAGCGGCTGAATCTCCTGCGATATTTTCACCGGCTCGCCGCCGTCAAAAATAAAGAGGCCCGCACGATCGGCGATCACGGCCCAATCTTCGCCGGTATCCACGCCATCCACCGAGGGCGTCCCCACGCCATTGGAGACTTCGCTGAGCGTCCAATCGGCGGGCTCGTTGACGCCGTCGTCGCGCGTGGAATAGATGGAGTGCTCCTTCACGAAATAGAGCTGATCGCGCAGCACAAACGCGGCTCGCACCGCCTGGCCATTATCTTCGGCGACGGAGAGCAGCCCGTCGACGCCGTCGTAGCTTTCAGGATCCTCGGCGCGGCTGCCGCGCACGATGCTGGCGTTATAGGGCTGTGCGGTGGGATAGATTTCGATGTTGTCGAAGATCACGCCGCAGTTGGAGTTGAGGCCGTCGGCATACACGCGCAGCAGCAAATCCGCGGGCACCGGCGAAACTATCCCGCTGCTGAGCACGCCCGTGAATTCCTGAAATTTGGTGGTCAGTGAGGTGGCCGCGACGTCGAAGCCCACGTCGATGCTCTGCGAAGCGCTGTAAAGATGCACGTGCAGATTGCCCGAAGTGGGCGGCGAACTCGCCGGATCGTTCATCGCGCGCAGGCGCGCCGAATAGCCCATATTCGGGTGAATTATGGGCACGCCATTGGAGTCAGTGTAGGCGCTCTGCGTGATCATGCCCTTATCGTTGGCGACGTTATCGCCAACGATCTCCCAGGCGCCGCCCCAGAGCGCGCTGAACGCGCTGCCTCCCGCGCCCCCGTAAGTATTGTCGGAAGTCCACCCCAGCGGCGGCCGCACGCCCGCGCCGCTGCCAACGAATCCGCCGTCGAAGCTCAGATTGCGAAAATTCTCTACCTTGTTGCGCTCACCCCACCAGAAAAGCCGCGAAGCATAACCGATGACGCCGGCACATTCGCCCAGCTCCACTAAGCGGAAGAGCGGATCGGCCAGCGTTCCGCCCAGCAAAGCGGTGTCGGAGAAATCCAGCGTCACACTCGTGGTCGTGGTATCCGCGATAACCATCTGCGGCGTGTTATTGAGCCCGCTGGTGTAATAAAAAGATGCGCCGCCCGCGGGAGTGAACGCCAGAATGCGGGCCACAACATTGGCGTCGTTCAGCGGCAACGGAATTCCCGTCAATTGCACGCGGCGATTGCCCGAAGCGGTCCAGGTCACCGGCGGCGAAGGCTGCGTGAGATAGCCTTGGCGCGTCTGAAAAAAGACGCAGACCTGATGCACGCCAGCCGAAAGTTGCGGAGCCAGCGTCGCCGTACCTCCGCCCGAATTGCTTGCCGCACCGAGCTGCTGATACGTCAGCGTGGTCGGCGATGGCACCGACTGCACCACGAAGGTGCCGTTGAACGAAGCATCTACCACGCCGGCGATCAGGACGGAGGCTCCCGGATAGAGGTTGTGCGCCGTGGTGGTGGTGATAGTCACGACGTTGTTGTTGCGCACTGCGCCCGCCGGCGAATTGCCGACGGTGTATACCGGCTCGGCCGGCGCATCAAAGGCGGTCACCGGACCCGCGCCCGGCCCCACCTGGCTTACCCGGTCGAAATTCGTGCCGTCGTATTGCCGCGGCCAAACAGCGTTGTGGACTTGGCGCGGCAATTCGGCGCGATGAATTTTCCGCCCGATCCCGTATTGATCTGCGTCAGCGTGCCCGGCGTAAATTCGCCCCAGAGCGATCCGGCCGAATCGAGTGCCAGCAGAGTTTCCGCGAGATTCGGCTGAATGTACGTCTTGACGTAGTTGATCGTAGGATTGCCGGAAATCGCGGCGAACACGGACAGCAGCCCCGGCCGCGTCTTCACCGCGCCCGGCACGAAGGCCACGTCGGCACAATCCGGCGAAGCTCCCGGCGGCAAATCCGCCGGAGCCACATCCGTCACCAGCCCGCCAAACATATCCAGCGGCGCATCGGTTGTGCCCAAAACATTCATGCCCTTTTTCTAAATACGAGTACCCGTAAGAGTTTTGTCATTCCGAGCGAAGCGAGGAATCTGCCTTTTGTTAGCGGTTCGGGAAATCGGCTAAATTAATTTGCTGAAGACGGCTTCGATCTGGATGTTCGCGTCGCCAGTGATGCGGGCGGGATAGGCGCCTGCGCCAAGTTCGCTATTGGAAGCCGTGTTGATCTTGATCTTTCCGTTGGCCAGCGTCGGCGAGGCCGCGCGCACGAATCCATAACTGTCTCCGGTCGTGCCGCCCACCCACACCTGCACCGGGGCCTGGCTGGTTCCCAACTGATTGGCCACGGTGGTGAAATCGAGCGTATCGCCCCCGCTCGAGTAATTCCCGGACGCGGTCACCGTGCCAAAAACGTAGAGATCATTTTCCCCCGCGTCTATATCGGTAATATTGATGGCAAGAGCCATTTCCCTTCCCTCCCGTTCTGTCGCAAGCTCAAACAATCGGCCCGTAGCCCTGGCGCCACGAATACGGACGCCGGCGGTGCCCGCTGTGCTGCTCGCGATGCGTCGCGCGCACGAGCAAGTCCTCGAGCGCATCGGTGCCGGCGTCATCCCAGCGCGCCGCTTGCGGTGCTCCGCGGGCCGCCGCGGCCATGGCTGCGGTGAAGTAGGCGATGGACTCGATGGCGTCGCGAATCAGCACGGAACTCGTGCCGTCGACGAACGCCGGATAAGCTTTTTCGTAGCGCAGGCGGATCTGTGTATCCTGCGTGGCGCCGAGGAAATAGAGCCCGTCGGTGCGCCACTCCCAATATTGAAGATTGAGTCCCTGCGGCTGGGACGGCAGACCTCCGTGATCGCTCAGGTCGGTCATTTCCACGAAATCGTCGGACGAGCCGTTGCGGCGTTCCCACAGCTTCAGCGGCACCAACAGATCCACGGGCAGTTGATTCGGCGGCGCCGTCGCGTCGGTGATGGAAACCTGCAGCGAAGGGTCCGTGCCCGCCACGGCGGGAACTACCAGCAGCACGTCGTCGCTGAGGAAGCTGCCCGAACGGATATTGGCCAGCGCGCGCTGTACTTTGCGGTAGGCGGAATTGGCGTAGGGTATGAGGACCGTGTCGGTAAAAAGATTTCCCGCGGCGTCGTTCAGCAGCGAACGCACCAGCGAGGTCACTTGTCCCGCGGTGTTATAGGCCGTCGGCATAATCTACTCCTGCGATACCCACCCGTACGACTTCAGTGCTGTCATCCCGAGGAAGTCAGCCGAAGGCGGACGACCGAGGGATCTGCTTTTCAGGCTGGCCTTTTCGGGCGGCGTAACCTGTGCGTATTGTGCGAGCCCAGACAGAAGACTCGATAAAAATAGGCTCTGTGGCGCGATTATTCCCTCTGATTATTTGCAGGCAGCGGCGATTGTTTCAGATACGCTGCCACGCCGATCATGCCGCTCATCAGCGCGCTCACCCCGGCGATGGCCAGGGTGGACTTCAGGCCCGCTTGCAGATTGAAATGCGCGGGATCAATACCTACGGCCGCAAACCCAGTGATCACGCCATTGGCAGCGCCGGCGATTGCTGCAGCCAAAAGGCCTTTGGCCCACAGTTCGAGGTTAGGCGTCACGACTGTTCTGAGAATGCGCACTGCGGTTCAAACGGAATTTACGGCAACGCCGCGCCAGCGGTTTTCCGAGACGGCCGATGTGGAGCTAACCCCAAACTGGCCGCCTTAGTGCGATCCAAAATCGCCCCGCAAGTCCTGCACACGGCAACCCCAGGCTTGATCTTTTCTCCGCAGCCGGGACACTCCACGGTCTCGCGCGCCTGGTAGAACCATTCTTTCTCCAGTCCCAGATACTGCGCCGCGCGGCGCTCCACGTCATTGATGAAGAGATAGGAATGCGAACGCTCCCATTCGCGATCGGCGCCGGCCACGAGCCGGCGATAAAACGCCACCAGCTTTTCGTGCGCTCGCTCCAGCTCGTCCTCGCTGGGAATTTCGCTTTCGGCCACGAAAACGCCAAAGTTGCTCTCCTCGCCGCCATCGGAATTGATCTCGCGGCAGAGGTCATTGGCGAGCTCGGCCGCGGAGATGTGCACCGGCGCGGTGCGCTTGTCGCCCATATCCATGAAGGCCGTGCGCGCCTCGACTCTCGTCAGGGCGTAAGGCTCGCCATCTTCGCTGCCGCGCACTCGGTACGTGCCGTAGCTGCGATGCAAGATCCAGTTTTGTTCCGTCAGATTTACGATCACCGCGTTCATTTGGTTCGCCATTTTCCCCCTCACTTTTTTTAGCGCCAAAAGCGCCGTGATGGCCACGGCCTTTTGGCGCCCGACAACACCAATACGGGATTGCCTAGAGCAACTCGAACCCCAAAACCGCCTCACGTGAACGGCGGCTTTTCGCGCTACAAGACATTCACGAATGGCACGCCATGAAACGCCGGGCAGCCGCTATCGAGCACATCCCAGGCCCAGCGATCGTAATCGCGCTCGCTGCGGCGCTCGCGTTGCTCGATGGCCTTGCGCCGTTCGGCCGGGCTCGAGCGCCGTCCGGCCTCGATCGCGCATGCGATATATTCGGCCACCGCCGATGTGAGTTGCACGAATTCGCCGCGCGGGCCTTCCAGCGTGAAGCAGTGCTCGTATTCGCCGCGTTCGGGATAAGGACCGAGCGCGGGCACGCTGACGCCGTCCTCGCGCTCGATAGTCTGCGCGTACCAGGCGCGCGGCGAGCCGTAAGCCTCCGGCGGCAGCCATCGTTCGATATGCCAACGGTCCTGCGGCGCGTATTTGGGCACGCGCCGCAGCTCCACGCATTCGCGCACGAGCTCGCCCGCCGCGTTGCGGTCTTCCCATTTGCCGCCCACCCACGCCAGCCGCGACCACCCCCACACCGCGCGGTAGTTTGCTTCACCGAAGCGGTTTCGGCCGCCCGCAATCTCCAGCCGCCGCATTACTGATTCGGGAGCGGCATGCTGCTCCCGAATCACTCTTATTTGCGCGCGTGGTGAGATCGTCGAGCCGGAAAAAGGCGTGCCAATCACGCCGTTTTTCCGGCTTAAAGAAGTCGCCTCATGCTGCTCTCGCATCACGCGAATCATTTTGTGTTTTGCTGATGGATTGCAAGAGCTAGTTGCTTATGCTAGGTTTCGTCCGTGCGACACGCATCTGTGGTGGCATCGGTGCTCGCATTCGCCTTATGGGCGCAAGCCGTGCCCCAGAATGGCCCTAAGCGACAAATCCCATGTAAGACAGCGGAAAATGCTGCGACTTGTTTTTGGACTCATGGTAGGCTTCAGGAATATGAGGAAACGCCGGCCTACCGGTTGTGGAAGATCGGCACTCGTCACCTCTTCGGCATTTACAATGGCCCCTCCGCTTGGAGAGGCAACCGACTCGCGATCGACAACGAGGGCCCCGAGCTTCCTTCTAATCTCCGTAAACTAGTTCAGTCGGGGTTAGTTCAAGTATTTGGAGATTTTGAGGTTTGTCCCTTAGAACCGGAACGCCCCGGCTCCATGCAAGCCGCCTGCATCGAATCCGCCAAAAATCTGTTCCTACAGAAGTAACGGCCCGTCACTCAGGTGGGTTTTCATAGATGCGTTAATTGTCAGTAAACGACCGGCCGTCTTGCTGCGGATTCTCCTAGCGTGTTAGCCTCAGATATGCGTGCTGTGCCGCTGATAATGACTATCTTTTCGGTGGCGTTGTGCCTCCAAGCACTACCTCAGAACTCCCCCAAGCGCAGGATTCCCTGTAAAACTCCTCAAAACGCCTCCGAGTGTTATTGGACGCACGGGCGAATTACAATTGGCAACGGCACCCCAGCTTACCGCCTCTGGAAAATTGGGACTCAACGCATCCTCGGTATCTACAGCGGCCCATCAACCTACCACGACCCTCTATCCCTCGACAACGAGGATCCAGATTTCCCCGCGAACGTGGAGAAGATCTGGAGCCCGAGAGTCTATAGGCCGCTCTACGGCGATTTCGAGGTTTGCCCCCTCGCCCCTGAGCGTGCTGGTTTTATGCGGCCCGTCTGCGTCGAATCCGCAAAGAACCTCTTCGTCGACCGATCGCTCCTAGGCAAATAGGCTGTCAGCAGGATCTGCTTCTATCGGGGATTGGACGGAGATGAACGTGGCGAATCGTCGACGGCATGAGCATACGAGTCGCACGTCGCGCCGCGCGTGGGTATTTGCTGGAAGGCCGCGGTTTGCAGCGGCGCGGTTCTAAGCCGCGCCAGTCTTCTCGTCAGATGCTCGTGCGTCCACACGCCCCAGAGCGCATCCTCGATATCCATCTTTCCCTGTTGCGTAACGATGTGGCCATTATTCACGATCCTTAGATGTACCGGCGGCGCGCGGCGCAGCCATACGAACTGCAATAACTCGCCTTTCGTCCTAGTGCGATTCCAGAACGCGGCGTAGACGTTGTGCGTCTCATCCCGATAGTCATACTCTCCGGGATTCTTCTTCGGCGCCTCGTACAAATACGTGAATCTCAGCGCGCCATCTTCGTAGAGCTCCTTCGGAATCCACGAACCGCCCTCCTGATGGATAGCACATTCGGGAATCCTCGCTCGTAAGATTGCTCCTACATCCTCCGCGCGCCCCGGAAGAGAGATGGAAGCAAGAACCAGCAATATCGAAGTGAAGAACCGCGGCCGAGCGATCATTTTCGCGGCCTTGGCGGCTGCCAGTTCGGGTCCCACTCGGGATGTGGATTCGCGAAGGAATCACACAGCACGCCAGTTTGCTTGATTTCGCGCCCGGCGACAACCTGCACCGGCGCCGCGCGAAGCTTCCGCACGCGAATCAAATAGTGCTCACGCATCCATTCCCCGCCCTGGAAAAACTCGAAATTCAGCTTTCCTCTGGAAACGGAGATCTCCCCGCTATTGGAGATGGTTAGCCAATCTCTCGTGCCAGACTTATCGACAGAGAAATCCAGGAACTCTGCATCTGCCTTGGAGGGATTCCAGAAAGCTACGTAGAGATATCGCCGCTCGTCCTTGTAATCATACGGTCCTGGCTTCAGATTTCGCGTTTCATGAAGGTAAGTGAATCTCAGCAGCCCGTCTTTAAGCAAGGTTTTGGGTTGCCAAATGCCGCCATCTGAATGCATCGCACAGTCGAGCATCATGTCAACTAATCGCTGTTGGCTGACTTGCGCAGCCGCAGGCAGATTGACAAACAAAACGGCGCAGAGCAACAACCACCGTTTAGCAGCTCTCATCTCTTTCTGGGAAGGCCTGGCATAGGGTTTTGGTTTTCGTTGATGTCAGTATATACATTTTGGTTTCCTTTTTGAAAAGGGCCGAACACCTTGAATACGCCGACCCTGCGTGCGTTTGGGTCTTTGGGATTAAGGTTACGAAGAGCTGTAGAGGCAGTAGGGCGATTATTGAACCACATCCTGCCGTCCGTCGGGTCCTTGCCCCCAAGCTGCTCCTGAAAGGCTTGCCGTGCCGCAGCGAGTGCCTGTTGGTATTGGGGCGAGTTCTCCAGTTCGGGCGTAACCTCGCTGGGCGCGGTATGGACACGATCAAGTCTTAAGCCGCCGTAGGTGCGATCGCCATTGATTATGGCATGCGCCTTCCAAACCTTGGATTGGTAGATCTCCTCGGGCGAGGAAGTTCCACGGGTGACATCCCGATCTTCGTTCGCGATGATGTTGGCCACCTGACGCCCAGTCAGTTTATTGATCTTCATATCATCATAAGCCTCCGGCGGCATGCCCGGCGGCGCGGGAGGCGGAGGCGGCTCGGTCGCTGATCGTGGCGTGGTCAGGTGATCGACCAGCCGATCCTCCAAGGAATTGCCAGAGCCGGTCTGATCTGCAAGACCGGGAAAGGCATCCGCGATCCGATCCTGCTCGAGTGACTGGCCGTAGTCGCCGTTCATGTAATAGTTGCCGTTGACGATGGGCATACCGTGAACCTTTGCCGGATTTCAGTTGGGAGAAGCTGTCATTCCGAGGAGTCCGCCCGCGGCGGACGACGAGGAATCTGCTGTTTCGATAGACAGAGAAAAGCAGATCCCTCGCTTCTCCACCCCGGATTCGCTCGGGATGACAACCCTTCGAGCCTTGTAGCTCAGGTCGTACCGCCGATCCCTTCCTCGGCGGGAGACCTGAGGCTTTTACAGGCGCTAAAAGGCTAGTAGCCGATCGGGCGAGCTAGCCCGTCGATATACGCCCCGCTGCGGGGCGAATCGGAAAACACTTGGAAGCCAGTATCGAAATAGAAGATGAACGCCGCCGAGAGGCCGCCCGAAGTTCCGTAGATCGGGAAGACGGTCTGGTCGCCGACCTCGAAGTAGTCGATGTCCTTCATCACCGCGCGTCCCCAATGCGAGAGGTCGAGAAAATCCACGCGGGTCTGGTCGGCGCTGATGGAAGACTTGATGGGCACGCCCGACATCGTCTTACGCCCGGAAAAGAGCAGATCGAGATCGTTGGCGCTGCCGGCCGCATTTTCTTTGATTACTTGGCTGATGGTGATGCCCAGATTTTCCCAGGCGTGTTCCTGCTCGACCGAGGTGTAAGCGATCAGCTTGCCGAGTTGGCCGATGCCCAGGGCTTTGCGCACTTTGTTGATGGCCAGCCGCACGTAGCCCGGCACGAGCGCCGAATTTGCGGCGTTGACGCGCGGCGTCTGCAATTGCTGCGGGTAGGTCGCGCGGTTGAGGTTCATCCACGTGCCGGTGGTGGCGTTGTTCTGGTGATACTTGATGCCAAAGAGCGAAGTGGGCTGCGCGCCGGAGAGCCCGTCGTGCACGATCACGTCGGTGGCCACGGTTCCGGCGGGCAATGCGTCCACGGTGATGGTCTGCGTGGTGCTGATCGGATCGGCGGCCACGACGTTGCAGGAGCCGCGGTTGGTGGTGATGGTCGTGTCGTAGATCTGGATCGTTTGGCCCACGTAAACCAGCGCGGCCCCGGGCGGCGTGTTCATGGTGAGCGTGGTGCCGCTCACGGAACCGATCGTGCCCAGCACGCCGTTTCCGGCGGTCTGCAGGACTTTGTCGAGAAAAGCGCGGAATTGCTTCATTCCGTTGGCCACCTCGCGCTTGGCCGCGTTTTCGATGGCTTTCTCGCGCGCATTGGTGCTGTATTCGACGAGCTTGCTGATTTCCACCGCGAAGCGGAAGAAAATCGGCGAAATCTGAGCCACGTCGTAGACGCTGCCCGAGCCGCGTCCCAGGTCGCCGCCATCGGCGTTGTAGGAGCCGGCCTTGCCTCCGGGATTCACCTGCAGCGGAATGCGCATATTGCGCGAGCTCACTTTTTCCACGTCCCCGCGCTGCTGGATCATGCTGAGCAGGACGTCGTCGCGTTCATACAGCAGCGGCACTTTGTCCCGCACCTTCTCCAGTTGCAGCGCAATGGTCTGCGTATTTTGCATTTGCGCCATCGTGTTTTCTCCTTTTTGCAGTAGCGCCGGTGTCCCCGGTAAGGGGAGCCCGGCGCGTTAATACAGTGGCACAGCCACTTCTGGCCGTGCGGGTTTGGCTTGTGCCGCTCATTGTGGCCGCACTGCGGCCATGTTCGCGGTGTCCTGCGATCAATTTGCGTCTAGTTCACCTGTTGCCGAGAAACGGTAAGTAAGTTGAAGGTACTGCAAGGGGTGTGCTAGGTTGGCGTCATGCGATACGCCTTTGTCGCGGCGCTGACGCTGTGCGGCCTAGCGGCGCTAGCTGTTCCGCAAAACACCGCGAAACGCAAGATTCCCTGCAAGACACCCGAGATTGCTGCCTCGTGTTATTGGACGCGCGGCCGCATCACATGCTGCAACGGCAACCCAGCCATGCGCATGTGGAAAGTGGGCACCAAACGAATTCTGGGTATTCTCAGCGGCCCTAACTCTCAGCGTCACGACCTGGAGGACAGCTTACATCCGGAACTCCCATCGAACCTAGAAAGAGCCTATGAAGCCGAGTACAAACGCAGGGTAGCGATGAAAGATCCGGATGCCGGCGATTCTGAACCTGTGTTCGGCGACTTCGAGGTATGTCCGCTCGAAGCGGAGCGTCCGGGTTGGATGCAACCCGTGTGTATTGAATCGGCAAAGAACATTTTTTTTCAAAGGTATGAACGAGCGCGCCGATAACACCGCCTTTAGGCGCTCGCTACTTATCCCAGTATGTATTCAGCCACGCAGTGCTGGACGGCACTTGTCCTTTCGTATATGTGTTGTTGTAGGGGCCGGAATGCGTGCTGAGCGGGACTCCTTGCGGTCTACCCTTCTGAAAGACATAGTTTGACCGGTCCGGAGTTGGTTGCTGGATGGAAAAAACTGCCCCGTTTGTTGGATCGTTCCCGTTCAAATATGCCTCTCGTGCGGCCTTCAAGGAAGAGTCGTACGCAGCGCGAACAGTCGGATCGCTCAGAGCCTTTGCAGGAGGTTCAATGGGCAAAGCGGTTTTGGCGTTACGCATGCGCTCAGCGCCCCATTTTTGATCGGCATTCATGACCGAGTGAGCCATCTTTTCGCGGGCAGTATCAATCGGCTCGTTCGAGTCCGGCCGGTCCGAATATGATTGGCTCTCATTGAACACGATGAGTCCGAGATCGTGCACCGTCCCCAAAGAATCGCTAATTCTTGCTTGCTCCACCGATTTTTCCCAAGCGCTCTGATTTACGGGTGGTGGCTGCGGCGGTGGCGGAGGCGGCACCTGCTTTTGCGCTAGCCCCGCGATGAGCTTGTCCCACCAGGACGTATCATCTTGCGCGTCTGGTATTGCCATATTCAGCCCTTCCTGACACTCCTTTGCGAAAAATAAGAGCTACAGGTCGAGGATTTGCTCGTCGCTCATGCGGGAGTAATCGATGTTTCGAGGACGGAGCGCGTTCGCGGGAACCGAGGCAGGCAGACGCCCGCCCGTGATGTCGCGCCGCGAAGCCGCTGCATCCACGCGCGCCACGCGAGCGCGGTCGGAAGCGAGTATCGAAGAAGTCCACTCCGCGACGACGCGCCGCGCCACCTCCGGCATCACCGCGCGGGCGCGACCGGAAATCAGGGACACGACCTGCTGCTTTGTAGCGGGATCGAAATGCCAGCCGCGCAGGCTCTCGCCCACTTGCCGGCTCAGCTCACGATCGGCGGAAAGCGTGGCGTGCAGCTCGTGGAAAATGTCGTCCCCGATGCGCCGCCGCGCGCCTTCGCCGATGCCTTCGGGCAGCGTGGAACTGAGCGTACGGTCGATGGCCTGGCGTGTGCCCCGCGCTACGTCTTCATTGGTTGCGGATTCAAATGCGTGATAGGCCTCGGCGGGAAAGGCGGCGTTGCCGCGGTTGTCGGAGGAAATTGGATTGTGCGCCGAGGTGCCCGCTTCAGGCGAGCGCGCCGCTTGCGCCAGCGACTTCGCGGGCGCATTCGGCGCCTGCGCATCGTTCACGCCGAGCTGCCGTGCCAGCTCCGCGAGCGCTTGCGGATCGCGCGACGCCAGCATGCGCGCGCTTTCCGCGAGCATTTCGCGAAATGCCGCGGGATCGCTCTCGTACAGCCGCCCAGCCAAACCCGAACGCGCGCCGGGATCGCCGCTGAAGTAAGCGGCGTCCAGCGCGGCCACGTTCTGAGCCGCTTCGCGCCATTGGCGCGCCTCGGCCGCAGCCGCAGGCTGCGTCTCCAGCTGCTTCAGCCACGCGGGTTCACCCTGAGCGGCTTTCGCGAAGGGCTCACCCTCCGCATTTGCGCCAGGTGCAAGAGGCACTCTTGACGTAACGGCAAGTGGATCGCGCGTCAGCGTATTGGTGTTGTCGAGTCCCGCAGGGGCCGTGGCCATCACGGCGCCCTGCGGGCTAAAAGAAGTCCCGGCCGTCAACGAAGTCGCCGGCGACCCCAGGAGTTCCAAATCATCTTGCGGGGCAGGCGGCAGCGCCGCGCTTTCCGCGGCGATCTGTTCTAGATCGAGATCCAGGATCTGTTCGTCCGTCATTCCTGCCGTGCGCGCTGCCAGCGCGCTCGCACTGCTTCCCTGCTGCATTTTTGTCCTCCGAATCGAGACGTTACGGCACCCAGGCCGAAGTCCCCGGCAAGGGGAGCTTCGGCCGTTAAAGAAGTGTTGTCGAGCGCTGAAAAGCCGCGCGGAGACGCGGCGTTTTCAGCGCTTAAAGAAGTCCTGCTGCCGCGCGAGAGCCGCGGCATGTTCCGCGGCGTGCGCGCGCACGTTGGCGAAGCCCGCGGGATTCTGCACCCGCGCGATTTGACCGGCATCGGAGCTGGCCCAGCGCCGGCATTCCTCGAACTCTGTGGCATGATCATCGAGCAACTCATCCACCGGCACCGTTGATGTAAAGGCAAGTGGACCCGCCTGGGATGCTCCGGTTGTCGAGCCCGCAAAAGGCGTGGCCATCACGCCGTTTTGCGGGCTTAACAAAGTCTCCGCCGTTAAGGCAAGCGGCCCGGCCGTCAACAAAGTCTGAACTCTCGCGCAACTGCTTGTTGCGCGCGTCGTCG
>Ga0209802_1002427_pt1 | contig 12994 bp, 10 predicted proteins | sample GraSoiAngelo_129_FD_185886 | JGI IMG/M metagenome (GOLD analysis project Ga0209802, IMG submission 185886) | Grasslands soil microbial communities from the Angelo Coastal Reserve, California, USA - 14_0927_12_40cm (SPAdes) (version 2) | ecosystem: Environmental > Terrestrial > Soil > Grasslands ... | reverse complement strand
AACCTCCGCGGGGACGGCCGTGGGGCGTCGCGCGGCATCCAGGTACTCGAGGACCAGGCTGCGGACGCCTTCGACGATCGGCTGCGCCCCGCCCCCGGCGTCGCGCCGGAGCACCGTGCCTGCCAGGCGCCACGTGATCGTCTCGTCGCGCGCGGTGGTGCGACCGTCGCCGTCGCGGTCCACGTGAAGGACGATGCGCTCCCGTTCGGCCACCGAGATCGCGTCGAACCCGACGCCGCCGGCGCCGGCGTTCCGGATCTCGCTGGCGAGCCGCTCGAGGGCGAAGCGGCCGTTCTGCTGGGCCTCGACCCGCGCGGCGCCGATCGTATACGCGCGCTGCCCCTGCTCAAGTGCAGTGAGGGTTCCGGCGAAGACGGTGCCAAGCAGCGCGATCGTGACGAGGAGCTCGGCAAGGTTCACGCGGGCCAGCGTCGCCGCCGGGGCCGCCCGCGTCAACGTCCAAGATTCGCTACGGCAGGCGGACGACGGTCCAGCCGCGGGCGTGGATCTCGGCGTTCTCGTGCGCCTTCGAGCGGCGCGCGAACCGCCGGCGCTCGGCCGCGGGCGGCTCCTCCCGATGGCGGCGCTTCACCACCCGCCGGTCGAGGATGATGTCGACGGCCCTCTCGCTCGCGAGGACCCGCTTCAGGCTCTCGAACAGCTCCAGCCGCTCCTGCGACACGATGAACACCAGCCGCTCCATACGGCGCTCCTAGTCCAATCGGAGGGGGCCTCGACGGCCCCCTCCGAGGCCTCCCCCAGGATCGAGTGCGCCGGCAAAGCCGGCGCCCGACACATCGCCCACAGCGCGCGAGCGTTTCTCCATCACGCCCTCCTAGCCGATCGGGGGGCGCCGGTCGGCCCAGGGGCGCGCGCGCTCGAACGCCGCGGCGGCGCGCAGGACGCCCACGTCGTCGAAGCGACGCCCCACGATCTGCAGCCCGATCGGCAGCCCGTCCTTGGTGAAGCCGCACGGCACCGACGCAGCGGGCTGACCGGTCAGGTTGAACGGGAACGTGAACGGGATCCAGGCGTACGGCTCGACGCGCTTGCCGGCGATCTCGGAAGGGTTGTCGAGCCCGATCGCGAAGGGCGGGCACGCGATCGTCGGCGTCAGTAGCAGGTCGTACGTCTCGAAGAACGCGCGCGGGTGCTGCCACCACGCGAGGCGGTCGAACCACGCCTGCACGTATCGCGTCGGCGGGTTCCGGAGGGTCGCCTCGATGATCCGGTAGAGGCCTGGCTCGATCTCCGCGCGGCGGTCGATGTACGGCGCCATGCGGGTGGCGATGCCGCCGCAGAATGTCTGCTCCCAGCAGTCGCGCGGCGAGGGCCAGCGCGGGTTGACGGTCTCCACGTGGCAACCCAGCTCTCGGAAGGCCACGGCGGCCTTGGCGGAGACGGCGCGGACCTCGGGGTCCACCGCGTCGGCGAAGCCAAGGTCGTCGCTGTAGGCGATGCGCAGTCCCTTCACGCCCCCGCGGAGCGCCTTCAGGTGATCGACGCGCGCGGCGGGGAGCGAGTACTGGTCGCGCTCGTCGGGGCCGGCGCACACGTTCATCATGAGCGCCGCGTCGGCCACGGTCCGCGCCATGGGGCCGATGTGCGAGAGGCTCCACGCGCCGCTCGGCGGGTAGGCGGGGATCCGCCCGTAGGAGGGCTTCAGGCCGAAGATCCCCGCGCAGGAGGCGGGGATGCGGATCGAGCCGCCGCCGTCGGTCCCGATGTGAAGCGGGCCCAGTCCCGCCGCCGCGGCCGCTGACGCGCCGCCGGACGAGCCTCCCGGCGTCCGCTCGAGGTTCCAGGGATTGCGCGTCGGCCCGAAGAGGAGGTTGTGGGTCGCGCCGATCCAGCCGAAGGTCGGCGTGTTCGTCTTGCCGAGCATGATCGCGCCGGCGCGCTTCATGCGCTCGACCATCGGGGCGTCCTCGGTGGGCACGTTGTCGCGGTAGAGCGGCGTGCCGAACGTCGTGCGCACCCCTTTGGTGACGACCAGGTCCTTCACCGAGAAGGGCACGCCGTGGAGCGGTCCGAGCACGGCCCTCCGCTTCATCAGCGCACGCTCGGCCGCCTTCGCCTCGCGCCGTGCCGCCTCGTCGGTCAGCGTCACGAAGGCGTTGAGCTTGGGGTTGATGCGCTCGACCCGGTCGAGGATCGCGTCCACGACCTCGACCGGCGAGATCTTCTTCCGTCTGATCAGCGCTGCCAGCTCCGTCGCCGGCAGCCAGCAGAGCCGCTCGTCAGCCATCCCTCGGCCTCCTTCCTTTCGGATCCCCTGTCCTCTCAGGACGAGAGGTGGAACACCACCATCTTGAGCTCCGTCATCTCGTTGATCGCGTACGCCGGGCCCTCCTTGCCGAACCCGGACTCCTTGAGCCCGCCGTACGGCATCCGGTCGGCCCGCCACTGGGGCCCCCAGTTGACGTGGAGGTTGCCCGACTGGACCTCGCGCGCGAACTTCCAGGCCCACTCGAGGTTCTCGGTGAAGATCCCGGCCGCGAGCCCGTAGTTCGTGTCGTTCGCGAGCGCGATCGCCTCGTCGATGTCGTTGAACGGCGTGACGGCAACGGCCGGACCGAAGAGCTCATCGCCCGAGATCCGCATTTCCGGCTTCACGTCGGCGACGATCGTCGGCTCGTACACGGCACCCTGCCGCCGCCCGCCGGTGACCAGCCGGGCGCCGCTCGCCACGGCCTCCTTCACCCACTCGTCCACCCGGATCGCCTCTTTCTCACGAATCATCGGCCCGACGTGGACCGTCGGATCGAGCTGGTTGCCCACCTTCAGCGCCGCGACCTTCGGCCGGAGCGCGTCGAGGAAGTCGCCGTAGACCTTCCCCGCCGTGAGCACGCGCTGGGTCGAGATGCAGACCTGCCCCGCGTTGGCGTAGCCCGTGGCGGCCACGGCCGCGGCGACTCTGTCGAGGTCCGCATCCGGCATCACGACGACGGGCGAGTTCGAGCCGAGCTCCATCGTCACGCGCTTGATGCCGGCCGTCTTGCAGATGCGCTCGCCGACGTCGCGGCTGCCCGTGAAGGTGATCTTCCTCACCCGCCGGTCGGCCACCAGCAGGTCGCCGATCTCGCCGCCCATGCCCGTGAGCGTGTTGATCCCCTCGGGCGGCAGTCCCGCCTCCAGCAGGATCTCCGTCAGCCGGAGCGCCGAGAGCGGCGTGTCGGTCGCGGGCTTGAGGACAACCGCGTTGCCGCCCGCGATCGCGGGCCCCACCTTGTGGCAGACGAGGTTGAGGGGAAAGTTGAACGGGCTGATCGCCACGACGACGCCGCACGGGACCCGGAGCGTCACGCCGAGCTTGCCGCGGCCGTGGGCGGCCGCGTCGAGGGCGACCGTCTCGCCGTGGACGCGCTTGGCCTCCTCGGCGGACTCCATCATCGTGTCCACGGCGCGCTGGGCCTCGGCGCGCCCCTCGGCGAGGATCTTCCCCTCCTCCTTCGAGATCAGCGTGCCCAGCTCCTCGACGCGCGCGGCGATCTTCTCGGCCGCGGCGTGGAGGATCTTCCAGCGCTCGAAGGCGGTGAGCTTGGCCATCGCCTTGGCGCCGCGCTCCGCGGACTGGAGCGCCCGCTCGACGTCCGTCGCGTCCGCGCGCGGCACCGTGTCGATCAGAGAGCTGTCGTACGAGTTGCGCACCTCGATCTTCCCGGGCTTGTCGAGCCATTCACCTGCGACGTACATTTTCATGACTGAATCTCCTTCGTCAGGGCACGGGCACCCGGGCTTCGCCACGCCCGTGCCCCGCCGCCATCTCACACTCGCTCATTCTCCCGCACTTCGCCTGCGCCCGAACACCCGAAGTCGCCACGCCCGTGCCCCGTCGCCACCTTACACTCGTTCACTCTGAGACGCTTCGTCTGCGCGCGACCACCGGAGGTCGCCACGCCCGTGCCCCGCCGTAACTTTACACTCGCTCATTCTTTCGCGTGCGTCAGTCGTTGTCACGCGCCCCGAAGCCGGGGATCCAGGACGTCGCGGAGCGCGTCGCCGAGCAGATTCGAGCCGAACACCGCGAGGCTGATCGCGATCCCGGGGAAGAGCACCAGGTGGGGCGCCTTCTGCGCGTACTCGGCGGCGGAGACGGAGAGCATACGCCCCCACGACGGGTACGGCTCCGGCACCCCGAGCCCGAGGAACGACAGCGTCGCCTCGACGAGGATGGCGCTGCCGAGCTGGGCCGTACAGAGGACGATGAACGGCCCCACGGTGTTGGGCAGGATGTGGCGGAAGGCGATCCGGAGGTGCCGGACGCCGAGCGACCGGGCCGCCTCCACGTACTGCATCTCGCGGATGGACAGCACGCTCGACCGGATGACGCGCGCCGCGCGCGGAATGATCGGGATCGAGATCGCGATCACGACGTTGTGGATGGCCGGGCCGAGCGCGGCCGACATGACGAGCGCCAGCACGAGCAGCGGCAGGCCCTGCAGGATGTCGAGCACCCGCTGGGCGATGAGATCGGTCTTGCCGCCGATGTAGCCCGAGAGCAGCCCGATGAGCCCGCCGAGCACCGAGCCGAGGAGCGTCGACGCCAGGCCCACGATGAGCGACACCCGGGCGCCGTGGACGATGCGCGAGTAGATGTCGCGGCCCAGGTGATCGGTGCCGAGCCAGTGCTCGGCGTTGGGCGCCCCGAGCGTGTACGCCGCGTTCGTCGCGATCGGATCGTGCGTTTGTAAGACATCCGCGAAGACCGCCGTGAGCGCCATCACCAGCATGAGGACGCCGCCCGCGGCGCCGAGCGGTTTTTTCCGGAGGAACCGGGCGGTCACGGGCCACACGCCGGGGCGCGCCCGCGCCAGCGCCACGACCGCGATCTCTGCGGGCCTAACCGCCATACCGCACCCGCGGGAGCGCGCCACCCGAGCAACGTCGAGGAACGCGCATCACGAGGCCCGAGGGAGGAGCCGACCGGAACGTACGCGGTTGTACGTGAGGATCGGCGACGACCGAGAACGACGTGAGGCGACGTTCATCGACGTTGCTAACTGCCATACCGCACCCGTGGGTCGAGGACCCCGTAGAGCATGTCCACGAGCAGGTTCGACAGGATGACGACGATCGCGATGAACATCACGAGGTTCTGCACGACCGGATAGTCGCGCCACAGGATCGCCTGGACCAGGAAGCGCGCCACGCCCGGCAGGTTGAAGACGGTCTCCGTCACGACGAGCCCGCCGATGAGGAAGGCGAACTCGATCCCGATCACGGTCACCACCGGGAGCATCGCGTTCTTGAGGGCGTGGCGCCAGACGACCACAGGTCCGCTCTGGCCCTTGGCCCGCGCGGTGCGGATGTAGTCCTCACGCAGCACCTCGAGGAGCGAGGAGCGCGTGATGCGCATGATCAGCGCCGAGGAGCGGTAGCCGACCGCCAGGGCGGGCAGCAGGAACTGCACCGCGTGGAGCTTGAGGCTCTCCGTGGGGGACACGTACGTGAGCGGCGGGATCCACCGGAACCACGTCACGAGCCCGAGGATGATGACCATGCCGAGCCAGAACGCCGGCATCGAGAGCCCGGCCAGGCTGACCACGCGCAGGACGTAGTCGAGCGGCGAGTCCTGCCGCACAGCGCTGACCACGCCGGTCGGCACGCCGAGGAGGATCGCGAAGACCATCGACAGCGCCGCCAGCTCCAGCGTGACCGGCAGGAGCGGGCGGATGATCGGCCAGGCTGGGAGGTCGTAGCGGTAGGACTTGCCGAGATCGCCTGTGACGATCTGCCGGAGCCAGTCGAGGTACTGGGCCCAGTAGGGCCGATCGATCCCGAGCTCCTTCATGAGCGCCTGCTTCTCGGCCGGGCTCACGTACCCGGCCGTCGAGAAGAGGATGTCCACGATGTCCCCGGGCGCCAGGCGCAGGAGCGCGAAGATCACGATCGACATGCCCAGCAGCGTCAGCACGGCGATCGCGAGACGCTGAGCGATGTAGGTCTTCACGCGCGGGCCCTCGAGCGCGGCGCCGAGGAGACCGACGCCTCCCCCGCGCCGGGCACGGTCACCGACGCGCTCTTACTTGTCGACCCACACTTCTTGCATCCGGCCAAAGTTGTAGATCGACTGGTGCGGGATCAGGTTCTTCACGTGTGGCCACACGGTGAAGTAGTCGAGCTTCCAGTCCAGGATGGGGCGCGCCGCGTCGGCCTCGAGCTTCTTCTGGATCGCGTAGACCATTCCCAGCCGCTTTTTCGGGTCGAGCTCCTGCGACTGCGCGTCGATCATCTTCATGACTTCTTCGCTGCAGTACTGGCTGTAGTTGCGCGGCGAGCCGCAGGCGTAGTTCTCGAAGAAGTTTGCGTCGGGGTCGTCCGGCCCTATGCCCGTCAGGTTCGCCCCGATCTGGTAGTCGCCGCGCGTCGCCATCGCGTGCCACTGCGCCGTCTCGATCTGCTTGAGCGCGGCGTCGATGCCCACCTGCTTCAGCTCGTTGATCACGAACGACGCCATGTCCACGTAGATGGCGATGGCGCGCGTCACGATCTCGACCTTGAGCGGCTTCTCGGGCGAGTAGCCCACCTCGGCCATCAGCTTCTTCGCCTTGGCCTTCTCGTCCGCGGGCTTCGCCGCGTAGCCGGGCAGCCCGAGCAGGTCCTTCTCGCCGAGCCCCCAGAAACCCCACGGCTTGGGCGCGAGCGAGGCGCCGACGACGGCGCCCCCCTGGTGGACGGCGCCGACGAGCGCGCGCCGGTCGATCGCGTGGCTGACCGCGAGTCGCACCTTCGGGTTGTCGAAGGGCGGCTTCTTCACGTTCATGATGATGTTGTCGCTGACGTTCTGGTTGTACGGCGTAACGACGAGCTGGGGCACCGCGTTCTTGAGCTGCTCGGCCGCCGTCTTCGTGGTCTCGCCCGGGAACGAGACGTCGAGCTTGCCAGCCTGGAGCGCCGCCTGGCGCGTGCCGCGCTCGACGATGGGGAAGTACTTCAGCCCGTCGAGGTAGGGCCGGCCCTTGACGAAGTAGTCCGGGTTCTTCACCAGCTCGACGAACTCGCCCTTCCGCCACTCCTTGAGCTTGAAGGGCCCGGTACCGACGCAGCCCGTCCGGTAGCTCGCGGGCGGGACGTGGGCGGCGTAAACGGGCGTGTAGCCCGACGCGAGCATCAGCAGCAGCGAGGGCTGCGGCTTCTTCAGGCGAAAGGCCACGGTGTGGGCGTCGGGAGTCTCGACCGCCTCGATGTTCGCGTACCAGTCCTTGCGCGGGTTGATCCGGAGCTTGGCCGGGGCGTCCGCGGCCTCGCGGAGCATGTCGAAGGTGAACTTGACGTCCTTCGACGTGAACGGCTGGTCGTCGTGCCACTTCACGCCCTTGCGAAGGAAGAACACGAGGTTCCGGCGGTTGTCCTGCCACGACCACTTCTCAGCCAGCTCGCCGATGATCGTGTCCTCGCTTTCCGTCTTCTTGAGCGGATCGAAGAGCACGAGATTGTTGAGACAGGGCATCGCCGGCCAGACCGTCGAGATCGTGGCGGTCTCGTGGATGGCGAAGCCCTGCGCCAGGTCCTCACGCAGCATCATGTTGAGGACCCCGCCGGATTTTGGAGTCTGCGACGCTTGGGGCGCCTGGCTCGTGGCCGGCGGCGCCAGGACAAGCGTGAGCAGCACGAGGAAGAACCCAAGCGCAGCGGTGCGCTGACGTGTCATGAATGACCTCCAGTCGGGCCGGGCGGTCGCCCGGTGAGTTTACGTGAAAACGCGCGACGCGACAACGAGGTTTCCGGCGCGCGTGGCCGCTTAGAGCAGGCGCAGGAGGAGGTGGATCGCGTAGAGCAGGCCGCCCGCGAGCCCGCCCACGACGGTGCCGTTGACCCGGATGTACTGGAGGTCGTCGCCCGCGTGATCCTCGATGAGCCGGACGGCGCCTTCGGGGCCGAGGGCGAGCACGCCCTTCTCGATGAAGGTCGCGAGACGATCGTGGGAGCGCTCGACCGCCTCGACCACGCGCGCCTTGACCCAGCGGTCGATGTCGCCGCGCAACGCCGCGTCGGCTACCAGGGCGCGCCGCGCGCGCTCGAGCCGCTCGACCACCCACGCGGCCGTCTCCGAGCGCGGCCCGGCGAGGTCGGCGACGAGGGCCGCGTGGAGCGCCGTCGCCGCGTCCTCCAGCACGCGCACGGTCGCCGGCGCCGCCAGGAGATCCCGCTTCGCGGCCTCGACTCGCTCCGCGAGCCCGGGATCGCGGCGCAGCCGGTCGGGCAGCCGCGCCAGCGCGTCGGCGAGCCGCTGGCGCACCGGATGCTCCGGGTCGGCGGCGACCCGCCGGAGGCCGCCGTGGAGCGCGGCGATGACGCGCTCGCGGTCGATCAGTCCGAGGAGGCTCGCGACGCTCATCCAGAAGCGCGGGTAGGCACCCATCCGCTCGCGGTAGCGCGCGAGCACGTCGTCCACGACCTCGCCAACGACCTCACGGAGGGCCGGACGGTCCAGCGCCTCGCCGAGCGCCTGCGCCAGGGCGGTGACCGCGCGCTGGTCCCAGCCGTGACGGCGCGCGACCTCGAGAGCGCTGGCGAGCATCGGCGCCGCCGGCCGGGCGACGAGGAGCTCGTGGAGCCGGACGGCGAGGTCGCCGGCCGCCCGCGGCGTGAGCTGGCCCGCGACCCACCGCCCGAGGGTGAGCGTGAGCCGCTCGAGGTCCTGGCGCGTCACGCGCTCGGCGCCGCGCGCGAGCAGCCCCGCGAGGTCCACCCGCTCGATCTCCTGCGTCACGTACTCGCGCGTGAGGACGCGGCTGCCCACCATCGTGCCGACGCGCGCCGCCATCAGCTCCCAGTTGGCCGGGATCAGGGCCGTGTGAGGGATCGGCAGCCCGAGCGGGTGACGGAAGATCGCGGTGACCGCGAACCAGTCCGCAAGGCCACCCACGATCCCCGCCTCGGCGATCGCGAGGATCCAACCACCCCACCAGCTGCTCCTGAGAGGGAACGCGAGCGCCGCGAGCGCGCAGGCGCCGAGGAGCACGCCGAGCGCGAGACGCCGCTGGCGCCGCACCTCTCTCAGGCCACCCTCGGTTGTCTCGGTGCTCGCGGCCCCAGCGACAAACGCCGCGACGGCAGGAGGAGCCGACTCTGCCTGACGTCCCACACGCCGCGCGGCGTAAGCCGCACGGCGGGCAGGAAATCCGCGGAGAGGAAGAACAGCGTGAAGAGGGGCTCGTGGTGCGAGTAGCCGCGCGCGACGAGCGCCGCGCGGAGCTCCCCTTCCCGCCCGGCGGCGTCTTCGACGGAGCCGCGGGTCATGATCCCGCCGAGCGGCAGCGGCAGCTCGTGGGCGACCTGCGTCCCGTCGACGACGACGACGCCGCCGCGGAGCTCGAGGAGGCGGTTCACCGCGCGCGCCATCGCCTCGGGGCTCCGGCCGAGCGCCACGATGTTGAAGTCGGTGCTGATCGTCGCGGCCAGGCCGTCGAGTCGGTCGGCAAAGCCCGCGACGATCCCGGGCGCCACCCAGCGCCCGCCGCGGTCGAGGAGGGCCGCGCGGAGGTCGCCCGGACCGAGCGGACGTTCCTCGAGCCGCGTGATCACCGCGCTCACGAGGCGGATCACCGGATAGCGGTCCCTCGCCGGGAGCGCGAAGTCGGCGGCGCGGGCCCGCCAGCCGACGGTGAGCCGGGCCTCGGGCGAGGTGAAGATGCGCGACCACGGGAGCTCGGCCACGCGCGCGAGCAGCCGGCCGCGGGAGGCGACGAGCCGGCCGCGTGCGACGACGGCGGCGGGCCGAGGCTCGGCAAGGTCGTCGAGCAGGCAGACGTCGGCGTAACGGCCGGGCGCGATCCCGCCGAGGTCGCCATCGAGACCGAAGTAGGTCGCCGGGTTCAGCGTGGCCATGCGGTAGGCGTCGACCGGCGCCACACCGCGCTCGAGGACGACGCGGATCAGGTGATCCACGAAGCCGTGGGCACGCAGGAACGCCGGCATCGAGCCGTCGCAGGTGAGCATGAGGCGCGAGACGAGCGCCGGCGCCTCCTTGAGCGCGTCGAGCAGCGCGTTCAAATCCGGCCGCAGCGACGACTCGCGGAGCATGACCGCGATCCCCTGCCGCGCGCGCTCGAGCACCTCGCGCGCGGTGATGGGCTCGTGGTCGGAGGTGAAGCCGGCCGCCGCGATCGCCGCGAGCTTCTCCCCCGAAGCGCCCGCCGTGTGGCCCTCGACGCGCGGAAGGCGCGGAGGCGCCTGCGCCAGGCGCCGGAGCAGGTCCCGGCTGCCGGACCATGCGTCCGGCCAGCGCGTCACCTCGCCGATCGCCACCGCGCGGGGATGCGCGAGTGCCTTCACGAGGTCGCGGAAGGGGAAGCGGCGCGCCTCGTCCGCCGTGCGGGACTGCGCGTGAGGCCGGATCATCCAGTAGAACTTGAGCGGCGCCCCCGTGAGCGCGTCGGCGACGCGGAGGAACGCGCGCACGCCGCCCAGCTCCAGGAGCTGGAGCGTGTCGGCGAAGACGCTCGTCGTCCCGCGGGGCAGGACGAAGCGCGCGAGCGCCGAGGGGGTCGTGACGTGGGCGGGGTGGACGTGGGGGTCGATGTAGCCGGGAACGAGGACCTTGTCCGTCGCGTCGAGCACCGTCGTGCGCGGCCCGACCATATCCTCGCGCCCGCCGACGTACGCGATCCGCTCGCCCTTGACGGCGACGGTCGCGGGATAGAGCTCGCCCGTGTAGACGTTGAGCAGTGTGCCGCCGCGGATCACGAGGTCCGCGGGCAAGGCACCCCGCGCGACGTCGGTGAGCTTCCGGCGCTCGGCCACGTTCATGTAACCGCCATGCCGAGGCGGAGCGCGAGCGCGACCACATTGTCGCCACGGCTGGGCGCCAGCGTCAAATCGGACGGGTGCATCGCCCTCCCCCGATACAATCGCCTCATGGCCGCGGCGATCGTCGTCACCGAGTCGGTGCGGGTGCCCGAGCACGCGCTCCACGTCCACGCCGCGCGCGCCTCGGGGCCCGGCGGCCAGAACGTCAATAAGGTCGCGACGAAAATAGAGCTCCGGGTCGACCTCGACGCGATCGAGGGGCTCTCCGACGCGGCGCGGGCGCGGCTGACCGCGCTCTGCGGCGGTCGGCTCGACGCCGACGGCCGGCTCATGGTGACGAGCCAGGCGACGCGCACCCAGGCCCGGAACCTGGAGGACGCTCGCCAGAAGGTCAGGACCCTCGTCGCCGCGGCGCTCCGAGAGCCCCGCTCACGCAAAGAGTCCCGACCGACCCCGGCAGCGAGGGAGCGGCGGCTCGAGGCGAAGAAACGCCGCGGCTGGCTCAAGCGTGGGCGCACGCAGTCGGAGGAGTGAGCGGTCAGCGCTTCGGCGGGTGGCCCTCACGAAACGCGGCGACACCCGCACGGACGCCGGCACCTACCCCGCGCGCGATCACTTTCGCCTCGACGACCGCCTGGCGCACCTTGGGCTCGAGCACCCGCACGGTGCGCCCGACCGTGACGCGCGTTCGCCGCTCGAGCCGCTTGAGGTGTCGCCGCGCTTCGCCACGCGCCTTGTCGGCCCTGGTACGCAGCTCCGCGAGCTGTTGCTGGAGCGCCTTCAGCTGTTTCTCGAGCGTCGTCTTCATTAGAACCCCAGTGCCCGGACGCCGTCGCGGAAGCGCTGGACGTTCCGGAGCTTGATCGCCTCGTAGCCGCGGATCACGTCGGGCAGGTTGGCGAGCTTCACCGCACGCTCGTACGTCTCGGGTGAGAGACCGATCAGCGCCTTCTCGACGAGTGCGCGGTACTCGCCGGGGAGTGCGCGCTCGACGCGCCGCACCTCCGCGTAACCGAACGGGTCGAGCGCGGTGCCGCGCAGCCCGCGCATGGCGACGAGGAGCCTGAAGGCCCTGTCGAACCACTTGCCGAGCTTGATCTTTCGCTTCCAGCCCAGCGCGCGGAGCAGCGGCGGGTGGAGGTTGTACCGCACCGTCACGCCCCCCGGAAACTCGGCGGCGAGCGCCGTCGCGAGGTCGTTCGTGAGATGCAGGCGCGCCACCTCGTACTCGTCCTTGTAGGCCATGAGCTTGAACATATACCGCGCAACGCCTTCGCTCAACCGCGTCTCGCCACTCACCGCGGCCGCTTCGACCTCACGCACCCGCTTCACCAGCTCCACGTACTCGCGCGCGTACGCCGCGCTCTGGTAGGCGCAGAGCTCGGGCACGCGGATCGCGAGGAGCCGCTCGAGCTCGCCCGAGCCAGGGGCTGCCACGCTCCCGACGAGGGCACGCGCTTCGCCCGTCAGCTCCGGCTGGACCTGGACGGCGCCGAGCCGCTGCCGCTTCAAGCCCTTGGCCCACGCGGGGTCGGCGACGAAGAGCCGGCCGGCGCGGAAGGCGTGGCTGTTCATCTGGACCGACACGCCGTTGAGCACGATCGCTTCCTCGATCGCCGGGGCACTCACGGGAATGGCGCCCGCCTGGTAGGCGGCGCCCAGGACGAGCATGTTGGCGGCCATGTGGTCGTCGAAGAGCGTCTCGGCGAGGGTGAGCGCGTCGAGGTAGACGTTCTCGTCCTTGCGAGTGACGCGGTTGATGCCCGCGACGAGCCCGCCCGGGTCCGGGAACTCGACGTCGGTGGACGTCACCATCGCGCCCGTCGGGACCTTGCTCGTGGAGACGATCGCGAGCGTGCGGTCGGGGCTGGCGTGGTCGAGGTTCTGGGGCGACGTCGCGACGAGGATGTCGAAGCCGAGGTAGCAGTCGGCCGACCCTGCGGCCACCTTGTTCGACGCCTCCGGCGTCCGCTCGAAGATCTTGAGGTGCGAGACGACGGGGCCGCCCTTCTGGGAGAGGCCCGTCTGGTCGAGGCCGCGGACGTGCCTGCCGTCGAGGAGCGCGGCCGTGCCGAGGATCTGGTTGACGGTCACGACGCCGGTCCCACCGATCCCCATCATGAACACGTTGCACTCGCGAGGAACGCGCAGCGCCGGCTCGGGAAGCGCTCGATCCACCTTGAACACGCGGCGCTCTTTCTTCGTGGGCGCGCCCCGGGGCACGACGGTCAGGAACGAC
>Ga0209802_1002422_pt1 | contig 12999 bp, 10 predicted proteins | sample GraSoiAngelo_129_FD_185886 | JGI IMG/M metagenome (GOLD analysis project Ga0209802, IMG submission 185886) | Grasslands soil microbial communities from the Angelo Coastal Reserve, California, USA - 14_0927_12_40cm (SPAdes) (version 2) | ecosystem: Environmental > Terrestrial > Soil > Grasslands ... | reverse complement strand
CGATTCCGAAAACGCCCCCATGCTGCATATCAACGAGCGCCTCGGGTATGGGCCACGGCCCGGATTGATAGGCCTCCTGAAGCGGGTAGAAAAGTAGTCACATGGCGAAGACGAAGGACTACTACGACGTGCTGGGCGTGCCGCGGACGGCGACGCAGAAAGAGATCACGTCCGCCTTCCGCAAGCTCGCGCGCAAGCACCATCCCGATCTGAACGCCGGAGACAAGCAGGCCGAGGCGAGGTTCAAGGAGATCTCGGAGGCACACGATGTGCTGTCGGACGGCAAGAACCGAAAGCTCTACGACGAGTTCGGCGCCGACTGGCGATCCGCCGCCCAGGCGGGCGTGCAGCCGGGCACCGGGCGCAGGGGACCGGGGGGTGGCGGCTTCAGGCCGCAGCCGGGCGGGCCCGAGGTCCAGTACCGAACCGTTTCACCGGAGGACATGGAAGACCTCTTTGGCGAGGGGGGTGGGTTTGGCGACATCTTCGGCTCGATCTTCGGCAACTCGGCGCGGACGCGAACCCGACCGGCGCCGATGGACGTCGAGGCTCCCATCACCGTCAGCCTGGGCGAGGTCTATCGCGGCACCAGCCGCACGGTCGAGCTCCCTGGCGGCCGGCGCGTCGAGGTCAAGGTGCCGGCCGGCGTCAAAGAGGGGACCGTGCTCCGCGTGCCGGGGCTGCGCGCGACCGTGCAGGTGGCGCCCGATCCCGTGTTCACGCGCGAGGGCAAGGACGTGCGGGTGTCGGTGCCCGTCCCGCTGAACGTGGCGCTCCAGGGCGGGGAGGTCTCGGCGCCGACGCTCAAGGGCGGCCAGGTCCAGTTCAAGGTTCCGCCCGAGACTCAGAATCGAAAGAAGATCAGGTTGCGCGGGCTCGGCCTCCCCGACCCGAAGGGCGGGCAGCCGGGTGACCTCTACGCTGAGGTCAACGTGCAGCTGCCCGTGCCCATGGACGAGCGCACCCGCAAATGGGCTTCAGAACAACCCCTTAGTTAATCTCTAGGGCACTTTGCCCAGCGGACTGTCGAGACGGCTCCTGCTGCCGCTGGTGTTCGTGTCGGGCATGGCGTCCCTCGGCATCGAGTTCGGTGCCTCTCGTCTGCTGGCGCCGTACTTCGGGACCAGCCTGTACGTATGGGGCGTGCTCATCGGGCTGATCCTCGTCTACCTTTCGGCGGGGTATGTGATCGGCGGCCGGCTCGCGGACCGCTATCCGCGCGATGACATCCTCTTCCAGATCACGGCGTGGGCTGGCCTGTGGATAGGAGTGATCCCGCTCGTGAGCTATCCCATCCTCCAGTTGTCGCAGCAGGGCTTCCGGGCGCTCAGCGTGGGTTTGGTCGCGGGCACGCTTCTCGCTGTCGTGCTGCTGTTCGCGGTGCCGGTCACGTTGCTCGGCTGCGTGAGCCCGTTCGCGATCCGGCTTCTTCTCAAAGACGTGGCCACCGGTGGCAACACCGCGGGTCGCGTATACGCCCTGTCGACGGTGGGCAGCATCCTCGGCACTTTCCTGCCGGTGTTCTGGTTCATCCCCACGTTCGGGACGCGCCCGACGATCGAAGCCTTTGGGCTGGCGCTCGTCGGCATGTCCGCGGTGGCGCTATGGCCGAGGCGCCGGCTCTACGCGTCGTTCGCGGTCGCGGTAATCCTCGCGTGGATCTTTCTGCCTGCCGGTGTCAAGCCGCCCGAGGTCGGAACGCTCCTGTACGAAAAGGAGTCCGCATACAACTACATCCAGGTCGTCCAGGTCGCGACGACGACAGAGCTCATCCTCAACGAGGGCCAGGCGATCCATTCCGTGTACGACAGTCAGACCAACCTCACGGGCGGTTACTGGGACTACCTGCTGCTCGCAGACGCGTTCCGGCCGGCGCAAGCGACGGCCGCCACGCCGCGGTCGGTGGCATTTCTCGGCCTGGCCGCGGGAACCGGAGCGCGCCAGTATCGCCTGGCGTTTGGCGACCAGATCGATATCACGGGCGTCGAGATCGACCCCGACATCCTCGCCGCCGGTCACCGCTATTTCCACCTCGATGAGGCACGCGCGCATGAGGTCGTTGCCGATGCGCGCTACTGGCTCGACACTCAAGCGGGTCGTTACGACGTCGTCGTCCTGGACGCGTACCGGCAGCCGTACATTCCGTTCCACCTCACGACCAAGGAGTTCTTTCAGCAGGTGAAGGCGCACCTCGAGCCGGGAGGAGTTGTGGCCGTCAACGTCGGGCGAACGGCAACCGACTATCGATTGGTCGACGCGCTCGCGAGCACGATGGCATCTGTCTTTCCGAGTGTGATGCTGCTCGACGATCCCAATTACACGAACACGGTCGTCTATGCGTCGACATTGCCGATTTCGGTGAATGACGTCGCGCACAACCTGGCGCTGGAGTTTGATCCGCTGGCGCACGACGCGGCCTCGAGCGCGCTGCAGAACGGCAAGCTCAGGCTTTCGCCGTACCACGGCCAGGTCTACACAGACGATCTGGCGCCCATCGAGCAGCTGATCGACCAGATCATCTTCAGCTACCTCACCGGCGGCTGAAAGGGGCCGCTACTTCGGGCGGTGCAGCGGGGTCGTCACCGTCTCGCCAGCCAGCTGCTGGTCGGCCTCGATGCAGAGCAGGCGAACGCGACCGGTCGCCACCACCTTCTCCTCCTCGTCGAGCACGCGTGCCTCCCACACCTGCGTGCGCCGGCCGCGCGTGATCGGTCTCGCGACCGAGTGGAGCTTTGCGCCTGCGCGTACGGCCCGCACGAAGCTCGTGCTGTTCTCGAGCCCGACCACGGACTGCCCGCGTGGCAACGCATAAAGCGCGGCGCCAATTGATGCGAGCGATTCGATGATTCCGCAGTGCACGCCGCCATGCACGATGCCGTAGCCCTGCAGGTGCTCGGGTCCAATGGTCAGCTCGCAGCGCACCTCGTCCTGGGTCGCGTGCGTGATAGTGATGCTCATCGCGTGGAGCCAGCCCTCGGGCATCGCCTTCAGGCGTTCGGAGAAGTCGAGGCTCACATGCAAAATCGTAGCGGCACATAAGAAGAGCCGGGCTAAGCCCGGTTTCCGCCACAAAAGAAGAGAGCCGGGCTCGGCCCAGCTCCCTTTGTCGACGTTCGCGTTGCTACCGCCTCCGACTCCAGGAGCCGGATTCGGAACTGGAAGCCCTTAGAGGCTTACGCCCTCCCGAGCTCCCGGCTGGCAAACGAGGCGGTTGGCACCACGATTCGGTTTATCCAAGCTTCCGCCTCACCTCCTTTGCCCCACGGGCGTTGAACTTCCGGGTCAGTGTACCAGCCATAAGGTCGGCCCTAGACTTCTCGCTCGATGCCACGCAAATATGTCGCCGTGTGTGGCGCCTCGCACTGCCGCCGAAGCCGTGAGGCGTGCACTTGAGTAGTCCGGCTCGCCAGGTGTTGAGCGCTCCTGAAAAAACTCGGACCGCGAGCAAGAGGCGGAAGCGGGTGAAGAAGCGCGTCGTGCCCAAACCTGACGGCCGCTATCTGATCTATTACGAAAAGGCATGAGCGAGCTCCGCTGGCATCCGCTGCTCGAAGAATGGGTCACCGTCGCCCCGTGGCGCCAGGACCGCACATACCACCCGCCGCCGGATCATTGCCCGCTTTGTCCGACCCGGCCGGGGCAACCCGAAACCGAGATCCCTGAGCCCGACTACTACATCGCCGTGTTCGAGAACCGCTTCCCGTCCTTCACCGGCGAGCAGGGACGCTGCGAGGTCGTCTGCTACACACCGGATCACGACTCATCGCTCGGCGAGCAGAGCGTCGACCACATTCGCGACCTCATCGAGGTGTGGCGCGATCGCACCAGCGAGCTGCGCCGCCTCCCCAACGTGCGATACGTCTACATCTTCGAGAACCGCGGGGAGGAGATCGGCGTCACCTTGAGCCACCCGCACGGTCAGATCTACGCGTATCCATTCATTCCACCCGTTCTGCAGCGAGAGCTACGGGCCGAGGCCAAGCACATGCGCGAGACCGGACGCTGCCTCTATTGCGACGTACTCGAGGGCGAGCGAGGAGGCGAGCGCACGGTGCTCCGCGACGAGAACTGGATCGCATTCGTGCCGCCTTTCGCCCGCTGGCCCTATGAGGTGCACCTCGCGCCGCTCCGTCATCGGGCCGGGCTGCTCGATCTCGACAGCGACGAGGACGAGTCATTCGCGCGAATCCTCAAGGGACTCCTTCAGAAATACGACCGGCTTTTCAACCGACCTCTCCCGTATGTGATGGCGATGCACCAGACGCCCGCCGGCCGAACGCTCAGCCACCATCACTTTCACGTGGAGTTCTATCCACCGAATCGGACTCGCGACAAGCTCAAGTACCTGGCTGGATCGGAGCTCGGCGCCGGCGCCTTCATCGTCGACGCGCGAGCGGAGGACAAGGCCGCGGAGCTTCGTGGAGCTTAAGCGGGAGCGCCCCAGAGCGTGGCATGGCCGCGCACCCGGACGGGTCAACCTCATCGGAGAGCACGTCGACTATCTGGGCGGAGTCGTGTTGCCGGCTGCGGTCGATCGCCACACGCGTGTCAGCGGGCGCGGCGCGCGTGATTGGACGATCGAGAGCGATGTCGGCGGCGGTCTCAAGTACGTGCGCGCGATCGGCATCGAGCTGGACGTACCGCCGCAGGCTGTCGTGGTGGAGTCTGATGTCCCGCCGGGGTCGGGTCTGAGCTCGTCGGCCGCACTTCTGGTCGCCATCGCGGCGGGGCTGCGCCCAAAGCTCGACGGCGTCGAAGCCGCCCTTGCTTGCCAGCGCGCCGAGCAGCGCGCCACCGGTGTCCACGTCGGCGTGATGGACCAGTTCGCATCCGCGCTCGGGCGCCGCGGGCATGCCTTGCTACTCGACTGCTCGACCCTCGAATATCAAACGGTGCCCTTTCCTGACGAGCTGGTGATCGCCGTCATCGACTCGGGCGAGCATCGACAGCTGGCAGACACGCCTTACAACGAGCGCCGGCGCGAGGCGGAGGCGGGCGACCCCAAACGCATGCGGCACGTCGACTCCGAGATCGCTCGGGTCCACGCGTTCGTCGATGCACTCAAGGAACATCGCTTCGAGCGGTTGGGAGTGCTGCTCAAAGAATCGCATCAAAGCCTTCGCGACGATTTCGAGGTGTCGACTGCTACCGTCGATGCGCTGGTGGAAAGAGCCTGGGGCATCGAGGGCTGCCTGGGAGCCCGCATCATGGGCGCGGGCTTCGGCGGCAGCATCCTGGCTCTGATCGAACAAGGTCGCGAGGAGGCGTTCGCCGAGGCGATGAAGAGCGAAGTCATCTTCTGCGCGACCGCTGACGGCGCGTTCGTGCACACCGGTCGGATCTCCCATTGAGCGACTGTCTCTTCCTCCCGCTATCACAGCGGCCAGGAGGCATCCGTGAGCTCAGCGGCTGGGAAGCGGTATGGATGGCGCTGGGCGAAGGCGAGGCTGAGCGCCTGAACATCGGCCGGGGCGTCGACTGGAAGCCCATCGAGGTGCCGCGCCAGCTCGCTGCCCATCAGGGCAGCCAGGCGGTGTGGTATCGCACCGAGTTCCAGCGTCCCGACCACTCAGGGCGCGTGCTGCTCCGCATCGGCGGTGCGTTTCTCGCCACTCACGCTTGGCTCAACGGAAAGCTTCTCGGCTCGCATTACGGATACTTCGCGCCTTTCGGTTTCGACCTCACGCCGTACCTCAAGACCGAGAACCTGCTCGTCATCTGCTGCGAATCGCCGGTCGAGACGCAGCCCGAAAAGAAACGTCACATCATGGGCGTCTTCAACGACGGCGAGCTGAGGCCATATCCTGCGTCGGCGTACTCGAGCCTCCCCGACCCATACCGCTGGGAGGTGCCGGTCGGCATGTGGCGACCGGTTGGGCTCGAGTACATCGGTCCCATCGCCATCGACTGGATGCGACTGAAACCGAGCTTCGAGGCGGGCGATGGGCGCATCGAAGTCGAGGCACGGCTTCGCAATCTCGACGGTCGCCAGATGGACGCGCAGATCGAGGTCGGCATCTCCTCCGCCGGCGGTGACGATCCGTCCGCGCCGCTGCGGCTGCATCGCGACGTCAGGTTGGCCGGCGGTGGCGAGCAGACGGTTTCAATGCAGCTTGCGCTTCCCGGCGCCAAGCGCTGGGAGCCCTGGCGCTTTGGCGGGCAGCCGATGTACCGCGCCGAGATGGTGGCGCGCGCGGCGGGTGGCGTGGAGTCGACCCGCGTCGAGGACACATTTGCTTTCAGGGAGCTGAAGTGGGACATCGGTCCGCGCCGGTGGAGCCTGGAGGTCAACGGCCGGCCGATGTTCTTGCGCGGCGCGTGCTATGCACCGTCGTACCGTCTGGACGAGCTCACCACGGAGCGATTCGATGCCGATCTTCGGATCGCCAAGGAGACCAACCTCGACGCGCTGCGCATTCTCGCCAACGTCCTCCCGTCCGAGTTCTACAAACGCGCGGACGAGGCAGGCATGCTGCTCCTGCAGGAGCTCCCGCTGCTCGGCGCTTACGCGTACCACGCCCGGGGCGATGACAGCCGATTCTTCGAAGCCGCCGCGCGTGAGCAGCAGGCGGAGATGGTCGAGCTCTTGCGCAACCGCCCTTCGGTCGCAATGTGGGTGGCGCATGACGATCCTCCGTGGTTGGCGGGCAACTCCGACCTCGGCGACGTCAACGCCGTCCGGCAGAACCATTCCATCGACCAGGAGCTGCGCGTCGCGTTTGAGCACCTCGACGGCACCCGACCCACGCTTGCGGCGTCGGGCGAGGTCGACCAGCATGCCCTCCTCGGTTGGGCGACCGGCTCGTGGAAGGGCATCACCGAAGCGGAACCCGTGATGGTCAGCGCGTTCGGTGCGCAATCGCTGCCGGCTGTCGATTCTCCGGTGTGGGAGTCCATCGGGACCAGGTGGCCGGTCGCAGACGACGACGCCGCCTGGCGGTACGCCGGGTTTCAGCCGGTCAACTGGGCCGAGCGCGGGGTCGGGCTGCCTTCAGCACACACGAGCCTCGAGTCGTTCATCGAAAAGTCGCAGGCATTCCAGACGTTTGTCGTCCGTCTCGAGGCCGAGCATCTACGAACGCGCAAGTTCGAGCCGTGCTGGGGCGCATTCGCTTTTCATCTGGTCGATCCCTTTCCGGGCATCGGCTTCGGACTGCTGGACAGCACGCGTCGAGCGAAGCCGGCCCTCGATTCTCTCGCTCAAGCTTTCGCGCCGACGCGGTTGATCATCGAGCCGCTCGCCTTCGATGCCGATCGGCCGTTCGGAATCATCCAGCGTCCCACGGTTCCGTTCAGTGCGCGGCTCGTGATCGTCAACGACGACCCCGATGTGGGCGGCCCGGGCGTCGTGCGCTGGACCTTGATGCGCGAGCGACGCGTTGGCCGTCGTGGCGTGAGCCGCATCGCCGATGCGATCCAGAGAAAGTTCTCGGGCGCAGCTGATGTCGAGGTGCCCACGGCATTCGAGCCCGCGGTCAATGCGACCACATTGAGCGTGCCTCTCGAGGTCGAAGGTGCTTACCGACTCGACGCAACCCTCACCGTGTTGGGACGCGTGATCGATCGCACAGAGCTGCGATTCACGGTTACGTCGGCGTTGCCTTCGGCGCGGCCGATACCCGAGCTTCCTCGCTATCTGGCGGAAGGGCTCGCCGACGTGCGGAGCCTCCGAGCCGAAAAAGACGGGATGAGCTTCATCCTCGAAAACCGGACGAGGCCCGCGGTGGTCGCGGGCATCACAGGTCTGCGTCTCGACGGTGTGCCGCTCGCCCGTCACGACATCCAGCTGGAGACGCACGCGGGCCGGGCACCATTCCCGCGCCACCTGGACCTGCCCGTCGGCAGGCGGCTGCGGGTCCACGTCGTCACCGGGCAACCGCTGGGCGCGGGCCGCCACCTGCTCGACGCGGACATCACCGTTCCCGGCGTCGCATCTGGACGGGTGGTGATCAGCGGCACCGTTTAGGCGTGGCCCACTTGCGAGTACGGGTGGCATACTTCAGCACTGACGCGTCGACACGCGAACAGAGCGCGGGTCCGCAGGTAGGTGTTTTCGCAATTGATCCATAAACGGACTCGGGACCAAGGAGGCCCCCCACCGGATGCCAACTGAAACCGTCTATGCGGATCTCGTTCTCGCGGTGGCGGCGCTCATCGCGGGCGTCCTCTACCTGAGGGCGCGCCGCCGCCACGGCAAGCGGAAGAAGTCCGGGCCTCCGGTTCGCCCCGCAACTCCGACGCCTCAGGCAGCCGCCGGTCGCGGAGCTGTCACGACCTGGGCTCCGCCGCCTTCGGCGACGCCCGGTGCTGCGGTGGCTCCGACCGTCGTGGCCGCACCGGCGCCGAACTGGGACCAGTCCGCGCCGAAGTCGAATACCGCGGGTTGGGCCTCGCCCGGCGCGCAGTCGCCTGCCTGGGGCGCGCCCGGTGGAGCGCCGGCTCCCGTGGCCGCTCCGCCGCCGCCGCCTCCTCCTGCCGGGGCGCCCGGGCCGACCTGGGGTGCGCCGAATCCCTCAGCTCCGCCCGCGCCATCCGCACCGACGACCCCCGGCGCTCCGACATGGGGAGCCGCTCCGCCGCCGCCGCCGCCGCCGCAGGCGCCCGCCCCGTCGTGGGGAGCCCCGGGTCCGGCCGCGCCGGCGGCGCCTCCGGCCCCGACCTGGGGCTCGCCGGCACCCGCGCCATCACCTTCGGCGCCGCCTCCACCACCCTCGTGGGATGCCCCCAAGCCCACCGCCCAACCGCCGGCCGTGGCGCCGTCATGGGGCAATGAGCCCGCCGTCCCATCGTGGGAACCCCCGGCTCCGGCCACACCCGGCAGCTCACCATCGGCAGGACGGGGGGCGCCGGCGCCATCCTGGGAAGCGCCGGCTCCCCAGGTGCCCAGCGCTCCGCCCGGGGCCACCCCTTCATGGGACATGGCCCGGACCGAGGAGCCCGCCGCGCCCGCGGCGCCCTCCTGGTCGGCTCCTTCGTCGCCATTGGCGCCGCCACCACCGCCGCCGGCCGCTGCCGCACCACCTTCCCCCGCGTGGACGCCGCCGGCGGCCGCGCCGCCGCCTTCGCCAGCACCCTCATGGTCGCCGCCCGCTGAATCTCCCGCGCTGCCGACCTTCCCCGAGCCGCCGATGGTTGCGCCACCAATGGCGGAAACGGTCGCCCCGCCGCCGCCACCGCCGTCGGCGCCACCTCCCGCCCCGCCCCGGCCGCCCTGGGAGGCTCCCGCAGCCGCGATCCCGCCGCCGGCGCCCGTTCCCGATGTCGCCGAGACGATCCTTGCCCCGGGCGCAGGTGCCGCAGCCGCAGCCGCCGCCCACGACGCCACCACCCTCATGCCCGCCTGGCAGCCACCCGCGACGGCTCCGCCGCCTTCAGCGGAGACGCCCGTGCTTGGCGGCCCCACCCGACCGTTGCGCGCGGTCGGCGGCGCCGGTCCTCGGGCAGAGCTCACGATCGAGTCAGGTCCTGATGCCGGCCACACGCACCGCGCCACTGAAACTGCGCTCCGCCTCGGCCGCTCGCCCGACAACGACCTCATCCTTCGCGACCCGGCCACCAGCGGGCACCACGCTCGCGTGGAGCGGCGTGGTGAGCAGTTCTGGATCGTCGACCTCGGCAGCACCAACGGCACTCTCGTGAACGGCGAGCCGATCCAGGAGAAGGAGCTCAACCATGGTGACCGCATCACCATCGGACAGAACGCCGTTCACTTCTCCGTCCTAGGCGGGTAGTGAACCGGCGCCTCCGGCCGGGCGCATCTCGTCGGCTCAGGACGCCGAATGCGTGCGTTATGGGGCCCGGCCCGTCGTCGTCGCGCATTTCGAATGCGCTCCTCCTAGGGCCACCCATGCCTTCGCCTCGGCGCCCTGACCGGCGACCTGTGGTCGCCTGCCGCGATCTGCGACCCGTTCGTCGGCTCCGGTTCACTCTCCTCGGCGATGCGCCTTAAGGTCGCCTCGGCGACCGACCCCGGCCTCGAGCGCGAGGATAACGAGGACTCCGTGGTCGTGTGGCGCAACAAGGCAGGTCTCGACACATTGCTGGTCGTGTGTGATGGGATGGGCGGTCACGCCGCCGGGCAGATGGCGAGCAGCATCGCGGTGACGACCCTCACGAGCGTGCTCGCGGAGGATGGTGACCAGGGTCCCGACCTCGACCGCCTCAAGCGCGCGTGCAAGCAGGCCAACACCGCCGTGTTCGAAGCCGCGCGCGACAACCCGGAGTGGTCGGGCATGGGCAGCACGATGGTCGTGGCCGCGATCAGCGGCGGCGAGGTCGGCGTGCTCAACGTCGGCGACAGCCCCGCTTACCTGTTTCGAAATGGCGACGCCAAGCTCATCTCTCAAGACCATTCCTGGCCCGCGGAGCAAGTGCGCCTCGGAGTGATCAAGCCGGAGGAGGCCGCCACGCATCCGCTGAAGCACCGGCTGACGAGAGCGATCGGTGTCTGGGAATCGATCCAGTCCTACACCGACACGATGAAGATCGTGGAGGGCGACGCGATCGTCCTCTGCAGTGATGGGGTCGAGACCGCGGGCGTGAGCGTCGAGGAGATGGGCAAGCTGCTGCTGAAGGACGGCGACCTGGAGAAAGGCGCAAAGCGGGTCATCGACAGATGCCGAGAGCTCGGCGCGCCCGACAACATCACGGTCGCGGTGGCGCGGGTGGAGGTCGACGTCACGAAGACTCAGGCGCTTCCTCGACTGAAGAAGATCGGCCTAATGCAGAAAGGCGCGGACCACTAGCTCGGCGACGTGCTCGACGCGCATCGTCGAGCCTCTCGATCGGAGTCCGGACTCGAGCTGCATCTGGCAGCCCGGATTGGCGGTGACGATCAACTCCGCGCGGGTGCTCGCGACATCGTCGATCTTCTCCTCGAGGATGCGAGCGGACATCGCCGGTTCGAGCGTGCTGTACAGGCCCGCCGCTCCGCAACAGATGTCCGGGTGCCTCATCTCGACCAGCTCGACGCCGGGCACCGAGCGGATGAGGTCGCGCGGCTGCTTCTTGATGCGCTGCGCGTGCGCGAGGTGACATGCGTCCTGATAGGTGACCCGCATCTTCACCTCGCGCTGAGGAGCGGGCAGCCCAATCTCGACCAGCCATTCGCTCAGGTCTTTCACGCGCCCCTTGAGCTCGGGGTAGAAATCCTTGAGGTGGGAGCCGCAGCCGGCAGAATCGACGACGAGGGCGTCGAAGTTGGAGTCGCGATACACCTGCATGTTGAGGTCGCGCAACCGTTCGGCCCCCTCGAGGTCGCCGTTGTGGGCGAGCAGCGCGCCGCAGCATCTCTCGGCGCGAGGAAACCAGACCTCGCAGCCCGCGATCTGCAGCAGCTTCACGGCCGCCTCGTGCGATTGCGGGTAGAGGATCGGCATCACGCATCCGACCAGGAACGCCACGCGATACTTTCGTTCTCCGATCGGTGGTGCGATCCCTCCAGCGGGCGCCTGGAATCGAGTCCGCAGCTTCGGCAGCTGTCGGCCCGAACGCAATACCGATGTGAGGCCGACGGATTGTGCCGCTTTGGTGATCGTCCCGAAGGTTCGCAGCCGGCGCGGTTTGGCTACGAGCTGGCGCAGCGCGGTCCGCGCGAGCCAGTGCTTTGGCGCCGGCCCGCGAATCCGCTCGACCTCTGACCGCCCGGCCTCGATGATCCTTCCGTAAGGAACGCCGGACGGGCAGACGGCCTCGCAGGTGCGGCACCCGAGGCAGAGGTCGATGTGCTTGGCCTGGTCTTCACTGAATGGAAGCGTGCCGCGCTTCCACTGCGTCATGAGATAGATGCGCCCGCGCGGCGATTCGGTTTCGAGGCCGGTCTGTCGGAATGTCGGGCAAGCGTCGAGGCACAGGCCGCAGTGCACGCATGTCGCGAGGTCGTCATCGCTGAGCAGCGCGAAGGGTTGCGTGGTCACACCACAAACCTGCCTGGGTTGATCACCTGGTTGGGATCGAACGCGTAGCGCAGGCGGCGCATGAGATGGAGCGTCGCGGGTGGAGTGCCCCAGGCGCCGGCGTCATGACGAAATTCGTCGGGGCCCGCCATGAGCACAAGGGAGCCACCTGCGGCGGCGGCCAGGGCGCGGATTGAGCGCACCTCGTCGGCTCCGCCCGCGATCGCCCAGTTGGCGATGCCCGTCCCGGGCGAAGCCCACCACTGCTGGTCCACCCCGAGCTCATGCAGGATCGTGCGCACCTGATGCCGGGGTGCCGCGATGCGAGCCCAGAGCGCAGGCGCTGCTTTCGAGTGCTCCGCCCACACAGATCCATCCGCTTCGGCCCAGCCCAGGTCTAAGACCGTGCGCTTCGTCGCCTCCGGACTGCCGAGAAATCGAGCCAGCACGCGCCCGGTCGAGAAGAGCTCGAGCGCGGCGGGCGCCATCGGCATCGTCAGCGCTTCTTCCGCGGCGGCCCACGCCTGATCCACTGACTCATGCGTTGACTGGACGGTTACATCGTGCAGCGCTTTCGGGAACACCTTGAACGAGGCGGCCACGATCACTCCCAACGTTCCCAGGGCGCCGTAATGCAGTTTCATCAGGTCGTAGCCGCTCACGTTCTTGACCACGCGCCCACCGGCGCTTGCCAATCGGCCGTCGGGCAGCGCGACACGGATGCCGATCAGAAAATCGCGCGCCGAGCCATAACGCAGGCGCAGCGGTCCGGTCCAGCCCGTCGCGAGCAGGCCGCCGATGGTGTGGCCGGGAGAGTTGAAGGGGTCGAGGGGGAGGAACTGGCCGCTCTTGCCGAGCTCGGCCTGAAGCGCCTCGAGTGTGATACCGGCCTCGACGCTCACCACCATGTCGGCTTGGGAGTGCTCGAGAACGCGATCGAGCGCGGTCGTGCGAATCTCGACGCCCTTTCGTGTTGGCGGGTCTCCCATCTGCGCGGCTCGGCCGCCACCGACTGGGAAGACGGACTCGCCTGCCTCGGCCGCGTCGTGCAGCCGTCGCGCCAGCTCCTCGGCCGTGGCCGGCTTCTCGACGGTCGAACGGCTCG
>Ga0209802_1002416_pt1 | contig 13014 bp, 15 predicted proteins | sample GraSoiAngelo_129_FD_185886 | JGI IMG/M metagenome (GOLD analysis project Ga0209802, IMG submission 185886) | Grasslands soil microbial communities from the Angelo Coastal Reserve, California, USA - 14_0927_12_40cm (SPAdes) (version 2) | ecosystem: Environmental > Terrestrial > Soil > Grasslands ... | reverse complement strand
GACCTTCCGCCGCCAATCGACCAGGTCGAGAAGCGCGACCGCGTCGACTGTCACCAATTCTCCCAGTGGACGATCGGCTCCAGCGGGATCCTCTCGGCAGGCTTGAATTCGCCGCCCGTGTGGAATCCGACCGTGATCAACGCCGCTTGCGAGTAGCGCTCGAAAGGGATTGCGAGCAAGTCCGCCACCTCACGCTCGTATCGCAGATGCAGTGTGGTCCACGCCGTGCCCAGTCCGCGAGCGCGGGCGGCGAGCATGAAGCTCCAGGCGGCGGGAAGGATCGAGCCGTAAAGGCCGGCGATCTCGAGGTTGCTGACCCCGGGGCGATCGACCCGTCCTTCGATGCACGGGATCACCATCACCGGCACCTCGTGCATGCGGTCGGCGAGGTATTGGGCGGACGCCGCCACCCGCGGCAGCTGCTTCCGACGAGGGTCGTCCCTCTCGTAACGCCTGCCCCCGCTCTTCGCGTAGTCGTACCAGGATTTCTTGTACAGCTCGCCGATCACGCGCTTCTTCTCAGGGTCGGTGACGATCACCCACTGCCAGCCTTGAGAGTTGCTCCCCGTTGGCGCCTGGACGGCGACCTCCAGGCATTCCAGCAAGATCTCTCGCGAAACCGGCCGGTCGAAATCGAGCCGCTTTCGCACCGCGCGGGTGGTCGTCAGGATGTGGTGCGCGTCCATCAGTTCAATTGTCGGCGGAATGCGACGGCAGGAGCTTGTAGCTCGCCTTAGGCGGCAGACTCGCCAAAGCCTGGTGCACGTCGTCCTCGGTCGCGCCGACCACGGACAGCTCGTAATGCGTGCCGGGAGCGACTTCGAGGGCTGGCCGCAGCTTGGCGGGGGCCGCAGGAACGATGGTGACGGTGGCGGCGAGCTGCGCGCCTTTCGGGGGTCTGGATGTAGCGTCCGATCTCAGCACCAGCCAGTGGTAGATGCCCACCGCGGCCGCAACCACGACCACGGCCAGAGCTTGACCGAAAGCAAGGTTGGCCGAATCGTTCAACCGCGGCTGCGCGCTGAAGGCCTGCTGGAAAACGACGTAGAGCAGATCGATGGCGCCGCCCAGAAGGGCGAGCACGCTCGCGAGCAGCACCGCCCACAGGTACAGGCGGCGGCTCAGTGCCACGCGGTCCGCCAGCCACGGAACCTGGCGCCAATGGGCCACCCATACTGCGGCGCCGACGACCAGGAGCGTGACCCATAGGCTCGCCGGATCTCTCCATGCTGGCGCGGGGACACCGATGATCGGCGCCTCAGCGGCTTGCGCGAGCGAGCCGAGCAGGCCCGCAGCGCCAACAGCAAGGGCGCCCATCGACACCAGCGCGACGAGGTTGGTGTAGAGGCGGCGCATTCCCGCCTGGCGGGCCGCCTCGCCAGAGGCTGCGTCCAGGGCAAGCCGGCGCCGGATCAAGAACCACGCCAGGCCGTAGACCAGAACGTTTGAAGCAGGCTGGGCGAGACCGGAGAGGATGTCGTTGCCGAGACCGCCCGGATTCTCGACGCCGAGGGCGCGCGCGACGCCGTAGTACAGGATCTGGCTGGCGCCGATCAGCGCCACGACGATACACACGCCAACCGCGATGAATCCCTCCACCGCGCGCAGCGTCGACTTGCGGTCGTCATCGAGGTGACGCGTGGCGAGCACCTGCGCGTGAAATCCCCACAGCAGCAGCCCGCCGACGACCAGCCCGGCCGACGACGACATCGGCTGATTGGTGAACTGTGCGTTGGTCAATGCCTTCACCCAGGCCGCCTGGAGCAAGCCTTGCGCTCCGACCAGGAGCATGAAGAGCCCGACCACGAGCGCGAGGTACATGTACCAGCGCCGAAGGGTGGCGGAGGCGCCGTGCTCGCCGACAGCGGCGCGGTCGCGGGCCGCGATGCGGTAGTGGAGGGTCCAGATGGCCAGCAATACGACCGCAAACCAGGCATCCTGGGCGACCCCGACCCTGTCGAAGTTGAATCCGTCGAGCTGCTGCTGCAAAAGGCTGGTGATGGCGACGGCCACCGCGATCGCGGTCCCAATCGAGGACCCCGCGCACGCGAGGTAGAGGTACAGGCGGCGGATCGCCGATGCGCGCTCGGATGGATCCCGACGCGAAAAGCGGCGGCCGAACCACACGTGGATGGCCCAGACCGGAAATGCGACCACGACCGTAGCGGTGAAACCTGCGAGCTGCGTCCGGCTCGACTGGGCGGCGGGTGAGTTGAAGAGGAAGAGGAGAACCGTGGAGCCGAGATTGGCGAGACCGAAGGCCAGCACCGCGAGTGCGGCGATGCTCACGACGTAGATGTAGAGGCGCCTCAGGATCACGGTCGGAACGGTACTACCATGAACGCGTGATCTCTCAAGAACTGCTCGAGATTCTCGCCTGTCCCAAGTGCCATACCAAGCTCGAGCTCAAGGAGCCCGACCACCTCCGCTGCTCCAACTGCAAGGTCCTCTACCCGATCGTCGACGGCATCCCTGTGCTGCTCATCGAAGAAGGGAAACCGGAGTCGGAATCCAGCTAGCTCAAGCTGCGCATTCCAGGTGGCTGGTGTCGATCGGTGATTGGGGGCTGTGAGCCTTTTGCTCGGCGTTCGTGATCTCGTCATCTGTCAGTGCGTAGGCCTGGTCGGGTTGGCTGGCGGAGGTCGCGAAGACGATTCCCAACACCCGGCCCTGCAGGTCAACCAGCGGGCCTCCTGAGTTGCCCGGTCTGACTCGAGCCTGGATCACGTAGATCTCCCGCGTCACGGGCCTCTGGTTGTAGATGTCGCGGCCCGCGGCCTCGATGGCGCCGTCTACGACAGCCGGCTGTGTCTGCTCCGGGCCGCCGCCCGGATAGCCGATGACGGCGCCTTGCGTGCCGCGCTCGGCGGGACCAAGATCGAGCACGGCGTCGACGTAATCGGGAACGTATAGAAGCGCGACGTCGCGATCGGAATCGAAATACACGACCTCCGCACGCAACCCGATTCCGCTCGGAGTCTCGACGCGATGGTTGGATGTTCCTGAAACGACGTGGGCGTTGGTGACCACGTAGCCGTTGCCGATTGGAAACCCACTCCCGGTCACCAGTCCGCCGCAGCCCGTACCTGTCACCTTGACCACGAGTTGCGCGGCGTGCTTGACGCCCGGTGTGTTGACCGACGCGGGGATGGGGAGCGGGGCGGGCAGCGATGGCTCCAGGCCGGCGAAAACCGGCGGGAAGGTGACCCCTCCCAGGATGCCCTCGACGCGCGCGAGGAATCCTGGCGGGCGGGGGGCGATCGAGTCGAGGGTGCGAAGCACGGTCGAGCGCTGGATCTGCTGGGCGATCTCCTGGCTCGGGCCGTTGGAAAAGCTCAGGCCGAGGAACCAGCACATGGCCAGCACCGCGACCGTCGACAGCGCGGCTCCGCCGACCGAATCGGGCATCGTGTGAATGCCCTTGCGCAGGATGTTGCGCCGGATCGGCTCGCCGGCGGCGAAGCCGATGCTCGATCCGAGACTCCCGCCGATGACAAGGACGAGCACTGCGCCGAGCGGCCGCGCGACGGGATTGTGAATGCCGATGTAGTCGAGCAGCGGCCCGGCGGCGATGGCGCCGAGGATCACTCCGACGATCAGGCCTACGTACTGCGCCAGGGACAGCCAGAAACCGCGACGGTAGCCGTTGACCAGGCCGACCAGGGTCGCGCCGACGATCACGAGGTCGATTACGTTGAGGTTCAGATGTCTAAGGTAACGGTCGGCTAGTGGTGGGGACTCGGGGGCTCGGCCTCGCTCATCTCCTCCGACGCTCGGTTCCGTTCATCGCCGCGCAAGACCCACCAACCCAGTCCCGCGACTCCGATCAAGGCGACCAGGAACGTGATGCTCATCGCAAGCCACGCCGGGACCCATTCACCTGCGAGTACTACCACCGCTTTATGCCGGCGCCGGCGCGGGTTCAGGCTCGGCCGGGACCTCACCCGCTTCCCGCAGGTCGCGTAGCGGCATGAAGCTGCGCACGGGCGGAACCCTCTCGAAGTTGTATGGAGGCGGAGGCGAGGTCGTGGCCCACTCGAGCGTGTTGGCGCGCCAGGGATCGTTGCCCGCGATCTCGCCGCCATACCAACTGCGGATCACATTGATGAAGAAGAGCAGGACCGAGAACGCGATCAGGAACGACGACACGGTGATGATCATGTTGGTCGTGGCCCAAGCGGGATTGGCATAGGTGGCGATGCGGCGCGGCATCCCTTCCAGTCCCAGCGTGTGCATGATCAGGAAGGTTCCGTTGAAACCGATGAACAGCGTCCAGAAGTTCCATTCGCCAAGCGTCCGGTTCAGCAGGCGACCCGTGATCTTTGGGAACCAGTAGTACAGCCCGGCGAAGATCGTGAACACGCTACCTCCAAAGAGGACGTAATGGAGGTGGGCCACGACGTAGTACGACTGGTGGAGCTGCGTGTCGACCGGCACGGATGCGAGGTAGATGCCGGTGATACCGCCGATCAAGAACGTGGCCAGGAAGCCGAAGGCGAACTTCATCGGCAAGGTGAACTCGATCGATCCCCACCAAGCGGTCGCGATCCAGTTGAAGAACTTGATCCCGGTCGGCACCGCGATCAGCATCGTCATGAGCATGAAGAAGCCCTCGACGTAGGTGTTCATACCGACCGTGAACATGTGGTGCGCCCACACGGTCATGGATAGAAAGACGATGCCGAAGAGCGCCGCGACCATCGAGATGTACCCGAAGATCGGCTTCCGCGCGAACACGGGGATGACCTCGGAGATCATCCCGAATCCGGGCAGGATCATGATGTAGACCTCGGGGTGGCCGAAGAACCAGAACAGGTGCTGGTACAGCACCGGCCGTCCCTGCGTCGTGAAGAATTGCGTCCCCAGCTGGCGGTCGAACTCGACGAGGATCATGGCCGCGGCGAGCGGCGCGCCCACGACCAGCAGGAGGATCGACGTCGAGATCTGCGCCCAAACGAACAGGGGTAGGCGGGTCAACTTCATGCCCGGCGCCCGCAGGGCGATGATCGTGGTCAGGAAGTTGGTCGAGGCCATGATCCCGGAGATGGCCCACACGATGATGCTCAGCGCCCAGAAGTCGACGCCCAGGCTGTGGCCCTGGTAGGCCTTCTCGGTCAGCGGCGCGTAGCCGGTCCAGCCTGCATCCAGCGCCCCGCCGGTGAAGAACCCCCCGTAATAAAGGAGGATCGAGACCGGCACCAGCCAGAACCCCAGCAGGTTGACGCGGGGGAAGGCCATGTCGCGCGCGCCGATCATGATCGGGACCATGTAGTTGGCGATCCCGGTTAGGAAGATGGTGACGAAGAAGAAGATCATGGTCACGCCGTGGGCCGAGATGAGCTGGTTGTAGGTCTCGTGATCGACCACCGTCATGTTCGGCTGTGAAAGCTGCAGCCGGATGACCAGGGCGAAAATGCCGCCGATCACGAAGCTCAGCAGGCCGGTGACCATGTACATGATCCCGATCAGCTTGTGATCGGTGGTCGTCAGCCACAGGGTGATCGGCTTCCAGAAGGTGTCGTCGTAGGCCTTCGGACGGGGCAGTACCTGGACAGCTGCCATCAGATCTCCATCCTAACTCTGCATCACTTCTGTGCCGCCTGTTGCTTCCGGACCCACACGTCGTAGTCGTACTGGCTCATCGACTGCACGATGATCTGCATCGTGCTGTGCCCGGCGCCGCACAGCTCCGCACATTCGCCGCGCCAGGTCCCGACTCTGTCGACCTTGAGCCATGTGAAGTTGTCATAGCCGGGCACGGCGTCGGTCTTGCCCGAGATCGCCGGCACCCACCATGAGTGGATGACGTCGGTGCCCTGCACGCGCAGGCGGATGAGCTTGTTCACGGGGACGACGAAGGGGGTCACATCGCCGGCGAGGGTCCCCTCTTGGTGGATGGTGAAGCCTTGCGGGTACTCGTAATTCCAGCCGAACTGGTGGCCGGACACCACGATCTCGAAGTCGTAGTTGCTGATCGGCTGGAAGTCCTTCTGGAGCTCGTTGAAGCTGTAGCCGGCGATGGCCAGCACGACGATCAGAGGAGCCGCAGTCCACGCCCACTCGAGGCGCGTGTTGCCGTGGATCTGGGGAGGGACGTAGTCGGCGGGCTGCCTCGAGCGGCGGTATTTGATCACGACCCAGAGCAAGGCCGCCTCGACTCCGACGAAGATGATGATCGCCGGGATCGAGATCCCGATATAGGTGTTGAAGATGCCCTGGCCGTTCGGCGACACCGGAGTCGGGAAGATGGGCGAGATGCCGCCGGGCGCTTCGCATGAACCGAGCAGAAAGGCCGACGGCAGGATGGCCAGCGGCCACAACCGAGTGAGTGACCAAGCCTTCACGGCTGCCAGTATATCGACGCCGGGTGAGGCGATCCCTTGGGGCTGATTCCCGTTGATTGATAGAATCCGAACCGAACGTGGCCGCATCCAAGCAGCCCCGATATGTGGACATCTCCAACCCATCCCTTGCCGTTCAGTGCCCGCGCTGCGGGCTCCAGACGCCGAGGTTTCTCGACCTTTGCCAGAACGACGCCTACAAGCTTTGGCCGTCGAGCTATGCGGCCTCGGCCGCATTCAAAGCGTGGCGCGCAGCCGATCCCGCGCGCGCGGCCGCCTCACGCTTCGACATGGAGATCCCGCAGCACCTCGACTACGTCGTTGACTTCGACGCCAAGGCGCATGAGCTGGGGATCCACATGCCGCCGCCCAGCAACTGGCCGTTCGTCATCTGCGCCGGTGCGTTGTTTCTCGGCCTGGCCGCGATCCCGTTTGACTCCGTGGTCCGCATCACGCTCGCGGTGATCGGTGGACTGATATTCCTCGTCGGAGTGGTCGGATGGGTTCTCGTCGAGGACGTGAAGATGTTCCCGACCGAAGGCACCGGCGGCACTGAGGGCCACAGCTGATGGCGGTCGCAACCATGCAGCGGCAGGCTGGACCGCAGTACCCGGCGATCAAGCCCGGGATGATGGGGATGTACATCTTCCTGGCTTCCGAGGTGATGTTCTTCGGAAGCCTGTTCGCTTCGTACTTCTACCTCTATGGCTCGCACATCGTCTGGCCGCCACCGCCGCCTTCCTCCACGCCCGAGTTCTACGTCAGCTGGTGGCCCATCCCGTTCATCAACACGATCGTCCTGCTGTCCAGTGGAGTCACCTGTCATTTCGCATCCGATGCGATCGCCCATGACAACCGCAGGCAGTTCTTCGTACTTCAGATCGCGACGATCATCCTCGGCCTCGGATTCGAGGGCGGCCAGCTCTTTGAGTTCATCAGCGCCTTCGGCCGCGGGCTGACGCTTCAGGCAAACACCTTCGCGAGCGCGTTCTTCACCATGACCGGCTTCCACGGCCTGCACGTGCTCGGCGGGTTGATCCTGTTGACGATCGTCCTGTACCGCGCCGCGAGGGGCCAGTTCTCATCGCAGCACCACGTCGGCGTCGCCGCCGTGACCCTTTACTGGCACTTCGTCGACGTCGTGTGGATCTTCCTCTTCGGCATTCTCTACCTGGGGGTGACAGCGTTCAGATGAAAGCCTTTGCGGTCGCATTGGTCGCGCTGGCAATGCTCGCGGGCTGCGGCGGCGGCAGCGGAGGAGCCGCCCAACCGGCCGGCTCGATCAAGGTCACCATGACCGAGTTCGCCTTCAGTCCATCGACCATCAGCGTACCGTCGGGAAAGGTCGTCTTCTTCCTCGTCAACACCGGCACCGTATCGCACGACATGATCATTCGCGACTCATCGGGCCAGCGCGTCTCAGGCGCCGCCAGCGAGCTGGTCTCGGCGGGTGACAGCTTCGTCTTCACCGTCTCGAACCTGCCGGCCGGCAGCTACTCGTACTTCTGCGACCAGCTCGGGCACGAGGCCTCCGGCATGAAAGGGACGATTACGGCGACTTAGTTGGGAAATCTATGAGAGGAAACCCGGGCGGTTTCCTCTCATCGCCGGGCGCTACGCGCGCGGCTGCGTACCTTCCGATGAGGTTGGGATTGTCTTAGAGCCACTCCTGAACACGCATGGAGTAGTTTGGGTCGCGCTGGCCGCGGCCGGGGTAAACCCGGCCGCCCTCGCGACGAATCTAAGGCGACGGGGTCGGGCTCGGAGACGGGCTCGGAGAAGGTGACGGGGACGGCGTCGGCACTGGTGACGGGGTCGGTCCCGGCTTCGCGCTCAAGACCTCGATGTCGAAGACGAGAGTCGCGTTCGGCGGAATGATGTAGGCGCCGGAGTTTTGATCCTGCCTTCCGGCCGCCCCGTAGGCAAGCGCGCCGGGGATGATGAGCTTGCGCTTGCCCCCGACCTTCATCCCGGGCACGCCTTCGTCCCAACCGGCGATGACCTGGCCGAGACCCAGGTCGACGGGGAACGGCTGGTTGCGGTCGCGGCTCGAGTCGAACTTCGTGCCGTCACTCAGCCATCCGGTGTAGTGCACGGTGACGCTGTTGTTGCTGAGGACGACCGCGCCGGTCCCGACGACGAGATCGACGTACTTGAGGCCGTCGGGATAGGTCACGACGGGGAGGCCCTTGCCGTCGTTGAAGCTGTCCGTCCCAGGAGACGGTGTCACGTTCAGTCCGGGGCTCTCGTTGGCGACGTGCCCCGCGCTCGCGTATGGGTCCGCGTAACCACAAGCAGCCAGCGCGAATGCGCCGGCGAGCACGATCGCTGCGAGCGGCGCCCGCCTCACGTGGAGGTGATGTCGATCGAGGTCATCCGATCGCCGACCTGGATCGAATCGATGACTTCCATCCCCGCGGTCACCTGGCCGAAATGGTTGTAGACGCCGCTGGTGGCGAGAAACGGTGCGTCGCCCGTTGTGATGAAGAACTGCGAGCCGCTCACGCCCGCCGCGCTGGACGCCATCCCCGCGGTGCCTCGCGGCCACTTTGACGGGTTGGTTTCGTCGGGCAGCTTGTAGGCCGGCCCCCCGGTGCCGTTACCGAGCGGATCGCCGCCCTGGACTACGAAGCCGGGCACAACCCGATGAAAGGTGAGGCCGTCGTAGTAGTGGTTTTGCGAGAGGTAGACGAAGTTGTTGACGGTCTGGGGGGCCACCTTGGGATCCACGAACGCGATCGTGAAATCCCCTCGCGAGGTGTGGATCGTCGCGGTGTATTTCTTGGCCGGGTCGATGACTGTGGGTGGTGGAGTGGTGCGCTGATCCATGCAGGTGACGATTCCATTGTCGCAGCCCGAGGCAGTCGAGGTCGGCGCCGCGGAGTCGGCGCATGCGCAGACGGCGATGGCGGCAAGCAGGGTCGCGAATGTACGTCTCAAGAGATGTGAATTTACCGAATCAGCGCGAGGGCTCGCGCGCGCCTATCGCCACCACGAATGCCAGCAGCATTGCGAGCCCTGCGGTCACCGCAAGGGCATCTTTGACGTTGCTCGACGCTGCGATCCCGCCGCCGATCAGCGGACCGAGAAAGAATCCGAACGCGACGGCGCTGGCATTGAACCCGAACACCGTGCTCTGCGCCTCGATCGGTGTCTCGAGCCCGATCATGGCCGCGGTCGCGGGCACGACAGCGCCATAAAGGAGGCCCGCCCCTCCGACCGCAATCACCACCACGACCGCATTGGGCGCAACCACCAGGACACCGATCGTGATGGCGAGAAACATCGAGGCGATGGTGAGCGCGTTGACGTAGCCGATTCGGCGGGTGACCGTCGTGTAGCCGATGGCGGAGACGCTGTTGGTCAGACCGGCGACGCCGAACGCGATGCCGGTCACTGTCGACGCGGCGCGACCGAGCATCTCGATGAGTCTGAGCACGATGAGCTGTTGGGTCGCGGTGTTGACGACCGTGATCAGGCCCTGGGCGCCGATCAGGATCGCGAGGGACGGCAGGGCTCCGGGACGCTGTTTGATCAGCGCGAGCATTCCCGGCCGGGAGCGATCTCGAGGCTTCAATGGGCTCTCGCGCACGATGATCAGCACCGGGATCATCGAGATCAACAGCAGGACCCCGCCCGCGAGGAAGACCAAGCGAAGCCCGAATGCGGCTCCGGCAAGACCGCCGACGACCGGTCCGATCGCACCGCCGAGAGCCACGGCCGAGGTCACGACGCCGAGCGCCCAGCCCACACGCTGGCGTGGTGTTTCCACCGCGACCAGGGCCGTGGCCGCGGCGACCGTGCCGCTCGTCGCTCCTTGTAGGAAGCGAAGGACGACGAGCTGGATCGGGGTCTGGACGAAAAAGATCAGGCCGACTGTGATCGCGCCGCCGAGCATCGAACGGATGAGCATCGGCTTGCGCCCGAAGCGATCGCCCAGGATGCCCCAGATTGGGCTCGCAACCGCCATCGCCAGCCCGGAGACGCTGCCGGCCGCGGCGGTCCAGAGGTCGAGGTCATGTCCTGGAGAAACCCCGAGGTCCTGCGAGATGAAGATCGACAGGAACGGGAAGGCAAAGCTGAAACCGAAGATGGCGGTGAACTCCGCGAACCAGAGCGCGACCAGGTTTCGTCGCCAATCAACGGGGTGTGGTGGAGTCACTCCTTGCTCGGCTGAGCGATTTCGAGGATCACAGCTTCGGGCCTAGAATAAGCGTCCACTCCGCGCCCATTCCGCCACGGGCGGCTAGCTCAGCTGGGAGAGCGCCAGCTTGACATGCTGGAGGTCGGGGGTTCGAAACCCTCGCCGCCCACCAATGACGAGCGGGGTGTTGTCGCCGCTACGCCGCGTGGCGTTTCCGGCACAATCGGTGGCGCCTGGCCCGTTCGTCTAGTGGACTAGGACGCCGGCCTTTCAAGCCGGAGATCAGGGGTTCGAAGCCCCTACGGGCCACCAGGCGATGCGCGAAAGCGGGCGTAGCACAATGGTAGTGCGCCAGCCTTCCAAGCTGGTTACGTGGGTTCGATTCCCATCGCCCGCTCCATTGCAATCGTTCTCGCATCCTGGTGACCGACGTCGGTTAGCATCGGCGGTCGTGGCCACAACGATTCCCATCTACCTGGAAGTCGGACAGAAGCGAGTGTTCGCTTCTGCACTCGACTGGCCGGGCTGGACCCGCGCCGGCAAGGACGACAAGCTCGCGATGGCGGCGTTGCTCGCTTACTTGCCGCGCTACGGGATCGTGCCCAAAACGGCACGCATCGACTTTCCAACCGCCGCGCAGTTCAAGGTGGTAGAGCGCGTAACTGGCAACGCAACCACGGATTTTGGCGCGCCCGGCATACCCGCATCGAGCGACATCAAAGCGCTCTCGGCCGCTGAGGCGGAGCGCATCTGCGCTCTGCTCGCAGCTTCGTGGAAGGTCTTTGACAGGGTGATCTCGAAAGCGCCGGCCGAGCTGCGCAAGGGACCTCGGGGCGGAGGGCGCGACCGCGACAAGATCGCCGACCACATCATCGACGCGGAGTCGGCGTATACACCCAAGCTCGGGCTCAAGCTCCGCACCCCCAAGCGAGACGACGCGGCCGCGGTGGCGGCAACCCGCAACGCGATCCTCGATGCGATCCGCGCGTCCGCCGGCGGTCCGCAAGGAGGCGAGAAAAGGTGGCCGCCGCGATACGTCGCGCGCCGTATGGCGTGGCACGTGCTGGACCACGCATGGGAGATCGAGGACCGCAGCACCTGAGAGCTTGCGACCTACCGATCGTTGCCTGGCAACAAACGAAGATCGCCCGGCGGGGAGGGTGGGCCCTGAAGTATCCTGGGACGCGTCTTCGGGCTGGCCCCGAGGTCAATTACCAAGGCGGGGAGATGCAGGCGCATGGAAACACAAGAGGCCATAGCGGAGAGCACGCCCATGGAGACTGACGGCCAATCCGACTCCAAGCGTGGCGGACAGAACAGGTTGGTTCTCGGCCCGAACGACAGCCTCGAAGGCAAGCTGACTTACGGCGGTTCGATGACCGTCGACGGTGGGCACGCCGAAGGCGAGTTTCGAGTCGGCGGCAACATCGACATAGGGAACGGGACCGTCGTCAAGGCCCTGCTCGAAGCTTCGAACGTAACCATCAAAGGTGAGGTCGAGGGCAAGCTCACGGCTCGCGACAAGCTCACCCTTGGAAAGCAGGCAAAGCTGAACGGCGACGTGCAGGTGCGCAGGCTGCAAATCGAGGACGGCGCCAGCTTGAACGGCTATGTCCGAATGGGCGAGTTTGAGCAGCAGGCCCCCGGCAGCTAGGCGTCCGATCACAACGTCGGCGGACGAGCCGCCGACCGAATCCCCGCCCGCCGTTTCGAACCAGCCGAACTCGGTCATGCTCGGCCCGCGCGATCGCGTGATCGGCCAGATCTACATCGAGGGTGACCTGCGGGTTGGAGGGGTCGTCGAGGGCGAGGTGGAGGTCACCGGCGACGTTGAGATCGACGACATGGCGAAGGTCAAAGCTTCGCTGGCCGGACGCGACGTGACCATTCGCGGCCATGTGAATGGCGCTGTGGTCGCCCGAAAGCGTCTTGTTGTGGCCAAGTCGGGCTCGTTGTTCGGCGATGTCCGTGTGGCGCGCCTGGCCATCCAGGATGGCGCCACGTTCAGCGGCAAGGTGTCCATGGGCGCTGGGGCGGCGACCGCACCCGTCAAGGCCGTCGAGGCCCCGACCCCGGTTCCTGAGTCCGAGCCGAAGGCCGCGACCGAGGTGGAGAAGCCGGCCACGCCGATCGTGGCCGTTCCGCTCGTGGCGGCTCCGAAAGTCACTCCGCCGGCCATCATCAAGACGGCGGCGCCGGCTCCGGTTGCCGAGCTGCGAGTGGCCGGTAAGGACGGCAAAGGCAAACCCGTAGCGCCGCCCATCAAGGGCAAACCGAACAAGAAGAAGCGGCGCTAGGCCGCGACTACTTCTTCTTGCCGGCAGCCTTCTTGGCCTTGGCGGCTTTCGGTGGCATCGCGCGCGTGAAAGCCAGCGCCGCCGCGATCCATGTCTTGGTCGCGGCGGGCTTGGAGCTCCACGTGGCCGGAACCATCACGTAACCCTTCATTGCGTGTCCGGGCATCGGCTCGAAATCCCGGCCACCTTGCTTGCGAATCGGCGCGGTCTGGTCGTCTGGCAAGCGGACGAA
>Ga0209802_1002415_pt1 | contig 13014 bp, 9 predicted proteins | sample GraSoiAngelo_129_FD_185886 | JGI IMG/M metagenome (GOLD analysis project Ga0209802, IMG submission 185886) | Grasslands soil microbial communities from the Angelo Coastal Reserve, California, USA - 14_0927_12_40cm (SPAdes) (version 2) | ecosystem: Environmental > Terrestrial > Soil > Grasslands ... | reverse complement strand
ATCTCAGTATCAACGGGATCTACACTGAAGGGCCTCCGAAGAAGTAGGACTTGGAGCAACCACTCATGCGACGCGAGACTCGGTCGCTAAGACCTCCTTATTTCTAGAACTCTCGCCATCTGGCGCTGATTCCAGGCGAATTAGGAGGTTCTAAGCACAATTTGGGCTTGGATCGGTCAAGAATCATCCACGTTTCCAGCGTGGATCATCCCCCTTTCTGGATGTGCCTGTTCAGATCTTGAATCAGGGCTGATAGTAGGCGATTTTGGGATCTTGTCATTCAGCCGTAAGAACGGTGCAGCTGTCCGGTCCAACCAGGACAGTATGTTCTGACTGGGCAACCGGTCTCCTCGTCTCCTCAATCAGGACAGGGTATCCGCCAACGCACTTGTTATGAGTCAGGTCTAGCATGGCACGCTTTGCGGTTTCTCGGGGAAACTTGTCCTCTAGCCAGCGTGGTGCGAAGGGTAGGGTTGAGAATCGGGTGTAGATCTCGTCGAGGACTTTCTTGGACTCATCATTCTTGACGCCTTTCGATTTGATGTAGCGGTAGATCTGGGCGGGCAACATGTTTGTGACGGAGCCTGCAGCGTCAGCGAGAGTCACGAAGGGCTCTATAGCGAACACCTCCCCTTCGTTCGCCTTTCCGGCCGCAAGCACGGGAACGTTTGGCACGGATTTACCCGCGTGTATGCTATACCTCTCAATACTATGGCCGGTGAGATTGCTGATGGGTCGGAACCCGTACTTTCCTATTGTTGTCTGAATGACCCGTCCGATATCTGATAGTTTGACTCCTCCTCTGAACGCCTTGATCGCGTTCTGCAACGCATCATCAGCGGCTTTGACCATAGGCTCGAACTTGGGATCATAGAAAACGGTCACCGCTGTGTCTGTGACGTAACCGTTCACGTGGACCCCGAAATCGACCTTTACCATTGACCCGGAAGGAATCGTTAGAGTATCCCCGGGAGGAGAGGTGTAGTGCGCGGCGATCTCGTTGATCCCAATATTGACGGGGAAGGCCGGCTTGCCTCCGAGCTCTCGTATCCTGCTTTCGATCTCCACGCAGATCTTCAACGCATGTTTTCCCGGTTTGACGATGGAGGGTATTTCCTTTCGGAGTTTTGCGATGATCTGGCCTGATTTCCGGAACGAGTTGAGAGCTTCCGTGTCGTACAGTGAATCCACCTCTTGTCCTGGCTGCTATAGTAGAGACATGCCTCTGACGTATGAACTATGACTTGGCGAAGTCACGCTTCCACATTTCCCGTGCCAGCGTCCCGTCTTTCTTGTACAAATGTACGAGGTCTCGCGCCTTCTCCCGGCGTTGCCGATGCTGGCTGAGAAATGTTGTCACCTTCTCGATGAGTATATCCTTCAGATCTCCTGTTAACATCCGTCCGCTCCTGTACTCGGAGCGTATCTGCTCTATCTTCTTGTCGTCGGGCTCGAAGAACATGTAGAGCCACTGGAATGGAACATCGACATCGGGGTCTCCACCCTTCTTCCGATGCTCCTCCTTCGTCGCCTGCCCACCGGAGAAGGCATAACGGTACACCTTGTTCCTCACCGTCTTGTCATCATCGCTGAGGTAGATTGCAGTCTCCGGCTTTGACGAGCTCATCTTATCCTTCATCCCAGTAAGCGGGGGCAGAAACTTACTGTGAACCGCGGCCGCCTTGTAGTATCCCATCGACTCCGCAATATCCCGCTGAATCCTCCAGTAAGGGTCCTGGTCAATGGCTGAAGGGATGAGGCAGCGTCGTTTTTCAAGAAGACTTGGAAGAATCTGGATAGAAGGGTAGAACGAGAAACCAATGTTTGTCTCGCCTGTGAAGCCGAAGACTGACTTGGCCAGGCTGAAATTAACCCGGCGAGCTATTTTCAGGATCAAGGGATACGCTTGTCCGATGAACTCGGTGTCCTGAAGTATGAATGTCCGATCAGGGTCAAAGCCAACAGCGGCGATCTCGAGAATGTTGTCTACAGCCCACCGCTGCGTATCTTCATAGGATAGATTCCGCTTCTCTTCGAGGAACTTCTCGTCATCGGTTATCTGTATGTAGACCGTCGTGTGGAATTTGTCTTGGAGCCACTTGGTGAAGTAGAAGCTGATTATGTGGCCGATGTGCATCGGGCCACTGGGCCCACGACCCGTGTAGAGGAATAGTCCGCGTCCCTTCGAGTAGTCGTCGAGGACGAGATCGAGGTCGCGGTGAGAGAAGAAGACGCGCCGGCGGACGAGGTATGCGGCGTCTCCTAGGATCTCTTCGAGCTTCTTGGCGAGTGGGCCGGAGATCGATTGGGTTCCGAAGTCTCGGATGAGACGGTCGTAGTCAACTGCTCCTTTGACTTCCCACGGTGTTACTACAAATTTTTCTTCGACCATTGCTAGCTGACCGCCGTCGGTGGTATCTCCAGTTCGAAAGCGGCTATGGGAAGGCTAAGGCCCCATTCACGGGTTATTCTAGGGTGCAGTTCGCCCACTATTCCGAGTGGTTTCTCTTCGACGATTACTTTGCCTGTTCGTCCTTCAAGAAAGCTTGGGTGGGTTGTAGGTTCGACTTTGAACTTGAGTCCTATGCTTGTGAGGAGTGTATCTAGGCAGGAACGAATCTCAGTGAAACCAGCGGCTGTGTGAATCGTGACTGCTGCAATCTTGTACCGAGTCTCGGTTTGACTCGCCCTTTCCCGAAGATCCACGCATGGCCCGATTTCGAACACCTTCTGAGGATAATCAACGTGAGTGTTGTCGCGAAGCAAATTCAGGAGGCTCGGCAGAAGCCAGCTTCTCATAGCTGTGTGAGTGGACATCTTGGGATTCATCAGCTCGACGTAATTTTCACCTCCTAAGCCCATTTTGTCCACGAAGACTTCCGGCGTTGTCAGGCTGTAGGTCAGGAGCTCTTGGTATCCCAGCCCGATCATGACCTCTGCCAGGGTCTCATGTCTATCCGTCTCGGGTGCTAGTCCTCCAAGGGTCCAGATTTTCGGCCATTCCGGATCTAGCTTGTTGATGTCCAGAGCGATCGCGATATCCTCTACGAGGTCGACTTGGTGCATGATGTCTATGCGGTAGCAGAGGCTCTCCACGCGCAGGATGTCCTTACTGACTTGTCGAGCGGGGTGACCCGCTCTCTCTAAGGATCGTATCATCTCTGCTGGTTTGAAGGCGGCTCCAAGAAGTCTGTTAACGTAGCTGACTGACAATTCCTTGATGCTGGATTTCAGGTCCGGAGTAATTACCTGCTTGGTGCCTTTAGCCGGGTACGTTTGAGTGCAGCTGTAGATCTTGCCGCCTCTTTCGGCGAGGGCGGCTACCACTATCTTCAGCGTATTGCCTACGGTGTCGGCGTTCGTCCCCGTAACTTCCACAAGGATATTCCTCGTTCCAGAGCTGACCTTGCCCAGATCGTTCGAGTTGATGATCGGGGGGAGAGAGAGAACCTTGCCATCCCCGTCCGTTAGAAGAGGCCAGTCCTTGAAGGATGAGATTATCCCGCCGTACTCGATTCCCTTAGGGTGCTTCTCTACGATCTCTCGAAGGGTCATCTTCTCTGTCGAGCCTAATGGGACGAACGCCGTGTCGTCAGGGTTGCCAACGGTGTAGCGAAGAGGTGACTTTACCATGTCGGCCTGGTAGAATCCGATGGATGCTCGTTTCCTCTTCCTGCCATACGTAAGGTCCATTTTTTCCTGGAGGCTAATCCAGCTCTTCAGAGCGTTCTCGCTGGGCTTGACATTTCTCACGATGGATGTGGCGATGTACGGCCGGATCGGCCCTAGTCTGCGGTCTACTGTAACTTTTAGATTGGATTTTCCGGAGAGTATGGGAGCTTTGGGCTTGCCGATGCCGAGCTGGGTCCTGAGAGCGCGTGCTATTCCTTCTACCGACCAAATGTCAGGGTGATTGCTATCTTTGACTTCGATGCTGACACTGTCGTTGTGTTCGTCGAGAGATTCCACGTCGCCCTTGACATAGGCGAGGATCTGGTTGAGCCCATCTTCGTCCCGGGGAACCTTCTGTCCTAGAAGGTCTTCTAGATCGCTTAGCGAGAATTGGACTGAGGGCGTTCTAGCCTACCTTCTGTTGTCTTATCCATTCGAGGTCTGTTGTGAAGAGCTGTCTGATGTCTTGGACTTGTTGGTTCATCATGTAGAGCCTGTCGATTCCGAGACCCCATGCGATTACGGGTACTTTGATGCCGAGGGGTTCTGTGACTTCGGGTCTGAATATTCCGCTGCCGCCGAATTCCATCCAACCGTATCCTTCCTTGTAGGCTTGCAGCTCAACACTGGGTTCGGTGAAGGGGAAGTAGTCTGGTTTGAACCGGACCTTGTCGGCCCCTGCGACCTCGCGGGCGAACATCTCTAAGACCCCGAGCAGGTTGCGTAGGCTGAGGCTGGGATCGAGAACGATCCCTTCTGCCTGGTTGAACTCTGTCAGATGCGTTCTATCGAGGAGTTCAGGCCGGAAGCAGCGAGCGATGGCGAAGTACTTGCCCGGGATCTTTAGATCCTTAGAGATCATCGACCGGACGCTTAAGGCTGTTCCGTGGCTTCGAAGGACTAGCTTGGACGCTTCCTCTCTCGAGTACCTGTAGCCCCAGCCTGTGGACCCGGTCTTCCAGCCGTTCTCATGTGTCTGAGCGACCTTTTCCACGATATCCTTCCATGGTTCCAGGCTCGCTTTGGACGGGTGTTTCAGGTAGTAGAGATCGTGGATCTCTCTTGCTGGATGATCTTGTGGCATGTAGAGGCAGTCGTCGTTGATGAACGCGGTTTCGACGAGAGGTCCGACAGCCTCTCTGAACCCTAGCGCGACGAGCTTCCGTTTGACCATCCGCAAGAATCGCAAGTACGGATGATATTTTCCAGGATTGAGTGAAGGAACGCGGGAGGAAACATTGTATGCTCGGAGCCGGACCCTCTCCCAGTCACCCGAGAGAATCATCTCGCTTGTTAAACCGCTGACTTCATCGACCGGAGCTTGAGTCGGAATCGCATCCAACCCTTGAGTAGTAATCTCTAGCTTCCGCTGAACTCGCTCCTTCGACGCCAGAATATTTCTCTTGAGCAGTCTATCCGCCGCTTGTCTGAGGTTGCTGGGCACTTCGTCTATTGGAATGCTGACCTGGCCGATTCGCTCTAGGATCTCTTCGTCTTCATCTTTTGACGGACTCTTCGGGACGAGGAGTATAACGCCGGAGCTGGTTTTCTCGATTTTTCCCCAGCCCTTGCGGGCAATCCAGCCGGTGACTATTGAGACGAAGTCCAGCGGTAGCCCGGCTTGCTGGACAGCTTCGCTGACAGAGAGTTTACCTCCCGCATCGTGGACCACAGTTGCGACCCTTCGCTCCGGTAGTCCGTTCGCGAGGTAATCATGCCCCTCCTCGGTACAGAACACTTCTGTCGTTTTTGTTGCCTGTTCCTTGACCAGGCCTAGTTCTGACAGTGTTAGTGACGAACGGGCGACGGCGGCGTCGGCTAGGCCGGTTTTCTGGACTAAGTCTTCAACAGAGGCAGTTCCGCCCGCGTCCTGGAGAGTTCTCAGAACCTTAACGTCATTTTCGCGTAACTCCACTTGTGATTCTCTCCGAGGCCAGGAACTCTGGTCAGCCTTTCATCCGCTATATTTGATTTGGATTATCAAAGTGTCTTCGAGCATATGCACACGAGTTCTTGACCCTTTATCTGGCAGTTGTGGGGCCGATAGTTCCAGCTCAGAAATTTGAAGGAGGATGGATTTCGCACTCGAAGTCATCCAGGGTCCGATCAGTTCGATTGGCTCCTCAAGAAGAGGAGGCGATACTTCAGATTACCCGAGAGCTAATCTCTCGACTAGAAGTGCATGATCTCAGTCCCGAAATAGTAATCGCCGGAAGTGGCCGAAATCTGGATCCGCAAATCTCCAAAGGCAAGGTGATTCTTCCGTTCGCGCTTTATAACAGATTGACCTCTGTTGAATGGAAGCCGCTGATTGCCTCAAGACTGATTTTTCATCGCAATTTCAACAAGAAAAAGAAGCTCGTGGCGTTCTCGGGTCAGTTGTTTCCCTATCTGACGATCGTACCCTTTGTTGCCGCTTCTTCTATCCTCGGAATTATTCCACGCGACCCAACCCTCAACTCAGTCACCTTTCTTGCGTGGCTTTTTGCGATGTTTCCAGTCGCCAAGGTGGTGTACGCGCCCTTTTACCGAGGGCTTCAGCAAACGGCCGACAAGCAAACGCTGGAACTCTATCTAAATCCCACTCTCGAAGATGCTCTCAGAAAGATTGAGATGATGAACCCTCAAGGGTCCAAAGCTAACAAGACGATTCAGAAACGGATCGGAGGTTTCCGTGACTCCAGCTAGCTTATGGCGATGGGAGAACGGTGGCCGCTGGGGAGATTTGAAACTCGTGAAGAAGCCTGACTGAATTAGGGTTTTGTTGCGGTTACAAAGGCGCTGAGGACTCCGGTGCCTGAATATCCACCGCCTTGTTCCAATGGCTTGACCAGTACATTCGTGAATCCCACTTCTTCTAACCCTCTAACATATTCGAGTCCAGTGATTGCTCCACTAGAGCAGGAGCACCACTTGTCGGCATCGGCTTTCTCTTCCTTGGAGAACGGTTTCAATGCGACCTCGTCCGCAATCGCCAACCTTCCGTTTCTGCGTAATACCCGAAACACTTCTTGAAAGACGCGCTCTTTATCCGGACTCAAACAGATTACACAATTACTCATTATAACGTCGACACTCTCGCATTCTAGCGGTATTTCTTCAATTTCGCCAAGCTTAAACTCGACATTGTGTAGTCCAAGTTTCTGCGCATTATCCGATGCGCGTTGAACCATCTCTTCGGTCATGTCCAATCCGATAACTTTCCCTTGCATACCGACCCTCTTGCTAGCCAAGAGAACGTCAATGCCTCCACCAGAACCGAGGTCAAGCACAGTTTCGCCCGCCTGGATCATCCCTAGCCCTGTTGGATTCCCACAGCCTGCTGCCATGATGATAGCAGATTCTGGTAGCTGGCCCACCTCTTCTCGGGAATAACCGTGGCTCAGTAGGTTATCGATGTTTGAGGGTCCACAGCAACTAGCGCTGTCCAAATTTCTCGCTCTCGCACCATAACGGTCTCTTACAGCGTTCTTGATTGTCTGTTCTTGAGTCATGGAACTTTTCTTCCTCGGCTGGGCTAAAGGAACTTGTTTGTGATTCCGAGGGCCTCGTCGGTCTTCGCAATTGACCTTCTACCTTCACTTTCCAAGGCGGTAAGTGCCCTTATCGCGTCAACATTCTCTGGAACCACAACACTCTCGTTGTGCACCTGGTAGACGAGGTTGGCTTCGCCGTCCGTGACGTTGAGTATGTCTTCCCAGTAGGCGACCTCCCACATGTCGGCTCTAGCTCTATGCATATCTCTCATCATTTCAGCTACCGCGTTCATGCTGTCAACTCCATCAGTTGTCCTGACAGGCGCGAGCCTCGGTGCGTTCTTCAAGACTTTCAGGACATCCTTTCTCTCTGGATTGTTCTTTAGCTGGACCATGGCGAAGTGGAGGTGGCCGATGTTGAAGGGTCCTTTCGCGGCCATTGTTGTAATGTCGAGTTTGGGAAGAACTGTCTGCGCGTCGGGTCCCTGATGGGAGGGAATGTGAGCCTCCGGGACGACGGTATTGATGAGTCCGTTCTTGTGGCTCTCCCATGGGTCTGTTCCTCTCCGGAATACGACAACTCTCGCCTTTCTCACGCCTAGCCCGTTCTGTAGTGCTCCGATGGTTCTGCAGATTCCAGTTGTGTTGCAGCTCACAACCCTCGTGGCGTTCTTGTCAAGATTCTCCGCGTAGTTGCACTGGGCAACGAATGATGATCCTGTAAGCACGTGTTTCTCGCCGCCCTGAAAGACCGACTTGACACCGAGCTTGTCGTATTGCGCTTTGTTCTTTGCTCCCAGTCCTGCTGGGGTGCAGTCGATCATAACGTCGACCTTTTTGATCAGGTCTTCCAGAACTCCTGAAACCTCTATTCCCGCCTTTTTCATATCGGGAAGTTTCTCGGGAATGGAGCTGTATATCGCGAAATTCTTCTTCTGCCCCATCTTCACCCGATAGTCTGCGACGACGTCGGAGACCCCGATGAGTTTCATGTCCTTCTGTTTCGACACGGCCTCAGCAACACGCTTGCCGATCACACCGAACCCGTTCACTCCCACCCTAGCAGCTGGCTTAGGCATTCTAACACATCTAGGATAGGGATTGAGAATGGTTTCTTTTAGACATAACCGTCCCATTCGTCCTTCTTTCGCGTTGGGAGGCTGTCAGTTGTCCCCGTCGCGTATTGAGCTATGGCTTTCCTGGCCGTGAAAAAACAACGAGAGGCGTGACCTGGACCAACAAGCCCTTAGGGAAGACCCAACTAGTTTTTGTTGAGGTACTGCCTTACCTTTTACAGGAGGGAGTGCGTCTGCCTGGATCTGACAAGTATACCGTCCAAACGCTAGGCTTTGCGCTTGTTGTGGTCGGGGCCCTGTTGTTTATTATCAGTCTTTACAATCTCACGTTGGGCATCCCCATTACTCTAGTTATTGTAGGAGTCATTTTGATCATCGTCGCCCGAGATATGAAACCAAAGCAAGAGACAGATGCTGCCATCATGCACAATGCCCGCAACTAAATCGTGAGAACCGCATTTTTTTCTTGAGGCTCGCGATCATTTAACGATATCCTGTAGAGCGCTTTAGACATAACTTGCAATCCTGATATTCGTGGAGTCTGGAGACGGGCTTTAATACTAGGGCTGGACCCTTTACGCTCTCAAGCTTTACCGCTTACAAATCGAAAAGAGAAGGTATCAGAAAGAAGGTAATGAATTATGGAGGTTAAACTTTCATGGTTGAACAGTCCCAGTACGCTACGACTACAAAGTACATAGTAAAAGCACACTTCGACGTTCAAGGAGTCGTCGAAAAACCAGACGTCGTCGGCGCAGTTTTCGGACAGACAGAAGGACTCTTCGGACCCGACCTAGACCTTAGAGAATTACAAAAATCCGGACGCATCGGACGAATCGAGATCAACCTCGATTCCAAACGCGACAAGACAACAGGATCAATCGTAATACCCTCAAGCCTAGACAAAGTCTCGACGGCAATTATCGCGGCGGCAATTGAGAGTGTTGACAGAATCGGCCCATGCGAAGCCAAGATTACATTGGAAAAGGTTGAGGATGTCCGCGAAGAAAAACGAAACGCCATCCTAACGAAAGCGAAAGACATTCTCCGCAAGTGGGTAGTCGAGTCATCCCCTAGCACGGAAGAGGTTGTGAAGGAAGTCGCGTCCTCTCTAAGAGGCGTGGATCTCATCGAGTATGGTCCCGAGAAGCTGCCTGCCGGACCCGAGGTCGAGAGCGGCTCACTGATAGTGGTCGAAGGCAGAGCAGACGTCATTCTCCTGATGAAGGTCGGGATCAAGAACGTGGTCGCGCTCAACGGGACCAAAGTTCCTGACACCATCATCAAGCTCACCAAGGACAAGGAAGTCACAGCCTTCCTCGACGGAGACAGAGCTGGAGACCTTATTCTCAAAGAGCTCCAACAGGTCGCAGACATAGACTACGTCGCACGTCCAGCCTACGGGAAGGAGGTCGAGGAGCTCACTCCAAAGGAGATAATGAAAGCCCTCAGGGAACGGGTCCCAATCAACCTCGCTAGACCAGTCGAGAGACCGGAAAGAGTCCAGTTTGCCCGGCCGGAAAGGCCAGAGCGACAGGAACGATACGAGCGACCCTACGAAAGAGGGTACGGTCCATCTGAACCACCGGCTCAAGCACCGCCCATCCCAAGACCCAGCCTATCACCCGTAGTATTCGACGTCGCCAAAGACCTGCGAGGAACCCTAGAGGCGGTGATATTCGACGAGGCAGGAAAAGAGCTCGGCAGGATGCCTGTCAGTGAGCTTGCGGAGAAGATCCCGGGCGTCGAGAACGCTCACTTGGTACTCTTCGATGGAGTCGTCACTCAGAGACTGTTAGACATCGCCGCCGGCAAGAATATCCGATTCGTCATCGGTGACCGAGTATCCGATGGCGCCAAGAAGCCACCGAACGTGAACGTTATGACGCTGAGCGATCTATCTTCGTTCAGTCCCGGCCCTACGATTGCAAGCTGACCTGACCGCGACTCGTCCCAAGCAAATCCTCCTCAGCTATCCCGAAGACCTCTAGAACTCTAGCCGCAGCCGGGACAATCTGATTGTGAACATAGTACTCGTAGTCCACCTGGTCTAACGAGACCTTGAAGTGCGGCTCTGCCTTCTGATAGAGCTTGCCAGGCTTCTTTGTGATTATGAAACCAACTTTGTCCCCCACGGAAACCGGCCAACCCTCTTTCGCCATTTTCCTGGCAACCTCCACATGAGGCGCGTTGACCTCGTACTCATCCGGACGTTTGGTGAGGGTCTTCCATATCACCAAGGAGGACTTAGGGACCTTGGCGGATTCTAGGTCTTTGATCAGATTCATTACGTATGATTTTGCTCTAGCCGGATTCGCATCTTCCAGCACTAGCCTAAGGACCTCGTTCTGAGTATTCCTGGCGAGGTTGGACCAGTCCCCTCTGATGGCTTCCATTCCGACAACGTCGAGTTCGCCGTCTTCCAATAATCCGGCGTACTTCTTCTTGGCCTCCGTGAATAGGATCCGCTTGTACAACTGTCCTAGATTGATTTCGAGTCCGAGGCTCTTGTCGATCTCTTTGATGAATTGATTGACGAGTTCTTCCTTGTACTCGACGAAGAGGCTGTCTGTGTCTCCGTAGAGAACTTTGAGGCCCAGGGTCTTGGCGATGTCGATGGATTTGTTGATAGTGTCGCGTCCGAGAGCCGCGGCGGATTCTGCGACCTCACGAGAGTACCATCTGGACCCGGCCCACCCTGCGTAGCCGTAGGTGGCGTTGGTGATGACCTTCGTCGCTTTTTCACGAGCCTTCAGGATCTTGTGCTCGCGAGTCCCTCGGGGTGTCTTGGCCGCCTCGCTCTTCGCGGCCTGTCTGTTTGCAATGAGCTGGCTGAGAACGATCTTGTAGAAGCCTGGAGGACTCTTTCTGAAATGATGGCCGACCTCTGGAACTTCAAAGACATCCTCGCCTCTCTTATTGACGAGAGTGTCCGGGGAAATGTTATACTTGACCATCAAGCTAGGGTACATTGCTGAAAAGTCGAGCACCGCGACACTGTCGTGCAATCCTACACTGGGTTCAAGCACAATTGCGCCTTTGTAAGGAATGATGTTGAGCTCTTCTCTGGCGGGTATCAGTTCGCCGAGTTTATGCGCCTCCATCATCAAGTAGTTGTCAACTCTGAAACCAACCGCTGCGGCGAGGACCTGATCCGGTGGGAGCGCTGACAGATTCGAGAGTTGTAGTGTGTAATCGAGCGCGTCTTCCCCAACGTTGAAGACTGAGGTCGCTTGCGCTTCGATCTGTCCCACTAAGGCTGAACGATCCTTACCGGTCCACCGATCGTAGTATTCTGTCTCGTCAATTGTTGGACTGGAGGCTTCGACTCCGAGAAACCTTGCCACATTCTCAACAGTCTTGATCTTTACATCGTAGAGGTCTTCTGAGAAATCCAGCAAGTCCACGTTTGCTCGCCCGGTCAGTGAGAAGTGGCCGTAGAGGCTCTGGCGAGCTGGACCTTCATCTCTCCCAACGGAAAGTTTCGCCTTGGCCTTGTCTGCTCGCTTGATCAGGTAGGGCCAGTCGAATGTGTTGCCATCAAACGAGAAGACAACATCCGGGTTAAACTTTCGGAAAACTTCCGATAATCCTTCAATTATTTCATTGTCTGAATTCTTTTCTGACTGGATGGTACCAGCTTGGCCTTCATTGTTTTTCCATGCGACGAGTCTTACAGAATCTCGGAGTGGGCTCGGAGAGCCTGTCGGACTAACGGCAAGAATGGAGAAGGAGAGGAGTCGCAGCTTGGGAGCATTTTCCCTCGGGATAGGAACTGGGTGTCCACTTGTCTCAAAGACTCTGTCGACATGATAGTTTCCAGGGTCGACCTTGGATTTTGTTCCTTCAACACTGTACCATTGGCAGGGTCTGGTCTCAAACTCGTTCTGGTACTTTATTGAATAGCGAAGTTTGTCCTCAAAGCTCGTCTCGACACCGAGCTTCCTTACGCACTCTTTGGCACACTTCTCCAATGTATCAGGGTCTTTGCAGAATACTTTTAGAACCTGCCTCTCCTCAGCGAGGCGTTTTCTCTTTTCAATCACAACTCTCTCTACGGACGGATGAGGCTTCTCAGTTTCAACTCTTTCTTTGAGTTGATCGATGTCCTGACCCTTCTTGGGAAGGAGATAGAAGTAGGATTGGAAGTTAGGGTCTATGACTAGGACCCGTTTGTTGTCATGTGTTACTCCCCATAGCCAGATCGCGGACTTGCCCTCGTGAGCCTCGTGGTTGAGGTCTAAGAGCCAGAAGTCAAGTCTCAACTTGGGATGATCTCTGCCAGGATTTCGTAAAGTGTCTTGCGCAATATTTGCATCTTGCACTCAAATGGCGCTTGGAATCGACGAATAGTTTGTGGCTTTCGCCTCTCTCAGACCCTTATCTCTTCCTTGCCTATTCCTACCCTTGATGACTTTGGCTAAGCTCGTGGAGTTTCACTGCCCAAGATGCGATACTCAGTCGATGGTTCCTACAGGAATGATGGACGTTGAAACGCGTGAAATTTTGCCCTTGATCTGTCCCCGGTGTGGTCTAAGACTTGAATTCGAGTAATTGTGCTACTGCCCAACTGCCCCTAGTGTCCTGAGCGTTGGCCGGGGAGAGTTTAAATTCGCGGAAGGTTCAAGCCCCAACCTATCAGGTAATTCTGCATGGCGGAGAAGGCTAAGGCACCGGCGGACAGATGGGGAATCGCCCACATCTACTCATCCTTCAACAACACCATGGTCCACATAACAGACCTCACAGGCGCCGAGACAATATCGAGAAGCGCAGGGGGACAACATGTA
>Ga0209802_1002414_pt1 | contig 13014 bp, 9 predicted proteins | sample GraSoiAngelo_129_FD_185886 | JGI IMG/M metagenome (GOLD analysis project Ga0209802, IMG submission 185886) | Grasslands soil microbial communities from the Angelo Coastal Reserve, California, USA - 14_0927_12_40cm (SPAdes) (version 2) | ecosystem: Environmental > Terrestrial > Soil > Grasslands ... | reverse complement strand
CCGCCTCCCGTCTGATTCCCGGCGGCGTCAACAGCCCGGTCCGGGCGTTTCGCGGCGTCGGCGGTGAGCCGTTCTTCGTCGCGCGCGGTGAGGGCGCCCGCATCTGGGACGTCGACGGCAGGTCGTATCTCGACTTCCTCGGTTCCTGGGGGCCGTTGATCCTCGGTCACGCGGCGCCGAGCGTCGTTGCCGCGATCGCCGACGCGGCGGCGCGCGGCACGAGCTACGGAGCGCCCACCGGGCTCGAGGTCGAGATGGCCGAGGCGATCACCGCGGCCTATCCCTCGATCGAGCTCGTCCGGCTCGTCAGCTCGGGGACCGAGGCCGCGATGAGTGCGATCCGGCTGGCGCGCGGCGCGACCGGCCGGTCGATCTTGCTGAAGTTCGACGGGTGCTATCACGGTCACGCCGATAGTCTCCTGGTGAAAGCCGGCTCCGGGGGCGCCACGTTCTCGATTCCGGACAGCGCCGGGGTGCCGGCGCCGCTCGCGCAGCTGACCGTGACCGCGCCGTTCAACGACCTCGACGCCGTGCGGTCGATCTTCCGCGAGCGCGGCCGCGAGATCGCGGCGGTCATCGTCGAGCCGGTGGCGGGGAACATGGGTGTCGTGCCGCCGCGCCCGGGCTTCCTCGAGGGACTGCGCGAGATCACGCAGGCTCACGATGCGGTGCTGATCTTCGACGAGGTCATCACCGGATTTCGTGTGGCGTACGGCGGCGCGCAGGAGCTCTACGGCGTGCGCCCCGATCTCACCTGTCTGGGCAAGGTCATCGGCGGCGGGCTTCCCGTCGGCGCCTACGGCGGCTCGCGACGGCTGATGAGCCACGTGGCGCCGCTCGGCGCCGTCTATCAGGCGGGAACCCTGTCGGGGAATCCTCTCGCCGTTGCGGCGGGGCTGGCGACCCTGGCTCGCCTCCGCGATCGCGACGTCTATCGGCGGCTCGACGCGCTCGGGGCCGAGCTCGAGCGAGGGCTCGGAAGCGGCGCCGCGAAAGCCGGCGTGCCGCTCACGGTCAACCGCGTGGGATCGATGCTCACCGGCTTCTTCTGCGACGGCCCCGTGACCGACTACGCCTCCGCGAAGCGCTCCGACACCAAGCGCTACGCGCGCTACTTCCACGGAATGCTCGAGCGCGGGGTGTTTCTGGCGCCCTCGCAGTTCGAGGCCGCCTTCGTCTCGCTCGCGCACACCGACGCCGATATCGCGCTCGCCGCGCGCGCCGCCGCCGAGGCGCTGGCCGCCGGCTGAGTCCGCGCGCCGCCTCGCCAGCGCGCCCCGTTGATTCACCCGAACCATGTGAATAGATTGACGGCTGCTGGGAGCACGTGATAGCGTTCACGAGCAATCTAGAATCTGTCGGAGGGCGATCGACTGTCGATGACGGCTAAGGCTGGAGTAGGCGCACTCGGCGCGGCGCTCCTAGCCGTTCTGGTCTTCCTGGCGATCTCGTCGTGGAGCCGCCAGCCGGCCGCCGCCGCGAAGCCCTCGGCGCAGCCCATCAACTTCCCGCACAACGTGCACGCCGGGACGTACAAGATCGACTGCCAGTATTGTCACAGCGACGCCCGCCGATCGGAATACGCGGGACTGCCATCGGTCGAGCGGTGCATGGGATGCCACAAGATCGCCGCCGCGGACAAGCCGGAGATCAAGAAGATCGCCGAGTTCTTCGCGACGAAAACGCCGATCCCCTGGGTGCGAGTGAACAAGCTCCCGGAGTTCACGTACTTCCCGCACAAGGCGCACATCCGCGCGGGTCTCAAGTGCCAGACGTGTCACGGCCCGGTCGAGACGATGACGACCTACGCGGCCGAGACCGGGCCCAAGCTGACGGTCGACCTGCTGCATCTGGTGGGCTTCAAGCCGGCGCCGCCCCCTCTGACGATGGGCTGGTGCGTCGAATGCCATCGCGAGCAGAATGCGACGGCCGGCAGACACGCCCCGCTCGACTGCGTGACCTGTCACCATTGAACACAGAGCCACGCGTGTTGGTCATTCGCCACCCTCGGTCCGATCCGGGCTGGAGCAGTCGATAAAATGAGAACCCACTAGATGAACCGACGCGACTTCTTCAAGATCGTCACGGTGTCCGGCGCGGCCGCCGCGAGCGGCGGCTGCCAGCAAGCCAGCGAGACCATTCTTCCGCTGGTGGTGCCGAACGAGCAGCTCGTGCCGGGCGTCGCCTCGTGGTTCTCGACCGTGTGCCGGGAGTGCCCGGCCGGCTGCGGCGTCATCGCGCGCAATCGCGAGGGGCGCGTCGTCAAGCTCGAGGGGAACCCCGACCACCCGGTCAACGCAGGCGCGCTCTGCATGAGAGGCCAGGCTGCGCTCCAGGGCCTCTATCATCCGGATCGGATCGCCGGACCGATGGTTCGTGAAGGCGGCGCCGGATTCAAGGCCGCAGCGTGGGACGCCGCCTCGAAGATCGTCGCCGACAAGATCGCCGCGCTCAAGAACAGCGGCAAGGGCCGGGCGATCGCCGTCGTCACGCAGCTCGAGAACGGGAACCTCGGTGGGCTGCTCGACCGATGGGGGCAGGCCCTCGGGGCACGTCCCCGCGTGACCCTGGAGCCCTTCGCCTACGAGTCGATCCGCGCCGCGAACAAGATCACGTTCAATCGCGACGCGATCCCGTACTACGCGTTCGAGGACGCCGAGGTCGTCTTGTCTTTCGGCGCCGACTTCATCGAGACCTGGCTCTCGAACGTGAACTACGCCCGGACCTTCGCGCGCATGCACTCGTTCCGCGACGGCCGCGCCGGCACGTTCATCCACGTCGAGCCGCGTCAGTCGCTGACGGCGTCGAACGCGGACGAATGGGTCCGCAACGCCCCCGGAACGGAAGGGCTGCTCGCGCTCGCGATCCTGCGCGTGATGGTCGACGAGGGCATGGCCGATCGCCGGTTCGGCGAGGCGGTCGGCTCCGTCGACGTCAAGCGCGCCGCCGACGAGAGCGGCGTGAGCGTCGAGACGATCAAGCACGTCGCCAAGGCGTTCGCCCACGCCAAGCCCGGGCTCGCGGTCGGCGGCGGCGTCTCCGTCACCGGGACCAATGCGACCCAGACGCAGATCGCGATCAATCTACTGAACGCGGCCGCCGGCAACGTCGGAAAGACCGTGCGATTCGGCCCCGATTCGGCCTACGGCAAGGTCACTCCGTATGCGGAGGTCGCGAACCTGGCCGGCGCGATGGCGGGCGGCGAGGTCGAAGTCCTCATCCTCGGCCCCGGGGTGAACCCGGCGTTCACCTTGCCATCCGGGCTCAAGCTCGCCGACGCGATCCGCAAGGTCGCCCTCGTCGTCAGCTTCGCGAACGTGCCGGACCAGACGAGCGAGCTGGCGCACGTCGTGCTCCCGGACACTCACTGGCTCGAATCGTGGGGTGACTACTCGCCCCGCGAAGGCGTGCTCGGGTTCCTCCAGCCGACCATGTCGCCGGTGCGCGACTCGCGGCCGATGGGCGACACGCTCCTCCGGATCGGGCGCGCCGCGCTCGGGGTGGGGGAGGGGAAGGGCCCAATTCCGTGGCCGACGTTCGAGCAATATTTAAAAGGGGCTTGGGCATCACTGGTTAAGGGGGAGCTTGAAGGCGCGCTCAGGCGTGGCGGCGTCTTCGGTGAGGTCGCGCCCGCGGCGGTGACCGCCAAGGTCAGCGGCGGCGAAGTCGCGCCGCTGAAGCTCGCGGGCGACGGCAGCGACCTGACACTGCTGGCCTATCCGTCGCTCAGGTTCTACGACGGGCGTAGCGCGGTCAGCTCCTGGCTCCAGGAAGCGCCGGACACGATGACGCAGGCGGTGTGGGACGCGTGGGTCGAGATCTCCACGGACACCGCGAAGAAGCTCGGCGTCGTCCAGGGCGACATGCTCGCGGTGAAATCGCCACAGGGCACGCTCGAGCTGCCCGCGTACATCTCGCCCAGCTTGCATCCTTCCGCGGTCGCGATCCCAATGGGCCATCGCTACACGCCCTATCAGCGTCCGCGGTACGTTGCCGCCGATACGCGGTCACTGAACCCGATGGACATCCTGCCCGCGGCGGCCGATCCAGCCTCCGGCGGGCTCGCGTTCATGAGCGTGAAGGTGACGTTGACGAAGCTGGGCACGCGGCGTCCGCTCGCCGTGCTCCAGGCGACGCACGATCAGGACGACCGCGAGCTGGCGCAGCACGTCGACCTCGGGGCGGCGCGCGAGCAGGCGTTGCGCGGGCGTGGTCCCGAAGCGGCCGTGCCGACCTTGTACGAGGACCAGAAGTATCCGGGGCCGCGGTGGGGCATGACGATCGACGTCGACGCGTGCGTGGGCTGCCAGGCATGCGTGGTCTCCTGCCAGGCCGAGAACAACGTGCCGGTGGTGGGCAAAGCGTCGGCGGCGTACGGTCGCCAGCTCCACTGGATGCGTCTCGAGCGCTGGGCCGAAGGGAAGCCCGAGCATCCGACGAACCTGTTCCTGCCGATGCTCTGCCAGCACTGCGAGGTCGCGCCGTGCGAGCCGGTCTGTCCCGTGTACGCGGCGTACCGTACCGAGGAAGGGCTCAACGGTCAGGTCTACAATCGCTGCGTCGGGACCCGCTACTGCGGCAACAACTGCCCGTACCACGTGCGCCGGTTCAACTGGTTCCAGTACGAGTTCCCGGCGCCGCTCGAGGTCCAGCTGAATCCGGACGTCACCGTGCGCCAGCTCGGCGTGATGGAGAAGTGCACGATGTGCCTGCAGCGCATCATCGCCGGCAAGGACCGGGCGCGCGACGAGAAGCGCGCGGTTCGCGACGGGGACATCCTGACGGCGTGCCAGCAGACGTGTCCGACGCAGGCGATCACGTTCGGCAACCTCAAGGACGAGGGGAGCGGGGTCACGAAGCTGACGCACTCGCCGCGGGCCTACCACGTGCTCGAGGAGATCGGCACGCGGCCTTCCATCACGTATCTCCGCAAAGTCGTCCGCGGCGGACACGCGTGAGCCGATGAGCGACGGCCGGACCACCTCCCCCACGTTCGCCGACGTCAACCGCGACGTCCTCCGCACCCTGGAGCCGCCGGGCAACCTCTACTTCGCCTGGATGTGCTTCGTGGCGCTGCTGCTGGCCGGATTCTTCGCCGCCTGGGCCGGGCAGGTCTGGTGGGGCATGGGCATGGCCGGCAAGCGCGTGCCCCAGATGTGGGCGATGTACATCACCACGTTCGTGTTCTGGATCGGCATCGGCCACGCCGGCACGCTGATCTCGGCCATCCTCTATCTCTTCCGGGCCCGCTGGCGGACGTCGATCTACCGCGGCGCGGAAGCGATGACGATCTTCGCGGTCATGACGGCGGGCCTCTTCCCGCTGATCCACGCCGGGCGCATGTGGTTCGCGTACTTCCTCTTGCCGTACCCGAACCAGCGTTTCCTCTGGCCCAACTTCCGGTCGCCGCTGGTCTGGGACGTCTTCGCGATCTCGACGTACCTCTCGATCAGCACCGTCTTCTTCATCGTCGGGCTCGTCCCTGACATCGCGGCGCTACGCGACGCGACCACCGGCTGGCGGCGGCGGATCTTCGCGATGCTCGCGCTCGGATGGGAGGGCTCCGACACGCAGTGGCGGCACTATCGCCGCGCGTACGGGCTCCTGGCGGCGCTGGCGACGCCGCTGGTCCTCTCGGTCCACAGCGTCGTGTCCTGGGACTTCGCGATGGCGCTGGTTCCCGGCTGGCACTCGACCTTGTTCGCGCCGTTCTTCGTCGACGGCGCGATCTTCTCGGGGTTCGCGATGGTGCTGGTGCTGATCCTGCCGATGCGGCACTTCTTCCACCTGCACGCGTACATCCAGGAAAAGCATCTGGACGCGATGGGCAAGCTGATCCTGGTCACCGGGCTCGTATTGACCTACTTCTACATCTGCGAGATCTTCACCTCGCTCTATAGCGGCGAGCACATCGAGAAGGCCTCGCTGTTCTGGAAGGTCACCGCGTCGTACGCCTGGGCCCTGTGGACCATGTACTTCTGCAACTGCGTCGCGCCGCTGGTGCTCTTCTGGAAGCGCGCCCGCACGAGCCCGGTCGTGCTCTACGTCGTGTCGATCCTGGTGCTGATCGGGATGTGGTTCGAGCGCTTCAACATCATCGTGCCGTCGCTCGGCCACGACTTCTATCCGTACACGTGGGGCATCTACTATCCGAGCCCGACCGACACCATGATCGTGATCGGTAGCTTCTCGTTCTTCTTCCTCCTGTTCCTCGGCTTCATCAGGTTGATGCCGTCGCTCTCGATCGTCGAGGTCAAGGAGACGATCCCGCCGCCGATCCGGGACAGAGCCCATGGCCACTGAGACCGTCCTCGGCGTCTTCGCCCACGTGGACACCACCGTGCGCGCCCTCGAAGAGCTCCGCGCGCGCGGCTACCACGATGTCACGGTCTACACGCCGCTACCGGTCCACGAGATCGAGGAAGTGCTCGAGCGCGACCGTCCGGTCAGCCGCGTGCGGCTCTTCACCTTGATCGGCGGCCTCGCCGGGATCGTCTCGGCCTTCCTGCTGACGATCTGGAGCTCGATGGTGTGGGGCCAGGTCACGGGCGGCAAGTACCTGCAGCCGACCGGTGGGGGCATCAGCGGCTCGTCGCTGCCGCCGTTCTTCATCATCGCCTTCGAGCTGATGGTGCTGTTCGGTGGGTTCGCGACGGTCATCGGCATGGTGGTGCTCGGACGGCTTCCGCGCCTGCGGACGAGCGCCGCCTACGATCCGCGGTTCACCAACGACCGCTTCGGCGTGGCGGTCCACTGCGCCCCCGAACGCGCCGCCACGGTCCACGAGCTCTTACGCACGTCGGGCGCCGAAGAAGTCAAATCACGATGAACCAACCCTCATGAAATACGTGTTCATCCTGATGCTGCTGGTGGTGGGAGCCGCGGCCGGGGCGTGGGGCGGTGCGATCGTCGTGCGCTGGAACGACAACATGACGCAGACCGCCCGGATCGTTCCGGGCGAGCGCGTGTTCTCGATGCCGCCGGGCGTGATCCCGCGAGGCGGCGACCTGATCATCCCGAAGGAGCAGCGCGACGTCGCGGCCAAGCAGCCCAATCCGGTCAAGGTCTCCGAGGCGTCCGTGGCGATCGGCAAGGAGCGCTTCGCGACCTTCTGCGTGCCGTGCCATGGTCCCGAGGGGAAGGGGGGCACGACCGGGCCGGTCGCGACGAAGTTCATCCCGACCCCGGATCTGACCAACGCCGATCTCCAGAAGCAGCGGACCGATGGGTACTGGCACAGCTACATCGTCGTCGGCGGCGCGGTGATGCCCGCCTACGGCGAGGCCATGTCGACGCAGGAGGCATGGCATATCGTGAACTTCCTGCGTTCGATCGCCCAGAAATGACCGTCTTCTGGAGCCTCGTGGCCGCGCTCGGCGCGGTGGTCTTCCTCGTCGGCGTGAACTCCGGCGACGCGCAACAGGTCTGGTCGATCTATCTGGTGAACCTCGTCTTCTGGTCGGGTCTCGCCGTGACCGGACCGGCAATCGCGGGCATGATGCAGGTCACCGAGGCGCGCTGGTCGCCGAGCGTGCGGCGCATCGCGCTGACGACCGCCGGCTTCCTGCCGATCTCGTTTCTCTTGCTGCTGGTGCTCTATACCGGCCAGACCGTCCTCTATCCGTGGGTGACCACGCCGATCCCGGCGAAGGCGGGCTGGCTCAACGTGCCGTTCTTCTGGCTGCGGACGTACGCCTGCGCGGCGGTCCTCTTCGCCGTGTGCTTCGCGTTCGTGCGGGCGCTCCTGCGCGACGCGATCCCGCCGGAGGACGAGCGGGAGCGCGCGCACCGAAACCGGGTCGCCGTCATCCTTCTGATGCTGTGGCTCGTGACGGTCTCCCTGTGGGGATTCGACCTCGTGATGTCGCTGGACCCCAAATGGTATAGCGGCCTGTTCGGCGGCTACTTCGCCGTGAGCACGCTCTACACCGCGTTTTGCCTCCTGTCGATCCTCACGGTCCGGACCAACGCCCGCGGGCGCGCCTCGATCCCGCCGGCCGCCGTCCAGGACGTCGCCAAGCTACAGTTCACCCTGTCGATCGTGTGGATGTACTTCTTCTGGTCGCAGTACCTCGTGATCTGGTACGGCAACGTGCCGGTCGAAACTCGATTCTTCATCCAGCGGGTCTTCGTGCAGCCGTGGACGACCCTGGCGTGGGTGGTGCTGGTGGTCGGCTGGATCATCCCGTTCGCGTACCTGCTCAAGCGCCTCACCGGCCGGCCGCCCCAGCGGCACGCTCCGCTCGTCGTCGTTGCGATCTTCGGCCTGGTGGGGATCTTCCTCGAGCGAGTATTCGTGGTGTTTCCCTCGGTCTCGTCGACCGCCCGGCTCCCGTTCACGCTGGGCGATCTCGCGATCACCGCCGGCTTCCTCGCGCTGTTCGTGCTGAGCCGCCGCTGGTTCTTCGCTCAGTTCAAGCCCGTCCTCAACCTTCCTCACACCGGCCACTAGCTCCACGTCACCGGGCACCGAGGGGCGGGCCGGGGTGCCCTGCGCGTGTAGTAGAGTAACGGTGTGCTGACGGTCGAGGGCGCGCTCGAAGGAATTTTGTCACGCGTAGGACCGCTGTCGGTCGAGCGAGTGGACATCATGGGCGCGCTGGGGCGGGTGCTCGCCGAGCCGATTGTGTCGCGCGCGACGATTCCGCCGTGGCCGAACTCGTCGATGGACGGCTACGCGGTTCGCGCTCAGGACACGAACGGGGAGCCCGTCGAGCTCGCGATCGTCGGTCGGATCATCGCCGGCGCGATGCCGTCACGCCCACTACGAGCCGGGGAGTCGATGCGGATCTTCACCGGCGCGCCGCTCCCCGAAGGCGCCGACGCCGTCGTGCCGCAGGAGGACGTCGCCGCCGATGACCGACGGGTCACGGTCCGCGGCCGCATCGCCCCGGGCGCCTACGTCCGCCCCGCGGGGGAGGACGTCCGAACCGGCGACCTCGTCGTGAAGCCCGGCGGCGTGGTCGGCGCTGCCGAAGTCGGGCTCCTGGCGACGCTCGGCTACTCGCAGGTGCGGGTGTATCGCCGCCCGCGTGTCGCGATTCTCTCGACCGGCAACGAGCTCGCGGATCTCGGCACGCAGCCGGGACCGGCCCAGATTCCGAACACCAACACGTATTCGCTGATGGCGCAGGTCATCGAGGCGGGGGGCGAGCCCACCAATCTCGGCGTCGCTCCCGATCAGCTCGAGGCGATCACCGAGCGTGTACGCTGGGGCCTCGCGGCGGCCGACGTCCTGGTGACGTCCGCCGGTGTTTCGGTCGGTGAGCTCGATCTGGTCCGCGAAGCGCTCGAACGGAGCGGCGCCGAGCTGCATTTGTGGCAAGTGTCGATGCGCCCGGGTAAGCCGATCACGTTCGGGACACGAGACGGCCGGCCGGTCTTCGGGCTACCGGGCAATCCCGTCTCGGCGATGGTGACCTTCGAGCTCTTCGTGCGCCCCGCGCTGCGCCGGATGGCCGGCGCCGACGTCATCGACCGACCGCGGATTCGGGCGCGGGCCCTCGACCGGATCGCGAACCCGGGTTCGCGACGCGGGTATCTTCGGGTCACGCTGACGCCGGACGGGTTGAGCTACGGCGCGCGTCTCACCGGCGACCAGGGCTCGGCGATCCTTCGCTCGATGGTGCTCGCCGACGGGCTCGCCGTCGTCGCGCCCGACACCACGATCGCTGCCGGCGAGGCGGTCGACGTCATCGTCCTGCGAGCGCTCGAGCCGAGATCGCGCTGAGTCGTTGACATCGTTTTCGGCCGCGTGCTACGGTCGGCTCGGATGAGCCGGGGCCTCTGCGTGTTGGCCGCGCTGGCGATCCTCGCTGGCGGCTGCGCGAGTCGGCGTGCGGTGGACCGACTCGGATCCGATGTTGGCCGGCTCCGCTCGGAGCTCGCCGAGATGCGTGTCGCTCAGGAAGTCACCTCCCGCGATCTTGCCAATGTCACATCGCAGCTCCAGGCCCTCGACGTCAGGACGCTCGGCGACGAGGTCGCGCGGCTGACCCGGCGCGCTGACGCCGCCGACTCGGCGCTCGCCGCGACGCAGACGAAGGTCGAGGCACTCGCGACTCAGCCCGGCGGCACGCCGCCGTCGGGCCGGCCCGCGACCTCGCCCGTCCCAGCGCCGATGCCGCCCGATCCGGCCGTGATGTCGCCGGTCCCCGCGCCGGTACCGCCGGCGCCGGCATCCGTATCGCCGCCTCCGGCACCGGCGCCGACGCCTCCAGCGGTGATGTCGCCGGTGCCATCGCCAACGCCGGCCTCGCCACCCGCGGCGGTCGTCGAGCGGCCGCGAGTCGCGCCGGCACCCGCGCCGACGGTCGCGCCACCGACGACATCCGCGCCGGCGCCGAACGTCGCGCGTGCGCCGACGCCATCGCCCGCGCCGACGGTCGCGCCGACGCCAGGCGTCACACCCGTGAAACCGGCGCCGAAAGCCGGGGGCAATCCGGAGCATGAGTACGCGGCGGCGCTCGCCACCTTCCGCTCACGCGAGCATGGACAGGCCGTGCTCGACTTCATCGACTTCATGGCGAAGTACCCCAAGCATCCGCTCGCCGGGAACGCGCAGTACTGGATCGGGGAAGCGTACTGGGCGCAGCGCGATTACCGTCAAGCGCTCGCCGAGTTCGAGAAGGTGTTCGAGCACGGTCCAGGGAAGACGCCCGACGCGCTCCTGAAGATCGGGCTCTGCCATCTCCGCCTCAGCGACCTGCCGCGCGCGCAGCAAGCGTGGCAGCGCGTCGTCAGCGAATATCCGAAGTCCGAGTCGGCCACGATGGCGCGATCGCTGATCGCGACCCACTCCGCCGCGCGGCGGTAAGGCCCCGCGCCGTATCTGTTCTGGTTCTCTGGCGATCCCGGCCGCTTCGCTATACTGACAATCTGCGACGCGAGACCTGAGCATCCGAGCATCCGCGACGCGCGACACCGATGAACGAGCTCCGTCCCGGAGATCCGCGTTACCCCGCGCTGCTGGGCGCGATCCCGTCGGCGCCCGCGCTCTTCGTGCGTGGCGAGCTTCACACGGACGATGCGCTCGCCGTCGCGATCGTCGGCTCGCGCCGCGCGACGCCGTACGGGATCGCCGCGGCCGAACGGCTCGCGTCGGACCTGGCCGCGCGCGGCGTGACGATCGTGAGCGGCCTCGCGCGCGGGATCGACACCGCCGCGCACCGGAGCGCGCTGGCGGCGGGCGGACGTACGCTGGCCGTGCTCGGGTGCGGTGTGGACGTCGTGTACCCGCCCGAGAACGGCCCGCTCGTGCGCGCTATCGAATCGCACGGCGCGATCCTGTCGCAGTTCCCGCCGGGCATGCCGGCGCTGGCGGGCCACTTTCCCGCGCGCAACCGCACGCTGGCCGGGCTGGCGCTCGGCGTCGTGGTCGTCGAGGCCGCCGAGCGCAGCGGCGCCCTCATCACAGCGGGATTCGCCGGCGATCTCGGACGCGAAACCTTCGCCGTTCCTGGCCGAATCACGTCGCCGACGAGCGCCGGCGCCAATCGCCTCATACAGGACGGTGCTAAACTCGTTACATGCTGGCAGGACATCGTGTCAGAATTGCCAGAACAGTGGCGCCGCGCCGTACGCGGGCTGTCGGCGCCGTCGGGCGAGCACGAAGCGCCCGAGAAGGGGACTGACGAGGGCCGCATGCTTCAGTTGCTGGCTCCGGACGAGCCGCAGCACATCGAGCACCTGATCTCGCGCGCCGGGTTTGCGCCCGAGCGCGCGGCGGCGCTGCTCGTGACCCTCGAGCTGGGCGGATGGGCCCGGCAGCTTGCGGGACAGCGGTGGGTCTCGCTCGAGACGCGCGCGAGGAGAGCGTAGTGGCGGCGAAACGGTCGTTGGTCGTCGTGGAGTCACCCACGAAGGTCAAGACGATCCAGAAGTATCTGGACTCGAAGTACATCGTCAAGGCCTCGATGGGCCACGTCCGGGACTTGCCGAAGTCTCAGCTCGGCGTCGACCCCAAGAAGAACTTCAAGCCGAAGTACGTGGTCTCGCCGGCCAAGAAGAAGATCCTCGACGACCTCAAGAAGGCCGCCGAGAAGGTCGACGCACTGTACGTCGCGACCGACCCCGATCGCGAGGGCGAGGCGATCGGCTGGCACCTCGCCGAAGAGCTCGACGTCGCGAAGAAGAACGTCTACCGGATCACGTTCAACGAGATCACCGAGCGCGCGGTCAAGGCTGCCTTTCTGCAGCCGGGCAAGATCGATCTGAAGAAGGTCGACGCCCAGCAGGCGCGGCGCGTGCTCGATCGCCTGGTCGGCTACAGCCTCTCGCCCTTGCTCTGGGAAAAGGTCCAGCGCGGCCTCTCGGCCGGGCGCGTGCAATCGGTGGCGGTGCGGTTGATCGTCGACCGGGAGCGCGAGATCCAGGCGTTCGTCCCGGTCGAATACTGGTCGCTCCACGCGAAGCTCAAGGCCGCGCGCCCGCCCGAGTTCGTGGCGACCCTGAAGGAAGTCGCGGGCGAGAAGGCGTCGCTGGGCAACGAGGAGACGACGCGCGCCCTCATGGCGTCGCTCGACGGCGCCCGCTTCGTCGTCAAGTCCGTCACGCGCGGCGAGCGCCGCCGCAATCCGGCGCCGCCGTTCATCACCTCGACCTTGCAGCAGGAGGCGGGCAAGAAGCTCGGCTTCACGGCGCGCAAGACCATGACGATCGCCCAGCAGCTCTACGAAGGCATCGACCTCGGGTCGGAGGGCGCCGAGGGCCTCATCACTTATATGAGGACGGATTCGGTCCGCGTGGCGCGCGAGGCCCAGGCCGCGGCGCGCGGGTGGGTGATCGCGCGCATCGGGGACGAGTATGTGCCCGAGGCGCCGCCGACCTACCGCTCACGCGGGAGCGCCCAGGAGGCGCACGAAGCGATCCGACCCTCCGAGCTCCGGAACGAGCCCAGAGCGGTCGCGCAGTTTCTCACCAAGGATCAGATGGCGCTCTACCGCCTGATCTGGGAGCGCTTCCTGGGAAGCCAGATGGTACCCGCCGTCTACGACACCGTGAGCGCCGACATCG
>Ga0209802_1002413_pt1 | contig 13019 bp, 12 predicted proteins | sample GraSoiAngelo_129_FD_185886 | JGI IMG/M metagenome (GOLD analysis project Ga0209802, IMG submission 185886) | Grasslands soil microbial communities from the Angelo Coastal Reserve, California, USA - 14_0927_12_40cm (SPAdes) (version 2) | ecosystem: Environmental > Terrestrial > Soil > Grasslands ... | reverse complement strand
GTTGTCCACGAGGAGCCCCTCCCCACAAATGGGAAGGAGTCTTTGCTTGGTACAATCACTCGCCGTGCCCAAGCCTGATAGTTCGCTGTCGGCTGTCATCGTCAGCGGCGGCAAGCAGTATCGCGTCGCGCCCGGCGACCGCATCCTGGTCGACCGGCTCGTCGCGGAACCGGGTTCCTCGGTCAAGCTCGGCCGCGTGCTGCTGTTCAATCATGGCGACGAGCTCAAGGTGGGCAGCCCGGCCGTGGAAGGCCTCGACGTCGACGCCAAGGTGATCGGGCACCCTCGCGGACCGCGCACCGAGAGCATCCGCTACAAGTCCAAAAAGCGTGTGCGTGTGCATCACGGTGGGCGTTCTCACCTGACCGCGCTCGAGATCATCGCCGTCGGCGGTATCGGCATCGAGACCGAAGTCGACGAAGACGAAGCTTCAAAGACCAAAACCAAAGCACGCACCAAGGCCGCGCCGAAAAAGAAGGCAGCCGCGCCGAAGGCTGAGGCTGTCGAAGACAAGGCCGAGGCGAAGAAGGCTACCCGCCGCCGGACGACCAAGAAGGAGTCGGAGTAGTTGGCACACAAGAAAGGCGGCGGCTCGTCCCGCAACGGCCGCGATTCGAACCCGCAGATGCTCGGGGTCAAGATCTACGGCGGACAGCTTGTCCCCCCTGGCGCCATCCTGGTGCGCCAGCGCGGGACCAAGATCGCGCCGGGAGAAGGTGTTGGCGTGGGGCGCGATGACACGCTCTTTGCGCTCGTCGGTGGCCACGTCAAGTACGAGCGGGTGGGCAAAGACCGCCGTCGCGTCACCATCCAGCAGAACGCCGAAAAGAGCTGACGGCAGGCATTTCGTCGACTCCGCCCGGATCGCCGTGCGCGGCGGTCATGGCGGCAAAGGCTCGGCTTCGTTCCGCCGTGAGCCATACACCCCACGAGGCGGCCCCGACGGCGGGGACGGCGGCCGCGGCGGATCGGTAGTCCTCGAAGCCACCAACGACGCCAGCGACCTTTCCCTGTACACACAGCGGAGGCGATGGAACGCTGAGCCTGGCGCTGATGGCGCCGGCGGGCGCAAGACCGGCCGCAGCTCGTCCGACATCGTCCTCAAAGTGCCCGTGGGCACCATCGCGCTCGACTCCGAGGGGTCGCTGATCGCCGACCTCGATCGGCCCGGCGCTCGCGTGGTGGCGGCCCGCGGCGGCGCCGGCGGACGTGGCAACGTCCACTTCAAGAGCTCGACGCGCCACGCTCCCGACTACGCGGAGCCAGGGCTCAAAGGTGACGAGCTGGAGATTCTCCTCGACCTCAAGCTGATCGCCGACGTGGGCCTGGTCGGGCCGCCGAACGCAGGCAAGTCGTCGCTTCTGCGGGCGCTGACCGCGGCCCGTCCGAAGGTTGCCGACTATCCGTTCACGACGCTGGACCCCGAGCTGGGGGTTGCCGAAAGCGACGCCGGACGCGTCGTGCTTGCGGACATCCCTGGACTCATCGAGGGTGCCGCGCAGGGCGCGGGGCTGGGGCAGCGATTCCTCCGCCATGTCGAGCGGACCAAGGCGCTGGTCTACGTGCTGGACGGTTCGTCGGCGGATCCATGGCAAGACCTCGCGACCGTCCGGCAGGAGGTCGCGCAGTTTTCAGCCGGGCTCGCGAATCGCCCGCACATCGTCGCCGTCAACAAGGTCGACCTGGAACCTGCGCGCCGGCTACGTGCGCGCTCGCGACGTGCCGGCGTCTACTTCGCTTCGGCTCTCACCGGGGAAGGCCTGCCGCGCCTGATGGACGCGATCGCGGAAGTTGTTGCTGCGGCGCCCGAACCTCCTGTGCCCGCGCCGGCCAAGGTGACCAAACTGCCGGTGCGTCGGGGCGACGAGCTGGTCGTGGAGCGGAAGCCATCGGGCTTCGACGTCCGCGGCGAACGCGTGGAGCGCCTGGTCGAGCGGACCAACCTCGACTCGGAGGGAGGACTCGCGCGGTTCCAGGCCGAACTGGACCGGTTGGGCGTCAACGCCGCGCTGGAAGCCGCGGGTGTGGAGCCTGGCGACACCGTCAACATCGCGGGGGTGGAGTTCGAATACCAGCCTTGAGGATCGGCATCCTCGGCGGCACATTCGACCCCATCCATGCAGGCCACCTGGCGGCGGCGCGCGCCGCGATCGACTGCGCCGGCCTCGAGCGTGTGCTGCTGATCCCGACCGGACAGCCTCCGCATCGAAGCGGCACCGTGGCGGATGCCAAGCAGCGCGTGGAGATGTGCAGGCTCGCGATCGGCGAGGACAAGGCTCTCGAGGTTTCCGATGTGGAGGTCCGCCGCGGTGGCGTCTCGTACACAGCCGAGACGCTCCATGATCTAAGTCGGATTTATCCGCAAGACGAGCTGTTCTTGATCCTGGGCTGGGACGCAGCGAGGTTGTTCGCGACCTGGCGCAAGCCTGAGGAGATCCGCCGTCTCGCCCAGGTGGTGGTGGTCAGCCGGCCGGGCAGCGGCGCTCCGGACTCCGCGGCGTTGCAAGCCGCGGGCCTCGATCCGGGTGGGACGGTCCTGTGCCTGCGCCCCACGCCGGACATCTCGGGCAGCGCGCTGCGGCGAGCCATCGCGCGGGGAGAACCGGTGGGCGAGAGGTTGCCCGCGGCGGTCGCGGAGTACATCGCCAAACACGATCTCTACAGGGATAATCGAAGGGTTGGCTGAACGGACCAGGCGACTCACGCCTCTGCAGCTGGCCCGCCTACTGCGCGGCGCCGCAGCCGAGAAGAAAGCCTGGGACCCGGTGGTGATCGACGTCCGCGACCAGACTTCCATCGCCGACTATTTCGTGATCTGCGAGGGCGAGACGGACCGCCAGGTACGCGCCATCGCAGACGGAATGGTCGAAGCCGCGAAGGCCAAAGACCGCAAACCGCTCGCGGTGGACGGGTACGACGATGCAGGCTGGATCCTGCTGGACTTCGATTCGGTGCTCGCGCACGTGTTCCTACCGGGCGAGCGGTCGTATTACGACCTGGAAAGCCTGTGGGCGCCTGCGGCGAAGAGGCGGAGAAGAGCAGTCTCGGCTTAGTTCTTCGTTCCCGCCCCTCACCCTGGCCCTCTCCCCTGAAGGGGAGAGGGACGAATCCCGCCTAGATCAGTTGCGCGTAACGGTCGAAGATTTCTCGTAGGTCCGCCGGTGGTTCGACTCGGTGCTTCTTCATCACCTCAAACAAACTGAGGATGTGGCGGACACCGGCCAACGTCACACCTTTCTCTCGCGTCAGGTTCTGGATGACCTGCACCTTGCTGATGTCGCGCTGCGAGTATCGACGGCGGTTGGTGCTCGTGCGGTGCGGCTCGATGAGCTGGGCGTCCTCGTAGAGCATCAGCGTGCGCGGGTGCGTCTCCAGGATCTCGGCCGCGACGCTGATCGTGTAGAGCGGCTTGTCGAGGTCGCTGAACGACTGGTGATGCGCCCTCGGGCCGCGGTTGTTGCTGGTCATTTGAGGGACTTCAAGACCTGGATGATGGCCGGTCCCAGCAGCACGACCCAGAGGACGGGAAAGATGCAGCCGACCATCGGAAACACCATCCGCGACGAAGCCTGCGCGGCGCGTTCCTGCGCGCCCTGGCGCTGACGGCGCCTCATCTCGGTCGCCTGCACGCGCAGCAGGCGAGCGATCGGCACGCCCATCTGGTCGGACTGCACGATCGACTCGACGAGGTGATGCAGGTCCGGCACGCCCGCCGCGTCGGCCATGTGCTCGAGCGCCGCCATGCGGGGCCGTCCCAACCGGATCTCGCGCAGTACCTTACCGATCTCGTCGCCCAGGGCGTTGTGAAAGCGTTCAACGATGCTGAGCAGCCCTTCGTCGAGACTCATGCCTGACTCAACCACCAGGGTCAGCAGGTCGGTCGCTTCGGCCAGCGAGCGCTGGATCTCGCGCCGGCGCATCGAAATCCGCTGCTCGAGCCACAGGCTCGGCAAGAGGTATCCGGCGAGGGCAAACACGACGCCCGTCAGCGGCACGGAGACGAGGTCGGGCAAACCGAGCGGCAGGATGAGGCCGAGGGCGAGCCCTGCGACGGCCATCAAGGCGGCGAGGCTGTAGCGGACCGCCTGGAACCCGGCGGGGGTCAGGTTGCCCGGGTTGCCGGCCTGGCTGAGCTTGTGCCGGACCTGGATCGTGGTCTGTGCCGGAAGGCGGGAAACCGGACGCAAAAGCGACTCGAGCTGCTTGACGAACGTTGCCCGGGGAGCGCCCGGGGCGAGGCCGCCGTTGGCCACCGCCGCCCGGTACTGGTCGATGGCGATGAAGTAAGCGAAGATGATGCCGCCGCAGATGACGCCGGCGGCGATCGCGATCTGCAGCACTCTTATGACTCCAGCGAGGTCATGCGCTGGATCAGCAGGTTGCCGATGAGGATCATGAAACCGGCGAAGCCCAGCATCGCGTAGCCGACCCACGTGCTGGTCATGGGCGCGTAATAGCCCGGCACGAAAACGTAAAGCCCCAACGCAAGCAGGATCGGCAAGCCGGTGATGATTCCGGCCGACGCGCGTGATTGCGCGGTGAGCACGCTCATGTCGCGCTTGGTCTGCAGCCGGTCGCGGAGCGTGTCGGAGATGTTGTCGAGGACCTCGGCGAGGTTTCCGCCGACTCGAATGTGCAGCAGGATGGCGGTGACGATGAACTCGAGGTCGGGGCTGCTGATGCGGAGCAGCAATGCGCTGAGCGCGTCCTCGACCGATGTGCCGAGTGTGATCTCGGTCGTCACGCGCTCGAATTCCGTGGAGACGGGCGGCTGCGACTTGGCGGCCACAGTCTCGAGAGCACGATCGATCGCGTAGCCCGTCTTCAACGAGTTCGACAGAAGCTGAAGCATGCTGCCCAGCTGCTCGTTGAACTGTCTCGTGCGCCGTCGCTGCAGGTAGGCCACGACCAGCGGGGGGATGACGTAGCCGACCGCACCGAGGATGATCGGTCCAACCGAGAAGCCGAAACGAAAGAGGCCGATCAGGGCCCCGAGTCCGACCGCCCCGATCCGGATCAGCAGGTACTCCGGCGGGGTGACGTTCAAGCCCGCCCGCGCGAGGTCCTCGCTCAATGTCGGCTTGCCCTGCACCTTGCGGCGCTGGCTCAGGTTCTCAGCCGCCGGCTTGAGCAGGCGCTCGACGAGCTCGCGGGGCGTGGCCCTGGCGACCGGCGCCTCGGTGGCCCTCGACCTGCGATCCTTCCGCACTTTGTCGAGCGCCCAGAAGAACACGAAAATCGCCGCCGCCATCGGTACGGCGACGATGGTCTCGGGCGGCAAGCTCATTTGAACAGGGTGGGGTAGCTCGTCTGGATGAACTGCAGCGTCACGCCGTGCGCGTCCTCAACCGACTGGCAGTTCGGATCCGGCGCCTGCTCGCCCGGCTGGTAGTCCTTGTACGACTCGAGCGAGTATTTCAGCGCGGCGTAGGCGAGGAACCAGGTGATGATCTCTGCCTGGCACTGGGTCACCACCACGGTGAGGCTCGTCGCGCTCGAGCTGCCGGTCGTGCCCTGCATGCCGACCTTGATCACGTGGAGCTGCGTGAAGATCGTCTTCGCCGCGACCTTGCCGGCCGCCGACACCGTCGCGATCACCGAGATGTAGTCGCCCGGCTGGATGTAGTCCGCGACACCCTGCTGCTCGCTGGTCGGGATGGTCAGCGCGACGTAGCCCTTGGGGATGGGCAGGTATTCGGACTGCGACCCCAGCGCCTGGTTCGGCCTGGCCACGTCGTTGGCTGACACCGCCTGGCCGGAGCTGATGGTCACCAGCGGCACCATGCCCTGCACCTGCTGGACGCTGGCGAAGTAGACCTTCGGGTAGGTTGCCGGAACCGGGATCGATCGGATGCTGAGCGAGTCGGCCGGAATCGGGACTCTCGGCAGCAGGTCCTTGCTCGCCACCACGACCGTCTGGAGGGGACTGCTTCCGGATGTACTGGCGTTGAGAGCTACGAGGACGAACGCGACGATCACGAGCAGGGCGAGCAGGATGCCAAGCAGGGTGAATGGGCGGCGCGAAGTAATTGCGCTAAAGGTTCGCAAGGCCGACCAATCATAGGCAAGATATCCCGGTGCCGAGCCCCCCTTACGTGACACTCAAATCACCACTTTTGAGGCAGGACGGACAGTCCCTGGTCGAGTTCGCCGTGTCGTCCGTCGTGCTGCTGTTGCTGGTTGGCGGGCTGGTCGACATCGGGCGCTCGATCTATCTCTCCGAGGCCTTCTCGAACGCCGCCCGAGAGGGGGCCCGCCACGGCGCGTGGTACGACGCCCCGAACCTGGCGCACCCCTACCTCTACGACGCGCAGATCAAGGACGCGGTGGATTCGGAGCTGGCCTCGATCTCGTTGCCCGCGTCGGTCCTCAAGAATCCGGGCAACACATGTCCCAACACGACCGACGGCAACACCGCGCACAACCCTCCCTTTGTGTCGTCGGCTTACCCGCCGACCGCCAACGAGCCGTGGCTCTACATCTGCTACAACAACACGCCCGGCCTCGACTACACCACTCCGGCTACGAACCTCGGCCAGCTCGACGTCAACGTGATCGTGCTGTACACGTACGGGCCGCTGACACCCCTGGTCAAGTCGCAGTTCGGCGTCTTCCAGATGGCGGCGAACCAGCACATGACCGTGCAGGGAAGCTGATGGGTTCCAACCGGCAGCGGTCGCAGGCCTTGATCGAGTTTGCGCTGGTCTCGCCGGTGCTCCTGATCCTGCTGTTCGGCATCATCGACATCGGCCGCGCGATCTTTTACTACGACACCATCAACCATGCCGCACGCGAGGGCGCGCGCGTCGCCGTCCGAGCGTCGAACCAGCTTCCGAGCAACGCGGATGTGCTGAGCGCGGTCAACAGCCAGATGCTGGGCGTGCCTGTGACGGCGCCCTGTCCGCAGGGTCCGGTGACCGCTGCCACGCCGCCCAACAACACCGCCTGGCTGTACATCACGGAGCCGAACCCGCCCGCCACGGTCGAGACCACACCTCCGCCGAACGCCCCGGGCGGTGAATATTCGTCGAACGCGAACGGATCGTGCAGCGCGGTCAATCCGGCCGGGGGCAACGCGCAGCTGCAGGTGACGATTCGCTTCAACCTCGTGCTCGTCACCCCGATCGTGGCCCAGGCGACCGCGAACCATATCGTGATCTCGGCGGCGGCGGTGTTCAGGACCGAGTACTGATGGTTGCTTTGCCCGCCCCTCACCCCACCTCCCTCTCCCCTGTGGGGAGAGGGGGCCAGGTTGGACAGGCGATCGTCCTGATCGCGATCATGCTCACGGTCCTCGTCGGTATGACCGCGCTCGCGATCGACGGGTCGCGCGCTTATGCACTCAAGCGCGACCTCCAGGCCGCAGTGGATTCGGCGGCGCTGGCGGCCGCGGACAAGCTGCAGCAGTCGGGCAGCTACGCGACCGCGGAGCAGGCCGCCACCAACGTCTTCGCCAGCAACCTTCGCCTCTACTCCTCGCCTTCGTGCTCACCCAGCTACGGGTCCCCTGGCGCCGCCCCCTGGACGGTCACCTGCACCTATCCCGACGGCACCGCACTCACCCAGGTCGTCCGGGCGGTGGGTCCGCAGGGCAGCCAGTTCGCGATGTCCGCGACCCGCTCGCTCCAGCTCCAGTTCGCCCGTGTATTGAGCAGCGGACCGAGCCCTGTCCTCGCCAGTTCCGCCACCGGCAACGTCAACAATCTCCTCTACACGCCGACGATCGCGGCCTTGAACCAGGCTGGGTGCGGCGGCGCCCCAGGGACCGCGATCAGCCTCAGCGGCAGCGGCACGCTGAACATCAACGGCGACGTGGTCTCCAACGGGTCCATCACGGTCTCGTCCGGCGCGCTTCGGGTCGCGGGCGACGCGTACGCACGCTGCCAGTCGTCCGTGGCCGGTGGCTCGACCGCGTGCTATCCCAGCGGTGCGTCGAGCCCGTGCTCGTATCCCGATGTCGTGGGTGCGACCCGGTCCGGGTTCAGGCTCACCGACCCGAACTACCCAGCACCCGCGGTGGTCGGGTCCTCTCAATCGCGACCTGGCAGCACGGTGGGGCTTTCGCCAGGCACCTACGCCGTGAACCCAAGCCTCACTGCAAACGTGTGTTACTTCTTGAGCGGCGGCGTCTATGCGTGGCAGGCGGGCTACACCAACAGCGGGGGCGGGGCTCTGGTCAGCAACGAGCTCAAGCCGCCCGATGAGCCCACCGTCGCCAACAACCAGGTGGCCTCCGCGCACCAGTTCTGGAACAGCGGCGGCGTCAACTGCGCGGGTTCATTCATGTTGGCGGCGAAGGGAGTCGGGGGCGTCGATGCGATCCGTACCGGTACCTGGGCGATCGAGATCACCTCGGTCAGGGCGGACACGTACAACGGGATGACGTATACCCGCGAGAGCGCGCCGTCGATGTGTCGAACCGTGTCGATCTCGGTCGGCCAGGCGATCCAGATCCAGATGAGCAACCTGCCCGGTGCCACATCCTTCAACGTTTACGCGGCGCCGCCTACGAACGGCTGCGCCGGTCCGTTCGGGCTCGCCGGCAGCTTCGCGGTCAATGGTCCCGTCCGCAACAACGATCTGACGGGCTGTCCGTTCGGCAGCGGCGCCAACAACGGCCACGGCAACGGCAACGGCAACAACGGTGACAACTGCTCTCTCGGAGGCGAGGACGCGATCTTCGATGCGACGCTGTTGGGGCTGCTCTTCATACCGAATCTGCTTGCCCAGCCGGGTGTGGTCGGCGCCTACCCTCCCGACCCGGAAACCGGGCCCCTCAACTCCAGCCTTCCAAACCAGAATCCGCCCCGTCGAGCGGGCTCTGCCGGCGATCGCGCGAACGAGAACAACTGCGAGTCGACCGCGGGCGTCTACGTCACCTGCTCCGGGCCCATCACTCCGGGAGCCGTCCAGTTCTACATCCCGGCTGGAGGATGCCTAAGCAACTCGAACAGCGCCGACACGTATGTGTTCAGTGGGTACCAGTACAACTGGGTCGCGGTATTCGAGCCGCCCGCCAACACGTGCTCCAACACGCTGGGAGCGGCCAGCAACTCCGCATACATCGGCCTCGTCTACGTCCCGGCGGCCACCGTCGGCGTTAGCTCCCCTTACACGTTCGAGTCAGCGGGGACAGGCGGGTTGATCGCGGGCAAGGTCACCTTTACGGGCACGATGCCCAGCGTCACCTACAACGCCAACTACGCGCCGGTGCCGCCGGCCAGCCGCCTGACTAGCTGACCGGTTCCGCCTCGGGGACCGGGGCCTCGACCGCGCTCGCGCCGTTGTGGTCGCCCTGTCCGCCACGCGCCTCCAGGTGCGCGATGCGCCGGTGCATGGCGCTCGTCGCTTTCGCGTCGCCGAGCTCCTCGTAGCGCTGAATCGCTCCCTGCCAGGAGGCTTTGGCCTCGTCGTGCCTACCCAGCCCCCACAAAGCTTGAGCGCGGTTGGAAAGCCCTTCCGCGCGCTCGCGCGTCTTGTCCGGAGGCAGCAGCTGCAGGGTGGAGTCGACCAGGCGCATGACTTCCTCGAAGGCGCCGACGGCCAACGCGTTCTGCGCGGCCTGGCCGAGGAACGCCGCGGTGCGGAAGGCATCAGCTGCAGTCCCGGCCTGGTAGAGGTGGTAGCCGATCTCCGCGGCGTGCTCGTTGGCGAACTTGCCATACACGCGCTCGAGGGTGTCCGCCACCGCGAGGTGATAGGCCTGGAGGCGAGGAAGCGGTAGCGCCGCCAGCGCCCTCTGGCGCACCAGGTCGTGCGCGAAGCGATACGTCTCCTTGCCCGCGGCCGCCAGGAAGTGGCCGCGCGTGGCCTCGTCGAGTGCGTCGCGCAGCTCATGGCCGGAGAGCTCGCCGAATGCCTCGAGCAGAGGGATGTCGAAGTCGCGGCCGATGACCCCGGCCGCCACCAGCATGCGCTGTGCCGGCTCGCTCAGCCGCTGTATCCGGCGCCCGATGAGCCCGCGCACGCTCTGCGCCAGCTCGAGGTCCTCTTCCGTGTAGCTGGCCTGCGGCCGGGCGCCGCCGAGCATGCTCTCCGACTCCGCCATGTAGAGGAAGGAGTGCTCGACGAACAGCGGGTTGCCTTCGGTGGCCGCCTGGATGCCGAGCAATTGGACCGGCGTCAGGGGCGATTCCGCCATGCCCGCGACGATCCGCTCGACGTCCTGGTCGGAGAGACGGTTGAGGACGATGCGCTGGGCGCGGCGGCGCCTGAGCAGGCGAGACATCACGGTGGCAAACGGCCTTCCGGAGTCCAGCTCCGAGTCCCAGCAAGTACCGAGAACGACGATGCGGCTTCCGATCACGCGCTCGGCGAGATCGCGCAGGAGCATGACGGTCGCCTCGTCGGCCCACTGCAGGTCGTCGAGCACGATCAGGAGCGGCTTGTTGCCCTGGACCCCGGTCAGCAGGGCGTGGATAGCCTTGAACAGCTGCTCCCGGACCTTGTTCGCGGCAACTTCGTGCGCGGCGCCCATGCCGCGGACCTTCTGACGCAGCATGGGAGCAAGCGTCGCCAGCAGTGGCCCGTGGTTGCCGACGGCTTCGTTCAAGACTTTCGCTGTTGCGTTCGTGACCGCACCGGCGAGCACGTCGCGGAAGGGTCCGTACGGTGCCCCGTCTTTTTCGAGACTGCGCCCCGTCAAGACGAGCCAACCCTTGGCGGCCGCCTCGGTGGCGACCTCCGACGCGAGCCGCGACGTGCCGATGCCCGCCGCGCCAGTGAGGAAGAGGAGAGAGCCGCTGCCCATCGTGGCTCGGTCCATGACCATGCGGATGTCGAGCCGTTCCCGCTCGCGGTCGACGAACCCGTCGTCCGAAGCCAAAACGTGGGGCGTTTCTTTCACCTCACCCGGTGTGACCTGGTGCAAGCGCCAGCGGTCGGGGAATCCCTTCAGCTTGTAGCGGCCGCGGATCGCGAACTTCATCTCGGCGGTCGGTCCGACAAGCTGACGCACGATGTCCGAGACGAGGATCTCGCCGCCCCTGGCCTTGCCGGCGACGCGCGCCGCAACGTTGACCGCGGCGCCGAAGATGTCACCGGCCTCCTCCACCACCTCGCCCGTGTTGAGGCCGATGCGGATCCTGAGCTTGCGCTCGGGGTTCTGCTTGCTGTAGTCGGCGATCGCATGCTGGATGTCGAGCGCGCACTCGACGCCGTGACGCGCCGAGCCGAAGCTGATCATGAAGCCGTCGCCGAGGCCCTTGATCCGGCGCCCGGCGTGCTCGGCGATCTTCTCGTCGATGATCGTCTCGTACGCCCGCATGATCTCGTGCGAGGCGGTGAAGCCTCGCGTCGACAAGAGGCGTGTCGACTCCTCGACGTCGGTGAACATGATCGTGACCGTGCCCTCCGTCTGGCCGACCGCAAGGCTGCCGATGATCGTTTCCGCGGTCAGAGGCGCCGCGGCGTTGATCGGCTGCCCCAGCCCCTCCGCGATCTCACGCAGCAAGCCCTGCGACGCGCGGAAGCCCGCTTCGCCCTGGGGGTACCGGACGGCCTGGAGAAGTCCGGCCTCGGTCGCGAGGCGAAGCTCGCGCCCCGCCGAATCCTTGCTGATCTTGCTCTGAGACGCGTAGTCGCTCGCCCTCAGCTCGGCGCCTTCGAACGCTTCCGTGAGCGCCGGCGCGAGGCGCAGGCTGAGGCCGCGTCGGGTGATGATGCTTTCGATCACGGCCTGGATTCGTCGCGACGCGCCGGCGGGTCCGGGTGCACCCTCGGTCGCGTGGACGGTCGGGAGCATGCCGCTGAAGCCGCTGGACGCCGCCGCCAGCTGACCGAGCGCAGTCGTGGCGCGGGCCATGGCGGTGGCCGCCTCGAGGGCCTGGTGCGCGTGGATGTCCTGCAACGGGTTGTAGCCCGGGGGTGGCTGGGCGTAGGCCGGCGGTGGGGTTGTCTGCTCGGGGTACGGGTACGGAGGGGCTGGCGCCCCGGTGGGATACACGACGGGCGCGACCGGCTGGGGGGGCAGCGCCGGCGGAGCTTCCACCGGCTGCGCCGGGGTGGCGGCCTGGAGGTCGGCGACCGCCGCCCGAGCGGCGTCGATCAGCTTGCGCATCTCCTCCTGCATCTCGGGCGTCTGCGCCGGGGCGGCAGCCTGGGCAGCGGCCTGCGCTGCCGCCGAAGGCGAAGCGGCCGCGGCCGGCCGGTCGGAGCTGAACGGCACCACCACGACCGTGCGGCTCGTGACACTTTCGGATTTGCCCTGGCCGGACATGAGCGGGTCCTTGACCACCGGCATCATGCTGTCCGACCCGGCGGGGATGAACCGGGACTTGACCGGGTCGAACAGGTCCTGGTTCACCTGCACGCCGTAGAACGCCGCCTTGTCGAGCGCCGTCGGCACGTACCCGGTGGCGTTGTACTCGAGCCTGAGGTCGGGGCCCATGCCGAGCAGGAAGATGTCGCGCAGGATGGGTCCGTTCGAGTCGTACCCGACGACTTCGGCGATCTGCGCGACCTTGCGCCGTCCGTCCGGCATCCGGGCCTGGTGGATGATGAGGTTCACCGCGGACGCGATCTGGGCGCGCACGGCTTCGAACGGGATGTCGATCGAGGCCATCATGACCATCGTCTCCAGGCGCGAAAGCGCGTCGCGAGCGGAGTTGGAGTGGATGGTCGACATCGACCCGTCATGCCCGGTGTTCATCGCCTGCAGCATGTCGAGCGCCTCGGAGCCGCGCACCTCGCCGACCAGGATGCGGTCGGGCCGCATTCGGAGGCTGTTGCGGAGCAGCTGACGAATGGTGAGCTCGCCCTTGCCCTCGACGTTGGCGGGGCGGTGCTCCAGGGCGATGACGTGCGGGTGGTCGATCTGGAGCTCCGCTGCGTCCTCGATCGTGATCACCCGCTGGTTGTGCGGGATGAAACGCGCGATGACGTTCAAGGTCGTTGTCTTGCCGGAGCCGGTGCCGCCCGAGACGAGGATGTTCATGCGGCCTAGCACGGCGGCCGACAGGAACTCCGCCATCGCGGGGCTCAGGCTCCCCTCGTGCTTCAAGTCGTCGATGCCGAGGACG
>Ga0209802_1002412_pt1 | contig 13022 bp, 12 predicted proteins | sample GraSoiAngelo_129_FD_185886 | JGI IMG/M metagenome (GOLD analysis project Ga0209802, IMG submission 185886) | Grasslands soil microbial communities from the Angelo Coastal Reserve, California, USA - 14_0927_12_40cm (SPAdes) (version 2) | ecosystem: Environmental > Terrestrial > Soil > Grasslands ... | reverse complement strand
CCTGGTCGATCTCACTGAGCCCGGCTCGCAAACCCTCCAGCTCGTCGGCGAGTTCGGACACCCGGTCGCCGGCTCCGAGCGCGCCGCCCGCCGTTTCGCCCAGGGCGACCACCTCGGCCAGCCGGGTTACGAGACCTTCGAGCGCGAGCACGCCGCTCTGCACTCGCGCAATCTGTGCTGCCTTCGACTGCTCCAGTCGCCGGCGGGCAGCCATCTGCTCCCGGACCAGCCGCAACGAAATCTCGATCTCCCGCCGGGCCGGCTCCGATTCGGCCGCTCGCAGCTCACCGGTAAGCCGCGAGTCCTCAGCACCCAGGCGCGTTCCGTCGATGCTTTGCAACATCCGTCCCACGGTCGAAGTCTGGGCGGCGAGGCGGCGAAGCAGCTCGAGGGTTGCATGCGCCTGCTTACCCATCCCAACAAACCGATCGCCGATGGCACTGGAGCGGCAGGACCGTGCCAGCTGTCGAAAGCTGGCAACGGCTCGGTCCGCTCGCGTCATCCACGCCAGCTCGTCGGAGCCGCCCATGATTCGCGGCTCACCAATTCGATCGCCGATCGCGCCGGCACCGACCTTCACCGCCAGCACCGAGAGCCCGGCCGCGGCGGCCACCAGTAAAGGCAGGCCGAGGACGAAGGCCACTGCTGCGGCGGTCGCAGCCAGCACCAGGCCCAGCGGTTCGCGCAGACCTGCAAGCAGCTTTTTCATCAGAACTTTTTCATCAGAAGTTGGAGAACACCGACTGGAAGATGCTGTCGATGGTTCGCGGATCCGAGGCGTTGTAGGCGGCACCGCGCGCGGCCGTCGCGATCTGCCGGAGCGCCGGCAGGTCGGCGTCGTTGCCGTAGCCGATTGTGAAGACGCGTACCGCTCGATCCTCCGGAGCCGCCTGCAGTTGCCGGACCAGCGCGGAGCGGTCGTCGTCCTGCGGATACTCGTTTCGCCCATCGGTCAGCACCAGCAGGGCATTGATCCGAGCCGGATCGAAGTGCGCTCGCATCGCCTCGTGGGCGCTACGGATCGCGGCGTAAAGCGGCGTGCCGTTCATCGGTGACAGTCCGTCGATCGTCTGCCGCAAGCGCTGCTTCTGGCTGCCGAGAGGACCCATCGGAACCAGCTCCTGGGTGTTCGCGTTGCGGTTGGGACCCAGCCCTGTAGAGAAGATGGTCAACGAGACCTCGTCGTCCGGAGCCAGCTGGTCGAGGGCCCGTACCGCCGCCGCCTGTACCAGCTCGAGCTTCGAGTGGTCGGTGCCGCTCACCGTCTCGGCCATCGATCCCGATACGTCCACCAGAAGGGTGAGTCGCGTCCGCTTGCGAATGTCCGTCCATGACCGCTGGATCTGGTCGAGGACAGCCGGCAGTGGCGGCGTCAGCAGTCGCTGCGGCTGCGCGGGAAGGAAGCCGTTGTCCTGGATCAACTGCGCCCCGGGCTTGCCCTGGTAGTCGCGGAAGCCGGCGTCGAGGAAATGCCGCTGCTCAGCGGCAGTCTGGGCGAATTTCAGGAACTGCGCCGCCGCTTGGCGATGGGCCTCGTCCACCCAGGGCGCGTTCAGGGCGACATAGGGATGGTCCGAGGCGAGCGTTCCCTCGCGCGGGTAGATCGCGACCATGGGGAGGCTGGCCGGATTCCCGCTGGGGTTGCCGTGGTTGTAGTCCCAGACCGACTTCTCCTCGATCGCGATCGCCGATACGTAGGTCAGTGCCGCGCCGTGGTCATCAGCCGCCTGCAGGTTCTGCAGGAAGGTGAGCGAGATGTCACCGTAGTGGACGACCGAGGACTCGACGCCTTTGACGAAATCGAGGACCTTCGGGTCGTTGAGCCGGTCCACGCTCAGGTCGCCGGTGACGCCAGTCGCAGCGAAGTAGGCGCCGATCAGGGCGTTCAGCCCGGAGGTCGAGAGGTTGGGATTCGTCTTGCCGAGCCGGAAGGCTCCCCATTCCGGATGGCCCAGCCGGCCCCAGCCAGCCGGGTCGCGGGCCAGCGCCAGGATGTCGGACCAGCCGATCGGGGTCGAAGGCCAGCCGAGCGCCACCGCCATCGGCTTTGGCATCGCGATCACCAGCGGGCTGAAGGCGAGATGCGGAATCGCATCCGGAAGCATCGGAGCCGTATCGCTCTTGAGCCGTTGCCGCAGCAGCACCACCCAGGCGGTCGATGCCGGCGACCAGACGTCGGGCGCCGGGCCATCGACCTTCTCGTCCCAGCCACGGGCGAGCGCCTGTTCGGCCGCGCCCGACGCCTTTGACAGGACTTTGACCTGGACGCACTGCCCGTTCAGCGTTGCGCCACTCTTATTGAAGTCGGCCGCCACGCCGCTCAGCAGCGCCGCCTTTTCCGACGACGCCAGCACCTTGAGGGTGAGGCAGGAGGAAGCATTCGGCGGGCCACCCGCCTGCGGGCTTGCCGAACTTCCCCTGTCTTTCAGGTAGACGAGACCGCCCACCAGCACCACTGCGAACGCCAGCGCGATGGCCAGCGATCGACCGTTCGTTTTCATCGCATTCCCTCCTGTTTTCGTTTTCACGGCCCGAGCGTAGGAGGGTTAGGGGGTCAGAACATGATGTGAAAGACGCATGCCGGTACGCATGCGGGTACGCCTAGGTCTTGTCGGTAGCTTCCTGGCGCGTGTACCAGGCGGCGATCTCGGCCCGGCTGTGGACACCCAACTTGTTCATGATGTTCAGGACATGGTGGTCGACACCTGTCTCCTGGACCTGTGGCCTGAGCCTGTACCCGATCTGCCTGTTGGTCAGGCCCTCCGGAATCAGCGCTGCCACCTCCATCTCGCGTGAAGTGAGCTTGCTGCCCGGGATCGCCGGGCCCCGGCGCCGGGGCTGGTCGACGGCGGGCGCCGGAAGCGCGGACGGTCTGGGCCTGGGCCAGAGCACGCCCGCACCCACTCTGACCGCCAGCACCACAAGCGCCACTATCGCTGCCTTCATCCAGCCCGCTCGCAGGATGACGTTCGCCAGCAGCGCCAGCACAGCGACCGCCCACCCAAGTGGGTCGCGCAACTCCCGGAGCGTGGCTGCCATCAGAAGTTTGAGATCACGGCATTCAGTGCCCGGCCGACACTGGCTGGATCGCAGGCGTCGTAGGACGCACCCTTGCCCTCCAGGGCGATCAGGCGGAGGTTGGCTCGATCCCGGTGGTTACCGACCGCGATTGTGAAGACGTGCACCCCCGGGATCTGGCCCGCCAGGGTCGTGACCGAGGTGAGGGTGGGGAAGCGAGGGGCATCGCCCGGGTCAGTGCTGCGCCCGGCACTAATCAGCAGGACTGCGTTGATACGAGACGGGTCGATATTGGTGGCCATGGCGTTGACCGCCGCTTGCAGCGAGCTGTAGAGCGCGACAGGTCCGCTCGATGGTTTCAGCGCCGCGATGGCGCCCTGCAGGGCCGCCTCATCGGCCTGCAGCGGCTGAACCGGAACCAGCTGCGTATACGGTGGGGCGCCGCTCCCTGACCCCGGGAACACCCAGGCTCCGGCCTGGTCGTCGCCGGCCAGTTGCTTCAGGCCGGTGCGGACTGATTGGGCGAAGCGGCTGGCATCGAGGCAGCTGGCCAGCGCCGAGCTATCGATCAGCAGGAGGATCCGGGCCCGCTTCCGCACGAGACTCCAAGACGCCTGCACCGCCTGGATGATCGGAGCCGGCGGCAGCTGGAGATAAGCACCAGGCAGCTCGGGTCGCAAGCCGTTCGCGCGAGCGATGATCGGTCCCGGGATGCCGCGCTTGTCGCGAAACCCTTCTGCCTGGAATCGAGCCTGCGCCTGGGCGCCCTGCAGGTATTGAAGGAATGCCTCAGCCGCCAGTCGCTTGTCGGACGTCACCCAGGGAGCATCCAGGATGGCGTAGGGATGGTCCGCGGCGAGCGTGCCCTCCTTGGGGTAGATCGCGACGAGCGGCACCTTCGGGAGGGGGTGCTGACCGAGGGTGGCCGGGTTGCCGGTGGGGTTGCCCTGGTTGTAGTCCCATACCTCTTTCTCTTCCATGACGATTGCCGAGACAAAGGTCAGCGCCCGATTGCTGTCGTCGGCGGCCTGCAGGTTGAGCAGGAAGTTCGAGACCGAGTCGCCATAGTGGACGACGGCCCGTTCAACGCCTGAAACAAACCCGGCCACTTTTGGCTGGGTGAGGACCTCCGAGGTCAGGTTGGACGACCGGCCGGAGGCGGCGAAGTAGGTTCCGATCAGGGCGTGCAGGCCGGACGTGGAGATCAAAGGGTTCGTCTTGGCAAGCTGAAAGGCCCCAAATTCCGGATGCCCATACCGGCTCCAGCCGCCAGGGTCGGTGGCGAGCTGAAAGAGGTCCGACCACCCGATGGGTTGACCTCGGGCCTCGATCGCCTCGGCCATCGGCCGAGGCATAGCGATTACCAGCGGCGAGCGGCAGAGACTCGGGCTGTCGACCGACGCCATGGCTGAGCGATGCTGGCCGGCCAGCGCCTGGTCCAGCAGAAGGATCCAGGTCACCGCTGCCGGAGACCAGACGTCGGGCTTTGGTCCGTCCACCGAATCGTTCCAACCGGTGACGAGGGCCTGCTCCGTGGCGCCGGACGCCTTGCGCACCACGCGGACAGTGACGCACTGGCTGCCAACCATCGGGTGGGTGGCGTTGAAGCTGCCCGCCAGGTCGCTGAGCAGTTGGGACTTCTCCTCTGAGGAGGCGACCATGATCGGGAGGCCGGAGCACGCGGAGCCGGGCGTCTGCATCGCCAGCAACCCGGTCAGCACCGCCGCGACCAGGGCGGCAAGCGCCAACGGTCCCCAGCGATGCATTCTCACACCCCCGTACCAATACTAGCCGCCCCCAAATGCGTACCGGTAGGCGTACCGGTGGCGCCTTTTCCCGCCTGATCTAGCCCGCGCTGGATGCGACTGTGGCTCCATCGAACCAATCAGGAGGTGGGATTTTGAAGCGACATGTACTTCGAGGTCTCTGGGTGGCAGGAACGGTCGCCATTGTCGGGCTCGCAGCGTTCGTATACCGGTCCGACTCAGTCAGTGTCGCCTCTTACCGACCAGCTTCAGCAGTTGCCGTCGGGACGGACGGCTCCAGCACCGAGAGCCCATACAACTATCGCGTCGGCGATCGACTCTGCAGCGGGAGCACGTGGGCGGCGATCGACCCGGGCAGTTCGCTGACTGTCTACTACGACCCCAACGAACCCTGCGACAAGCGCCTGGGGGATTTGGTGTTCTGTGCCGTATACCTGGCAGCGTGGATCGGTGTGATCCGCCTGGCCATGCGGCAGCAGAAGGAGATGACATGGCAGGCCAGCTAGTGCAAAGCGCGCCCTTCTTTCCCGGGCCCACAACGAAGCGGCCGCGCTCGCGCCTGCGCCGTCTGATCGTGGCCCTCCTCATTGCAGGAGGCGGCCTTGCCCTTCTGGCCATAGTCGCGCTCGTGATGATGTTCGGATATGCGATGGCCAAGTGTCCGCCGAAGGATTTTCCCGTCTATGCCGACGCCCAGGAGACAGACTTCAACTACGCCGTGGCTGATGGGAGCAGCGACTGCACTGTCGGTTGGGAGTCTGGGGCGACGCCGGACCAGGTGGCGACGTTCTATGACGGCGGCCTGTCCTCAGGCCCGTGGCAACTCGTAAGTAAGGATGAACAATCGGGCGTATGGTCCTTCCAGCGGCGTGACGACTCCTCCACGGTCGGTCGCATGCGATTTCTACCGCACGAAAAACAGACCAGGATCGAGATGGAGGTAATGACCGGGCAATTCCCCGCAGGGCAGTGACCCTAGTGGGAGTCGAGACCGAGGGCAGTGCGCGAGCTAGCAGCCGGCTGGAGCGTGCGCGGCGTAGTCGTACAGGTTCGCCAGGAACTGGTGCGGATTCACGGTCCCGGCGTGAGCGCGCAGCGGCAGCGGTGACTCGATGATCTCGAAATGGACGTTGGCCATGTCGCTGAACCCGGCTCCCGGATCGTCGGGGTCGCCGCCGCTCTTCGCGATCAGAGCGCCGGCGTCGACGTGCTGCCAGTTCGGGGTGGCGAATTCACGAACATGGCCGTAAAGGAAGGCGACCGGGTCGCCTGAGTCGTCGCGGAGGGTGTCGGAGATCAGGACCGCGGCCCAACCCTGGGGGAATCCCGGGATGGTCCAGTTGGTCATGGTGAAGACGGTTCCCGATGTCACGGCGTATAGCGGCGTGCCGCTGTCGAGCGTGATGTCGATCGCGTTGTGTCCGTAGAGCACGTGGAGGGTCCCGGTCGTGATGTCGTACACGGGGAGGTGCTTGCGGACGGCGACGCCGTCGTAGGCGCCATAATCCTCGACCATCGAGCCCTCGGCGTCACCGGGCTTCCCCCAGGGGAGGTGCAGATGAAGCGAGCGCGCGTCCTGGACGTTGCTAGTGAACGCGATATCGAGAGCCCTCTCAGGGCAGGCCTGTGAAAGCGTGACGCGAGCGGGCGCAGAAGAGGGACTTGCGATGACCGGTGCTGCGACGGCGGCGCTCCCAGCCAAGTGGCTGAGCAGCCCGGCAACCGAGCCAAGCGCGACGCCAGCCATGAGCATAGAGAGCCTGAGGAGTTTCATTCCGTTTCCCCTCCCTAGAGGGTTGTGGTCCGCTGCCTTGACTTGCGCCCGCTGCGGTCATGAACACAACGGAACACGCCGGCAAAAGGGTACGGACGCTCGAGCGGACCGGCTAGTGCCCCTCGGCGACGTAGGGTTCTCTGGCGTTGGCGTAAAAAGCCTGCCAGAGCTCGTGCCGGTGGGCGGACACCCAGGCGACCATCGCGTCTCGATCCTCCGGCAGGCTGGCACCTGCCGCCGCCGAGAGGTCTTTGTCGTGCCTGAGCATGTACCCGTGCACCGAGTTGCTGATCGGCGCCGCCGCACCCCGTCTGAAGACCAGAACCATGAAGCCGTAGAGGGCCTCGGCGTTGGCGGAGGAGTCTCCTGGCTCGACCGCCCAGTTGACCAGGTCCGGCCGCGCCTGGGTGATGGCCCCGATGTTCGCCGACTCCTCAATTTTCCCGATGGTGCGCAGCGACTGAACGCAGTTCTTGATGCCCGGGGACAGGTACTTGGTGACGTAACCCGAGACAAACGGGTTGGCGCTGCCCGCACCGAAGTGTTCGATGGCCATGTTGGCGCCCTCCAGGTACTTGATGCCGTCCTCCAGCTCCGTCTGCCCTGGCCGCAAGAGACCGAGCAGGTCTTTGGCTTTGGCGAGCTTGCTGTTCGCCTTCTCGAGCCAGCTCGTCACGTCCGTGATCCCCTTTGGAAGCTCCGGAATCTTGATGGTCTTCTTGCCCGCGAATTCGAGCACCTTGTTGATTTTCTCGACCTTGCTGGTGATGATCTCGGCGGCTTTCTTGACGTCCTCGATAGACGAGACCACATCCTCCATCGCTTCGTGTATTTTGGTCAGTTCGTCCGGAGCCCCTGCCATGAAAGCGGCGTGTCTCTTGATCGCCACCTGCTCCTGGAACTCATGGAGCTGGCGTTCCGCAACCGCCCTCAGCGCGTCGGCTTCGGCTCGGCGGGCGCGGCCCATGTCGGCTGCGCGCCGTTCCCGCATGTCGCGGATTGTCTCGAGGGCACCCTTGCTCCACTCGTTGAACCATTTCTCCTCGGCCGGACTGATCGATTGCGACGTCCCCAGATGGGGAGCGGCCTTGTTGAAAAGGCGCGAGGCCTCGAGGGAAACCAACTTCAGGGCGGTCGCTTCGTAACCGGCCTCCTCAGCCTCCGCAATCTCTTCGTCCGCCTGCGTCCGGAGACCCGCTAGGTCCTGGGTGTACTCGATGTAGTCGATAGTCTGGCTGACGGCCGGAGCAGGAGGGTCGGGGGCACGCTGCACAGCGTCCTGGACGAGTCCGACCATGGCCTGGTTTCCGGCAGTCCTTTGAATCTCGAGAGCCACGCTGGCGACGCCCCCTTCTACCGCGGGGCCAGACAAGTTGTGACGCGGTCTCTCAGCGCCCTCCCGCTCGGACTCGTTGGTCGACTTCGCCTTGATGGTCGCAGCGTAGCAACGCGGGCGAGCAACGGCAATGACCGAAAGGGCAGCGTGCTCATCCTTCCAGGGCAGTCAGCATTCCTGACATACTCGCCGACATGGCCGGAAGGAGACGCAGATCCAGGTTGGTCAAGGTTGTCGTGGGGATCCTCGCGGTCCTGCTCGCCCTGCTCGTGGGCTACGGCCTGTGGACCGTGTATGAGAACACGCTGACGCCGGCGGCTCTGGGCCAGGGGCCATCGAAAAACGCGGGGCCATCTACCCCCGGCGAGCTCTCCCCTACCGCAGTTCGAGCACTAAAGGCCTATGGGGGTGAGGCGGCCTGGAAAAACGCGACCACGGTGCAAAGCACCGTGACCGTTGGTGGTCTCCTGTTTCAGGCAAAGGGGTTAGGCATTCCGTCTCACGCAAAGATCACCGTCGATGTTCAACGACCCCATACCGTCATCCAACCTATAGATGCAGCAGGCGACATCGGCACTCTCGACGGTTTCAGCGTGACGATCACGTCGCCCGATGGCACGATGCTCGAGCAGCGCGCCGATGCGCGGGACCATCTACAGAACGCCAGCCTCACCACCAAATGGGACCGGATGAACCTGGTGTATTTCCTGGGCTATGCGTTCTGGGGCTACTACACTCTCCCCTACCAACTGACGCGGACCGACATCCAGTGGACGGAACTCGCCGACGGCGAGCTCCAGGCCGACTACGGAACCAACCTGCCGGTCCACAGCCGAATCCAGCGATTCTGGTTCGACAGGACCAGCGGCCTTCTGAGGCGCAACGACTACACGCCCGTGGCGGCCGCCCGCGATGCCAGAGCCGCCAACGTCGTCTTCGAGCACGGAATGTCCAACGGCATTCCGTACACGTCAAAGCGCCGGGTGAAGCTCTCGCTCGCGGAGTACGGTTGGGTTCTCCCGTTTCCCGACTTCATCACCATCGACGTCGAGAGCTGGCGGCTGCAGTGAGGGCGATGCTGAAATGACCTGTGGACGCGAAATTGGCTGACCGGCCTGAAGCGGCCGCGGCAGCAGTCGATGTCCTGGTGCATGGGCGAGCTGGGGCAGACGGCGTCGCCTCGACGGTGAGCCTGGTTCGCGACGGCGCGGCCGTGATCGTCATCGACCCGGGAATGGTCCGGGACCGCTGGGAGATCCTTGATGCACTGTCGTCATCAGGAGTCGACCCGACGGCGGTCACCGACGTGGTGCTCACGCATCACCATCCGGACCACACCGTGAATATCGCCCTGTTTCCGGAGGCGAGGGTCCATGATCACTGGGCCATCTACCATCGCGACACGTGGACGGACCGTGCCGCTGACGGTTTCCTGTTGAGCCCCTCGGTTCGGCTGATCGCGACCCCAGGCCACACCAGGCAGGACATCACGATTCTGGCGGGAACACCAGATGGAATCGTCGCGTTCACGCACCTATGGTGGTCAGCTGAAGGACCCGATGAGGATCCGCTGGCCGAGGACATGCAAGCGCTACATGCGAGTCGCCGGCGGGTTCTCCAAGTCGCGGACCGAGTCGTTCCGGGTCACGGCTCACCGTTCGCACCCGGTTCAACAACACCCAGATGAATCGAGGGGCTGGAGCCTCAGAAGCGGTGCAGAATCGGGATGCGGGGCGCTATCACGTAGTTGAGCTGGATCAGCACGATCAGCGTGATGCTTACCCAGGTTGGAAAAAACGCGCTGAGGGCGGTCGCGACGGCGTAAAGAGCCTGGGCGATCCAGATCCGGCCCCGCATCAGCCGGACGACCTCTCTGGCCTGAGCCTCATGAAAGAGGTGCGCCCGAAGCCCGTACTCGAGACCGGCCAGAAGCATTCCTCCCAGCAGGACAATGTTGAGCCAGTACTCCACGAGGGAGATCCGGAGACCGGGAAAGTGCGCCAGTAGCGCCGTCGAAAAAGGCACCAGGGTCACGGCGAACAGAAATGTGAGCTGCAGCCAGGAGTAGGTGCGATTGCTTCTTGCCAGCTGGCCCAGCTGCGAGCCCTGGCCGACCCAGAAGATGCCGAGTGTCATGAAACTCATCATGTAAATGAGCAGACTCGGGCCCAGCTTGAGAAGCCCCTGCCACAGCTCGCCATCGGTTGCGCCAGAACTCAGAGCAGGCACAGCCAGGCCCAGCACGAGGAGGGTCATGCCGACCGCGAAGATGCCGTCGGAAATCCCTCCGAGCCGGCCGAGGTTCGTGCCAGCCAGCTCGTTGAAGCGGCGGCGATTTGCCCCGGTTTGACTCACGCCGGTAAGGATGACAGAGTACTCACCGAAGCCATAGGAGGAAACCGGATGATCAAGGTTGAACCCGACCAGGTCGTCAAGCATTTCACTGCCTCCGATGGTGTACAACTGGGCTGCCTGGTCGCGGGCAAGGGCCGCCCATTGCTGCTCGTCCACGGCACAGCAGCAGATCACCAGCGCTGGAACCCCGTACTGCCAGAGCTCCAGAAGCGCTTCACCACCTATGCTCTGGACCGGCGGGGGCGCGGCGCCAGCGGCGATTCTTCTGACTGGTCATTCGACCGCGAGGCCGAGGACATCGTGACCGTGATCGAGGGCATCGGCGGCCCGGTTGACGTGGTCGCGCACTCGATGGGCGCCGCATTGTCTATGGAGGCCGCGACCCGAACCTCGGCGATTCGCAGACTCGTCCTGTACGAGCCGGCGCTTGTGGGACTGCCCGCCGCCATCCTCGACGACATCCTGCCGCGCCTCCGCGAGTTACTGGAGGCCGGCGACCGAGACGGGTTGGTGCAGACGTTCATGCTCGAGGTCGCGAAGGTGCCCGCGACGCAGGTGGAACTGCTGCGCTCGCTGCCAGCCTGGCAGGGAAGGCTCCAAGCCTCGCACACGCTGGTGCGCGAGCTCGAAGCCGGACGGGGCTATCGTTTCGAACCGGAGCGCGTTGGCCAGATCCGCGTCCTGACGCTCCTACTGCTGGGCGGGGACAGTCCGGAACATGTGAAGGCTGGCGTTGAGCAGGTGCATCAGGCCATCAAGGGCTCACGGGTCGCGGTCATGCCAGGCCAGCAGCACGTGGCAATGGACACCGGGACCCAGCTCTTCCTTGACGCAGTTCTCGGCTTCCTGACGGAAACCAAATGAGCAGCGCCGCGGTGATGCTTATGCGCGACCCCGGATCAGCTGCTTGAGCTGACCAGCCGTAAGACGGCGCCCGGCAATCACCCGTCGTCCGACCAACGTCTCCTCCATCGTGGCGCGAGCCGCCTCCCGGATCAAGACCTCGCGCGCGTACGCGGCCACGGAGAGCTGGCGCTTGGCGGCCCGCTCACGGAGGACGTCGAGAACCTCGCCCGGTAGGTTCCTTATCTGCAAATGCGTAGTCATGTGATTCTGGGGCGTGCGCCGCGTCGACGCCGTTCAGCTTAGGCGAATGTCTTGATGTTGTGCTCGGCGAGCACTTGCTCCAGTCAGGCCGCAGTCGTTGCGGCTGGCGCTCGGGCAGATCGTGTGAGCAAGGGTTCGGGAGGTGGCATCGCTACCAGCCGATCGTCAACGCTCAGCAATTGCCAACCGCCTTCGTGGATCCTGGTGTGATGCCGGTGACACAAGAGAATCAGGTTGTCCAGGTCGGTCGCGCCGCCGCAGATCCAGTGCACCAGGTGGTGAGCGGCACTCCAGGATGCCGGCCGGTCACAGCCAGGCCAGCGACAGTGGCCGTCCCTCACGTTCAGAGCTCTGCGCGTCGGTGTGGACACGACACGCATCGACCGTCCGACATCAACCACCACCGAATCCGGGTTCAGAAGGATCCGGCTGATAGTCGCATCGCACGCCAGCCGCTGAACCGTCAGCGAGCCGACGGGCGATGAGAACTCCATGTCCGCGGCCGGCGCCCCGGCGAGTCCGCGGAGCGTCTCGAGCGTAGCCGTCACCTGAAGATGCGGCCGCTGGCTTGCTCGCTGCGGGATTTGCGCGGTATCGAGAGCGTGGGTGGCAAGGTCAACGAGGGCATCCGCCATCAGGCGCTCCCGAGACCGATCATCACCGCCACCATCAGGGCGCGCCAGCGGCTCGAGGGCAGTCCGAAGCGCGGCGCCGCCGGATGAATCGAGCCAGCCGTCGAGCCAGACCGACCCGTCATCGTGGGCGCTCAGCCGAAGGAAGCGCGCCTGGGCCGCTTCCTCTTGCTCGGCATTGAAACCGGCCGGATCGTTTGCATGCCGCACCTTCTTGCAGAAATGCCAGAAGCTGCCAACGCTGCTACGCCGCGCCTTCTCCAACAGGACAGTCTCATCGAACGGCTGATTCGGGGCCGACTCGGCCTGCGCACTGGCCAGCCCGGCCATGTAAGAGAGGTGCGCAAACCCAATCTCGCCACGGGACATGGACTCCAGGCTCTTGGGCATTTTCGACATCTCCTCGCCCACCCGGACGCGGTCTGCCGACGTGCCGCTCGCCATGTTGCAGTTGTGCCGGATCCAGTCGATTGGACTCGTCGAACCCTGGCGGTCCCACTCGTCGGTGACCGAGAACGCGGCAGCCGTCTCGGAGAAGTCGAGCTCGAGGGAGTCGATAACCTGGCGGAGCTGGATCAGCCCCACTGCCAGGTGTTCAGGATCGCGATCAGCCTTGGGTCGCCGGCAAAACCGACCGACCGAGGTGGCGAGATCCCTGAACTCAGGGCTTTCGGACGCAGACCCCCCAACCCCCACCATCACGGACAAGTATACGAACATATGTTCGTAGTGTCAAGTTTCTAGTGCGTCAAGATAACTGGCAGGGTTTCAGGCCGTGATGTCGGGTGAGATCACGATTGCCGAGGCCGCCCGCCGCCACGGCGTCTCGACGGAGTCGATCAATCGGTGGCGCAACCGCTTCGTTTCCGCGCCGTGTTGGTCTGTACGCCGAATACCCACTCACAGTAGGCTGACGCCATGCGGAAACTGACCTTTGGCATGAACCTGAGCCTGGACGGCTACATCGCCGCGTCCGGCGACGACCTCGGCTGGAGCGTGCCGAGCGACGAGCTGTTCCAGTGGTGGTCCGACCG
>Ga0209802_1002411_pt1 | contig 13031 bp, 13 predicted proteins | sample GraSoiAngelo_129_FD_185886 | JGI IMG/M metagenome (GOLD analysis project Ga0209802, IMG submission 185886) | Grasslands soil microbial communities from the Angelo Coastal Reserve, California, USA - 14_0927_12_40cm (SPAdes) (version 2) | ecosystem: Environmental > Terrestrial > Soil > Grasslands ... | reverse complement strand
TGGCGGCGAAGAGCATGCCGGCCGAAGACAGAGCGAAGCAAACGGCGCAGAGAGCGAGACCTTTCTTTTTACCGAGATAATCCGCCACGGTTCCGGCAGCAGCGCAGCCGATGATGCACCCGATGAGAGCGCATCCCGCGGCCCATCCTGTGCCTGCCGCGTCAAGATGAAAGAGTTGGGTCAGATAGCCAATGGCGCCGCTGATCACAATGTTGTCGTAACCGAAGAGCAGGCCGCCCAAAGTAGAGACGCTGGTCGCAATGAGGAGTGGACTACGAGAATAGGGCTGGATGGATGAGGATGACAGTTTAGCGGCCTCGGTCCGTGGATTCCGCCACCTGTGCGCTGGGGTGGTTAGAAGACTCAAGCATTGCCTTTACTGCTAAGATGAACCCCAAAGTGTGAGCCATCCCGGCATGCCAGGGAGCTGCGCAGGACATTTGCGGAGCATGATCCGGAATGATCACACCGTCGAAGTGGTTGCGCTCGAGAATAGACAGAATACGGATCATATCCACATCGCCTTCGTCGATGAAGGTCTCTCGGTAGTGTGGGACCTTTCCCGTCACATTCCGAAGATGCAGGTAGGCGATCTTTCCTTGCCTGCTGTAGCTGTCGACAGCATCGTAAACGTCCCCTTCCGTCATTTCAGCGATGGTTCCCACGCAGAGCTCCAGTGCGTTGCAGCGGCTCGGAACCAAATCAAGTAAGCGTTGATACATGTGCGGTTGGTAGACCAGACGCGGCTGCCCGCGCATGGTGGGCATAGGAGGATCGTCTGGATGGGCTGCAAGTTGCACACCTGACTGTTCTGCGACTGGGATCACGTCTTCAAGAAATCGTTGGAAGCGCCGCCAGAGCTCTTCGTGGGAGATAGGAGGCAAGGTCCCGGCGGGAGCGTTGAGATCGTAGATCATATTCCACACCATGCCGTTCGGGACCGGCTGGTCATCTGCTGGTCCATCCATTCCCACCGTCATAGCCCTGCCGCGGCCGGAGTGCGTCGTCACCCGTCCACACACACCAGCGAGACTGAAGTTGTATCCCAAAACTGGAATGCCCGCTTCTCCCATGCAGCGTACGAGTGTCTTCGCCTTGTCCACCTGTTGGGAACGCTGCGCTCCATCTAGGAGAATGTCGTGCCAGTGTGCAGGATCGAGATTCTCAATGGCCGCCAGCACCAGGCCGGCATCTTCGATTTCGTGGCGAAGTTTCTCCAGTTCGTCAACGGCCCAGAGCTTCTCCGGGTCGCCGGCCACACCCCAGGGCTCATACTTAGCGCCGGTCGGCTGATTGTTGCGAGGATTCGTGGCGCCTTTGTTGAAATAATCCACCAGGTGGACAACCACATGAGTGCAACCTGCTTGCCGTGCGAAATCGTAGTATTCACGTGTAAGCATGTGCCGGTATAGCCCAAGACCCACTTTCATAGCCGGTTCCCGACACCCGACCCGTAGTCGGCACTTAGAATCTGGCCGCTGATCTCGGAGGCCAGCGGCGAACACAAAAATACAAAAGCATCCGCGATTGACTCCGGGCTATTTCGTTTCCCAAGGGAAACACGGAGAACAAACTCCCGGTAGGCGGGATCTTCATCGAAAACCTTAAGCGAACTTCCCGCCGCAACATTCCCGGGCGAAACTACATTCACGCGGATGCCGGTGGATGCATACTCCAGAGCCATACATCGCGCAAAATTTTCGAGCGCGGCTTTGGCGCAGGCATAGGAGGGAATCTGGGTGTGCGGCACACGTGCCACATAGGAGGACGTGAATATAAGGTGGCCGGGGATCTTGCGTCGCACCCATTGTGCGAACACGGCGCGCGTCAGGAAGGTCTGTGCGAAAAAGTTGAATCGGAAGATGCGCTCGAAGTCTGCTTCTGACGTGGTGCCAAAGGGATGAAGGCCGCATCCTCCGGCGTGGCCCAGTACTGTATCCATGCCCGGAAAACGCTCGAACGATTCATCTACCGCGCGAGTCAAGCTTAGCGAATCGGTGACATCTGTCGAGTAATAGAGATAGGACTCAGCGGGAATCTGCCAATCACGCAGCGTCTGCCGCGCCTGTTCCGTCGGTTTGAGATCGATCAAAATCAGCGTCGCACCCGCGGCATTCAGTTTTTTCACCATGTGTTCGGCAATCGCTCCCATTGCTCCTGTAATCAGAATCACCCTGCCGGAAAGATCGATGTAGATCATGGTTGTTATTTCTGTCTTTGGCGCCCCTCTACATGATTCCGTGCTTTTCAAATGCGGCGACTGCGCTACTTCCCTTCTCCAGAGCCTTTTTCACCAGCTTCTCGCCGCGAGCCTTTTCGAGCGCTTTCGTGAAAGCCTCCGCGGCCGCTTCCACCGGGATGACGCAAACTCCGTCGATGTCGCCAAACAGGAAATCACCGGGGCGCACGCGAGCCGATCCGATTTCGATTGGGATGCGAAAGTCGACTACCTTATATCGGGGCGCGGAATCCTGCGCGTACGAACCCCAACAGAAGGCGGAAAAGTTCATGTTAAGAACGGCCTTGGTATCGCGCACATAGCCGTTCAGCACAGCTCCGCTCGTGCCCAGCTTGCGAGCACGGATGCTCATTAGTTCGCCCCAGAGGGCATTGCGAGGAGAAGATCCCGTGTTGACATAGACCTCATTGCGCTGCAGGTCATCCAGAGCCTCGAGCATCAAGCCGAAAGGTTTCTGACTCAGCTTATTGGCGGTACCCGTCACTTTCTCTTCAAAGACATCGACCGATAGTACGGGCATGGCGCGTCCAATCACGACCATGTCTGGCCGTAAAGGCCGAATCCGCGGCGGCAGGAATTGGTGCTGGAGACCCATTTTGTCCATGACGTCGCCTACGACGCAGGTAAACAGTTCCTGCCGGATGATGGCGAAGAGTTCTTCGTCTGTGCGCCAGAGTTTCATTGTTTCTTCGGACAAATTCTACCGGATGAGTCCACTTCAAATCGTCCAGCTTAGTCCGCCGCAATCGCTGGCCAGCCCTTCATTCAAAAAAAGGTTCGCCTTTGCGGGCATACTTGCGGGCAACGCGTTCATTCAACTTGATACCAAGCCCCGGCTTTTCAGGGAGTGCTATAAATCCGTTCCGGATAATGGGCTTCGGCACTCCTTCGACCAGGTCATTCCAGAAGGGAACATGCGAAGCATGGAATTCGAGCACGAGAAAATTCGGGATGGCAGCGCAAAAATGCGTGGCGGCCAAAGTTCCAACTGGGCTGCTTATGTTGTGTGGGGCCACCGGAATTGTCTGTGCGTCCGCAAAATGCGCGATGTCATTCGCCACCGCCAAGCCTCCGACCTTCTGCAGGTCTGGGGTAACGATGCTCAGGGCATGGGTCTGCAAAATCTCTCGGAATCCCTCAAACAAGTAGAGATTTTCGCCAGTTGCCACCGGGATCCGGATTTGGGAACTCACTTTTCGCAGGGCATCGACGCTTTCAGGAGGGACGGGATCCTCGAGCCACAAAAGCCGGAAGGGCTCCAAGGCGCGTGCAACTTTGACAACGTCAGTAACGCTGTAGCGCCAGTGGCAATCGACGGCGATGTCCGTGTCTCTGCCAACGGCTTCGTGAACGGCGCCAATCAGAGCAACCATGCAATCAATCGCTCGATTCGTAAGACAACGGTTGTACGGATCCGAACCCTCGGTGCCCGGCACATCGAGATCGAACTTTAAAGCCGTGTACCCTTGCGACCTCATCGCAATCGCTTGGTTGCGATAATCTTCCGGCAATGATGGCCTGGCGCCCTCCGCCTGACCGAAATAATCCTTCGGAGTTTGCGTGCGTCTGTGCCTAATCCACGACGGCTGACGAGAACGAAGAACTTCGTCCAGGTTTTCGAGCGCTCCGCCTCCATGGCAATCGGCATAGATTCGTACCTTATCCCGGAACTTTCCGCCGAGCAGTCGATAAATCGGTACCTCTAACCATTGTCCTAACACGTCCCACAGAGCGGCTTCGATTCCGCTGATAGCGTTATAGACAATGCCCGCCACCGAACCGGCCCCTGAGGCCGCAAGCTGCAGCTTGCGGAACAACCGATGCACATCACGGGGATCTTCTCCCAGAATGACAGGCTCCAGCGAGCGAAGAATGGAGCTCAGGCCGGGAGCGAAGAAACACTCACCCAAACCTTGAATTCCCTCGTCGGTCTCGAGGCGGACGAAGGTCCAGTCGAAGTTGCCTTCTACTACGGCAGTTTTCAGGCGAACGATCTTCAATCTTCCTCCTATCTCTGCCGCTCAAATCCGCAATGCTTCACGCTAGGTTGCGTGCAAAGTGACGCTGGCGATCGAGATGGTAGATGCCCTCGATTTGGCCCACCTCGTCCACCGAAACACGTTATACCGTGCGATCAAGCGCGTGCAGTTGGATCGCCATCCAGATGCAATGATTTTCTGCGTAACATCCCTAATGAGGGGATATGGCGCTCCCATGGTAACTCGTGTCCAGTTTGTTTCTGGAGGATCATTTGGCCCCAGTCGCCCCATATTCCCTTGGAAACAAGACTCAGCTGCAGCATGGTCCAATAAACTCATCGTTCTAGCTGAAGTGATCAAGCAGCCTTAACGACGCCCCTGTAATACCTTGCTCATTCATGACGGCAGGCTAGGATTAAATAGACCACGTTGCGCAGCTCTGTAGACAAACTGCTGTGGGAAAGAGCCAAGTTCGTAGCGACCGCCTGGTCGCCGTTTAGCATTCATCACTTGTTCACCCTGGGGTTGCTAGAGTCCCTCTTGACACGATATACAGAAACATTAATATACAAATATATGACAATACAATTCAAGGAGAGTCCCGCCATGACAGCCGTCAAAATCGGGGTCACCCGCCAGGTGGTTATCCCCAAGAAGCTTCATGACCAGCTCGGCCTGGCACCGGGAGACTACTTGGAAGTTGAGCTTGAAGGCGACCATCTGGTCTTCACGCCGAAGGCCTTAATTGAGAAACGGCTCGCCGAGGGTCTCGATGACATCCGAAAAGGCCGTGTGCATGGCCCCTTCACTTCGGTATCGGCCCTGGTGCGCTCCCTCAAGAGAACTAAGAAAACTAAAACCTCCTAAATGCGGCTGCTGTACACCGAGCGCTTCCGCCGGAGCTATGCCGGCGCTCCTTCCTCCATTCAGAAGCGGTGCGACAAACAACTGGCGCTTTTGCAGCAGAATCTGCGCCATCCCTCGCTCAGAGCCAAGAAGTATGACGAGGTCAGGGACATCTGGCAGGCCAGAGTGAACCGCGGCTGGCGTTTATATTTTGTGATTCGCAGAGATCTCTACTACCTAGTTGAGCTTATTCCGCATCCCAAATAGTTGTCCGGCGGCTTTTACGAAATCAACAAAAGCGGTGAAATTCGCTAGGCTCGACCAGGAACTCCGGCTGGAATTCCCAGCGGCGTTCGGGAGATAGGACGATATCCTGATGTCCCGGACTTCTGCTGAAATCTCGGCCCCTGGTTTCGGCGCACGCGGATGAGAATCTTCCCGCTAGTCCTGGAGGTCCTATGGGCAGCGGCCCTGTTGGCGGGCGCCACGACGTTCGCCCACAGCCAGGCGCCCGCCCCGGCGAAGTCTTCTCACGCGCCGGGCGCGCTCCCGCTGACGAAGTTCTATGACACGCCCAATCCGCTGCCCGCTGGCAAACCGGGCAAACTGATCCGAGCCGAGCCGTTTGACGAGTACGTTCTGCCGTATCAAATATCAGCCATTCGCATTCTCTATCATTCGCGCTCCCCGAGAGGAGAAGATGTAGCCGTATCGGGCGTAGTGCTGGTTCCGGATGGAACACCGCCGGCGGGCGGCTGGCCCGTCATCGCCTGGGCCCATGATTTCATCGGTTCCGCGCGGCAATGTGCTCCCTCACTACAGAAAAACCTGGACACGGGACCACTACTTTCCATGTACGTCGGCCTCGGGTACGCCATAGTAGCCTCCGACTACGCTGGATTGGGAACCAGTTTTCCGAATGCAGCCCAGGATATGCGGTCCAACGCGCTGGATGTGATCTACTCCATTCCGGCAGCGCGCGTCGCGGTACCCCAGCTTGGAAAGAGGTGGGCGGTCGCGGGCTGTTCCCAGGGAGGTCTCGCGGCCGTCGGAGTGGCCGAAGCCGAGAGTGAAATTGGTGAGCCCAACTACCTCGGTGCCGTCGCAATTTCAGGGGTTGCCGACGCGCAGGATATCTTTGAACGACTCGCCCAGGGGCCTGCCCACCGCACGCTCGTATTTCTGGCGCAGGGAATCAAGACTGTCTTTCCCGAGTTTCGAGTTGAGGAGATGCTGACTGACAAGGCGATCCCGCTCTACCGGCACATCAGCCACGCTTGCGAAGCCAGTTTAGGGCCGGAGCTTGCAGCCAATGAAATGTTGAAACCCGGTTGGGAGAATAACCGATACGTCAAAGAGTTTTTAACCAGGAACACGCCTGGCCGGAAGCCCGCCCACGGTCCGCTGCTGTTGATCAGCGGCGAAGCGGATCCTGAAGTGCCAGCCGCCAGCACTGCCACCACCGTGGCGCGACTATGCAAACAGAAAGATCGCGTGCTTTTCATCAAATATCCGGACCTCAATGCGAGCGCCGTTATTGGAGCCTCAGTCAGCGAGCAGATCAGCTGGATCCGGTCTCGATTTGCCGGCGATCCTGCCCCCAGCAACTGTCCTTGAACTGATGTAACTCCGGATCGCTGGCATGCTGGACCTCTTGCTCTGTGGCGCGCTCACGCATATTGATGATCATCGTCCGAGCACATGCGCCGTGTCCGTACTTACTGTGTCCATGGATCATGGCGTTCGTAAATCGAGTCGACGAAGCGGCGAGAAGGGTGGCGCACGTGAATTTTGCAATTAAGACATGGACTGTCGCGTCCGTGTGTTTAGTGTTTAGTAGGCTTCTTTCCGATGACGTCTAGCGGAACTTCCCTTTTGACTTGTGCCCGGATACCCATGCCGAAATCCACGCGAATGAAAGCACTTTTCAGTATCTTGCTATGTGTCTTTGGCGAGGAGCCGGGCTTCACCTAGATCGAGCTCGTGCTCAATCTGCCTGAGTAATTCGTCGCTGATACGGCGTTGATTGCGAAGTTGAACGGCCGTTCGCCTTTCGACCCGCACGAGTTCACGCGACAGATCAATAAAACGTTTGTAGAAATTAGGGTTTACACCATCGTCGCCGTCACCGCCTTCACTTAGAGTCGCCAGGCGGTGTCGGTAATGTTGGGTCAAGTCATCGTAGATTTCGGCGGTCTTGGGATCGCCCTTGCTCCGGGCTTCCTCCAGGTACGCGAGTGCCGCTTGCAAGATGGCGCGACGAGCCTCTTTCTCTTCAGGGTGGCGTGTGGAAACGCTGGCTAGACCGAGCGTCCGGATTAATGGCGGCAGGGTGAGCCCCTGAAGCACAAGCGTGACCAAAATAACGCTGAAAGCGAGAAAGATGATCATGTTCCTCTGTGCGAACGGATCACCATTAGCAAGAGTCTGAGGCAGCGCAATCGCCGCCGCCAGCGAGATGACGCCGCGCATCCCCGTCCAGCCGACCACAAAAATTTGACGCGCGGCGGGCAGGCGCTCGTTCTGATGAAGAATGCGCCTGCGTATGAGATTCGCCAGGTATGCGCCGGGGAAGATCCACGTCAGACGCAACAGAATAAGGAAGGCGCTGAAGACTGCGCCGTATACGAGCAACATGCGCAAATGGTGGTCCCGAATTGCTTCTAGCACATACGGTAGTTGCAGTCCGATCAGTACGAACACCAGTCCGTTGAGGATGAAAGTAAGAGAATCCCAAACCGCCCACGCCTGCAGTCGCACACTCGGCGAAAAGAAATGCGAACTTTTGCGGCTGAGGTAGAGTCCACAGGCGACGACAGCCAGTACACCAGAGGCACGAATCCCATCGGCAGCAAGATAGGCAACATACGGGGTCAAAATACTGAGCGCGATCTCGATGGGAGCATCGTCGATGCGGTGTTCAATCAGGTGTACAATCTCTCCGATCACAAGACCCACCACGATGCCCACAGTGGTCAGATAACAAAGACGCAAAAGGCCGGAGCTGAGGGTCGGTGTGTAACCTCCCACGAGCAAGGCGATCCCGAATTCCAGTGCGAGCAGGGCGCTGGCATCATTGATGAGGCTCTCACCTTCGAGAATGTCGACAATACGTTTCGGTAGCCCGATGCGCTTGGCAATTGAGGTCGCTGCAATGGCGTCGGTAGGTGCGACTACGGCGCCGAGCACAAGTCCCACCCGCCAGTCAAAACCAGGAAGGAACCACTGACCGACCTGGGTCACGCCAAACACGGTAAACGTCACTAGTCCAAATGCCAACAGTAAGATGCTGACCAGATTGTAAGAAAATTCACGCCACGAAGTGAGCCAAGCGGCGTTGTAAAGAAGAGGCGGCAAAATCACGAAAAAAATAACGTCCGGGTTCAGAGTGATTTTTGGAATGCCGGGAACGAAGCTGAGGAGTAGTCCGCCGAGCACAAGAACGATGGGATAGGGAGTCCCAAGTTTTCGAGCCAAGGCACCGAAAACTACAACGAAGAGGAGCAGAAGCAGGAAGACGATCTCGACTGCGTGAATACTGCCCTGCATTAGGCCTCCGTCGTTCCAAAATACATTAAGATCGGGCAGAGCGTGTATATCCCGGTTGCCCATTGGCGATAACGCCTAGGCCTCGCTTTGGACGGCAGACGGCAAGGTCCGCGGCTATTCTCCGCGCTAGAGAGGCCTCGGGAAAAATTGCCTGAGCGACTGATATCATTAAGGTGCGTGACGTGCCGATACCATTGCCGATCTCTGGCTCTTCTACTTGTCGGCACCCTCACGCTTTCGTCCGGTATTTGTTCCCAAGTCGAAACGACTGCCCCCGCCCCTGTCGGTGCCCACGAACATACGAGATCCCAGATCGAAGCTATGGTTCGGCTGGGCCCCGCTGCGAATACTGCAGCTACGTCGCAAGATCAAGCGAGAGTCGCCGGAAAGCTTACGAGCACGTCGAAACTGTTCGCCGCGCTGAGAGCGGCTGGCACCCCTCCGCGCGTCGACACGGGCGGGTTGGTTCTCTCAACGTCGTTCTTGCGTTTCTACTCGTCCTGCTTGCGGTTCGTGTCTGGCCGTTCCCCGCCATCCGATTCCAGCACCCAGCTCTAAACAAGCTCCAAAGCAAGGCATCAGCGCCAGATCTGTAGACGGCGCATTCTTCCACAGTGAGGTATTGAGATGGATTCCGGAACGGTAATGGTATTGGTGTTAACTTTGGCGGCGGTAGTGCTTCTCGTCCTGGCAGAAAGGCACTGTCGACGCAACGACGCCAAGCGCAAGGCTGAGTCTACCGTCAAGACTGGGGCGGGCAATCCCTCAAGTGAGGCCGGTGCTGCCCAGACAGGGCCAAAAGTCTGACAATACTAAGGCTTGAAGCCTTCGACATCAGACGGGTGCCACAGATGGAATAGGACTGTTGCGAAGGAGGTTTTGTGGAGGCGAACCCGGCATTCTTTCGGGACCTTGCGTACGTCTTCCTCGCTGCCATCACCGGTGGAATGCTGGCTTGGAAGCTGCGGCAGCCCATCATCCTGGGCTACGTGTTGGCGGGTGTGCTTATTGGTCCATTCACGCCCGGCCCTACGGTTACTCACGTCCACACGCTCGAACTCTTTGCTGAGATCGGCGTCATCCTCCTCATGTTTTCGGTTGGGCTCGAGTTCTCGATCAAAGAGCTTCTGCGGGTCAAGTGGGTTGCGCTCGTTGGCGGCCCGGTGGGGATCTTGTTGTCAATGGGCGCAGGCCTGCTTAGCGGGCGCTTGCTGGGATGGACGGCCACCCAAGGAATCGTGGTCGGAAGTGTGATTTCAGTTGCCAGCACTATGGTTCTGACGCGGCTCCTGCTTGACCGCGGGGAGCTGAGCACGGAGCACGGTCGCGTGATGGTCGCCATCACGCTCGTAGAGGATCTGGCGGTCGTAGTTCTTATTGTCCTTCTGCCCAGTTTTGGAAGTCTGGATGCCAGTCGCTGGCTGCCCCTGGCCAAAGCGTTAGGCAAGGCTATCCTTATTCTTATTCCGGCCTTGCTGGTCGCAGCCAAGATAGTCCCTCCGATTCTTCGGGCAGCCGCCAGAACTAGAAATCCAGAGCTGTTCTTTGGCGTCGTCCTCGCGATTTGTTTAGGAACTGCGGCTCTAACCCAAGGAGTCGGGTTGTCTCCCGCGCTGGGGGCTTTTGTGGCTGGACTGATGATCAGTGCGTCGGCCTATGCACAGGAAGCCCTTGCGCACCTGTTCCCCCTCAGGGATTCGTTTGTTGCGTTGTTTTTCGTAACTATGGGTCTTTTGGTCGATCCCAAGGCTCTAGTCTCCAACTTACCATTGCTGGCTGCGATGATTGGGTTGGTTCTGGCGGTCAAGTTTGTGATCTGGACCATAGTGGTGCGCGTGTTCGGTTACTCGATTTGGACTGGGGTAGTCGTGGGAGTCGGGCTTACCCAAATAGGCGAGTTTTCATTCATTCTGGTGCAAGTCGCCAGGAACGCCGGACTAGTCGGAGCAGACGTCTACAACGCGACTTTGGCAGCTTCGCTGGTGACCATCTTGGTGAATGCCGCACTCGTCCGTCACGTTCCCAACTGGATCGGACGAGTGCGGCTGGCGCGACATGCGTCAGGGCGCGTCAGGGTTCCAATTCAGAAACTGGAGAAGCACGTTGTACTCTGCGGATTCGGTCGCGTTGGGAGCGAAGTGGGCACGGCGCTGGACACTTTTCACGTGCCATATGTCGTAATCGAAGTTGATCCGGATATTGTGGAGACCCTGAGAAGTCGAGGAATCTTGTGTTTGTTCGGTGACGCGACCCATGAACGAATTCTGCAGGAAGCGAATGCCGAGAGTGCATCTCTCATTATTCTGACATTGCCGGAGGGAAGTAAGAATCAGTTGGTCATCCGCAATCTTCGACGCCTGAATCCCAGTGTCGGCATTCTTACTCGTTCTCATTCACGGACCGATCATGAAGAGCTTGAGGCGTCTGCCACCATGATCCGGCATGCACTTGACTACCTCAAGTTGCCCGCTGATCAGACTCCCGCCTATTTGAGGCGGTTCCGTGAGGCTGTGGGGGCCGCGCAGATAGTTCCCTCAGTCGCGCAGATGCCGTTACCTGATGTCTACGAATTCGACGTTGATGGCCCTCCGCTCGCAAATCAGTCTTTGCGGCAGGCTCGGATTCGGGAACGTTTTGGTGTCACCGTCGTGGCTGTTAGGAAGTACTGTGGGGAATTGGTGGTCAATCCCGCAGCGGATACCATGGTCAATGCTGGAGACAAGATTCGAGTGTTTGGCCTCCGCGACCAGATCGAAAACTTCATGCCATTGCGGAATCAGGAAAAGCCGTCACGCGAGAAGGAGCCTATGGGAACCACGGAGTGATTCACAGCACTCGGTTTGACGATTTCTGCCGCGAAACCCCGTCCAAAGTGCGAAATGTCTAAAAGGGGCTTAGCGAGCTAATCCGGGAAGAGTATGGCCTCAGGACAACGTTCTTGCTCATGGCCGCCCTCGTAGCTAGCAACCTCGAGGATGTCGTCTCGGAATTTATCGGGGTAGCCAGCAGCTTCCGCCTATTCGGGGTCCGTAAATTCATCAGTGTTCCGAGTGCGGCTGCATTGGTTTGGCTCTTGATCGTATTTGGTAAGCCGCCAGTCGTGAAAACTATCCCAGCGCCGTGCGGGTCCCTCCGATATTCAGCAGAAGCCCCTCAGCCGATTCAGGACCAATGCACGTTCCCCGTCTATGAAACTCATCGTTCTTGCGACAGCACACTCATCCACAGCCTCCTTAATATATGCGTTGACACTTTCTGGCAGGTACGTACTGTTAAGGGGTAAACCACCGTGTATGGAAAATGACTCAAACAACGCAAACGCTCCTGCCACCAGAGCCGACCTCGCCGAAGCCGTGGCCGCCACCAAGGGCGAATTTAAAGAACTTTTTAACACGCAGAAAGAGGAGATGGAGCGGCTGCTGGCCGATCAATCCAACGTCATTCTCGAAGCCGTGGACGAGCGGATGGATAAGAAGTTGAATGAAAAATTCGACCCCGTCATGACTAAGCTAGACGGGATCATGAAAGGGGTCGAGGCGCTCCAGCAGGAGAATACCGTCGGCGCCGAGCAACTCCGCCGGCACACGGACCAACTGGAGAAGCACGACGCCCGCATCACAAAGCTCGAAACCGCATCAGCATCGGCATAAGTCTCTTTCTCCTATGCTCGTCAGGAAGTGCGACTGCAAAAAAGAAATCAAGAAGGACAACGAAGAAGTGGTCGTTGGAGTTCGCTGGCCTACTTACTCATTTTGCACCCGATGCGGAAAACCGATCATTGCGTTCCTGAAGAAACATAAGCTCCTTCAGCCACGGACGACTCGGTAGCAGCGCAATGGCTATGTCAGTACAAGACCGCATTGATGTGGTCTCTTTTTCTTTTTCTGGGCTTCTCTTGAATGAGCGGCAACGGGAAACAGCGTCGCTGAATCATGGCGTTTTGGCAGGTTGATTTCGGCACTTTGTCGCGGTGCGTGAGATAACGCGTTCGGCTGGGACTCTAAGTCAGGCCGCCAGGAAATATCGGAAGCAATGGTCCCTCACGCAAGAAGCTACCCCCACTGCGTGTTGTTGGCGGGTAAACCAAGCTAACGGAAGAATCTCTGCCTATTGTTTGCTCCACACGGTTTTTCCTCCCACCATCGTCCACACAATATTCGTGTCCTTGATCTTCTCTGCTGGAATTTTGAACAAATCATCCGACAGCATGACCAGGTCGGCATATTTCCCGGGGGTGATAGATCCCCGATTTTGCTCGACGAAGTTCGCGAATGCGCCATTGATCGTATACGCGCGAATCGCCGTGTCCAGATCGATTGTCTGCGCCGGTACCCAACCACCCTCTGGTTTGCCGTCGAGTCCCTTGCGGGTCAGCGCGGTGTAGATTCCGATCAGCGGCTCCATTTCTGCCACATTCC
>Ga0209802_1002410_pt1 | contig 13039 bp, 9 predicted proteins | sample GraSoiAngelo_129_FD_185886 | JGI IMG/M metagenome (GOLD analysis project Ga0209802, IMG submission 185886) | Grasslands soil microbial communities from the Angelo Coastal Reserve, California, USA - 14_0927_12_40cm (SPAdes) (version 2) | ecosystem: Environmental > Terrestrial > Soil > Grasslands ... | reverse complement strand
GGACGACGACGCCCCGGTTCACGGGGGGAAATATGGTCGGGAAAGCGAAAGGGCGTGGGGATGTGGGGGCGTGGGGAAGTGGGCCAACTACCCCACATCCCCACGTCCCCACGCTTCTTAGGTTCAGCTTTTCGTCGCCAGCGCCTGAGCGCGGGCCCGCAGCGCCGCGTCGATCTGATCCATGGAAACCGGCGCAGGGACGGTCCAGCCGGCCCGCTGCGTCGTGGGCACCCTCACAGCCGCGACCTCACCGTCGGGCCCCAGCTCGACCACGGCCGTGGCGAGGTCGTCCGGCCCCTGGTTGGCCTTGATGACGAGCGTCCACGTGCCTTCCTGCGGCCACGTGCGCTTGAGCGCGTGCACGCCCTCGCGCGACGTCTCCGTGAACTGGAGCGTCACGGACTGCCGCGCCCCGTTCACGATCCCCTCCGCGGTGCCGGTCACGATGTAGCCCATGTGCGTCCCGTGATGGAATGCGTGCACCAGAAGGAACGCTCCCCGCGTCGTCTGATCGTAGGGGTTGGCAGGCAGCTCGATCGAAATCCATGGCGGGCCTTTAGCGAGGGCGGGACTGACGAGCAGCGCGGCGCAGCCGGCCGCGAGACCGAGGGAACGCATGCGAGTCAGCACGGAAAGCCTCCTGGGAACTGGTTGTCCATGAGATGCCGGCGCGCGGGGGAAGGTTGGGATGTTACGACGAAGGCGTGGGGATGTGGAGGTTCTGGTCACCGGGCCAAGCCCGTCCGGGGATCGAGGTCACGAATGCCCTGCAGGATGATCCGGCGCCAGGCGATGCGACGAATGGCGGTCCAGTAGGCGTCGAGCTGCCGCTGCTCCAGCCGCAGCACGCCGTCGCGCGTCACTCCCGCCGGCGGGGGCACCAGCGCCGCAAGCCCCCCGTACACGGCGCTCCGCAGCGCCGGGTCCACGCGCGCGAGCAGGTGCCACAGTGAGACCGCGTCCTCGGGCCGAGCGGCGGTGAGGGCGCGACGCACGGCAGGCGCGCCGCCGTTCCCGAAATCATATGCCTCGAGCGCCCGGCGCAGGGCCTCCGGCGCGTCGGCCGCGAACGGGACGCCGGGCCCCGCACCGGGACGCGTCCGCGCGGCGAAGCCGAGCGGCACGATCGAGCGCCGCCCGCTCCACTGAAGCTCGACGTAGCCGGCGCTCACGTGGATCAGGCCGTCGCCGCTCGAGTCCACCTCCAGCGCGTAGGCGCAACCCAGGTCCACCGCGACGCCCGCCGGCATCTCGACGAAGAAGAGGCGCGGCGGGGCGTCCACCTTGGCGAAGATCGCGCCGCGCGCGAGCGCCAGCCGATGGTCGGTGGACCGGGCGCGCACCAGACGGATCCGCGTCCCGGGCTGCACGTCCACGTGCCCGATGTCTCCCACGAGGATCACCGCGCGCGAGGAGTCATCCGTCTCGAGCCACTGGCCGACTCGCAGCCTTCCCGAGGCGCCGAGGAGCGTCTCGCCGACGAGCGGCCGGCCCGCCAGACGCGTTACTTCCCAGGCGCCGGCCGGCTGAATCGTGCCGCGCCGGCCGAGCCAGAGCAGCACCAAAGCCGCCGCGGCCGCGAGCGGGATCCAGCGACGAGGCAAACCAAGGATGCGCCCCTTCCCCGAGATTCTGGCTTCTATCCCCGGCCAGAGATCCCGCGGCGGCTCGACGCTCTTGGGCAGGCGCTCCACCGCGGCCAGCAGGTCGCGGAACTCGCGCTCGTCGTCCCGTTCAGTCATAGGTCCAGCATCTCCCGCAGCAGGCGGCGCGCGCGGAACAACTGCGCCTTCGACGTGCCGGCGGCGATCCCGAGGAGCTCAGCGATCTCTTGGTGGCGGTACCCTTCCACGTCGTGGAGCACGAAGACCTGGCGCGCGCCCTCGGGCAACGCCGCGACGGCGCGCTCCAGGTCGAGCCCCCAGACCGGGGAGGGCCCTTCCCCGCCCCGCTCGAGCGCTCCCGGATCCTCCACGGCCGCGACCCGCGCCCAGCGCCGCCCTGCCGACCGCCGCTCCATCAGGACCAGGTTCACGGCAAGCCGGTGCAGCCACGAGGAAAACGCGCTCTCCCCGCGGAACGACGCCAGCTTGCGCCACGCCTGCACGAACACGTCCTGCGTCCGCTCCTCGGCCTCGGCGGCGCTCCCCGTCAGCCTGAGGCAGAGCGCGTAGGTGCGCCCCACGTGCTCCCGATACAGCTCGTGGAACGCGGACTGGTCGCCTTGCTGGGCACGGCGGACGACCTCCGTCACGAGGAGGCCAGGCGAGGGCACGCTACTGAGATGCCCGAGGGAGGCGCAGGGTTTAGGGCACCGGGGGCCGCTGCGTGTGCCAGTCCGTGCGCGACTGGTACAACCGCCCGAGCCGGACCAGCTTCAGCTCGTCGAATGCCCGTGTGACGAAGCTCAACCCCGTCGGCAGGCCGTTCAGCCCGAACCCGCTGGGCACGCTGATCCCCGGCACGCCGACCACGTTGCTCGAGCCGATCAGCGACACCCCACCCTTCACGTCCGGGTACGCGTCGCGGAAGGCTTTGTCGAGCGGGCTCGCCACGGTGGCGCGCGTTGGCGTCGCGACGGCGTCGAACGGCTTCAGAAAATCATCGTACGCCTGCGCCATCAGCCGCCGCACACGCATGGCACGCAGATAGTCGCGCGCCGGGATCGCGAGTGCAGGGTAGCCGCCGATCCGGTCCTCCGGCGCCGTGAGATCCCGGACGCGACCGCTCTCGAGCAGGTCGTCGAACGCGCTCGCGCCCTCGGCGGCAATGATGATGCCCGCCACCACGCCGAACGGCAGGTCGGGGACGGCGACGTCCGTCACGACCACGCCCGCCGTGCGGAGCCGGTCGAGCGCCGCGGTGAAGTTGGCCGCCACCTCGGCCTGGATCCCGTCCGTCGCGCCCTGCGGCACGGCGATGCGCCAGCGGCGTCGGGGGCCCCCGGAGACGGGATAGCGAAAGCCGCGCTCCAGCGAGGACGGATCGGCCGGATCCCCCCCAGCGATGGCCGCGAGCACGAGCCCGCAGTCGTGCGCCGTGCGCGCCATGGGCCCGAGCTTGTCCATCGTCCAGGAGAGCGCCATGGCGCCATGCCGGCTCACCAGCCCGTACGTGGGCCGCAGGCCTGTGACGCCGCAGTACGCCGCCGGCGTGAGGATCGAGCCCGAGGTCTCGGACCCGATGGCGAAGGGCACGAGGCCCGCCGCCACCGCCGCCCCCGGTCCCGCCGACGACCCGCCGCTCCAATAGTCGGGATTCCACGGCGTCTTACCCGGTCCCGTGAACGACGCGTTCGCCTGCCGGTACCCCATCCCACCCGCGAGCTCCACCATGGCGAGCTTCGCCACGAGCACCGCTCCGGCGTTCCGCAGCCGCGTGACGACGGTGGCGTCCGCATCGAACACCTGATCGCGGTAGGGCTCCGCGCCCCAGGTGGTCTCGTCCCCCTTCGTCGCCAGGAGGTCCTTCACGCCGTAGGGAATGCCGTGCAGCGGGCCGCGCCACCTCCCCGCGCGGATCTCCCGGTCCGCCTGGGCCGCTTCGGCGAGGGCGCGCTCCCGCGTCACGTAGGTGATGGCGTTGTAGCTCGGCCCCAGCCGCTCGAGCCGGTCGAGGAAGTAGCCGGCCAGCTCAGTCGCGGAGGCTCGCCGGCGGCGCAGCAACGCGCCGAGCTCGGCGACCGAGAGGAACGCGAGATCCTCGCTCCCCACGGTCACCGCTCGGCCCCCCGGTAGGCCGCGAACACGAACGCCGGCTCGTCCGCATTGGTCAGGGCCACCTTGTACAGCTGATCCACGTTCTGCAGGCGCGAGTGGATCGCTTGGGTGATGACTTTCAGGTCGTCGTCCGAGAGTCGGTCGCCATAGCGCAGCCGCACCGCCTCGGCGAGTGTCTTGGCGAGGGGAGAGGGCTCCGTGTCCTGCGCACCTTGCGGCGGGGACAGGTTTGGTCCCCTCGCAGGGGACAGTTCGAGGGCGACGAACGGCGCGGCGGCGGCGAGCGCAAGCTGTTCGGCAAACGTTCTGCGGCTGATCGAGGTCGACACGGATCACTCCGCCGTTTCAGAGTGAGCCCGAACGGGCGACCGTTACGAGACCCGGTGGGCGACTGCGAGAGAAGCACAAGCTGCATGGCGACAAGAAGGAGCGGAAGGGTGTGACCCGCGCGGATGTGACGTGGGACACCTGCTGTCACCTTGATCTCCGGCCGCAGATTGCTATCCTAGACCGTAGGCGTTTGACTCCGATCTCCTGGGCGCCCAGGTCGGAGGGTCACTGCTCCGCGAGGTAGGATCAGTGAAACAGCACGATGCACGGGCGGCGGCGCCCACGTCCCACCCGATCCAGGTCCTTCTGGCAGACGACCATGCGGTGCTCCGCTCCGGGCTCCGCAAGCTGCTCGACGCCGAGCCCGATCTGCACGTCATAGGCGAGGCCGCCACGGGTGAAGAGGCGGTCGAGAAGGCCCGCGCCCTCCAGCCCGACGTCGTAATCATGGACCTCGTGATGCCGGGAATGGGCGGGCTCGAAGCCCTGCGCCGCATCGCCAAGCAAGAGCGAAGCGCCAAGATCCTCGTGCTCACAGGTAAGCCCAAAGAACAAGTGCTCCTCGACGTGCTCGAGGCAGGCGGCAGCGGCTACGTGAACAAGATGAGCAGCTCCGGCGACCTGGCTCGTGCCATCCGCAGCGTGGTGCGACACGAAGTGTTTGTCGATCGCGGTGTCACGAAAGCTCTCGTTCAGCGCTCTGGACGGACGCCCCGACAGCAGGCGGGTGCCGCCCTGGGACGTCTCAGCGCGCGCGAGCGGGAAGTCCTCGCCCTTACAGCCGCGGGCCATACCTCCACCGAGATCGGCGCGCAACTCAAGGTGAGCCCCAAGACCGTCGAGACCTACCGCTCACGCATCATGGCGAAGCTGGGCTTCGAGCATCGATCCGAGGTGGTCCGCTTCGCGCTCCGCACCGGGCTGCTGAGAGTCGAGTAGCGAGCTCCGGCGTAGGGGATTCTCCTACGCCGGCCATCGTGATGTGTCAGGGTTTTCTTGATCACCGCCTTGACTCTGGAACCCCCGCGCCGCTAGCATGGACCGCAAGACGTCCCAGTGGCTGGGACCGGCCCCGTTGCGCCCCCAATTCGGCTCGACGGGGCCTTTCGTTTTCAGGAGCTGCGGCATTGCAACCCTCAGTGATCAGGCTATTCCTGGCCGACGACCGCCCCGTTGTGCTCGAGGGGTGGAAGCGCATCCTCGCCCAATGCCCGGACATCCGTGTGGTGGGCGACGTGACGACGCGCGAGGAACTCATCGCCAAGGTCCGTGCGGTAGCGGGCGACATGTTGCTCTTGGACATGTCGGTCGCGGGCCCGGGGACGTTCGAACTGCTGCGGCAGCTCAAGCAGGAGCGACCCGGGATGCGGGTTCTGGTGCTAAGCGTGGACGGTCAAGACCCGCACGCGCCCCAGATGTTAGGCACGGGCGCCGCCGGCTACCTGCCGAGGGAGCACTCGCCCGCTGAGCTAGTCGCGGCCATCCGCAAGGTCGCGCGCGGCGCCGAGTACGTGAGTCTGACGCTCGCGCGAAAGTTCGTCCTCCAGCAGCGTGCCGTCACGGAGCGACCCGGCTACGAAACGTTGTCGCATCGGGAGTACCAGGTGCTCTGCATGTTCAGCTCAGGGCGCGCCTTCAGCGAGATCGCGGCGGAGCTCGGCCTCAGCCGCAAGACCGTCAGCACTTACCGCAGTCGCATCCTGTACAAGCTCCGGCTCACCACCAACGCAGCCATCATCCGCTACGCGGTGGAACACCGCCTGAGGCTCTAGTCGTCGGACAAGTCTGACAGGCAGATGCGGCAAGTGGGTGCGACGCCGTCCGGCGTCGTGTCGAAGCTTGGTGCGCGTCCAGCATCCGTCGCGGTGGAGTGCCGCACGACTCGTGGCCGTTGCACGAGCGCGACAGCGCGGCCCGATCCCTGCTTGGCCTCAGCATCACTCTCACAGGGAGGGCATCATGAAACGCATCGCCTTGCTGGCGCTCACAGCGTCCCTGCTAGTCGGCTGTGAGAAGCCTACGGGCCCCACTGCGTACGGACCGTCGGCCGACCTCACATCCTCGAGCCGCACGACGTTCAGCGGAGACGCAAGGGTGATCCAGGCGACGGTGCTGGGCTTGCCGACGATCATCGTGGGCGAGGCTGGCCCGCTGGATGAATCGGGAGGCGCTAAGGAATTCTCACTCCTCACGATCTCCCCGGGCGAGACCGGCGGCATCCTCAGCGCCGACGTGGTCCACGCCGCCACGGTAGGCCAGGGCAATCACAGCCGCGCGGAGGCCTCCGTGGCCGACGCGAGCCTCAACGTGGCGGGCAACACAATCCAGGCTGACGTCCTGTCGTCCCGAGCCGAAGCGAGGTGCGACGGCACCGGTGGAGCGAGCGCGAGCGGCAGCTCGGAGATCCTCGGACTCGTCGTCAACGGCCGGGCAATCACCGTCAGCGGCGACCCGAACCAGACCGAGACGATCGACGGCATCAAGGTCGTGATCAACGAGCAGTCTGGGTCCACGAGCGGCAACGGGGCCGACATCACCGTCAACGCGCTACATGTCACTGTTTCCAACCCGCTGACCGGTCAGCTCGCTGACGTGGTGATCTCGTCCTCGCACGCCGACATCGCATGCGCCGCGTGCTCCAGCCCGGTCGGGGATTTCGTGACCGGAGGCGGCTGGATCACCGGGCCGTCTGGGGGCCGGGCCAACTTCGCTGTGGCAGGCGGCATGAAGAACGGCGGGCTCTGGGGTCACCTCACCTACATCGACCATGGGGCCGGCGGACCCAAGGTCAAAGGCACGGGCGTGACCGCCTATAGGGGCACCGGGACCTCGCGCCACATCGAGGGCACGGCGGACATCGATGGTGCGAGCGGCACCTATGCGGTGGATGTCGCCGACAACGGTGAGCCCGGGCGCAACGACACCTTCTCACTCAAGCTCTCGAACGGCTACACTGCTTCGGGCAACCTCGCCGGCGGCAATATCCAGCTGCACGGCGAGGCGCCCTGCCCGTAAAGCCGCATGGAGGGCACCGCAGGCCCTTATGGCCTTCGGTGCCCTCACCGCTTCCGCCGCAGCCGTCGCGCGATCAGCGCGCCGTCGGCCGGATCAGCAGCCCCGTCGTCGACACCCGCACCTCGAACTGCGCCGGCCGCCCGGCGGCGACGAAGGTCGCGGAGCCGTACTCCGCGTCCACCAGCGGGGCGAGCAGCGGAAACCGCCTGGCGACGTCGAACATGTCGATGGCCTTGGGGTGCGCGAGCGAGTACACGGTGCGCGGCCGCGAGCGCTCCTGCGCCACGTCGTTGTATCGCCCGGCGACGCGATCCAGCTCGTAGGCCGTGCGCACGCCGAGCAGGTTCGCCAGGGAGTGCCACTTGAGAATGTGGGCGTCGACGTAGAACGCGTCGCCCGCGAGCTCGTACATCGCGAGGCGTTGGTCGGGGAGGCGGATCGTCGCCCGGAACCGCTGCGCGGCGACGGGCTCCGTGGATACCGTCGCCGCCACGGTCTCCAGCGTCAGCGCCCGGTAGCCCTCGACTCCCACGGTCACCATGGCGGCGAGCGCGGCGGCGGCGAGGAACAGCGAGCCGAGGAGCCCGGTGGTGACGCCGGAGAGCCACCGGCCCCGCCGCAGGATGGTGAGGCCGCTGGCGAGGAAGACCACGCTCACCACGCAGCAGACGAGGGCGATGACGAGGAGCGGCATCACGGTCATCCCTTTCAGAAACGCGGACGCCAGAACGCGGCTGCCGTGGGGAAAAGCTTCTCCGTCAGAGCCGCCGACAGGGTGACGAACAGCCCGTGGCCGCCGCGCACCGAGAAGTCCGGATCGTTCAGGTTGCCGAACCGGTAGCCGGTGGCGACCTCCAGCCCGTTGACCGGACGCAGCACGAGGGAAGGCGATCCGTCCCACGCCGTGGCGCCGGTCGTGCGTTCCACCACCAGCCGGCCGTCGCTGCGCACGCTCAGCCACGGGGTCACATCGACATTCATCCGGCCGCCGATGTAGTCGGCCCACGCGGTCAGCGTCTGGGGCGTGCCGTCGGCGTACACGCGGTCGGCCTGAGCGCGGCGCACCGCGTAGCGGCTGGCGAGCTCCAGGGACGGCAGCGGCGTCCAAATGACTTCGGCGGCGCCGATCAGCTTGCGCTCCGCACCCTGAGAGACCAGCACGCCGCCCCCGAAGGGATTGCGATCGTCGGTCCACTGAAACTTCGCGAGCATGTTCACCCGATCGCTCCAGGCCGGCCGGAACGCGAGCCCCCACAGGCTCGACAGCCGGCGGGAGAGCGGCGCGCCGAGCTGGGCCCGCTGCGAAAACTCCTGCCGCGACAGCACCGCGAGCGAGGCGCCGAACGCGATGTCGCCCGCGAGGTTGGCGAGGCGGGTGGACTGGAGCGTGCCGTCCTTGTACTCAGCCCGGGCGCTCAACCGGTACGGTGCAGCCTTCGGCAGCAGCTCCAAACCGGCGGCGGCGGACCAGTAGTCGCCCTCGGTCTGCAAGAACGGGAGCGCCCGCACCGGATCCGCGATGGACGCGGCGCCCAGGCCCACGCGGCGCTCGAACAGCACGTTCACGGTGAGGTCCGACGAGAGCTGCAGCCGGTTGCGGAGCCCGACGATGGCCGCGTTGCCGACGCCGCTCACGCCACCGCTCAGCTGATAGCTGCCCCACGCCTGGGTCGCGCGCCCGAGGTCCGCGCGCACGCCGAGGTTCGAGACCGAGTAGGCACCCTGGCTGTCAGGGCGCGACACGTAGCGCTGGCTGGCCTCGAGCGCCACGGCGGGCGCGACCCGATACGTCGCACCGAACCCCCAGAGCTCCGGGGACACGTCCGGGCCGGAGAGGCTGAGGTGGCGTCGGCCCTGGCCCCAGATCTGCAGCTTCGGGGACGGCTGCCACTTCGCGGTCAGCTCGCTCGCCGTGACCTCGCTGGGCGTCACACTGCCGCCGCCCACCTGATCGTTCGTTACGCCCGCGTCCAAGTGGACAGCCGGAGTCACCGCCTGCACGAGGCCGACGCGGGTGTGCTCGCGGCTGACTCCCTGCAGCTCGAACTCCTGATAGGCGTGCTCCGCCCGCAACTCGGTCCCCCCCAGCCGGAACGCACCCTTCAGGTTCTCCTCGGTCAAGCCGGGTTGCAGCGCCACGTTGGACGGATTCGTGAACTCGCGGCCGACCCGCATGTAGGCGGCCCCGACCGTCACCGCACCGCCGAACAAGCCGTAGCTCGCCTTCCCCGAGGCGGCGATTCCCGTGGAATCGCCCTGCTCTGCGTAGGCGACCTCGGCGCTGACGTCGAGCGTGCCGAGCCGGAACAGCCGTACGTCGCCGCCGACCAGGCGGTAGCGGTTGATCGCCTGCTCGGCGCTTACGGCGGTCACGCCGATGCGGAGCGAGTCCACGCGCAGACCGACCAGCGGCGTCACGTCCAGCGCGGCCCGGGCGCCCGCCACGAGACGCTGTTCGCCCCCAGCGGCGGCTTCGAACGTGGCGACGATGAACACCGGATTGCCGCTCGCGTCGGTCGCCGGGATTGGCTGCTTGAAGAGGACCACGCCGCCCACGTAGTCGATCTGGTAGTCCACGAACCGGATCAGGGCCTGCGTCGCAACGGCGCGCTCGGGGTTCTGGAGATCCCGCGTCTCGATGCGCAGATACTCGGTCCCGGGCAGCACGTCGGAAGCGAGCTGGTAAGGACCGGAGATTCCCGCCCCGCGAATCTGCAGCTGCCGCAGCGACTGCGACGTGAGGCTGCCGAACCCGCTCCAGGTAACCGGGCCCGTCGTGACGCGCGCCGCGACACCCGTCACGGCTCGCCGGTACTGCGCCAGGCTGAGGCCCGAGGCGAACTCCGTGGTGGAGAGGTCGCCGTAGGCGGCCCAGTCGAAGCCGCGCTCCAACCGGGCGGAGACCCAGTTGTGTGACGCCGTGCGCGTCTGCTGCTGGCTCGCATCCCCGAGGATCGGGTACTGCGCCTCCTCCAGCGGGTCGGTGCTGCGACCGAAGACGTCGCGCCCCGCGTTCAGCCGGCGCGAGTCCAGGCCCAGCGTGAGCGAGGTCCGGGCATCGAGCCGGCCGCGCGCGGTGATCGCCCCGTAGGCGTCCGGGGTCGCCCCGACTCCTACCAGTCCCGAGCCGGCGACCGTGAGCGGGCGCGCTTCCGGGAGCAGCTCCAGCGGCACCTTGACCGTCGCGTCCCCCGACTTGAGCTCCAGTGCGCCGGGCCCGACCTCGCGCCCCGGCCGCAGCTCGATCGCGAGCCGGCCGGTCGCCGTGGACAAGAGCTGCAAGCCCACGGACGAGGGATCGGCATCGCGGCCCGACGGCTGCGCGCCCTGGGCGCTCACCGTCACGTAAGCCGGCTGCGCCACCGGCACCCCCCAGCGGTCCAGCACCCGCACGTCGACCACGGCGGCCGAGCGCCCGTCGGCGACGAGGGTCACGCGGCTGGGCGCCTCGAAGCGCGCCGGCAGGCCGGTCACGTGGACGGCGATGCTGTCCCACCGCTCCTGGCCCCAGGAGCTCTTCATAGCAACCCGCAAGCGATGGGGACCGGGGGCGAGCGGGACGGCGATGAAGTCGAAGACGCCGTCGATCCGCGTGCGGACCGTGTCGATCGGCTTGACGCCGTCGTAGAGAACGAGGGGAACATTGGGCTCGCCCTTCACACCGATGTACACGCGGTCCACGGCGAGGACGGCGCCGTCGAGCGGCGTGAAGATCTCGATCCCCGGACCGCGGCTCACGGACGCCGCGCGCTCGGCCGCCCGTTGCGCCGCCAGGCGCGCGGGCGCCACGAACACCGTCTCCGCGACCGCCGCAGGCGCGCTCGGCGCCGGGGCCCCGGCCGCGCTGTGTTCGCGCGGGGCCGCGGCCGCCATGGAGTCCGGCACCGGCCGGGCCCCCCTGAGAGCCGGCACCCAGTCCGTCACCACCGCGGGCATGATGGGGTTGTGAACTGGCGCGCGCACGAGCAACTCCCTGCGGCCCGCAAGCCGGCGCACGCTGGCGGCGTCGCGATACTCGGACGGCCACACCACGACCCCCATCGTGGCAGAATCGCCCCGCTCGGACGACCACGCCACGATCCGGATCTCCGCTCCCGGGCGCGCGGGCGGGATGGGGATCCCTTCGCGGTCGAGCCAGCTGTAGCGGGTGAACTCCGCGCCGTCCCGGTAGACGATGGCCGAATCTGCCACCGGGCTGAAGCTCACCACCGCATCGAGCGCGAACTCGCGCGGCTGGCGCACCGTCACCTCATAGCGCACCTTGGCGTGCGAGCCCGCGGCCAACGCATGCTGGAAGCTCATCCGGTCGGCGGCGCCCGGCTCCGGGAGCGGCACGGCCGCGAAGCTGAGTGCCAGGGGCCGCCCCACGGGGGGGGCGGGGGGGGCGGGGGGGGCGCCGGGGGCGGGGGGCGGACGAGTCGCGTCGACGCGCGCCGCACCGCTCGGGACGAGGCGGAACTCCACGCGCGGCGTCGTCCAGCCGCTTGCGTCCACGAGCTCCAGGCCCTCGGTCGCCGGCCGGTACCCGTCGGGAATCGAGCGCGGATCGAGCCGGAACGCGTGGCGACCCGGCCGCAGGTTCGTGAACGAGAACTTCCCGGTGGAGTCCGTCGTCGCCACCAGCCCGTCCTCCGTCCAGATGTCGATGCCCGCGAGTCCGGCCTCGCCCGATCTCTGAACCCCGTCGTTGTTCGCATCCACCCACACTTTCCCGATCGCGGCGCGCGTCTCCATCGGCCAGGCGCGGCGCACCTGCACCCATACGATCACTTCGGGCGAGGCGGCCTGGCCGCCAGACACGAGCCCGCTGGCGGTCGCGCGGGCTTGGGCGACCGTGCCCGGCGCCGAAACCAGCGCCGCCACGAAGCGCAGCGTCCGACTCGCGCCGGGCGGAAGCGCTGTCCCGGTGAAGAGGATGAGCTGGCCGCCGACCACGACACTCGAGTCAGCGCCGATCGCGCTGCCGGGCGCATAGCGGGCGCCGACCGGGAGCTGCGTCGCGATCCGGATGCCCGTGACCGTCAGCGAGCCGGGGTTCCGCACGGTGAGGGTGTACGGGATCGCTTCGCCGACCCCGACCTCGAGCGCGTCCGCCGTCAGGTCGAGCCCGAGCGCGGCCGTGGGCGGCCCGATCAGCGCCACCTGCGCGGCCGCCGCCGACAGGGCCGGCGTGGCCTGCGCCCGGATCCACGCGACGTTGCGGACCAGCACCGTGTCCCGCACCGTGGGCGCCACGGCGAGCACGAGGTCGATCGCACCACTGCCGCCGGCCGCGAGGGTGCCGAGCGACCAGCTCAGCACCTGCCCCGCCACGGCGGGCGCCGTCGTCGCGCTGACGTACTGCAGGCCCACGGGGAGGGTGTCGGTCAGGACGGCGTTCTGGGCCGGAGCGGCTCCGGCGGCGTTGCCGTAGGTCAGGGTGTATTGGACCTGCTGTCCGATCTGCGCCTGGGTCGGACTCGTGAGCTGCTTGCTCAGGGTGAGCGTCGGGACCAGGACATTCGTCTGCACGGCGTTGGAGTACGCCGTGTCGGAGGTCGCCGAAAACACGTAGGTCGCGTGGCCGCGGTTGGTGACGGTGCGCGCCGGGCCTGAATCAACCTTGGCCTGGAACGTGACATCACCCCCCGTGCCCCCCGGCACCACCCCCACATTCACGACCACCACGCCGTTCCCCACGGCGACCAAGGAGCCCGCGTCGTCGCCCGTCGCGTCGGTCAAGGGCGTGCCGTTCCAGCGCAGCGATCCGGGAACGTAAGACACGCCCGCGGGAATCGTGTCCGCGAGCGTGACGCTGGAATCCGCGCCGCTGCCGGCGGCGGCGTAGTTCACCGTGTAGGCAAGCACGTCGCCGGCGACCGCTGTCAGCCGATCCACTTGCTTCGTGAGGCTGATCACGACGGCGCCCGCCGCCGAGACGTCGAGCCGATCCTGGACCGGGCTGCTCACGGCGGGGTTGAACTGGCTGGTCGCGG
>Ga0209802_1002404_pt1 | contig 13063 bp, 13 predicted proteins | sample GraSoiAngelo_129_FD_185886 | JGI IMG/M metagenome (GOLD analysis project Ga0209802, IMG submission 185886) | Grasslands soil microbial communities from the Angelo Coastal Reserve, California, USA - 14_0927_12_40cm (SPAdes) (version 2) | ecosystem: Environmental > Terrestrial > Soil > Grasslands ... | reverse complement strand
TACCGCCAGCAGTCCATGGTTCTGGTCCCGCGCGAGTGGCCGGGAGTCAGAGTCATCCGCTGGCTCCCTGTCTTTGGATTTGACGACGCCCCGCACGGGCACGGCGAGGTCGATTTCGAGGATGTCCACGTGCCGGTGGCCAACGTGCTGCTGGGCGAGGGCCGCGGTTTCGAGATCGCGCAGGCGCGGCTGGGCCCGGGCCGAATCCACCACTGCATGAGGCTGATCGGGGTGGCCGAGGTGGCTCTGGAGCTCATGTGCCGCCGCCTCAACAGCCGGATCGCCTTCGGCCGTCGGCTGGCCGAGCAGTCGGTCTGGTTGGAGCGCGTCGCCGAGGCCCGGATCCTGATCGACCAGGCGCGTCTGCTGACTCTCAATGCCGCCCATCGCATGGACACCGTGGGGAATAAGGTCGCCCGGGCCGAGATCGCGATGATCAAGGTCGCCGCTCCCAACATGCTCTGCCGCGTGCTCGACTGGGCGATCCAGGCACACGGCGCGGCGGGTGTCTCCGACGACTTCCCGCTCGCCCAGGCCTATGCCTACGCCCGAACCGTCCGGATCGTCGATGGCCCGGACGAGGTCCATCGAAATCAAATCGGCCGGCTGGAGTTACGCAAGCACGAGCGGCCGGATCAAGCAACGGCCCCCCGTTGACCGATTCCAGCGGCGACGCCCGCCGTGCCATGCGATCGATCGAGCAGGCATACCTCATCGGGGTGGACGGTGTCACCGAGGTCTGGCTGGTGCGGCACGCCGACGTGTACGCGACCCTCGACGACTTCGACGATCCCGGCCTGAGCCCCCGGGGTCGAGAGCAGGCGAGACGCCTGGCGGAGCGCGTCCGGGGGGTTGGCGTGACCGCCGTCTACGCGAGCCCGCATCGTCGTGCCCTGGAGACCGCCCACTCTTTCGCCGAGGACGTGCGCATCGACCCGCGGCTGGCCGAGGCCCGCGCCCAGTTCACTGGCGGCCGCCTCGCGGTGCAGGAAGGCTCGGATACGATCGTCGAGCGGATGCGGGCCGTGGTCGGCGAGGCGGTGTCTACGCACCCGGCTGGCCGCGTGGTGATGGTCGGTCACGGGATCGCCATCCTCAATTACCTGTGTGACGTGCTGCAACTGGCGCCGGGGACTCTCCGGCTCTTTCCTGCCTGTGCGAGCATCAGCGTGGTCCGCGTGAAGGCAGGTCGCCGGGCGGCGGCGGGGGCGCTCTGCGACGTGGCCCACCTGGAGACGATGTCGTGACCGGCGTCGAGGAGCTGATCCGAGCCGATCTGGCCAGCGCGGTCCGGCAGCCGGTGCTGGACGTCCGCCCGATTCCAGAGGGACATTCGGGCTTCACCTACTGGGTGGAGCTGGACAGTCGTCGCGCCGTCCTTCGCCTGCCGCCGCCGGGAGCGCGAATCGCCGGCCCGGCCGACATCCCGCGTCAGGGCCGGATCATGGAGTCCCTCCACGCCCAGGGGCTTCCCGTGCCGGCCATCCTCGCCATGTCGCCGGAGCCGGTCGTCGACGGGAGGCCGTTTGTCCTGATGGAAGCAGTGCAGGGCCAACGGATCGAGGAGGCGGTGGCCGCCGGGGCCGATCCGGTGCAGCTCGCCGGCTCAGCCATCCTGGTGCTGCGCGCCTTTCAGGCGGTCCCGTCCAACCGCACGGGCATGGGCGGCGAGTCGGCGGTCGCGCTGCGTGCCGAGCTGAGCCGCTGGGCGTGGCTGATGGAGCGGGCGCCCGGCGAGCTCACAGGCGCTGCGCCGGCGCTGGCCGAGCGGCTGGCGGCCCGGATGCCATCCGACCGGTCACCAGTCCTCGTCCACGGCGACTACCACTTCGGCAACATGCTGTTCCGCGGGCAGCGGGTGACGGCGGTGCTGGACTGGGAGATTGCGGAGCTCGGCCATCCTTTCCTCGATCTGTGCTGCCTTTGCGTGGTCTTTCAGGGGGCGGGCGATGCCCAGGAGAGGGGCTGGGGGGCCCCTGGGCTGGCTCCGGAGGCCGTGCGCGAGATGTTCGGCGCCGATCCCGCCGAGTTCCGCTGGACGCTGGCCCTGACCTTCTATAAGTACGCGGCCATTCTCGGCTACAACTTGATGCTGCATCGTCGCGGGAAGCGACCCGACCCGAGCTACGAGGGCCGGACGACTACCATCATCGGCTTCATCGAGGCCGGCATGGGCCTGCTGCCATAGAGGTGGAGATCCGGGACCGCGTCGTGGTGGTGACCGGCGGTGGGGGCGGCATCGGGGGTGCCCTCTGCCGGCGCTTCGCCGCCGAAGGCGCCGCGGCAATCGTGGTGGCTGACATCGACCGCCAGGCGGCAGAGGCCGTCGCGGCTGAGGTCGGGGGGATGTCCGTGGTCACCGACGTCGCGGTGGAACGGGCCGTGCGGACCCTCGTCCGGAAGACCCTCGATGTGCATGGTCGGATCGACGTCTACTGCTCGAATGCCGGCATCGCGATGGGCGGAGGGCCGGAGGCTCCCGACGAAGCCTGGCAGCGGAGCTGGGATGTCCATGTGATGGCTCATGTCTACGCGGCTCGCGCCGTGCTCCCCGGCATGCTAGACCGCGGCGAGGGCTACATCGTCGGCACCGTCTCCGCCGCCGCGCTCCTCAACCATGTCCTGGCTGCGCCCTACGCCACGAGCAAAGCCGCGGCCCTGTCGTTCTTCGAATGGCTGGCCATCGCCTACGGCAATCGTGGGATCCGGGTTTCCGCTGTCTGCCCGCAAGGCGTCCGGACCGCGATGCTGGCGCGAGAGGGCGAGCGCAGCTTCCTGGCGAGCGGCGCACTGGAGCCCGACGACGTCGCGAACGCCGTGGTGAGGGCAATGCGCGACGAACAATTCCTCATCCTGCCCCATCCCGAGGTGGCGGAGTACTTCCGCCGCAAGGCCTCGGATTACGATCGCTGGCTTCGGGGAATGCGCCGTTTAAGGAGCCGTGTCGATCTGCCGGGCTCAGTGCGATGACAGCCGTCGGCCCTGTCAGACTGGTAGCGTTCTAATATGGCCGAAGCCGTCATCGTCGCCTATGGACGCTCGCCGATTGGCCGCGCCTCCAAAGGCTCGCTTCGGGACGTGCGGCCCGATGACCTGGCGGCCTACGTCACCGATAAAGTGCTGCAGAAAGTCCCCCAGCTTGACCGAACCTCGATCGACGACCTCATGTGCGGCTGCGGCCTCCCGGCGGGGGAGCAGGGGTTCAACATCGGGCGGGTGGTGAGCATCCTCGCCCGGCTGGATGTCCCTGGCACCACGGTCAACCGGTATTGTTCGTCCTCGCTGCAAACCACTCGAATGGCCTACCACGCCATTCGGGCAGGGGAGGGGGAGGCGTTTCTCTCCGTCGGGATCGAGTCTGTTTCCCGTTTCGTCCGCGGTTTCGCGGACATGCCGGACGCCCAGAACCCGCGCCTGCGCCCGGGCAATACCGAGGAATATCCCGATATCTATATCGCCATGGGCGAGACCGCGGAGAACGTGGCCGAGCGGGAAGGGATCACGCGAGAGGAGATGGATCGGTATGCCGTGAAGAGCCAGACGCTCGCGGTCCGATCCCGCGACGACGGCTTCTTCGATCGGGAGATCATTCCGGTGCCCCTCCCCGACCGGACGATGATGACCAAAGACGACGGTCCGCGGCCCAATACCACAATGGAAGTGCTGGCGACCTTGAAGCCGGCCTTCCGTGAAAACGGCCGGGTAACGGCCGGCAATGCTTGTCCGCTGAATGACGGTGCCGCGGCGGTGGTCATCGTCTCCGACCTCAAGGCCAAGGAATTGGGCCTGCGTCCACTGGCGCGGATCGTCGCCACCGGGGTGTCGGCCCTGGAGCCGGAGTTTATGGGGCTGGGCCCGATCGAAGCCTCGCGTCAGGCGCTCAAGCGGGCCGGAATGACCATCAAAGACGTCGATACCGTCGAGATCAATGAGGCGTTCGCCGCCCAGGTCATTCCCTCGGCGCGGGCGCTGGGCCTTGACCCGTTGAGCGATAAATTGAACCCGCATGGCGGATCCATCGCGCTCGGGCATCCCTTCGGAATGACCGGGGCGCGCATCCTGTGCACGCTGCTGAACGGGCTGGCCACCGACAACCGCACGATCGGCCTGGAGACCATGTGCGTCGGGGGTGGGCAAGGCATGGCGATGATCGTTGAGCGCCTCGCCTAGTTAGCTCCCTCTTCCGTAGCGCCGGAGCTGTAGGTCCGGTCTTCCGACGGAGGTCGACACCACTTCCCTGAGACCGACCGCGACTCTGGGTCGCTCTCTCGTTACACCTGAACGTCGCATGCTCCTTCGCATCACCGAGAACTCCGTGTGCTTTGTTGCGGGAGGGCCATGCAGTTTCAGCGAGATCGAGCAGCTCGTTGCCGCATTCATGGCGGTCCTCCTGTTTGGCTGGGTGCTCAGCGATCTGAGATCGAAATGGATGTTGGACTCGGGTCTCGATCTGCGTCCAATGGTGCGACATGTGGCGGTCGCCGTCCCAGTTCCGGCGATCCTCTGGTACGACTCCCTTCATCCCAATGCAGGACTGAAGATCCTGGCGGGAGCGGCAGCGGCCACAGCGATTTGGGATTGGGCACGCCAAAGAAAGCGCTCGGGTCAGGTCGGCGCAGGCCAAAGCCAGAAACGCGTTTCCCATTCCAAAGCGGCTGACGGCTTCAGCGTCGTCATCGACCACCGGAGTCAGGGTGGATACACCGCCTGGTCCGCGGATGACGACGACCTGAGGGTGGAGGCGCCGACACTCCTGGCCGTCGACGAACAGGTCAGACGCTATCTTCACGACCGCCTCGTTGGGGATGAGAAACAGGAGCTGTCGCTTGCCTACGTGTGGGAGGATTCTGAACGGGCCACCCCAGCTGCTGCCGGTGGCCTACCGTCCTACAAATTCAGCCGGCCTCCCAGAAGCCTTTACTTCGACGTGCGGGAGTCGCCTGGCGAAGGCTACCTCGCCGAGGGCGAGTCGGGTCTGGGCATAGCGGCGCAAACGCTCGAGGGGCTGGCGCCCGCCGCACGGGCCGAGATTGCGAGGCGCTGGCCCGACGCCATGGCGAACGACATGCCCAGGGTCACGTTTGGTTGGGTGCGAATGGCGCAGGTGTGACTGCGTCAGAGGACACGACGCAAGAGAGTGGCGAACCGCTCGCTCAGGTCGCCCAGCAAAGTTGCCAAACCCGACCAGTTGACCCAGCCAACGCTCAAGCTCTCAGGGCTTGCGCGATGCAGTAGCCCTACTGCGAACCACTCTTCGCATAACCAACTTACTGGTACCGAGAGAACCGAGCCGACGAAATCCGAGCTCAGCGAACATCGATTCAGTGCCACCGAACAAGAATGAACTCGAGTACGGTTTCCCCCGGGTGGCGATGGGATAGCCATCGACCGTCCCGCCGCCTCTAGCTGCGATTAGGCCAAGCGCGCCTGCCAACGCGGCTTCCGCGACTCCCTCTTTCCTCCTGTCGCGGTCGACGAAGAAGCACGTGATCCTCCAGTCGGGCGAAGCCGCACCCAACTTGCCGAGCCGTCCCATTCGGCCCGGGAGCTCGGCCGGGGGTCCGAATTGACACCACCCAACGACGTCCGCGCCGTCGTAGACGAGGGCCGCGTGGGACTTGTTTGCTCGAACAAGTCTCTCCTTGTACGCCCGGTGCGGCCTGGTCTCGCTGTTCGATTCACCGGCCTTGAGGTGGAAGGCGACGCACCAGCAGCCACCCCATACGCCATTGTGCTTCTCCATAATTCGCACGAAGTCAGGCCATGTCCCTTTGCCGAGTTCCTTGGTCAGAAATCGCGCCATGGGCAAGCGGCCATCCTCCCCTCGGTGTTAGGCGTGATCAACTGACGCGCCCCTGCAATCGACTCCTCCAGCTGGTCATTGTATTGGAGAAACGACGGGTCTGAGGATGAGGTTGACGGGCCCGAGGCGAGGGCGTGATGGGGAGTATCCTGCGGCGGTGATTGCCGAGTCCGGGACCTGGCATTACGGCCTGATCGCGCGCTGGTGGGCCGAGTTCAACGTCGCCGACCCGGAGGAGCTGGCCTACTTCCGAGCGGCAATCCGCAGGTTCGGGGAGCCGGCGCTCGACCTTGGGTGCGGAACGGGGCGGATCCTGGTGCCGCTGCTCGCCGACGGCCTCGACGTCGATGGTTCCGACATCTCGGCCGACATGATCACCGCGGCCCAGGCGCACGCGGCGAAGCACGGTTTCACGCCCCGACTCACGGTGCAGCCGATGCACCAGCTCGACCTCCCGCGGAGGTATCGGACGATCTACATGTGTGGTGCGTTTGGCATCGGTGGCCGCCGTGACCACGATCGAGAGGGGTTGCGACGTGCCTACCGGCACCTCGAGCCCGGCGGCGCGCTCCTGATCGCCAACCATCACCTTCCGTATGCGGATCGAGACGAGAAGGGATGGTCCCACTGGCTCCCGGGACGCCGGGTCGGCACCCCGCATGAATGGCCGACCGAGGGTGACCGGCGCCGAGCGGCCGACGGTGACGAGCTCGAACTCGTGAGCCGGCTTGCGGAGTTCGATCCGCTGGCGCAGCGCAAGACCCTGGAAATGCGTGCTCGTTTATGGCATGGCGGTCAGGTCGTGAAAGAGGAGAGCTACCGACTGAAGGAGAACCTCTACTTCGCCCAGGAGATCCTGCTGCTGCTCGACCAAGCCGGCTTTCATGACCTTGCCGTGGAAGGTGGCTACACCGGCCGGCCGGCCACCGCAAACGATGGCATGGTCGCCTTCGTGGCCAGGAGATAGGTCTGCGTCCAGCGGCACCTATGGCATGATGGCGGAGCACGGAGAGAGGGAAACGGCCAGGCTGGCGTCGAGTAACGAGGCGGCTGCTCAAGAACGACGACCTATCCTGCCAACCGGAAACACCCGGTTCGACTGGGCCATGGCCGGGCTGTCGAGCCTCCTGCTGGGTGGCTTCTACGTTGATCTCTGGGCCCACGCCCACGGTCGGACCGACAACACGTTCTTCACGCCGTGGCATGCGCTGCTCTACTCCGCCATGGCGGTCGTCGGAATCTTTCTGGGGGCCAATGCGATTCGGCGGCGGTCGCGGGGCAGCGCCTGGCCCGAAACCTTGCCGCCTGGATATGGCCTTTCCCTGATAGGGGTCGGCCTGTTCACGGTCGGCGGTGTCGCCGACTTGATCTGGCATGTCATCTTCGGCGTGGAATTCAGCGTCGACGCCTTACTGAGTCCGACCCATCTCGTGCTCGCATCGGCCGGCGTCCTGATCGTGGCAGGGCCGCTCCGCGCCGCCTGGCGGAATCCGGAGCGCACCTCGCAGCGATGGGTGGGGAAGATACCGGCGGTGCTCTCCCTCGCCCTGCTCCTGTCGATCTTGACTGCCTTCACCCAGTTCGTCCACCCCCTGGGCGTAACGTGGGCCGGGCGAGCTCCGGTAGCGCCGCAGACGCATGCCGAGTTGTTTTTCATGAAGGCCGACGGCGCGGACCAGACCCGCTTGACCATCAGCAGTGGACACTCGGATGGATCCCCGTCGTGGTCCCCGGACGGGCGCGCGATCGGCTTCGTCCGATTGGACGTGGTTTCGGGGCGCAACCCCATGGGGGAAATCTATCGGATGAACGCCGATGGCTCGGGGGCCACGGCGCTGACCCGGTCGCCTGCCTGGTACCTGAGTCCACTCTGGTCCCCGGACGGCCAGACGATCGCGTTCTCTCTGACGCGACGGGACACCAGCAAGTGGACCATCGCGGTCATTGATGCGACGGGTGGCGACCCGCGGATGCTGACCGACGGCGGCGGAAACGACATTCTGGACAGCTGGTCGCCGGACGGAACCCGGCTCCTCTTCCACTCAGATCGAACGGGGCGGCCTCAGGTGTTTGTGATGAATGCCGATGGAAGCGGGCAGACTCGGCTCACGAACGTGGGCGACAACTGGGGCGGCGCCTGGTCGCCCCGCGGCGACACGATTGCCTTCGCCTCATCGCGGGGCGGCCGGCTACAGATTTACACCATGGACAGCACCGGGAGAGGCCAGCGGCGGCTGATGAGCTCGACCGGCGATGATTGGCTCCCCGCGTGGTCGCCCGACGGCGGGCGGCTCACCTTCAACTCAAACCGGGACGACGGCCAAGCGCAGATTTACGTGGCCAACGCCGATGGAAGCCGGCCGACCAACGCCTTGCGCACGAGCAGCCTCCTGCTGGACTCCTGGACACCCCGCTGGTCGCCCGACGGGCGCTTCATTCTGTACGCGGCAGGGGGCTACCCACCCTACAGCAGCGTGCCATTCGTCCGCCAGGCGCTGGGGGCCGCCAGCATCATTCTGCAGGCGGCACTCCTCATCGGTATCGTGCTGCTCGGCTTGCGCGGGGCAACGCTGCCGGTCGGCAGCCTCACTCTGATCCTGACCCTCAATGCGGCACTCATGAGCGTGTTGGGGGATCAGTACCGGCTCATCCCGGCGGCGATCGTGGCGGGCCTGCTGGGGGACCTGGTGCTCTGGCGGCTCCGGCCTGCCGTCGAGCGACCGGCCTCCGTGCGGCTCTTTGCCTTCGCCGTGCCGGTCATTTTCTACAGCTGCTACATGCTGGCGCTTCAGCTCACCGGCGGCATCGGCTGGTCCATCCACCTCTGGCTGGGGACGATTGTCGTTGCCGGGATTGTCGGCCTCCTGCTGAGCTATCTCGTCTTGCCTCCGCCCTCGATGGCTAGCTCGCCGTCCCGGCCTACAAGCTAGGGCGAGCCTTCCCCGCCACCTCCATCAGCGGATGCAGGGGGGCCGTCGAACCCGTAACGCGTCCGCTCCTGGATTCGAGCCCAGGCGCCCATGCGGGTGATGCGTTCCCGGCCCGACCCACCCCGGCCGCGGGCGTTTCGGAAGCCGCCTGGGGCGGACTGTTACCGGCCTGTCACGGAGGGTTCTGGGTCGAGCCGCGATAGGACTGATATCGGCTCATTACCTAGGCGAGCGCCCGCTAGTAGCGCCCAATCCTCGACCCTGGTCGGCGCAGGAATGGAAGTCGAGGGCCGTAGGCGGCAGGAGGTCGAGTGAAGCGATGAGGGCGATGGCAGACGTGGTCGACATTCTCCTGGTGGAGGACAACCCGGGAGACGTCCGATTGACGCGTGAAGCCCTTCGGGAAGCGAAGTTCAAGAATGAGCTGTACGTCGCCGAAGACGGCGTCGAGGCGATCGCCTTTCTGCGGCGGCAAGGCAAATACGTCGACGCGGTGCGCCCGCACCTGATCCTCCTCGACCTCAATCTGCCCCGCAAGGACGGCCGCGAGGTGCTTGCCGAGATCAAGGGAGATCCCGACTTGAGACGGATCCCGGTCGTAGTGCTGACGACGTCGCACGCCGAGGCCGACATTGTCAAGGCCTATAACCTGCACGCGAATTGCTACATCAACAAGCCGGTCGATATCGACCAGTTCCTTACCGTGGTGAAGTCGATCGAGGACTTCTGGCTGGCCATCGTCAAGCTGCCACCAAACTAGAGGTAGGGATGGCGGGGGTTCCGGTCCGGGTGCTGCTGGTTGAAGATAACCCCGGCGATGCGCGGCTCATCAGCGAGGCCCTCCGAGAAACGAAGGGAGTGGACTTTACCCTGGCGGTGGCCGAGACATTGGCGGCCGGCCTGGAGCGGGTGGCGGCCGCCGACGTCGACATCGTGCTTCTCGACCTGTCGCTGCCGGACGCGTTTGGTCTTGACACGTATCGCCGAGCCCACATCGGCGCGCCACACCTCCCGATCATTGTCCTGACCGGAAACGAGGACGAGACGCTGGCGGTCAGCGCCGTCAACGAGGGCGCCCAGGACTTCCTGAGCAAGCGAAAGCTGGACGGCGAGATGCTCGGTCGCTCCATTCGGTACGCGATCGAGCGCAACCGCTTGCTGGAGCAGGTCCGCCAGCTGGCGATCATTGACGACCTGACCGGGCTCGCCAACCGGCGTGGATTTTCGCTCCTCTGCCAGCATCATTTCGATATCGCCAATCGGAACCACCTGCAGCTCCGGCTCCTGTTCATCGATGTCGATCGCTTCAAGTCCATCAACGACACATACGGCCACCAGGTGGGGGATGGCGCCCTGTCCGACGTGGCCACGGTTCTGGTGCAGACCTTTCGCAAATCGGACGTGATCGGGAGGGTGGGCGGCGATGAGTTTTGCGTGCTGTTGACCCAGGGCGCCGCCGATGGGGCCCGGACCAGCACCGAGCGGCTCCGGGCGAGTCTCCTGGCGATGAACCTCACGGGGGACCGGCCCTACCAGCTGTCGCTGAGTGTGGGGATTGGGGTGTATGACCCCGATCATCCGACGTCATTCGATGACCTGATGCAGCGAGCGGATGAGGCCATGTATGCCGAGAAATCCGCGCGGAGGCAGAAGGCCTCTTAACCGGACGAGCGGCGGGGAGCCACGACCGCGTTCACCAGTTAGCCTCGTGTTGCGGGAGGCCCTGCCGGCCGGCGCAAACGGGCCCAGACCGCCGCGGCCACGAACAGGGGGATTACCACGGCAAGGACACCGACCCCCGCCGCGATAACCGCGATCAGGAGCGCGCCGGGTAACAGTGCGCAGCCGATCATGAAGGCGCCGCACTTTCCAGCGCCGTACTGCGTCTCCGGCGGGGAAGCAAATGCCCTGGACATCCACAGCCCCACGGCGGGGACTGCCCACATTACCCCGGACAGGATGAACACCCACCGCTGCTTGGTGAGGCGCGGCACGGCGGCCGCCCCCACCACCGTAATCAACAGAAGGCCGAAGAAGAGGGGCCACAGGGGCGCCATCCATTCTGGGATCGACATCACGTGCGCGTCGACAGGAAACGAGGCGGACATGACCAGGCCGTCGGCCGGCAAGCTGGAGAACTGGCCCTCCAGGACGTTGCCGTTTCGGGTGAGGTCGGGAAGGGCTCGAGCCCGCCATCCAGGCGGGAGCTGGACGCGCACGGAGAGATCGCCGAAACTGGCCCACTGCCTTGCTGGGGCCAGCACGTAGGCGACTTGCCAGATGGCGGTCTTTCCAGCCCAGGAATAGCGTCCCGGCATGACCGTGTACGCCACCGACAGCCGGTGCGGCCCAGGCGGAATGTTGGCCACGAACTGAAAGGCGGTTCCAGGCTTGGTTTCGTAGGGAATCGGGGTGTCCTGGATGAGAGACGGCGTCGACGTCGGGGGCTTCCAGGCGTTCGGCAGCTGGGTCAACGTCGTCGGCGTGGCTGCCACCGGGGCCTCGTCAAACGTCACGGCGAACGTCGAGCTGCCGGTCAGGGCATGGTCCGCCAGGAATACCAGCGACGCGGAAGTCAGGACCGCATCGTTTCGAAGCTGGTACGTTGCCCGGACCTGCACCGGGTTGGCATCGGCTAGCGCTCGCAGGTCAAAGGCCAGATCCTCGTGGGTGATGGCGACATGGGCGACGGCGCCGGTCGGCTCGCCGATGGCGTCGCCGGGCTGCCAGGGGGGAGCGGCATCAGCCCAGGCCGCGATTGGCCAGCCGCAGGCGGCGCCGGTTGCCAGCACCGCGAGCAGCCCCGCCCAGCGCAGCCCGCGGACCGCGAGGGTGCGCATCGACGTGGCTGTAACCGGCCATCGACGGGCGAACTTGCGCTACGCTTGCCGTCCGGGAGGGTCGAAGGATGGCCACGGCGATCCAGATCGTCTTCGATTGCGCCAACCCGGACCGGCTGGCTCGGTTCTGGGCGGCGGCCCTCGGCTACCAGGTGCAGGAGCCGCCCCCCGGCTTCGCCTCGTGGGACAACTTTCTGGAAGCGCAGGGGGTGCCCCGCGACCGGTGGGACTCGGCCAGCGCCATCGTCGACCCGGAGGGCACCAAGCCCCGCATTTTCTTCCAGAGGGTCCCCGAGGGCAAGGCCGTCAAGAACCGTGTCCACCTGGACCTGAACGTCGGGGGCGGCCACGCCACGCCGATGGCAGAACGCAAGCGGCGGATCGCGGCCGAGATCGAGCGCCTTGTGGGGCTGGGCGCCCGGCAGGGCCGGGTCGTGGAAGAGCAGGGCGAGTACTGGGTCAACATGTTCGACGTTGAAGGCAACGAGTTCGACCTGCAGTAGGACATAGTTATAGGTATGGCCCAGGCAATCTGGACGGGAACGATTAGCTTCGGCCTGGTCAGCGTTCCGGTGCGCCTCTACCCGGCCGTCCGCCGCAAGGACGTCCGGTTTCACGAGCTAGACCGGCTCACCGGCCAGCGCCTGCACCACCAACGCGTGCGGTCCCCGCTCCCGGAGGAGCCGTCGGCTCGGGGCGCCAGTGTCGAGCAGGTGGTCTGGCCGCTGGTGACGGAACCGCCGGCGGAAGCCGGCACCCGCCGGCCGTCGGCGTCGACTCTCCCGGCGGGGTCGACGGTCTCGGCCGAGGAGGTGGTTCGCGGCTTCGAGGTGGCGCCCAACCGGTACGTCGCGGTCGACCGGGCGGAGCTGGAGGCCCTCGAGCCGGAGCGCACCCGTACCATCGACATCGAACAGTTCGTGGAGGTTGACGCCGTTGACCCGCTCTACTTCGAGGCCAGCTACTACGCCGTGCCCGGCCGGGATCACGCCAGGTCGTTTGGGTTGCTGGTGCAGGCCATGCAACGGACCAAGCGCATGGCGCTGGGTTGGATCGTGCTCCGCCGCAAGCGGCATCTGGCCGCCCTCCGCCCGCAGGGCAACCTCCTTTTGCTGACCACCATGCTGTTCGCCGACGAGATTGTGCCCCGGGCGGAGCTGGAACCGCCGGTGCACCCCGACCTGACGGCCAAAGAAAAGGAGATGGCGGCGCTGTTGGTCAACACGCTGACCGGTCCGTTCGAGCCGGAGCGTTATCGCGATGAGTACCGGGAGCAGGTGCTGGCCCTCATCCAGGGCCGGGCAGCCTCCGCCAGGCCCGCCGAACCGAGTCCCACCAGCCCGGCGGTCGCCGACCTGATGGCTGCCCTGCGGGCCAGCGTCGAGCGGGCGCGCAAAGAGCGGAGCAAGGCGACCAAGCTGAAGCCGGCTGCTCGGCGAAAGCGCAAGAGCGCCTAAGTTCTTTTGTCCCCTCCCCTGAGCTGAGGGGGA